>Ga0208046_1000094_pt1 | contig 17716 bp, 17 predicted proteins | sample PL_2010_300m_FD_184161 | JGI IMG/M metagenome (GOLD analysis project Ga0208046, IMG submission 184161) | Freshwater microbial communities from Powell Lake, British Columbia, Canada to study Microbial Dark Matter (Phase II) - PL_2010_300m... | ecosystem: Environmental > Aquatic > Freshwater >... | reverse complement strand
CCCCCTCACCACCCGCCGGAGGGACATGTGTGGGGCATCCATGCAAAGATACTCGCACGGAACTGAGACAGTGTACGGGTGGGAGATTGACCACATCAAGCCTGTATCCGAGGGCGGGGCAGACGACTTGGAGAACCTCCAACCTCTCCAATGGGAGAACAATCGTCACAAGTCAGACAACTGGCCTCGGTGGGAGTGTCTGAAGAACTCCTGAGAGCCGCCCAGAGATGAACCGGGGACTGTCTCCTGACTTGCCGCCTGCCCATTTGACACACCCGCCTGCTTGACATCGAAGGGCCGGCCGCTACCATGTCATCAGATAAGGCGCGGTAGATGGCTAACTGCAATCGGCTGGACGCAGGCCTCTGGTACAGAGCCCCAGGGCCTCCGTGGCGTTCGAGCGCCCTTGCCAGAAAGAGGAGATAGACATGGTGCATTTGGATCCACTCCAGGCCGCCGTCGTTCATCCTCACATCGTCATTCCGTACAACTACGCAGACCACGAATTTGCCAGCAAGCTGACCGCGGCGCTCCGCCACGACCGAATCACCCAGTGGATCGACGATATCGACATGTCGGCGGGTGTGCTCCTGGTCAGCCGGATAGCGCACGCGGCCCGACCGGTCGACTGCGTCGTCCCGGTCGTTTCTGCCGCCTCAGCCGCGTCGAGCTGGGTCCAGCACGACCTGAAGACGGTTATGGCGAGGAGCTTCAGCGGGCGACGCGTCCGGGTGCTGCCGGCAAGAATCGACGACTCCGCGTTGCCGGACTTCCTCGCGTCCCGGCCGTACTTCGACTTCCACCTTGGCGCATGGAACGTGGCCTACGACGACCTGATAGTCGCCGTCCAGCAGCGTACCGGTCCGAGGCCGACGAATCCCGCGCAGCCGGGATTTCGCCTGCCGCGGCCCTCGCGCCTGACGTAGCCGGCTGACAGCGGCAGCCAACGGCCGGCAGCTTCTGACGCGGCCGCCAGCCGACTGCGCCGCCCTTTTGTCGCTCCGTCTGCTTGACTTCAAAGCCCAGTCGGTTACCATGTCGCGAATGAGGCGGCCCGCGGCCAATGCCAGTCGGTAGGCGTCCCATCACGCGGCCTTAGGTTCCCGATTCGCCGGCCCGGGTCCGAACAGACCTCATGCGGCTGATTGGCGCGTTATGCCAGGAAGCGGAGATGAGCATGGAAGCTGCGAATCGTGCGCGGACGGGAGGCAACCAGCCTCACCTCGTCATTCCCTACAACTACGCGGACCACGAGTTCGCCCGCAAGCTGGCAGGCGCACTGCGACGAGAGGGAATCAGCCCGTGGATTGACGATATCGACATGTCGGCGGGCGCGATTCTCGTCAACCGGATATCTTATGCAGTCCGGCCCGTCGACTTTCTCGTACCGCTCATTTCTACCGCCTCGCTCGCGTCGCGCTGGGTGCAGCAGGAACTGAGGACTCTCACCACGAGAGAGTTTAGCGGCCGCCGGGTCAGGGTACTCCCGGCGAGGATTGACAGCACCGCGCTGCCGGACTATCTGGCGTCCCAGCCCTATGTCGACTTCCACGGTCGCGGATGGAAGCAGGCCTATGAAGACCTGAAGGCCGTCGTCCAGCAGCGCACCAGCCCGAGGCCGGAAGTACGCCAGGCGGCGGGTTTCGAGCTACCACGGCCGCTGAGACGCGCACAGCCCGTTGATGAGAAAGCATCCCACGCGAAAGCGCTCTTCGTCAGCTACGACTACGAGAATGACGGCGACTACAAGGATATCCTCATGACCTGGTCGAAGAGCCCGGATTTCCCACGCCTCACCGTCAATGACCAGCCCGTCACTACGCCGGCAGAGAGCGAGGAGGCAACGCCGCTCAAGCGCCTGATTCAAGGGAAGATAAAGGCTGCGACAGGATTCCTCTGCGTCGTCGGAATGAACACGAGCGCGAACGGCTGGGTGGAGTGGGAGATAAGGACGGCCATCGACCTGGACAAACGGATGATCGTGGCCAGGATAGACCGCGATTGCGTCGCTCCTGAAGTGCTTTCCGACGTGGGCGCAACCTGTGCGTTGTCCTTCACCGTCGAGGGAATCAAACGGGCGATTGATGAGGCGTACGGAGTCGTCGCCGAAGAATAGTCAGTACCTCGTCCATCGTCCTTGGTCCCAGGTCCCCTAGTCCTTAGTCACTAGTGCCTGACCCCAAACGCAACGGGCGGCGCCTTGGCGGCAACCGCCCGATGCTGATATGGAGGCGGCGGGAATTGAACCCGCGTCCGAAGAGTTCGGCGCCAGCGACCTACATGGTTAGTCAGTCGATGTATCTCGGCGCACCGCTAGCCGACCGACAGGCACGGTGAACCCAGCCCCAGAGATTCTCGGGTTCCGACCCTGAGACACAACCGAAACCCAGATCACCCTTTTATACCCTGACTTCGCGCCGGGTGAGCTCGCGGGTCAAGGGGCTCCACTAGTTAGGCAGCCAGTGCGTAGCTGTTATTGGCAGCTGTATTTCCTCGGTCGGGATTTACGAGGTAACCGAGGAACCTCGCCATGCACTCTGGCCCCTCAGGCACTCCGTCGAAGCCAATCGCCCCCGACTTGAGTCTGAAAGACCTTGCGGACTCCAGATTGTCACACTATTCTATGCCTGAATCAGACGGGTGTCAATCCAAACCGCGGTCCAAACCGTGGTCCCGAAACCCACAATGGAACCGCCAGAAGCGCCAAGGTCAGGAACGGACCTATCCGCAGACTGCGCAGATAACGCAGAGGCTCGGAGTCCGAAACCTCTTTGTGTCTTGGTGGTGAACTGCCGGAGTTCGGCTCAGCCGGCTCCGGAACTGCCGCCGCCGCCACCGCCTCCGCCCCCCCCGGAGAAACCGCCCCCCGAGGCCGAGGCGGTCGAGAAGGACGACATCATGCTGCTCATGTTGGAGGCAAACGAGCTGAACCCGCTCAGGCCCTGCCCCATCGAGGCGAGGGAGGCGCCATGCATCCCGCCCGCACTGAGGTACCAGACCGGCAGGGCCAGGCTGGTGCCCCGCTGTTCGGCAAGCCTGGTCACGTGCTTCAGGAATTCGGTGGCGACACCCAGGGCAACCGCGTAGACATAGTACTGCTCCCAGATTGCCAGCAGGCCGACCGGCGCCTGCTCGATTGCCGAGAAGTCCTGCAGGAACTTCCGGAAGTTCTTCCAGCGCCGGTGTTCGAGGTACGCGGTCTCGGTCCAGCGCAGAATCGTTCTGCCCAGGAGCATGAAGAGGACGAATACAAGCCCGGCGACGACCGCGGTCACTATCAGCCGCACCGGAGGCTGGAAGAATACGATGGCCGAGAGACCGTTCACGAGGCTGAACGCGCCGGCCACAGTGCAGGCGAGTACTAGGAGCAGAAACGTCCAGTAAGCTCTCGAACTGGCCCGCTCCACAAAGTCGGTCCCAAGGGCCTTGTGCCACCACGCCGTACCGGTATCAAAGACATCCCCGATGAAGTCCCTCACCGCGCTTGGACGGGACTGGCCGTACTTCTTGACGTCGGACTCATCGAACTCGGCCCGGCCCGAAGCCACCTGGCCGAAGAAGAACTCAATCACCTTGGACGCGAACTCACCCGACTTCTCAGCCAGCTCCGGCTTTACGAGACGGAACGAGTAGCGGCTCCGACGCCCCTCTTTGGTCTCCTGCACCACGACCGCTCCGCGCCGCCCGAGGTCGAGTAGCGTCGCCATCATCCCGGAGAAGAGCGACTGGGTAAGTGCCGACTTGTCCGGCTTCTGGTGCAGTATCAACGGTACGGCTGCCGGTGGCGCTTCCCGCGGCGGTTCATGTTCGTAGATGGCCTCGTAGCCGAGCTTCGGTTCTCGACCGTGCCTCCGATAGAAGGCGATAAGCAGCATGACCGGCAAGGGTATGAGCAGGAGCAGGCCCAGCGGAAGGAAGAAGTACGTCTTGAGCGATGCGGACAGGAAGTTCCGCTTCTCCTCCGCCAGAATCTGCGCATATCTCTTCTGTGCAGTCTTCGGGACCTGCGGATAGATGTCCGGATTGCTGAGCGCCCGCACTTCAACATAGGTGTTTTTCGGGATTCCGGCCTGCTCGAACTTGGCGGTGTACATGGTCCGGAAAAAGGTCAGACGTCCGGGCCGAGCCGCGGAGTGGACGTAGACCTTGAACAGGTCGGGCGACGGCGCGGGCAGCGTGACCCGGACCGCAATCCGACCTATTCTCTCGTGCTCTTCTTCAACCACCTTCCAGTAGAACTCGGCCACGTCCTCGTAGCGTTTGACCGCGCCGACCACGGTGTAGTCGAGCATGAACGTCCGGGTTTCGTCCTCTGCCGAGTAGCCCCAGCGCACGTACAGTGAGCGGGCCGTGTTGGTCAGTTCCTGGGGTTCGATTTCCAGCCATCCGTCGTCGGTCTCCATTGCCAGCCGGTTGAACCGGATGTCGGAAGCGCCCTGCTTAACAAGGTCAATGTCCGCCCAGGAGAACCTGCCGTCGAACACGTAGGTCCGCTGCTGGAAGACGCGCACGCTGCCGTCGGGCTGCAGGTGATACTCTGTATCTATCTCGCTGAAGTAGTACGACTTGGCGGCGGCAAGCAGCGGTAGCAGCACAAGCAGCCGCATGAAGACACGCCGCGCCATTGGTATCATGCTCAAGTCTGCTTGGTCAGAAGCGGACTAGTGATTCGGCATCCGGCTGCGTAGCCGGGCCTTGAACCGTTCGAACTCGCTGCGGCCATCCGGCGCTCGCCGGAATGGGGATGGAGCACCGACGTAGAAGTACTTCGCGGGCGGCTCGTTGATCGCATTGACGAACCCAACCGCGGTGCCGCGGATGTTGCCGAGGTCACCGGGCTCGACCGGCGGTCCGTTGCCGCTCCAGACCGTCACCGATGCATCACCCTCGATCACCTGGCCCACGACCGGCGGGAAAACTTGCTCCGACGGCACGGATATGAATGTGTCGTGCATCAGCGTGTCGAGCCTGAATACGAGGTTGTCCCACGTACCGAGCGTATCATAGTAATCGTAGTTCACGTAGATGCTCAACCAGTACCATTGCGCACCTCGCGACGCGCGCCAGGTCGACGCAAGCGACGCCCCCTGCGCGAGTGTATGAGTGTCGGACGGCACTATCAATGCGAAATCGCCCGGCATCACCAGGTGACAGAATCCGGTTCCCCAGTAGTGCTGGACCTCCAGCTCATACTTCTGATTCGTGGGAATCACGTTGGTGTCGCCATATTCATACGAAACAGGGGAATAGGAAGTCGCCTCGACCTGCTTGCCGTTCATCAACACTACCGGGACCATCCTCAGGCCATCGTAGTCAAAGACCTGGAAATTCTGTTCATAGGAAACTATCCATTCAACATCTTTGACCTTGGACAGCAGACCCCAGACCATTGGTTCTTTGTAGTTAAGGTTGAGGCCGTTCTTTCCGCCGCCGTCGTCACAAGCGAGAAAGAGAACGGGACAGATGAGAGCAAGCAGCCCGAACTTCACGCCGAGTCCTGCCTTGGCCGAAATCACTCGGGCGTCCGTTTTCACCGCCTAGTCAAGCCGGATGGGCATCAGCAGGAACGTCTGCTCGGTGTCCGGCTTCTCGTCAACCGGCTTGAACAACCCCGCGGAGAGCGGGTTTGACAACTCGACCGCGACCTTTTCCGACTGGAGGCGCCGGAGTATCTCGAGCATGTAGCTTGCATTGAACCCGATGCGCACCGGCTCGCCCGAGTAGCTGCATTCGGCCTCCTCCTCGCTTCGGCCAACGTCGGGAGTCTCAGCCTTCAGACCGAGCTTGCCTTTGGAGAAATCGAGTGCGACCAGCCTGCCGACCGGGTGCGCGAACACCGCGGCCCGGCGCAGGGCCGCCGCGAAGACCCCATGCTCGATGAGAGCCCTGGCCGGATAGCCCTTGGGTATCACCCGCTCATAGTCCGGGTACGGACCCTCAATCTGTCGTGTGATTACGGTGGCGTTCTGGAAAACGAACCCGACCTTGGCCGGGTCCATGTGCACTGTGAACTTCTCCTCGCCGCGCGGGAACAAGGGAAACAACTTGGGCGAGACGATTACCTTGAGCTTGCCGGCGAACTTGCCCTTGCGGCATATGTAAGCAAGGCGGTGGCCGTCGGTGCCGACCATGCGGGTCTCGGTCTTGGAGACTTCCCAGTTGATGCCGGTCATGGCGGGTCGGGACTCATCCTTGGAGGCCGCGAACGACACCGTCTCGAACAACTCGAACCAGGTCGAGAGAGGAAACTCCATCATCACGCCCTCAGGCAACTTCGGCACTTCCGGGAACTCGGACGGGTCGAGGCTGACGAGCGATGCTTTCACATGCCCGGCTTCGAGACTGAGACTCCGATCCTTGCTTGACAGGATGATCGTCGGTGCGTTGATTTCGCGGACGATCTCGGCCAGTTTGCGGCCCAGCACGACGACCGTGCCGTCCTCGCACTGGCCTTCGAGCGTGAAGGTTCGTCGCACGTACGTATCGAGGTCGGTTCCGGCCAGCGCCAGTTTGCCGGCGTTCACGTCGAGCGTGATGTTGTTCAGAACCGGATAGGCAGACTTGCTCGGCAGCGCGTTGGTTACGCCTGCGAGCAACTCTGCGAAAATGCCACGGTCAATCTCACAGCGCATCGTATCTCCTTTGCCAGCAAGGCGTGTTACTCTTTATACTTCTACCCGATTCCACTCCGGTGTCAAGCTCAGTGTCGAGGCATCGCTCGGGCTTAGTAGGTGGCTCGCGTCAGATCTGCCGGCGATTGCCGGCAGTCAGTCTTTGTCTTCCTTGAAGGCTTCTTCCGAGAACAGGCCTTGCTTGTCTTTGACCAACTGGCTGACTTTCAGTTCGGCCTCGGCGAGCTTCTCCTTGCATGCCCGGGCAAGTTGCACCCCGCGCTCAAAGAGCGCAAGCGACTTCTCGAGCGCCAGGTTCCCTGCTTCCAGCTGCTTGACGATGCCTTCCAGTTCAGCCAGTGCCTTCTCGAAATCTACCGTTTCATTCGGCTTCTCGTTCTTCGCCATAGTCTAGTTTCCTCCGGGATTCGACTTGCCGGTCCGTTCTACCCGGCAGTCAATCGAGCCATCCGACACTCTTACCATGACCCCATCGCCGGCATCGACTTGGCCGGTTCGGCTGACAATCGAGCCGTCTGGCTTCAGGCAGATCGAGTAGCCCCGGCCAAGACTCGCCAGCGGGCTCAAGGCGTCGAGCCTTGCCCCGGCCTGCCCCAGCCGAACGTTCTCCCGGGACAAGAGCGCCAGCGCCGGCGTCTCCAGCCGTGCCGCCAGGACCCCGAGCGCAACCTTCTGCCGCAGCACCCGCGCTACCGGGCTCTGCCGGTTCAGCCCCAATTCCAGCACGGCCAGCGCTGAGACCGCACGCCGCAGAGCGGTGCGGGCAGACCCTTCGGCCGTGCTCGCGAGCCGCTCGACCTTGTGGTCCAGTTCGGCCAGGTGTGCCGCCATGAGTTGGAACACCCGGTGCCGGGCCAGCTCCTCGACTGCCTGCTGCTTCTCGAACAAAACCTGCTCGGCGGCCTCGAGCATATGCGCCGCCAGGTCCCTGAGTCGGGTCCCGAGATCCTCCCAAGGCCTGGCCACGAGTTGTGCCGCGGCGGTCGGCGTTGCCGCGCGGGCGTCGGCTACGAAATCGGCAATCGTGAAGTCGGTCTCGTGCCCGACCCCGGAAATCACCGGCACCCGCGCACGCGCGATCGCTCGCGCCACCACCTCCTCGTTGAACGGCCAGAGGTCCTCGATTGAGCCCCCTCCCCTGCCGACGATTATCACGTCGACCTCGGGCCGGGCAGACAAGGCTGCTACGCCCTCGGCTATCTGTTCAGCCGCCGCATCACCTTGCACTTGGGACGGGTATAGCACGACCTTCACGCGCGCCCGGTGTAGGCGCAACGTCCTCAGCATGTCGTGGATTGCCGCTCCGGACGGCGAGGTGACGATGCCCACCGTATGTGGCAGCGAGGGGAGCGGCCGCTTTCGCTCGGTTGCGAACAGGCCTTCCGCTTCGAGCTTCCGCTTGAGCTGCTCGAACGCCTTCTGCAGGGCGCCGAGACCCTTGGGCTCAATCGTATCCAGGATGACCTGGTACTTGCCGGTCGGCTGATACACTTCAAGGCGACCGTGTGCAACTACCTGCAAACCGTCCTCGAGCGCGAACTTGAGTCGCTGCGCAGAGTGCCGGAAACAGACCGCTTGGAGCTGTGAACCTTCGTCCTTCAGGACGAAGTAGAGGTGCCCGGACGCGTAGGCCCTGAAGTTGGATACCTCGCCATCAATCCAGACGTCGGAGAAGTACTCACCCAGCATCCCGGCAACCAAGGCGTTGACCTGCGACACGGTCAGAACCTTGCGCGCGGCTGCAGCTTCCATGGTCTAGTGAACCGACGAACTCACGGGACAGAGAGCATACCCAGCATTCCGGACTGCTCCCTTACTCCCTTCCTTACTTCCTCGCTACTTCTTCCCGTACTCGTAGAACCCTCTACCGGCCTTGCGGCCCAGATACCCGGCTGCGACCATCCGCTTCAGGAGCGGGCTGGGCCGGTACTTGGAGTCGCCAAGGTCGGCATGGAGGACGTTCATGATGGCGAGGCAGACATCCAGGCCGATAAGGTCGGCCAACGCCAGCGGGCCAATGGGATGGTTCATGCCGAGCTTCATCACGGTATCGATTGCCTCCTTGTCGGCCACGCCGGTCTCGAGGCAGAATACCGCCTCATTGATCATCGGCAGCAGGACGCGGTTGGACACGAACCCGGGAGAATCGTTGACCACGACCGGAGTCTTGCCGAGCTCCTTGGACAGAGACACGACCGCATCGGTAACATCAGGCAAGGTCCCTAGACCGCGTACGATCTCGACCAGTTGCATCACCGGCACCGGGTTCATGAAGTGCATGCCGATGACCTTGCCCGGCCGCTTTGTCGCCCCGGCAATTGCCGTCACGGAAATAGTGGATGTATTGGTCGCCAGAATCGTGTCCGGCCCGCACAGGTTGTCCAGTTTGCCGAACAGCTCGCACTTGAGCTTCTGGTTCTCGGTCGCGGCTTCGACCACGACACCGCAGTCCTTAAGGGCAGCGAGGTCCAGGCTCGGCTTGATCCGCGATATCACGGCATCGGCAACTTCCTGGGTTAGTTTGGCCTTCTCGACCATCCGGGCCAGCGACTTCGTCACCGCCGCCATCCCCCGGTCAAGGCACTTCTGGTCGATGTCGTTCAGCGTCACGTCGTACCCGGCCGTGGCGAATACCTGGGCAATGCCGTTGCCCATCGTGCCGGCGCCGACAACTCCAACTTTCCTGTTCATGATTGCTCCTTATGGGTTAGAACTCGAAGCTACAGTATAAGAAACCGCCTCAGTGTCAAGCCGCACGGCCGTGCCTGTGCGACCTTGACATGAAGGCATGGAATCAATATAGTCAGTCCACAGTGGCATGCTCCATGACAACCGGGCGATTAGCTCAGCTTTGGTTAGAGCGCTTGCTTGACATGCAAGAGGTCACCTGTTCAAGTCAGGTATCGCCCATCCACCGGGGTGTGACGGCAACAGCCATCACACCTCGCTCTCTTTTACGGCGGCAGTGGTGAAGCAGTCCTTCGGGCTCCTCTGGGCCTTGCAGCAGCTCGACATCGAGCTGCGCACCCTGAGCGAGAAGCTCAGCCAGATTCCATCACGGGTGAACGACCTGAAGAAGGCGGCCGCGGCGATCAAGGCCGAACTGGACCAAGGCAAGGTCGACATCATCGAGCACAAGAAGCAGTACAAGCTCTGCGAGGTCGACCTCAAGTCCGCCGAGGAGAAAGTCACGGGCTACTCGGTACAGCTCTACTCGGCCAAGACCAACGAGCAGTACAAGGCCTTCCTCAAGGAAATCGAGGCCCAGAAGAAACAGAAGAACAGCGTCGAAGACCGGATGATCGTGTTGATGGAGGAAACCGAGGCGTTGGACCGCAAGGTCAAGGAGAACGAGAAGAAGAGCACTGAGCTCGACGCCGAGACCACTCGCAAAGTCGAGATGCTGGAGAACGAGAAGAAGGAGCTCGAGGCCGCTATCGACACCCGCAAGCAGGAACGTGAGACCACCGCCGCCGCGATCCCGGCCGACCTGCTCAAGCGCTATGAACGAGTCCGGGCCAGCAAGGGTGGGGTCGCCGTCGCCACGGTCCGCAAGGAACGCTGCAGCGGGTGCATGAGTCCGATTCCGGCGCAGCGAATACTCGAAGTTGACCGGCAGGACCGCCTCTACCTTTGCGAAGCCTGCGGCCGGATACTTATCGTCGCCCAGGAATAGCCGGCCAAGAACCGGCCGGATTCCTGGTGCAGATCGATGGTTCATCACTTGGAAATCCCGGCCCGGCCGGGATCGGGGTTCGAATCCTCGGGCCGGACGGCGGCGTTGTCAGAGAGATAAGCCGGTACATCGGCACCCGCACCAACAACCAGGCCGAATACGAAGGACTGCTCTGCGCCCTGCACGAAAGCCGCAGACTCGGCTCCCGGCGCGTGGTAATCCGGACCGATTCCGAACTGCTATGCTACCAGATGGCAGGCAGGTACAAGGTGAAGAACCCCGAACTGAAGGTGCTGCACTCCAAGGCCCGTGAGTTGGTGCTGGAGCTGCCCAACGTCAGCATCGAGCTGGTGCGCCGTGAACAGAACAAGGAGACTGACAAGCTGGCCAAGGCCGCGGCCCGAGCCGCCGACAACCGACCGCGACATGCCCGGGAATAGGGAACGCCAGGCCGCGATAACCTGGCTGATGCCACTTGGGACTCTGGTTCAGTTCATGCTCCCGCGCTGGGTCGTGGTCAGGATTGCACGCCTGGCCGGCATGCTGGCCTATCACCTGAACCGACGAGGCCGCGGGAGACTGATGGACAACTGCCGGCATGTGATGGGCGCGGGAACCCCGGAATCGGAAGTGAAGGCCGCCGCTCGAAGATTGTTCGTCCACCTCATCACCAACTACCTGGACCTGCTACGTGTGCCGGTCCTCAAACGCCGGGTCACCACGCTTGTCGAGTTCGACCCGCGGCTGGCGGACCGGATGATGGCAGAGAACCGTGGCCTGATGGTCGTCACCGGTCACATCGGGAACCACGACCTTGCCGGCGTCTGTATGGCCGCCAGCGGGTATCCGATATCCGCGGTTTTCGAACCGGTCCCGGGTGGCTGGGCCAGGATTTTCAACCGTTACCGCGGAGCAACGGCGATGGAGACGATCCCGGTTTCCGACCGGCGCGCCATGGCCCGGGCCTTGCTCCGGCACCGCATGCTAGCGCTGGTGTCCGACCGTGATGTCACAGGCAACGGCATGCTCTGCCCCGCGTTTGACTCGTATCGCTACTACCCGAAAGGAGCAGCGGCGTACACGCTTCGCTTCAAACTCCCGATAGTCATTGCCGCCTGCCTGTTCCAGCACGAACCGGGCCGACGACCGTACCGAATGTACTACCGACCGCTGGAGTTCACACCATCGGGAGACATGGGCGCCGACGTATCAGCGTTCACCATGATGATTGCCGACGCACTCAACGGCATCATCCGGGAGCACCCGGACCAATGGCTGGTGTTCAACGCCGACTGGCAACAGAAACCATGAAGGTCAAGATACAGCGCCTCGCCGACGTCCCTCTCCCCTGCAGTCATACCCGAGGTTCGGCCGGCTTCGACCTCTGCGCGGCCGAGGAAACAGCGATACCGGCGCACGGGTTCGGCTCGGTCGGCACCGGCCTCGCCCTCGAGCTGCCGGAAAGAACCGAAGCCCAGGTACGGCCAAGGTCCGGGCTGGCAGCGAAGCACGGTATCGGGGTCCTGAACAGCCCGGGCACGATTGACTCGGACTATCGCGGAGAAATCAGGGTCGTCCTTTTCAACACCTCTGACCGGGACTACAAGGTCCAACGTGGTGACCGCATCGCCCAGATCGTCTTCAGCGTCTTGACGGACGTCGACCTGGTTGAAACTGACTCGCTATCAGAAACCGACCGCGGGCCCGGCGGTTTCGGCCACACCGGCTGACCGAAGCATGAACGGCTCTGATCGGCCTCTGCGTATCTGCCTCGTTTCAGCCGCGTACCGGCCCTATCCCTCGGGCGTAAGCGAGCACGTCCACCATCTGGCCGAAGCACTGCGCGACCTCGGTCAGGACGTTAGCATACTGACGACTTCGTTTCCCGGGTTCGACGAGAGCCCGACCTCTTTGTCGGTCACGCGCTATGGCCGGGCAGTGCTGGTGCCGATGAACCGTTCCTATGCCACCGTACCGGTCGGCCTCAGGATGTCCGGCCAGGTCAAGCGCTTCCTTGCCGAAGGCAACTTCGGCATCGTACATTGCCACGGGCTGCACTGGCCGGAGATCTCGTACTGGGCGATTCGACACAGCCGGGCAGTGAACCTGGTCACCTTCCTTACCGCCGGCTTCAGGATTCACACTGAAGGCGCAGGCCTTTACCGAGCCCTGTTCAGGAACCATCTCGCCAAGATCCACGGTCGCATCGCCATTTCCCAGCGGGCGCACCAGGCCGCCGAGCCCTATGTGCCGGGCAGATTCAGAATAATCCCCTGCGGGATCGACCTCGGTCGCTTCCATCCCAGTGTCTCTCCGTTGCCCGAGCGCCGCCCCGGGCAGCTTCGGATTCTCTTCCTCGGTCGTCTCGACGCACGCAAAGGCCTCGACGTATTGCTGCGCGCCTTTCCGGCTGTGTTGAAGTCAGTGCCCGGTGTCAGGCTTGCAGTCGTGGGCCGCGGTCCGATGGACAAACGGGCTCGCCGGACGGCTGAAGAACTGGGTATCTCGGGCTCAGTTGAATTCCTCGGGCCGGCTCTTCCCGAAGACTTGCCGCGCCTCTACGCGGATTGCGATGTCTACTGCGCTCCGGGTCTGGGCGGCGAGACTCTGGGCATCGTGTTGCTCGAAGCCATGGCCGGCGGTGCACCGGTCGTGGCATCGCGGATTCCGGGATATGACGAGACGATTCGGGATGGAGTGGACGGCATCCTTGTTCCGCCCGCTGAGCCTGACGCCCTGGCTTCTGCCCTTGTCAGCATCCTGACCGATGAGTCACGACGCGAGATGCTGGTCGCCGCCGGGCTCGAACGCGCGCAGGAATACGCCTGGCCCCGGGTAGCGCTGCAGACTCTCGATTTCTACCGTGAACTGCTATCAGGGAAGGGTTCTGGGATTCCGGGGTCCCGGGGTTCCGGCTAGGACACTTGAACCCTAGAACCCGGGAACCCTTCTCCGGGGAGTGCGTCCGCGAGCCCCTTGAACTGCTCGCCGCTCACAGTTTCGGCTCGCGCGGCCGGGTCGATGCCTGCCTGCTTCAATAACACAACCACAGCGTCCCGCGTGAGGCGCAGCCCGGCAACAAGGTTGTTGGCAATCGTCTTGCGGCGTTGCGCGAAACAGACCTTGACCATGCGCCGGAACAGCGCCTCGTCCGGAACCTCGTACAGCGGCACTTCGCGCCGGGTCAGGCGGAACGAAGTCGAAACGACGTCCGGTCGTGGCTTGAAGCTCTCCGGGGCGATGTTGAACAACCGCTCCCTGATGGTTAGACGGTCAAAGAAGACCGAGAGCGCGCCGTAGGCTTTGGACCCGGGCACGGCGACCACGCGGTATGCGAACTCCCGCTGGGTAGTCAGTACCGCAACGTCCCACGCCTCCAAGGATTCCAGGAGCTTGAACAGTATCTGCGACGAAAGATTGTAGGGCAGGTTGCCGAGCACCTTGAGGTGCCGGTATGGTCCGAGGTCGAAGCCCATGAAGTCCGCGTGGAACACTTCCAGGTTCCCGCAGCCACCGAGTTCGGCCCGCAATCCCTCTGCCAGCCGCTCATCAATCTCGACTGCGATGACCTTACCAGCCATTGCCACGAGCCGCTTCGTCAGCACACCCTTGCCCGACCCGACATCGAGCACCGTGTCGGTCGGACACACACCGAGCGCCTCAACCAGCGCGTCGGCGACCGGTTCATACGTCAGGAATGACTGGCCGAGCCCACGGCGGGGATAAAGATGTCTCACGGTTCATGAGTCAAGGGGTCAAGGATTGGCCGCGGCGGCCCCTGTCCGACAGTGCCAGGATTCGAGAGTCGAATACCCTGTCCGGACACTCGATCCCTCTATCCCTCGATCTCTCGATTCCTGTTCTGTGCGTTTTAGATTCGGAAACAGCGAAGCGCGTTTTCGCGGGTCAGGTCTGCGGTCTCGACCACAGTGATGCCGAGTATCTGCGCCAGCTTCTCCAGTGTCTGCCGGATCAGCGCCGGCTCGTTCCGTTGCCCGCGGTTCGGCACCGGCGTGAGGTAGGGCGCGTCGGTCTCGACCATCAGCCGGTCGTGGGGAATCGCTTTAACAACCGCCTCCAGGTGCTCCTCACCAAAGGTGATATTGCCGGAAAAGGAGATGAACAGACCCTTTTCGACGGCCCAGTCTGCCAGCTTCTTGTCGGCGGAGAAGCAGTGGAGGACACCGGAATGGTACCCGTGCTCGTCAATCATACTCCGGGCCCGGCTGGCCGCGTCGCGGATGTGGATGATCATCGGCATGTCCAGCATCTTGGCAAGCTCGAGTTGGGCGTGAAACGCGGTCTCCTGGTTGCCGCGCGACGATATGCCGCGGAAGAAGTCGAGCCCGATCTCGCCGATTGCCTTCACCTTGGGCTCGATGCACAGGTCCTTGAGCGCCTGCACGTCGAAGCTTCGGAACTGGTCGGACTCGTGCGGATGCACGCCGATCGCGCAGTAGACTCCTTCGCGATTGCGGCTCAGGGTGACGGCCTGCCGGCTGTCCGGCACGCTCTGGCTCACGGTCATCATCCAGCGGACTCCGGCGCTGTGCGCCTGCTTGAGCACGATGCTGAGGTCCGCCGCGAACTGGCCCTCGGTCAGGTGGCAGTGCGAATCGAAGATCTTCAGGCCTTCGGGGTTCTCTTTGGAACGACGGGGCATGGGGCTAGGCAGAGGTTAAGATTAAGGTTGAGGTTGAAGTGAAGAGAAGCCAATAGCCGCAGCCGGTGCGAACGTCACTCGCCTCTGCCTCTGCCTTTGCCTGTTTCAGCATCACGAAACCGTCGAACCGGGCACCGTCTCACGGTCAAACGTCACCAAGGCGAGTTTGCCTCCCCCGGTCGCGGCCAAAAGCATACCGTTGGATTCGACCCCGCGAATCACCGCCGGGGCCAGGTTGGCGACAACCAGAATCGACTTGCCGACCAACTCCTCCGGCTTGTACGCAAGCGCGATTCCGGCCACAATCTGTCGCTGCTCGGTCCCGAGGTCGATCTGCAGCTTGAGCAGCTTGGTCGCGCCCGGCACCGGCTCCGCGCTCAGGACCTTCGCGACCTTCAATTCCAGCTTCTTGAAATCGTCGTATGCAATCATGCTCTTCCCCTCCTGCTTTAGGCTTGGAGCTTGTAGCTTGGAGCTTGCGGCTTGCAGCTTCTCCACCTGCACCGCGATGGCCGCGTCCTCAATCTTGTTGAATAGAATCTCCGCCGGGCCCAGTTCCGAGGGCAGTGCCGGTTTCGCGGCATCGTCCCAGCCGCGCTTGCCCAAGCCGAGCAGATTGCCGAGCTTCCGGCTCGTGAAAGGCAGGAACGGGTAGAGCAGCACTTCGAGCGACGACACCAGACGCATGCAGACGTTCATTGTCCGGTCGCAGGCTGCCCGGTCCTGCTTGAATGTCTTCCACGGCGCTGCGTAGTCGAAGTGGCGGTTACCCAGGGCCGGCAGCGTCATCACCTCGCGCGCCGCATCCTTGATCTGGTAGGCCTCAATCATCCGTCCGAGCTTGGCCGGCGCTTCGGCAATCGCCTTCAGCACCTCGAGGCTCTGCGGGTCGTCCGGGCTCGCATCCGGCACCCTGCCGCCGTAGTTCTTCTTGATGAACACCGCCACACGGTTAACAAAGTTGCCGAGCACGTCGGCCAGCTCATTGTTGTTCCGCGCGTGGAAGTCACGCCATGTGAAGTCAACGTCCCGGTTCTCGGGCAGGTTCACGGCCAGCGCATAGCGCAGCGGGTCGGCCGGGAACTGCTTCAGATAGTCCGGCAGCCACACCGCCCAGTTGCGCGAGGTCGAAATCTTCGCGCCCTCCAGGTTCAGGAACTCGTTGGCCGGGATGTCCCTGGGCAGCACCAGCCCCTCGTGCGCCATCAACATCGCGGGCCAGACGATGGCGTGGAACACGATATTGTCCTTGCCGATGAAATGGACCAGCTTCGTGTCCGGGTCCAGCCAGTAGTCCTTCCAGCGGTCCGGCTTGCCGATGCGCTCAGCCCACTCCTTGGTCGACGAGATGTACCCGATGGGCGCGTCGAACCAGACGTACATCACCTTGCCCTGCGCCTCGGGCAGCGGCACCGGCACACCCCAAGGCAGATCGCGGGTAATCGACCGGTCCTGCAGACCACGGCTGAACCAGCCCTCGCAGAACCGCTTCACGTTCGGCTTCATGTCCGGCTTCGACGCCACCCACTCCTTCAGCCGCTCCTGGAACTTCGACAAGGCGAAGAACCAGTGAGCGGTCTCGCGTATCTCCGGCGCGGTGCCGCAGGTCTTGCACTTCGGGTTGATGAGGTCGAACGGCTCAATCCACTCGCCGCAGGCCTCGCACTGGTCGCCTCTAGCCCCCTCGGACTTGCAGTTCGGGCACGTACCTTCTACGTAGCGGTCGGCGAGGAACATCCGGTCCTTCGGGCAGTAGAGCTGGCGCGTGGTCTTCGGCTGCAGGAAGCCCTTCTTGTAGACTTCCAGGAAGAAATCCTGCGCGGTCTTATGGTGGATGGACAGCGAGGTCCGGGAATAGTTGTCGAACTCCATCCCGAACCCTTTGAACGACTCCAGGATTGACGGATGGTAGCGGTCGACCAGCTCCTTCGGGGTGACGCCGGCCTGTTGCGCCGCGATGGTGATGCCCACGCCGTGCTCGTCCGAACCGCAGATGTAGACGACGTCCGAGCCCTTCAGGCGGTGGTACTTTACAAATATGTCGGCAGGAAGGTAAGCGCCGGCCAAGTGGCCGAAGTGGAGTTCCCCGTTCGCGTATGGCAACGCGCTGGTCACCAGAATCTTCAAGGCGCTAAGGATACACCCCTCGGCCGCTAAGTCAAGAATGCGGGGATGCAGCCCGCGAACCCGCGGCGGGCGGGGTCCGGCAGCAGAAACCCGGCCCGCTCGCCTCATGCCTTGCTGCACGTCTTCGTGACGGCGACGTTGAAGACGTTGAGTGCGATGGCCTCCAGCACCTTCCGCTCAAGGCCCAGCTTCACGTAACGGCCGACAAGCGCCCCGACTACCAGTGCCAGGTCTCGACCCTGCGCATGCTTCCGCGTCTTATCGACTTGGAGCGCGAAAGTGCGATACCCGCTCAGGGTCACCACGCTCACGCCGTGCCCTGTGCAGACCTGCTTCACCTGCCGACCAAGAACATCGTCAAAAGCCACGGTTCACCTTCCTTCCCAGTGCCAAAGGTCGTAGACCAACCCGCGCGGGCGGGGTCCGGCAGCGGAACCCCGCCCGCTTTGCAGACCGAGCCGTTACGGCGCTATCGGCGCGGCGACGTTGAAGACGTCGGTGCGGATGGCCTGCAGCAAGGGCTGGGTCAGGCCCCGCGCCACCCACTTGGCAATCAACGTCGCGGCTTCCAGCGCCAGCGACTCTCCGGAAATCTCCTTACGGGAGAGCTTCCAGAGC
>Ga0208046_1000093_pt1 | contig 17739 bp, 19 predicted proteins | sample PL_2010_300m_FD_184161 | JGI IMG/M metagenome (GOLD analysis project Ga0208046, IMG submission 184161) | Freshwater microbial communities from Powell Lake, British Columbia, Canada to study Microbial Dark Matter (Phase II) - PL_2010_300m... | ecosystem: Environmental > Aquatic > Freshwater >... | reverse complement strand
GCTGTGTTGACTGCACCAGTTACATTAGCGTAATCAGCCGTTGCCTGAGCAAGTGCGGCGTTTGCTATTGCCGTTGCACCAGTTGCAGAATTTAATCCAACTTCAATCATAATAGCTGTTCTGTTTGTAGCATCTGCTGCAACTGCAGAATTAAGCGTTGCTACATCTGCTGCAATATATGCACCGCCATCATTTATTATCGGATATGTTGATGTGCCGGTAATAACAATGTTTGTACCAGCCACTATATTAGTGACCACACCGGAAACAACCGCAGAAACAGGCGACCACACCGGCGGTATTCCTTCACCAAGCGTTTTTAAAACATAGTTTGTAGTTCCAGCCGGCAACAATGACCATCCTGAACCACTCCAATATGCAACTGCTCCAACATTCGTAGCGGCAGGAAATGCGTTTGTGACTGTTTTGCCCCAATTCTTGTCAAGCGTCAATTCACCTTCTGCACGCCCCAGGACCTCAACGCCTGCGCGTGATACAAGCATGACAAAATTGAATGTGCCGTTTGTATTGCTATTGACAGGAGTGAGCGCAACTTTCGCTTCGCCATTTGTTCCACTATTAACAAGCGAGCCCGAAATACTCTGTTGCCATGCGCCATCATCAGGCACATACCGGAAAGTTACAGCATCAGAACTTGATAAATCCATGCGCGCGCCACCCTCTGTGAATTGAAAAACAACATCAAGACTTGTTGCCTCTATGTTCTTGATCGAATAATTGCGCAGTGTGTTCGTTGTTTCTACCGGTATGTAAAGTGTTGGTGTTATTGACTGAGCCAGCACCGAAACGGGAAGCAGCAACATTGAAAGCATTAAAACAAGTTTTTTCATTATATTCTCCTATTGGTCTGTAGTATAACATTTATCATGATGTAAAATCAATTATATATGAATCTCTATTCGTATTCAAAATCATAGTTTAAATAAAACCACCCGCACCCATCTGCTATACTTCCTTGCTCGCCTCCAATGCCTATAAAAGTTGACGGCCAAATGTTCCATTCGTAATGATAAAAACTGACTCTTACAGATGTATCCAACGTCGGGCCGGGCGCAACTACGGTATTGGCTGTGTCTATAGCATCAATCCAAGCATCGTACACAAGTTGAGTTGATGCTGTTGCGTTTGTAACAACTGCGTAAAGGCTGTACTTGTTACCGTCTACTATATCGGGCGCAAGAGTTATACCCGATGGATCGTACCATTCATAATAACCATTTTTAGTTATGGCTAATGGCGGAGACACTTGTTCTCGCCCATAATAATACTCTAAACACCAACTGTAGTATTCCCATGTATAAGGTCTATTCGTCGCAATCACATCCCGGCTATATATAAAATCATTTGTGCCTACACCCGCTTTTGATCTAACGCGATATTCATCAGACGCAAACCGCTCCCACTGATACCATGCCTGTATAATACCAGGCATTCCTCCGATTACCGTTCCGACTCTATAATCTGCTATATTTTCACTTATTGCAACGGAGTAATCGTCGTCAGCACCCTGCCCACCGCTATAAACATCTGGTGACCAGATATCAATATATAAAGTGCTCTTTGACTTAATATATTTGAGCCTTTTGATTGCCTCATATCGCTCATTCAGATCCGCAGCATACAAGGTATAAGGCTGATCGCCGTAAAGCGTAAACGAGCCATTGTAATACAGAGAAACGGTGTCGTTTGTATTGAAATTGGCAGCTACGGAAATAGACGAGATATTATACCAAGGCTTTGTCGTGGCTGTTTCGTTGGTTGATGATATGCTTACAATCTCACTGCCTACGGGTGTGGTCTGGTTGGTAACATTCAAGAATGTGCCGTTGATAGTTACATCAAACGAACCAGTCAAGGGATTTGTGCCACCCATTATGTATTTCAGAACAGGTGTGTTGGTACTGTATAACCGCTTCTCGAATTGGCTTATCTCAACATAAGACCATGCCCCTGTATAATGCGTTTCGGCAAGCACCCATTGATTTGTCATAGGTGGTTGGCGAGTCCAATATGCCGTCCCGTTTGTCACGATATTAAACTGGTTGGAAATAGGGCTCTCAACATATCCTATCTTCGCATGAGTGAACAAGTTGCGTGGCGTTTCATACGGGATAGACGTAATCGGATAAATTGTAGCTGTGTTTGTGTGGTCAGTGCCTGCGACCGAATAAACAATATCACTTGTGTAAGCTGTCTTGTGCCATGCCGTAGAATTGCTTGCCGCATTGTAAGCAAGGTAACAACCCATCAGACCAATAATTTTAGCATCAAGCTGATTGATAAAGTACCTAGTAACAAACGGCATACCAGTATAGGTAACGCTTCCGTCAGCTTCATATTCAAATGGGCCGATCTGATTTGTAGTTGTAACCGTCATATTTGTTGGATAGATGTTCGTATATATCCCAACTGTCGCGCCGTTCGTCCATGCGACTGTATTTGTAATCATCTTATCAAACACGTACCACGTTTCAACGATATCCAAGGGCGCGTAATCAGCGACCTCGCATCGCTCAACTATGCTGGAATAAAGCTGGCTCATGTAATGGTTTGTGTTGGCTATTGTCCAGTCGGAGTTTGTCGGGACAGGGAAGCCCTGAAAGCCGCCCTCTGCCGCTATGCAAACGAACATTAGGAATATGATTGCTGTTTTCATTATTGTAACGGCACTTGTAAATCGATATCACCTTTACGATGGACTGCTGTTAACGAATAAACTCCGTATTCCGCAGTATAACTTGCAAGCACAAAATAGGCGTATGTCGAATCAGATGCCGGACGCGTGCTTGCATGACCTAGTGCAGTAGCTTGAGACGAGCGTGTCAATCGAACATAAACAAATTCTGGTGTTCCGGTTAATGTAACATCTCCAGCTAATACAGGAATATCAACGCTTCCGTAGGATATAGTGCCTGCAGTCACTGAAACAACCGCACCGGCAAGCGAACATTCAAGTGTCCAGGGTTCGGTCGTAGTCGTAGTTGATTTGCGATTGACAATAGTCGTGCCATTGCCATCTGTCCGCATCATAACCATCGATTCGGGATCGAAGTGAAGCTGACCAAGCTGTGTAGCCATATCAATAAGATTATTGTAGTTGCTTGTTTCTACAAACTTATCGCCTCGCGCTTGTCGCTGTAATACATTTCGTTGACCACCCACATTATCACCTTAAAATAGAGCTGTGAAATTAGATTTTGCATATAAGAATTTACCGTTTGCATCTTTTGGTTTATCCCATGCGCCTATTCCGTTGCCGGATGCGGTCTTGTTCCAAAGATAAAGCCAATCATCCCGCGAAATAGCAACAGTTTCATCCCGAATAATCCTGAATGTAAATTGTAGGCGAAAGACCCATGTCTTAACGCCTACTGAATTATACTGTGTACCGCCATCAGCACCGTTAAACAGTACAGAGCCAATCCTATGATCTTCAAATGCCGCCGCATTAATAGTTCCCATTTGAGATTCCCACACTCCGACAGCAGTCGCTTTTGCTGCGGCGCTCGCAAATGTCACCTGGCGAGTTAATGAGCCCATTGCGTTAGCTTTAAATAGCGGCTGATTAACTGCACCACCTGCAATATGCCACGTCCAATGCGCTTTTGGGTCGTCAATAGCAAGAATTTCACCGCCAAGCTGATACCTTCTTTCGTCTGCATCGGCAGTTGTGAACGAGCTTGTTTCGGTCTTTGTAGAGTAATTGACAATGATTTTTTCTGCCCAATCGTTGACACCGCCTCGCTCGTAGTAGAATATCTTTCTGCTTCTCCTCTTCGCAAGGCAGGTCTCCCATATAACGCTGTTGCGGTCTACAAACTTATCGCCTATGGTTGGAAGTGAAGATGTCCCGCCGGCGACTTCAACAAAGGATCTAACACCAGACACCTCAGAACTTGTTTCCGTCAAGTCGTAATCTTCTATCAATTCTTTATATCCTGCCATATTGCTCCTATCCGAAAACTGTCATTTTGTTAATGCCTGTCACCATGAGTTTAGCTTGTGTTAATAGATCTTGTAATATCGCTGTGTTGCTGTCGCCTGTAGTCGTAAGTTTGTCAGCAGTAGTAGTACCAGGAGGATTTGCTCCGGCCGCGCCACCGCCAGCACCAAAGCCACCCGCTGCGATACCTGCGCTTGATGCTTTTTGTGCCTCTTTAATTATATCAGCAAAACTATTTAGAGTTGTATCGCGAGCTGCTTTTTTCTTGTTTTCCTCGTCTACAACTCCTGCTGTCCCCTTCTTTTCTTCGTCAATCATTTCGTCGGTATTCTTCTTTAGCCGGGCAGCAAGCCGCTTCTGGAATACTTCGCGGAATGCTTCTCTCCTTTTTTCGTTGTCTTTCATCTTCGCATCGATTAAATCAACTGCTGATTCTGTCTTTTGAATTACTTCGTCAAGTGGCAGATCTGTATCGTTAATCATATTGCCTATTGCTCTGCCTATAATGCGCCCTGTCGAATTGACATTCTGACCTATGTTGAAAAGAGTACGCCCAATAACAGAACCAAGTAGTTCTATTTCCTCAGTTGCAAACTGAAATTCGAGTATGACTTCCGCGAGTGTGCCTCGCATAAGTTCTGAAAATGCTATGAGCCCAGGACTATTGGCAAGGTCTTTGATGCTTTTTTCTGTGTTCGTAAATGCTTCTGCAAGATCATTATTTACTTCTTCGAGATTAAAAAACTCTACAACCAACTCACCGAGCCCCTCTTTCATATCACCAAAGCTATTTTTAACTGCGTCAACAGAACCGCCGTACGTATCACGCAGGGCGCGCGCCGTACCACCTACTTGACCCTCTACCTCTTTCAGTACAAGCTCTTGCGCTTTCATCAACTGATTTGTTTCGACAAATCCCTTAATCTGCGCCTTTTGGCTTTCATTAAACTGGACACCTGCGCGAGATAGAGCTGTGATGCCTTCAATTGGGTCATTTAAAGCTTTACCAAGCTGGAGAGCTGCGCTCTTTGCATCTGTTTCAAGAATTATAGCCAAATCAAGTACGTTTTCTGTTACCTTTTTGAATTGGTCGCCCTTGATGCCTTTAAACGTGCCGACAATAGCCATCAGTTTAAGAATAGCCTCGTCGCCTGTGGTTGTAACGCGTTGCAATTCGGATGCCATGCCCTGTAATTCTTTTGATGAAAATCCAGCTGAGTTGCCGGTTGCTTTAAGGACCGCATTAAGCTTTGCTGTTTGTTTTTCCTGTTCAGCAAACTTGTCTAATATTGTTGATACCCCGCCGCCAAGAGCAAGACCCGCCATCGCAAAAGAAAGCAAGCCAATAGCGGTACGCATTTGAGCCATGCCATGAGTAAACTTACCGGATGCTGCTGTTGATCGCGCGCCAAACTTAGCAAGCTTGTTCTCCGCTTTGTCCATTCCTTTTGTAAAATGAGCGTCTTTCGCGCTTATCTCAACAAATGCATCGCCAACTTTTGACATATCATTATCCTCTTTCTTCCGCTACCTCATTGAGGCTGAAAGAACCATTGCGCTCAGGAAATCTTGCGCTCAATCTTTCGATTGCTTCCCTCATTTCCCTTGCATCATTTTCTGCAACATCATCATCAATGCTCACAATCCCTTGCGGCGCATCTGAATCGCTGAAATAATACCACTGCCCCGATGTCAGTGTTTCAGCTATTTCTGGCGACCAGCCGTACGCTTGCGCGAGGGCTTTGATTTGTCGCCTGTCGGGGATTGCTCTTTTCCCGCTACTGCCATAAAAGCAGCCTGTGCTTCCGGCACGCTTGCGTCGTCATAAAGCATTGATATATCATCAAGCGTTAAACCATGACTCTCATCCATAGCCGCGTGAAGCAACATAGTTGCAAGCTCGTCTGACATTTTGTTAGTCGCAAGTATCTGTTTTGCTTCTTTTTCAAGCGCATAACCGACAGGAAGATTTTTCATCTCCTCGCGAATAAAATCTATTCGCTTGCTTGCGTCTATACCCTGAGCCGTCCTTTCGATAACTTTCACTAGCTGATCAAGATGATACTCCTCGATTATAGCATGTATTTTCATTACCGACAATCGATGTATCTTATATTTCTTACCAAGCAACGTGACTTGCGTTACCCTTCTCAATGCATCAGATGCACTCATATTATGTCCTTTCGTTTGTTTTGATTATGCTACCGCTATGCTTGCCGAGCCAGTTCCGGTAAATGTGTACTGATACTGAACAACGCCATTAACATCAACCTGGATAGGCTCATCAGTTATGATGATAGCACCGGTACAGACTGGCGCATACGTTGACGCAGAAGCACCAACCTGAAACGTCGCCGCATTCTGCAAGCCAAGTTTTGCCGCATATACCAATGTCGTAAAAGAACCAGCCCATCCGCGTAGACCTTCTACAAACTCCTGGTATCCACCAGATGTCATGCTCGTTGCTTCATCAGCAGCCGCAGTTCTGTTCATATTCCAAGTCGTGACTTCGGCTATAACACCGCCGATATTAACGACACCCGATTTTCCGTGTACTGCATTTGTCATATTTATGACTCCTTCTTTTGTGTTTAACCAAACATTATTTCATAAGTTATTGGCAGAAAATATCCCTCATCAGGATCTTTTTGCGGAGTACCAACTGTCTGCCTTGTCATTGATACCATCCTTTGCGTATTGCCTGCACCATCTTTATCCATTGGCAAGACAACATCATCAAATACTGCTTTAAATTCATCTCGGATTTGCACTATAGCCTGCAGACCTTCTTCGTCAGATACAAATATATTGAAATCTGCTGTCACGTTTTCGATCACAGAACTCATTGACTTATCGGATATGTCACCTGGAAACGATAAAACAATGTAATTATCAAGCACGTTGTTTGTTCCTTCTGCGATACCTGTCCGGTCGTTGTTTGTTCCTTTGCGTACCGCCTCAAGACCCCACAAACCGCCCTTGCATAGAGCGCGCAGTTCTGCAGCGGCGTTGCTATCCCACTTGATCTTAATCGCTTTGAGTAATGCTTCCATTATGCTATCGGTCTCGTGATTTCTCTTTTCAATTTCGTTTTATGCTTTTTTAATGCTGGTCTTAAAAATGGTCTTGCAGCCATTCTCTTTGTTCCAAACTCAAGCCACATTGCATATCCAACACTCTTCGCATTTCCAACTCCTGTCCCAACTTTCCTAACGAGCGGTCTTGCAACGTCTTTCATCCATGCAACATTTGCTTTCAAATGCCCGGTGTCCACATGTGGTGGAGCACCGGGCTTTGAACGATTCGCCGCTCTTTGCGACCGTGTTGCGCCAGATATTGTACCGGTAACGCCGGAATCTCCGAATGAATTACGAACTATTGAAACAAGCGTAATCGCTGCTCGGTCCATATTCCGCTGCATGCCCTTCTCAATCTTCGCTTGGTATTCTTTGCCATGCCATTCATAGTTTTTTCCTTTTGTTGCCATTACCGCCTTAAATTCAATATGATCTCATAATGATGCACTGATTTTGCACCGCGTGATTCTTCGACGCTTACAATGTCGTAAGTTAATCCACCGCTTATCAATCTATCCTTTACCGTAGCTGTAGTTGCCGGCTGCACATAGCAAATATGTGTTGCAACCTCACCATCACGCCCGGCGATCAATCTTTTATCATCCGAAAGCTGCTCAATTCTGCACTTGACATTCGGAAAAACCGCACTCCATACCTCTTTACGCCCCAGGACATCGGTCTGCTTTAAACTATAACGCTGTATTGTGCAGCTCTGATTAAGCAAACTGTCAAAACTCATATAGCCCCTTAATATAATTTGCTTGATATATACGGCGTCAATGCCTGCGCGTAACGAGCTACAGCATCTTTGATCGCTGCGCCTGCCTTTGTGTCGGCTTTCGTGTACGCATAGTTTGTGAATTTCTCTGATTTCATTGTCGCATCTGTACTCGTACCGTCAAAGACCTCGCGCACAATCTCATTCACAATCATTGTCAAATCAGTCGGCACATTGCCAGCCGGTGACGGTGCTGTATTCGCATCAACAGCCGCCGGAAGCGTATAGCCTGCCTCGTACCACACAAACACATTGCCTTGCCCTTCTGAAAAGCCAGCCGACACTTTCGCTATTGCCCTATTGAACGCAGAGCTGAATACCGGTATTTCTATCTGTTGATTTGTTTCAGACACAAGCCGCGCCTCAATTAAGTCGCCCGGTACATCAAGTTCAACGCTATTCGGAGCAAGTGCATCGCCTCCATCGTGTATTCTTGCAAGTATCATGGGACGCGAACCCTCGCCAGTTGCAACGGTCATTGTCCAGCCTGATACAGCGTTGACAAGCGCAGCAACGTCGTCTGTAGAGCCTGACAATGTTATATCTTCTGTGTCGCTATCGCCAGCAGAATCAATGTAATTCAGCATCATTGTCGCGCCGCTGGTGTGGACTGATGCGAGCATTCCGCCGGTATAGGTTATATCTGCCACCTTATCGCGCTCAAGCGAAACAGCTTTTAGGTTTGTAATAGGGAAATTGCGCAGTGTCATACGAACCGCGCCTGAACCGTCGTACCATTCTTTGTACTCTGTAGATTCAAACACTCGATCGCAATATGACGCAACGGAAGCTGATACAGCGTTGATGATGCTTACTATCTGCGCATCATTTGTTGTTGTCGTTAGGCTTCCGCCTGTTTGTATCTTGTACAGGTATAGCGTTGTCAGGTTTTCTGCCATGCTTTGCCCTCTTTGCTTTCCTCAGCATTTTGTCTTTAGGTGAACAAAACATTATTTCAGAGTGAACTGCGCGCCATAGCGATTTTTCATCACCATTTCATGTGAGAAGCTTTTTCCATCAGAGGTCTTGCCCTTGACTATCGCAACACCATTCTTGATCTGAGCAGATACAAGCGAAACGTCTGCTATATTCAGAGATTCTACAGGAGCGACTTCCGCAGCCTTTTCCTCTGCCGGTGCTTCTATAACTTCCTCTACAGGAGCGACTTCTTCTTTAAGTTCTTCTTTTTTCTTTTTAGCCATGATGTATCCTTTTTATTATTTGACGTAAAGTATGACCTTGCCGGACGTTAATGAACCACAATTCGTAACAGACAAAGGAGCAACACCAACAAGCAGCAAACATATAAAAACAAATAATTTCTTCATAATATACTCCTTTTTAATGAGCAACGGAGGCAGAAAAGGACAAGCCATGCACAGCTAAAGCTGCCCCCGCGCTCAAATTAACTAATCAGTTATAAACGATTGACGAGGAAGCCCACCCTTATAGCGTATGCCTTCCATGACATACAACCCTGCTGCTACAGAATTGGCATTACCTGTTACATCAACGCGAACACAGTCAAAGTTATTCGCAACGTCAAGCATTGAAGCCTCGATAGGAATAACATACAACAGATTCTTGTTGTCGGTAGTGGATGTGTCAAACGTATCGCTTGTCACAGCCGTTTTCACAAGTGTATCACTTGCGCCGGCATCTGAGTTGACATATACCCAATCAAACTCTAGTGCTTTTTCACCAGTAGCAGCAATGGTAGTATTGTGTTGTTTCAGCGTAACAGTCAATGCTGTCACTGTGCTTGCATTATCAACCGCTATGATAACAACCATGCGAGCCGCGCCCTTCATACTGACATAATCTTCTGTACCCGCCGGAGATGAAGCCGGAGGAAACGCCAATACTGGGAATTGATTTTCTACAAATAGATGATTCATTTTTTCTACCTCTCTTTATTATGTGAAGTTTAAAAAGGGAGCGACGTTATTGCCGCCCCCTTGTGTTGTCCTATATGGCTGCCAGCGATACAATCGGAGAAGTATCGTTGCTTCCGTGCGCACGCGTGAACGTGTCGGAGTAGCGAGGCTGACCATCTACATACTTGATGATTCTGAATGCTTCCTGGCCAGTATCAAACTGCAGGTGCATTGACTGTGCGACTTCCGGTCCTTTACGGCAATCAGCAATCAGGTATTCGCTCAAATCAACAAGCGCGATACAGCCAGCGTCACCAAGTGCGCTCATCTGTTCAGAGTCGACCAGCGGATAGCCGAGCATGTTCATATTAGGGCTTCCGGTGATCTGTGTTATCAGACCAGCAGCAGAACCGCCCGTACCAACTTCGAGCTTCAAGCGAAGCAGCATATCAAGCAGTTCCGGCTTATTGTACAGCCAAACTGTTGATGCGTTGGAGCGAACGCGCGCCCTGGCAAACATCTTCGTGATGTTCTCGGTTACGACCGTATCAGTGTCCTGCCCTGTTTCACCAGATACAGAAACTTTCGCGCCGGTTGTCAATACACCAAGAGGCATACCAGCACCAGTACCGAGAATAAACGCCTGATCTTCTTTCCACGCCATCGCAGAAGTGATTGAAGGAAGAATGAATGAGCCAACTGTAGTCGGGCTGAATGTCATGAGCTTATGTGACGCATAAGCAAGACCAGTCAACGCGTTCAGCGTGAGTTTGATGTCCTCAAGCGTTGGCTTGCTTGCTGTAAGCGATGCATTTTCACCCTTGAAATATGCCCTTGCTCCACCAAAAACGGTGTTGCCTGAATGATCGTAATCTTTCCACTGAGGAAGCTCAATGGTATCGCTTGATATGTCAAGCTTCGTCGCGCGAGGACGCACGATTGATTCAATATTCTGCATTTCAAGCAGCATTGTTGAAAACTCAGGCGGAATAAGAAAACCACCGTCAGAGTCAATATCAACAACCATACCGCCAGAAGCAGCAGCCTTATCGATGTAACCAGCTTCCATGCCCTTCTTGATCATTGCAGCAGATTTTTCGCGCAATATCTTTAAGCGAGATGGTTCGCCGTTACCCTTTGATGCGGCATATACGTCTTTAGCAAACAAGCCAAGCCCGTATGTTTTCTCATCGCGTGTGTGTTCGCGTCCGGCAGTCGGCATCAGATAACCAAACGACATATCAGAATCAGAGCGTTCTTTGACGCTGATGTCATGCAGTTCTTTTGCGGCTTGTGACGGCAGGTCTTTTACAGCGTCTTTCACGGCCTTGTTTACGACAGCAGAAATGTCCTTGCTTTCAAGGTCTTTTGCTTCCTGGATAGCTTCTTTTGTTGCTTTCTCGGCAATGCCATCAACGATCAATTCACCGACAAGAGCTTTCGCGCTTTCGTCAAGCTCGATAATCTCTCCAGCCTTAAATTCAGTACCGGACGGGTCTGTCCAGTCCTTCAATAATTTCAACAGATGTTTCATTTGTTTTCCCTCATATATGTTTACGGTTTACGCCTTTGCCGTTAAGCCTGCAGGTTCGCTGCTACAGCCTCGCCAAATATGACACTTAATAAAATCATTTAGAGCAAAGAAAAAAGGTATATCCGCATCGGCAGCCGATATACCTTCTTTCTTAAATTATCAGGTTTGTCGATCAAACAAACCTTGCTCTATTTCTGTGGGTATATTATACCTTTCCGGTTTGCAATGCAATACTATTTTTCACACATTGAACGATTTTTTCTGCTTGTTCATCATCATTCATTCTTCGGTAAACTGACCTTGCCTCTATTGGCTGATGCTTTTGAGCCATAATAACACGCTCTGCCTTTGTCGGAATAAGAGTTGCCTTAATCTTGTCAGGCTCTTTTATCTCTATTTTTGTGGGCTCTGGCTCTTTGTTTTCAGGCTCAATATCAAAGCTTTTCATAACAAGCACAGCGTCTTTTTCCTCAATCAAGCCAGCCTCAATAGCCTTTGCTGCAGCAAGCTGTATCGCGCCGGCGTTGGATGGTATATTGACAATCGATGTTTCAAGCAATATGCCTTTGCGGATAAATGCCGATACTTTATCGCCTGTCTTGTTGATTCTGAACTCATCCCAACTGCCATTCAACTGCTTTACCAAGTCACCGAAGCCAGGGTCACGCGGCAACAAAACATCTGTCGGGATAAACCCTATCGAAAATGTCAACGGCATAAACTGCGACAACATCCTGAACTTTTCGCCCTCTTCTGTCGGTGCAAATTCGATTGTCATTGGTATCCCAAACTCAGTACGGGAAACAGAAATAGCTTTTGCAAGCAGATCTTTACTGAAATCATGACCATTCAGAATCTTTGGATTCATCTTGAATTGTGATATATCCATTCCCTTCGGAAAGATAATCTCATTGTCGCGATCAATCTCGCGGGTTGATGCAAGTATCTTGATGCGTTTGTTTTTCTCGCCATCGCTTTCGGCTTTCTGCGCTATGCCAGCGACACGCTTGACAACGGCAGTATCCAGCGACAGCTCAAGTTCCTCAAGAGCAAGCCCTATCGAATCTTGCATTTCTTGCTCAAGTGCCGGCAATAGGTTAAATAATCTCATTTTTGTTTTCATTTCTTTACCTCGCTTTCGATTGCCTTTAATGTCGGCAACATGTTATCTTTCATTACATTATCAATTCTATATTCAGCAACGCGATCACTTATATGCTGCTCATAATCTGAAAACATACCATCAGCCATATTTTCAAGAGCTTCCACAATCTCCTCAACATTAACAATAATCTGTTCTGCGCCCGGGTCGTACATGTGCATTATACCATCTGAACAAATACCGGTCTTGCACACTTCTTTCATTGCACCGAAACAAGGAGCTATCACCGGGCAACCGCACGCCTGCGCCTCTACTATTGGCAACCCGAAACCTTCGCCCATAGCCGTATGACACAACACAGAAGCAGCATTATACACCTTGCGCAAATAATCAGAATAAAACATTCCTGTGTTGTACTGATATTGCGAAGCGAAAATTACTGAATCTTTAACGCCGTATAATTCAACTGACATCATTAAGTCCTCGCCGCCTGTGAGCATTCCCGTTGTTTCTGTGTGAATATAAAGCAGCGGATTGTCTGTGCGCCCATCGACAAACTGACTCCATGCTTTCAACAACCCTCCGAAATTCTTTCTACTTGGTCTGCTCATATTGGCTGATACATTCACAGCAAGAAATCTGTCGCCTATATCGACACCCCATAACAACGACAGCTCCTTGCGGCACTCATCTTGATCTGTGACAAAGTAATCGTTAGGGTTGAATGCAAGCGGAACATAATAGGAATCAATGCCCTCGTTGGCAAGCAATAGCTGCGCATCATGCGTCGGCGCAATGACCTTTGTGCATTTACGCAACGCTTTCACTCGTGCAGGATGAACCGGCGCGCTGTCAACCATTGCAAATGCGTACCAGGGCTGATTGCAGAACTTGTCGGCATCCATGATGAATGAATCTACCATGCTGATAATAATATCAGGCTTATAAGCCAGAATATGACCGCTTATAAAGTCATTGCCTAGATTTACACGCGGTCCAGATGCAAAGTGAAATACACCATCAACCATTGCATTGTGATATTGGTCAATCGCCGCGCTGACAGCTATCTCATGCCCTCCGTCTGCTATTCCATTGACAAAGAGCGAAGCTTGAACACCGTACCCCGTAAATATGCGAGGTGGTACACTATGCCATAACATTCTCATACTCATAATCTTGTCCTTTCTAGTTTGTCCTTTATTTCTGCTATTTCATTTAAAGCCATAACGAGCATCATTGTTGTTTCATACCATGATGTAGCGAATATATCGCGTTGCTTTTCAAGGAAGTCAAGACGCTCCTCGACGGTCTTTATTTTCGTGTCCATTCAAGATCAACATCCTCTACAAACTGCGTTCCTTTTGTATGGTCTTTACCGTTTACCCATCGCTTATAAGCACGCAGTGAAATGTCACCAATGATTACGTTTGTGATTTTCTTCTTTGTTTTCTTGTTATACAAAACCCAATCTTTCGCGTCATTATCAAGATAATTAACTCTTATTTTCTTTGTCATTATATCAACTTTCTATCAATACGGGCTGCACAGAACATCGGCAATTAGGATGAAGCGGAGGAGCGTCAACAGTCATGTAGTTATGTTGCAGCGTTATTTCCTTGCCGTTAAACTCTACCACCTGATCAGGACCGTCAGGCGTGAAATATGGCTCGCCAAGTTCGACATACTTTCCATCCATATCAAGACAGAACGGGCAAGCGTCACCGTTTGCATCCCATATCTTGCCGGCAACAACGCCGGTTTCTTTCCATTGCTGGATGCGCCCCAATTCTAAAGCCCTGATTGATTCTGTTCGTGCGATACGTTCTGCGCGCCAGTCTTTCCAGCCATCATATAAAAGCTCAATACGCTTCTTTAATTCCGGTATGCTTTCGCCTGCTTCAAGTCCGGCTGCAATAGCTTCACGCAATGCTTGCTCTGTACCGGCGTTAATAGCGAGCGCAAAGTCAAGTGTTGAGTTTTTAAGTACATTCTGGACTGTTGGGCGGTCGATAAAGTCAGTTACAACAACGCCTACTTGCTGCGCGCCACGCTTTGCTCCGGCTACTGCTGATGCTGTTACGCCTGGACGGATAGCGTTGGCTGTGCGGAATGTCCATTCTTCGCCAAGCAGAAATTGAAAATCAGCACCTACTGCTGATGCTGCAGCGGCGATTGCGAGTGGCTCTTGATCTGTAAATACCGTCTTGATGCCATCATTGATTGATTTCTCAGGCTTTGAAAGCGGTTTGTTTGCGCCGCCGGATAAACCGCCAGGGTCAGCTTTGAGATACATCCTCGACACGTTTTTTCTGTAAGAATCCCGAATAGGTGAGTGAGCAGTTTTCTTGCTCTGCAGATTTTGCTTTATTGTATTAGCTTGTTTGACTGTTGCTGGCTCGGACACCACCGCACTCCCTATCGGAATTTTTGAATTGCTTATATAGCCTATGTCGCCACCTTCGACGGGTTCGAGCCCATTGCGCATTAAAACTCGATTGATAGGCATACCATTCTCAAGATATAATTTTTCGTCGTCGCGGACCTCTGCTCTGTCGCGCTGAATAATAGGGTCATACGCAACAAACAAGCGCGGCTCGCCATACATCGGAACAAGCTTCTCGTTGATTTTCTGTTCTATAAGTTGGAGTGTTGGTGTGATTTCCCATTTCTCCCATAAATGGATTGCGCCTTCAATGTTTGCTCTGTTCGCTTTCTCGTCATACATCGCGCCGGTCTGACCAAATGCTGTTATGATTTCATCGAACCGCCACTTGCGCCCCTGTAGGAAACTCAGATCACGCGGGTTCATTGCGAGCGTCTTGACATCAAAATCCATATCAGCAACAAATGACGAGCCAGATCTGCCATTGCCACGCAACGCGTTATTCCATTCTGAAAGAAGCTCTTTGCGTCGCTTTGAATCGAGCTTGCCTCCCTTGTACTGGATAACAGCGGCAGGAATAGCGTTGTTACGCGTGACAGATGCTTCGTAATCTTCCATTGAGCGATAACCAAGGATAGCGTTCTGCGCGCCTGCTACGCGCCCCATGCCGTACCAGGGATTGAGTAGGTTGACACGCTGAAACTGTATTATCTCGTCAGGCTCAAATGCTATCTTCTGCGTTGCGCCAGGACGACCGAACAGATACCCTTTGATGAAATCCTTTGAATCAGGAACTACAGTCACATAATCCTGTCGCAGTGTCCAAAACTCTATTGGTGTACCGTTAAGCCCTGAACGGTCAATATACCAGTAATTGTCACCGCCAAGGTCAATATTCAAACTCAATGCCTGCATTGTTTCAAATGCGTTCTTGTGCGGGTTGACGTTTTGCATCATATCAAGATAAGGATGATCGATTATATGCTCAACCTCATCTGCACCGGCAAGACGATCGTTCATTGAGTTTGATGCTTTTAGTCGTTTGAATGTTTCTGCGTCAACTGTCTTGCCTATGCTATGCCCGTATTTGCGCCCGGCGCGTAGTTCGCCTGTTGATCGTGTTGCATATAGATTGAGCTTTGCTGATGCTACAGCGTTCGCGTTGCGGTTCGCTGCTGTATAAACCCATGACGAATATAGATTAAGTGCCTCGTTTTTGTCTGAGATTTCTTTGCGCCCCATGAATTGACCAATCATCTTATTGCTGCCAGTCAAGCCAGAGATTACACGCGTTAGGTCTTTATATGCCGCTGTGCGGTCTGTCCATTTATCGATTGCGTCTTTTAAGATGCCCATTGTATAGCTCCTGTAATTGTGGCGCAACACAGTCGCTATAATTTTGCCCAAGCACTATTATTTTTCAAGATACGCTCATCGCGCTCTTGTTGACTTTCGGTGTATTCTTGCAAATCTTGGTATCTGTTGTCAAGCATATCTTGTTTATTTTTCTTGCGGTCAAGAATAAGCTGCTTTAAACGGTCGATTTTCGTTGGTTCGTCAGGCATCTGTTACCGCCTTCACCATGCACTCGCACATCGCTGTTCTGCGGTCTGAGTGTACGCTATCTATATACTGGTCTTGGTTAGCAGTTTTGTTCATATCGCCCTTTCTATCCTTCTTCGTTGATAACCCGTATCGCTTCTGCCCTTTCTTCCGGTGTCATATCAGCAAGCAACGCCTCAATCTTATCATCAATCACTTTCTCAGCGTAGTTCTGATCTGTGCTGTCACTATACACAGACGGATTAAGAAATTGCAAGCTTAAAAACGAGAATGCACCTGATATTGCGTCTACCTGGTCGTCGTGGTCACACTCAGGGCTGAATGATTCAAGCTCATCCAGGCAATTCTTGTTCCACTCACCGCGAACCATGAACACATTACCGGCTTCTGCTGCCGCGCTGACAGGGTTTGCGCGTATCTCTTTGCTCTTTGTGCTTGGTATGCCGGAAAAGTCAGCACCGACAAGGACGTGTCGGGCAAAATACTGTACGCTTATCTTGCCCGACGAACCACCCTCTTGTTCCATCCGAATAGGTATGTCGTTTCCGTCCTGTTGCCATGTTGCGCCCAAAAGCTTCTCGATTGCTGCAGGATTGAGCCGGTCGTGGCGCATATCCACAATCCAATACTGCCCAGCCTTTGCCACCATGAGGCATCCTGCAGTAAAATCAGGGTTCTTGCCTTTCTTTGGTGCAGTTGCAGCCAAATCCCAATATCGGACAGCAATAGCGTCGTGCGGATAGTCATTAACAACAGAAAACCACTCGCGTTTGAACTTCGTACCGCCTGGCTTGATGTGCCAGTTGCCGCCACGCACGCGATCACCAAGCAATCGTTTACGCTCCATTGACGGCAATGCCATAAGGTTAGCGATGTATTTCGGGTCAGTTTCAAGTAGGATCTTATTGTCATATACTGACGCTGGTATAAACGTAACCGACAACGGCGGTATCGTTGGGTTGCCCTCTTTATCGCGCCCAAACGCTGCGATCGATTTCGCTTGCGTGTCAAACCATAGTATCTTGTCGCCATCGCGTATAAGCCATCGCAGTTTGCCTGCGCGTGACATATCAGCGTAGCCGTCGTCTGCAATCCACCATGCAAGGAAATCTGCAAGCCAGCCAGGTTCGGGATTCGCTGCTGCCCTAACATAGGGGTCAACACCACACACAGACCGATTACGCGACAACATAAACATAAACTGCGACTCCGTGAATTGCTCTAATTGGTCAAATCCAATGTAGCATATCTGCGCGCTCTGAAAATCGAGCTTGTCTTTCTCGTACTGCATACCGGCAAAGTCGCCCTTTGCGCCTGACGGGAATGTCCATTTGTGACCCATCTCACGCGCGTCGCCATTGACAAGCGAATATATCTTTTGCGATTCGTCCCACAAACCGCCGGCTTTTGAGAGCTGTTGCTGTGTACGGCGGAACAAGGTGAAGCGAAAGTCTTTGTTGT
>Ga0208046_1000092_pt1 | contig 17817 bp, 15 predicted proteins | sample PL_2010_300m_FD_184161 | JGI IMG/M metagenome (GOLD analysis project Ga0208046, IMG submission 184161) | Freshwater microbial communities from Powell Lake, British Columbia, Canada to study Microbial Dark Matter (Phase II) - PL_2010_300m... | ecosystem: Environmental > Aquatic > Freshwater >... | reverse complement strand
GGCCCCGGGGACGAGGGAGGGGACTTTCAGGAAGGCCGGGTAAGGATTTGGGAAGACTGAAGTTAGGACGCGGACGGGCTTGATGAAGTTGTAGCCTGTGGCTAAACTTACAGCATGGGCGCAAGAGCGAGATCGGCCTGTTCTGATGCTTCCCTACTTCCGAAGGAAGTAGGGGCGAGGCTCAGGCAACTCCGTCTGGAAGCGGGTCTGACCCAGACCGATGTGGCCTTGCGCATGTGCCGGCCCGGGCCATCCGGTAAGTCCTACGTGTGCCAGATTGAGCGAGGCTACATGCCCGGGCTCACGTTCAATGCGGTCATGGACTTCCTGAACGCCTGCGGCGCGGACGTGACCGCAATCGAGGACATCTTCGACGCATACACAAGCCGTCCCCCGATTCCCGAAGAACGGACGAGGAGACAGGTCGCGGAAGCTGCGGTCGGCCTGCCCCTGCACAAGCAGGGGCGGGTCGAGCGGTACGACCTTCGCCACAAGCCGGTGACCGGCAAGCCTGAGACGCTGGAACAGGAGCGCGACCGGCGCGTGCGAGAGGCAAAGGGGCAGGCCCGGGCAATCCGCTGGGAGCGAAGGCTGCATTTCATGTTCAACGACGTCCTGAACGAGATGGGTGTCGGGTGTGATGTTCCTCAGGCGACTCACCTCAAGGCCTTTGGCCGCAAGGTCTTTGCCACTCTGCGCCGCACGCGCGAGACCCGGCTGGTCTGGCGGGAAAAGGCCATGTCCAAACTCGACACGTGGGCCGTCAGCCACGAACTTCCGCCTGAACCCTTTGCCCACATGAAACAGGCAGTCATCGTCGTCTTCGCCGAAATGGAACGCAAGGGCGAACTGGACTGAACGCGGCGCGCGCCGCGGCTTGACTTGACGCCCCTCGGACTTATCCTTCTCAAGCATGGCCACGCCCGCGCCCGACGCCGTCAGAGGTCTGGTTGACCGCTTCGGCCAGAACCGCGACGCCTATCTCTCCGGCAGCTACAACGAGGCGCAACTCCGCCACGAGTTCCTTGGCCCGTTCTTCGAGGCCTTGGGCTGGGATGTCTACAACCATCAGGGCAGCGCCATGCCCTACCGTGACGTCATCTTCGAGGACTCGCTGAAAGTCGGCGGCGCGACCAAAGCGCCGGACTACTGCTTCCGCATCGGCGGCATGCGCAAGTTCTTCGTCGAGGCCAAGAAACCATCGGTCAACATCGCCACAGACTCAAGCCCGGCCTTCCAACTCCGCCGCTACGCCTGGAGCGCCAAGCTGCCGCTCTCAATCCTCACCGACTTCGAGGAATTCGCGGTCTACGACTGCCGCTCGCGCCCGGTCAGGACCGACAAAGCCTCGACCGCCCGCATCAAGCTCCTCCGGTACAGCGAGTACCCTGACCGCTGGGACGAACTCTGTTCAGTCTTCTCGCCCGACGCCATCCGCAAAGGCTCGTTCGACAAGTACGTCGAGGATACGAAAGTCAGGAAAGGCACCGCCGAAGTAGACGATGCCTTCCTCGCCGAAATCGAGGGCTGGCGTGACTCGCTCGCCCGCAACATCGCCCTGCGCAACCCCCGGCTCGGCACGCCGGACAACACCGCGGACCTGAACCTTGCCGTACAAATGACCATTGACCGGGCCATCTTCCTGCGCATCTGCGAAGACCGGGGAATCGAAGACTACGGCACCCTGCAGAACCTCATCGGCAAGCCGGGCGTCTATCGCCGGCTGATGGAACGGTTCGAAGACGCGGACAAACGCTACAACTCCGGCCTGTTCGACTTCCGCAAAGACACCGTCACCCCGTCCCTGAAGATAGACGACAAGCTCCTCTCCGACATCCTCTCTGAACTCTACCCGCCCAAATCGCCCTACGAGTTCTCGGTCATCGGCATCGAAATCCTCGGCGAGGTCTATGAACAGTTCCTCGGCAAAGTCATCCGGCTCACTGCCGGCCATCAGGCCAAGGTCGAAGAAAAGCCCGAAGTCAGGAAAGCCGGCGGCGTCCATTACACGCCCCAGTACATCGTGAGCTACATCGTCAAGAACACCATCGGCAAGCTAATTGCGGGCAAGACCCCGGCCGAGATTGCCAAACTCGCCTTCCTCGACAAATCCTGCGGCTCCGGCTCCTTCCTCATCGGCGGCTACACCTGCCTGCTTGACTACCAGCTCGACTGGTACGTCAAGCACGACCCGGCCAAACGTCCCAACGAAGTCTTCGCCATCCGTCCCGGCGAATACCTGCTCACCACCGCCGAAAAGAAGCGAATACTCCTCAACAACATCTACGGCGTGGACATTGACCCGCAGGCCGTGGAAGTCACCAAGCTCAGCCTCCTGCTCAAAGTCCTTGAAGGCGAGAACAAAGAGACCATCAACCAGACCCTGCGCCTGTTCCGCGAACGCGCCCTGCCCAACCTCGACTCCAACATCAAGTGCGGCAACTCGCTCATCGACTCCGACTTCTATCGCGGCCAGCAAGGCGGCCTGTTCGACGCCGACATCCGCAGGGTCAACGCCTTCGACTGGCACAAAGCCTTCCCCGAAGTCATGGCCCGTGGCGGCTTCGATGCCGACATCGGCAACCCGCCGTACATTAGGATTCAGGGCTTCCCAAGAGAGCAGGTTGAGTACCTGACAGGACGCTTCCGCTCAGCCACCGGGAACTGCGATATCTACGTCAGCTTTGTTGAGCGTGGTTATCTGCTGCTAAGACCTCAGGGTATACTCGGACTAATCGTCCCCAACAAGTTCTTCCGGACAGACTACGGAGTCGGATTGCGGGGACTGCTCGCCGACGAGTCCGCAGTTCGCGAGGTCGTGGACTTCCATGCCCACCAAGTCTTCGATGCCACGACGTATACGTGCCTCCTGTTCCTGACGAAGACGCGCAATAAGGCACTTCAGTACGCTCGCGCGACAGCGTGCCGAGAGGCGCTGGCTGACTTGGCATTCAGCACTCTGCCTTCGAAGCAGTTGTCGAAAGACCTCTGGCTATTCGCTGACAGGAGCTCGGTAGACCTGTTGGCGAAGCTCAGAGGGACTGCAACTCGGCTGCTGGACTTCCCCGCCGACATGAGTCGGGGAAGCAGCACGGGCTGCGACGATGTGTTCATGTTGGAACGTGGGACCGCCGATATCGAGGAGCGTATCCTCAGGCGGCCAGTCTTCGCCACGGACTTCGGCCGCTATAGCTTCGCCCCCTCTGGTCAGTGGCGTGTGATCTTTCCCTACGTCAAGGATGGAGAAGGATACAGGCTCTTGTCTGAGAGGGAGATGAAGGCTGACTTCCCCAAAACCTATGCCCACCTACACCGCCATCTTCCGCAGTTGAAGAAGCGCAAGCAGTTCCAGGAGTGGTATGGCTTCAGCGCTCCCAGAAACCTCGAGCTTCACGACCGCGCCGCAATCCTGGTTCCTCTCCTTGCGGACGGTGGACGGTGCGCCCTCGTACCGCCCAGCGCCAGAGGAGCCCTGTGCCCGATGGCGAGCGGGGGTTTCTCTATTTCGCTGCCGCCGGGGAGCACCGTGAAGCCTGAGTACGTGTTGGGTTTGCTCAACTCTCGACTGCTATTCTGGGCGCTGAGGCAGACGAGCAACCTATTCCGGGGTGGCTGGATTACCTGCACAAAGCAGTACTTCGGCGAGCTACCGGTTCGGGCCATCGATGTTGCGAACAAGGCCGACAAGGCGCGGCATGACAAGATGGTCGAACTGGTAACGCGGATGATGGAATTGAAGAAGCAGCAGGCCCGCGCCCCGAAGAAGCAAAGCCCAAGCGCGAAGCAACTCCTCGACCAGAAGCTCGCCATCACCGACCAGCAAATCGACGCGCTAGTGTACGAGTTGTACGGACTGATGGAGACGGAAATCCGAATCATCGAAGGAGGACGTGAATGACCGACGAGGAACGCAGACAGAAGGCTCTGCTTGCTATCCCGTACCTCGTTCGTGCGGCTCAGTCTAGAAAGACCCTGACCTATAAGGAACTTGGTGCGAAGCTTGGAGTTCACCACAGACAAGTAGGCCGGTACATAGGCTACATCCGAGACGAGATATGCAGGCCCAAGAGACTACCGTTGCTGAATTGCCTTGTCGTGAATGGGCAGTCCGGCATGCCCGGGGAATCTTGGTTACCTGGCGGCTCGAAGGCCAAAACGGAAGAGGGAAGGCGCCGTGAGTTCGAGGAGTTCCGAGATAGCGTGTTTGAGTATGGGCGCTGGAACGAGCTTCTTGGACAGTACGGCCTGTCCCCGGTTGCAGTAACGGCTGAGGACTTGAACGATGAGGCCCGAGCCTACAACAGGCTCTTGAAGGCGAGAGGCGGAGTGGTCGAGGGCGATGAACACAGGACACTCAAGAACCTCATTGCGAGCCGTCCGGAGATTCTGGGCTTGGCGACAGATGTAGAACCGCACATCGAATATGGGTTCCTTTCAGGCGATGAGGTAGATGTGGCATTCTACGACCGCGCGAACGGTTGGGTAGTTGTGGAGGTCAAGATCGGGAGACACAGAGGTGAACTGGTCAAGGGAATCTACCAGGCCATCAAGTACCGTGCATTGGCCGAGGCGCAGAGCGAGAGAAAGGCCAAGGCCTTCTTGGTCGCCTATGATATCCCGAAGGAAGTTGCTCAGTTGGCAGCGAAACACGGTATAGACACTCGCGTGGCCCAGTCGTGAACCTCCCCAAGGCCAAGACGCCGCACGAGCGCGAAGCCATCGAGCGCACCATCGCCGCGACCGAGAAGCCGACAGATCAGCTTGTGTATGAGTTGTACGGATGGACGGAACAGAAAATCAGGGTGTGGGGAGTGAAAGATGACGGCCTCGCACACCTATACTGGCGTGTCAGCACCTTTGTATGACAGGAGGTCCTATGACTAGGAATGTATTCGTGACTCTGGTTGTCGTGCTCTTGATGAGTGCGTCGGCAGTCCAAGCCCAGTGGGGGCCGATAGTCCGGCTCTCTGAGACGGACTCTGTATCCAATGGCGATGCGAAGTCATTGGTCGCCAGAGGACAATACGTTCACGCGGTCTGGAATGACTATAATGGTGTAGCGAGATGCCTAGTCTACAGGAGGTCAACGGATGCCGGTGTGAGTTGGAGCAACGTGGTTTCCCTGACAGGGTCTCTTCCCCCTGATTACTTCTTCACTTACGGCGCAGGCGCCAATGTCCACTTTGCGTACGACAGTTCGGGTGTCAGATACCGCCGTTCAACCGACAACGGCGCTACTTGGAGCGCACGTGACAGCTTGGCTCCGAATGCTGGGACGTATTCGTATTTCACGCTCGCTGCGAATAGCGGCGGTTCTGTTTTCGTCGCCTGGTACTGGCAGGACAGCTTTCACGTAAGGAGGTCAACCGATGATGGCAACAGTTGGTCCTCTCCTTTGCCGCTGGCGAAGCTTTCTTATTACGCGTGGAGTTACATAAACAAGCTGATAAGCGACTACCCACCCTACGTATACTTCCTGCTCCATACGAATCAGGACACGATACTCCTGTGCAGGTCAACGGACAACGGTGCTTCGTGGCAAGCGGCAGTCCCTGTTGTAGTTGGTAGCAGCCCACAGAATGTCAAACTCGCGGCAGACGGGAGTAACAGGTTGTATCTGACCTGGGGTGACAATGGTACCGGCGCCTACGAGGTCTACTATAGACGCTCAACCGATAACGGCACATCTTGGAGCCAAGTCACGCGGCTAACCACCTCAACTGGTACGCAGCCAGATTGGCTTCAGACGATAGATGACATCGTCTACCTTCGCTACGGCGTAACGTGCAAGCGGTCATTCGATGGCGGCGCCTCTTGGGAGAGCGAACAGTGGCCATATCAGTGCTGCGGGCTCAATGCCGTAAGTGAGGGGGGGCGAATTCATGCGCTCTGGAGTGGTACCTACCGCATCGTGTACCTACGTTCAAGAGACGCAGGCACCTCTTGGACAGACACGACAGTTGTTTCAGACAGCGACGCGCTCAACCGGTATCCGCACGCAATGACGGTCGCGGGCGGCAACGTTCACGTCCTATGGCAGGATTACGAGTCCGGCAACTACGAGGTGCTCTATCGCCGGGGCGCTGGGCTCGCCGACATCGTGGAACAGAACCCGTATTCCGTTCCTCCCGTCGTGCGCGGTCCAACAGTGCTCTCAAGCGAGACGGCCGTCAGGCTCGCCCGATCCGGTTCTATCTTCGACGTGATGGGCAGGCGGAACTTCGCCCCAGAGCCGGGCGTGTACTTCATGCGGGAGACACAGACTCAGGCTCCGGTCGTCCGCAAGGTCGTGGTTGCACGGTAGCGGTCGAATGGACGCCGGTGCCATCCGTCGGTCGCACAAGGCCAAGACGCCGCACGAGCAGGAATCCACCCAGCGCCACGTTGCCGCCACCGACAAACAGATAGACGCGCTTGTGCGCGCGCTGTATGGGCTGACGGAAGAAGAAGTCAGGATTGTGGAGGGCCGTGCGGAATGACTCCGAAAGGAGTCTCGAAGATCGAATTGGCCAAGGCACTGAAGGCTATCCGCGATGTCTGCCCCAGCGAAGACGACTACGAGAGGGTAAAGTCGGTCATTGTGCCACCGGAGGGTGCGAAGCAAGTGGATGCAGCCGTCGCCGGGCTGTCTGAGGAGGACGAGTTCGCGTTGATGTGTCGCCTGATGGGAACGACCACACACATGGTCGCCCTAGGCCAGCGTCCGGTCATCGGAGGAGACTACATCGTGCCCGACTTCCTTGCTCGGTTCCAGCCGGGATGCTTCTTTCATGGCTTCACGAAAGAGGACTCTTCCGGGTTCAACTGCCTTATCGAGGTCAAGTCCACGAGGCAGTTCGAGTACGGTGTACATGGTTCTCAACTCAGGCGGCGACGGAATTTCGCAGAGACGTTCGGTCTTCCACTTCTCTTCGCAGTGAGACTCCTGGAGTTCGGGCGCAACGCTCTCTGGATCATTGTGGAGGATTCCGACCGCGAGAAGCGGTCGCTAAAGGTCTCGAGCAAGGACCTCATTCAAGGTGTCCGTCATGTGCTCTGGGACGAGTACTTCTACATGCTGAAGCCCGGTACCCACTTCAGGAGCATCTACGACTCAGACTGCAAAGCGCCCGGCGTCAGGCACAGCGAATACGGAATCCAACGCGAGTTTCGCATCGTGGCAGGCGACCAAGAGCAGTCATTCGGCCTTCCTAATGCGACGGTCTACACCATGTTCTTTGAGGCCTTCGACCTCGCGGAAGCCAGCGTGGATCGTCATGACTCGCTCACGGAGGTCGTCCTTAAGCCGAGACTTCAGCTCTGTTCGATAGCCGACATGCTCTATTGCTTTATGCGGATGCCGCAAGATGAGCACGGCCAGCCACTGTATGATTCATCGCGCCTCCTGGCTCGTGCGGATCAGGAGACAGACGGAGTTCCGTTCAACCGTAGGTTCGTCGAAGCCGTAGCCAGCCCTCTCTTCCAGGAGCGCATCCTATACCGGGTGGGGATCGGCGACGAGAAGGCCAACTTGGAGAAGTGGCGGAGGTACGGGGGGATGAAGTGATCTGGGGGACAATGCGGAGCACTTCCCATATTTCTGAGCGATGTCAAGGCGCGGCACAGCGGCATTTCAGATTGCAGATTGTAGATTGCAGATTGGCGGACACAGCGGCGCCGGATGGTGAGCTTGGTCGAGCGGATGATGACAGCCGACAGCTTTCGGCCGACGGCTTACGGCTGACAGCTTACGGCCCAGATGAGAACGAGGTCAGTAACGTTGAAGGTGCCGCTGACGGAGTAGTAGCACAGCAGGCAACCTGATATAGAACAGGGGCGCGACGGGGCGCGCCCCTGTTTCTTGACAGTGCTGGTTTTGGTAGTAGCCTAACAGAGGTTCTCAGGGACAGTCCCTGAAGTTCCGTAAGATGACTAAGGAGTGCTATATGAAGAGAGTAGTGTCGGCCGTATTGACCGGAGTGGCGGCGCTGGCCGCGCTGGTCGCGATTCAGGGCTGCGGTGTGCTCGGCGGGCCTCCGACCGGAGTCGCGGTGAGCGCCGGGCCCGGTGAGTCGGACAGCACCGTGTTGGTCAACTGGACCACGCCGGCCGAGGGATCGCCGGACAAGTACATGGTCTACTTCCGGTCGCTGACGGATACGGGCTTTACGGCCCTCGGTGAGACGACGGCGACATCGTATGCTCACAATCCCCACGGCGTGACCGGCCAGTACAAGGTAGCTGCGCTTTTCGGGCAGGACACGTATGAGGGAGCGGAGAAGCCGACCACGGTTCCGGTTCAGAGCGAAGCGACGCTGTTTGAAATTAACGCCGACTCGAGCCGGTGCGCGTTTGGCTGGACTCGCGATTCGGGCATCGGCGGTGTATTCGCGATGACCGAGAGCGCGAACTGCGCCTACGTCGACTTCTACGTTTCCGACCGTCAGCCCGGGGTGATCGGCCCGCTGGATATTGTCAGCCCGAACAAGGCGGACTCCATTGACTCCGGTGCCGTCGGGATCGTGCCTCGTGCTGCGTGGAAGACGAATGGCTTCACGAACCCGCTGTCGAATGCGCAGAATCCCGTGCCCGCGTATCAGGCGCCGCCTAACGCGAACTACTTCATCTTCACTGAGATTACGAGCAAGCCCTGTTATGTCGGGTGCTACACGGCCGGCGATACGATGAAGCACTATGCCTTGATACAAGTCGATAGCTTCAGCGTCACGTCCGGTCAGGTTTGGATGAAGTCGTGGTACCAGCTCGTCCCCCGGCTGAGACTGATGCGACACTAGATGGGAAGCAGCCGCAAGCCGGGAACCGGACCCTCGCGTGTCTGGCTCGGTGCGATTGTCGTCGCAGGTTTGTTCGTCTTGGCCGGTTGCGGCGGCAATGGGCGGGCGCCTTCGAACTTGAGGCTGGAGGCCGATACCGACAGCACGGTGAAGGTCATCTGGAGCCTGCCGGTCGACGCCACACCGGACAAGTTTCTGGTCTATTTCCGGGCGGTGGGCGAGACGAGCTTCAGCCTGGTCGCAGAGACAACCGCAAATCTGTGGATTCACAACCCGAACGGGGCTACCGGCTGGTACCGGGTCGAGGCTGAGTACGGAGCCGAGACCCATGCGGCGAGCACGACCCCGGGCACGGTCCCGGTCCGGACCGACACCGTTGCTCTGTGCGAGCTGAACGCCTCGGGCCATTCCGGCTTCGGCTGGGACCGGCACACCGGCCTGGGCCGGTCCTACTCGATGACCGACGTCCGCAGCGCGAGTTTGGCTGACTTCTACATCACCGACTTCAAGCCCTCGAACCTGAACCAGCGGCCGTACTCGGTTGCCAGCCCTGACATGGGGCCGAGCGACCCCGGAAACACCGTGCCGACCGACTCCTGGCGGGTGAGCGCCTTCACCGATTCGCAACCGGATGAGAACGTGCTGCTGCCGTCGTTCTCTCAGGCGTCCTATTTCAACTACACCGACATCCTGAACGTGCCATGCAGCATGGGTTGTTTCACCGCGGACAGCCACTACGCGCTGGTGAAGGTCATATCGGTCGACGTCGAGAACCGCTGGGTGCTATTGGAGACATGGTACCAGCTCCTGCCCGGGTTGCGGCTGACGAGGCACTGAGGCAAAGTCCGAAGACCTAATGACGAAGTTAGACCCGAAGCCGGATGGAGGCGAACTCGGAGAGCCCGGGGCGCAGCCAAACGGACCTTCGCCGGAACTGGTCGAGTGGTTCCGGCAGTTCGAGACCAGGGTCGATAGGGCCGTCCGGCTGATCGCACAGCTCAAACAGGACAAGCAAAGGCTCGAGGCGAGGCTTGAGGAAGCGACTCAGGCTAGGGCCGAGGCGGTGCGGCGGATTGATGATCTGGTTGACAAGATTGACGGTCTGTTATAGAGTGAAGTTCGATGGGAGCCAATGAAATCAGTTATCGTTAACGTCTTTGGCAGTAACTATAATGTTAGAGCCGACAGTGACGGCGAACACGTTCTGGAAGTTGCGGGAATTGTCGACCGGAAGATGAAGGAGATTGACCGCCAGTTCAGTCAGGGCACGAGCACTCGCACCGCGGTGCTGGCCTGCATGAACCTGGTTGACGAGCATCTCCTCCAGCGTCAGGAGGACGCCCGCTGGGTGTCGTGCCGGGTCGGTATGCTGATTGACAAACTGGAGTCCGTTCTTCGGGGCCGGTAACCCGGTCCCGATATCATAAAGCTCCCTGCTGTGTTCGTGATAGTGGGCTGAGTCTTGAGCCAACACCCGTGATGCGGGTGCTGACATAGGGCCGTGGACTGCCACTCTTAGCTGAGCGGCGCGAAGCGGTCCTGAAGCGCCCCCTCTTAAGACGGGTTCATAGACTTGTCACTACACGGCACTGCGGGGTTTTGTTTTACTTGGAGGAAGCATGAGTCTGGTGGAAATAGTTCTGGCTATTGCCGGTTTCTTAGTTCTGGGAGTCGTAGGATTCTGGGTGGGGTTCGTCTTCAGCCGCCGGGCCGCCCGGCAACTGGTGAACGGCGCCGAGCAGGAGCGCGAGCGGACCGTCAAACAGGCGCAGGAGGAGGCGAACCGGGCGCGCGAGAAGTCCGAGGCCGCAGCCAAGATCGAGTGGGAGCGGGAGAAGTTGAAGTTCGAGACCCAGACCGCGACCACGCGGCGGGAGCTTGAGCGGCTGGAGGCGAAGCTGTCCGAGCGCGAGAACTTCCTCGGTCGCCGGGACAGCGTCCTGACCCAGAAGGAGGCGGACCTGATTCGCAAGGACCGAGACATCGGGGCCCGGGACAAGGTCGTTCGGGCCAAGATGGAGCGGCTGGACCAGCTCATCAACCAGGAAAACTCAAAGCTCGAACGCATCGCCGGCCTCTCATCCGAGGAGGCGCGACGCGAGTTGTGCCGGAATCTTGAGAACCAGGCCCGGCTCGAGGCGGCGCAGATTGTGAGGGACATCAAGGAGGAGGCCCGGGGACAGGCCGAGGAAGAGGCGCGCGAGATCATCATCCGGGCGATCCAGCGCTGTGCTGTGTCACACGCGGCCGAAACTACTGTCTCGGTCGTCAGCCTGCCATCCGATGAGTTGAAGGGCCGGATCATCGGCCGTGAGGGCCGCAATATCCGCACTTTCGAGACTCTGACCGGAGTCGAGGTGATGATTGACGATACGCCCGGCGCGATAATTATCTCCGGGTTCGACCCGGTCCGGCGCGAGGTCGCCAAGCTGGCGATGGAGAAGCTCGTTGCCGACGGCCGGATTCACCCGGCGCGCATCGAGGAGATTGTCGGCCGGACCCGCGACGAGATGAACGCCAACATCAAGTCGACCGGCGAGTCGGTCGTTTTGGAGCTGGGCATCGTCGGTCTACACCCGGAGCTGTCCAAGCTGCTGGGCCGGCTGAAGTACAGGACGAGCTACGGCCAGAACGTACTGAACCACAGCAAGGAGGTCGCGTACCTGGCTGCTTTGATGGCGCAGGAGCTCGACCTCGACCCGGCCTTGGCCAAGCGGGCCGGGCTGCTGCACGACATCGGCAAGGCCGCGGACCAGACTATCGAGGGGCCGCACGCGAGCATCGGAGCGGAACTGGCGCGCAGGTACGGCGAGGACGAGCTGGTGGCGAACGCGATTGCCGCGCACCACGAAGAGGCGACCCTCGATTCGCACTACGCCTTCCTGGTCGCGGCCGCGGACAGCGTATCCGGCTCGCGTCCCGGGGCTCGGCGCGAGAGCTTCGAGACGTACGTTAAGCGCGTGGAGGCGCTGGAGACGATTGCGTCCTCGATGGACGGGGTCGAGCGCGCGTATGCGATTCAGGCCGGCCGCGAGATCCGGGTTCTCGTCGAGCCGGACAAGGTCACCGACCGGGACTCGGCAGAACTGGCTGCCAAAGTGGCGGCCCAGATCCAGGCCGAGCTCAAGTACCCGGGGCAGATAAAGGTCACGGTCATCCGCGAGACGCGAGCGATCGATTACGCGCGCTAACGCGCGATGAGCGCAGACCCCAAATCCCAAACCCCAAACCCCAAGGAAGAGGGAGCGCTGCGCGTGCTCTTCCTTGGCGACGTGTGCGCGGAGCCGGGACGAAAGGCGGTCGAGCAGGAGCTCGCCGGTTTGCGGCAGCGGCTGGGCGTTGACTTCGTCATCGTCAACGGCGAGAATGCCGCGGGCGGGTACGGCATCACGCCTGCCCTTGCCGATCGGCTGCTGAAGGCGGGCGTCGGCTGCATTACGACCGGGGACCATGCATACGACCGGAAAGAAGTCTGGGAGTACCTCGGCACCGAGCCGAGGATTCTCCGGCCGCTCAACTTCCCGCCGCAGGCACCGGGGCGGGGCCACGGGATTTACGACTTGGGAAAAGAGACCGAAGAGCCGGAAGGGACCAAAGTGAAGGTCGCGGTCGTCAACCTGCAGGGACGGGCATTCATGAAGGCCTTGGACTGCCCGTTTCGCCGGGCTTTGCCCGCGCTGGACGAAATCCGGCGCGAGACCCCGGTGGTATTCGTGGACATCCACGCCGAGGCGACGGCCGAGAAGCAGGCGATGGGCTGGTTCCTGGACGGCCGGGTCTCGGCCGTGCTCGGTAGCCACACCCACGTCCAGACCGCGGACGAAGCGATACTGGACGGCGGCACCGCCTACATCAGTGACGCAGGGATGTGTGGCTCGTTCGATTCGGTCCTCGGGATGAGCAAGGACTCATCCTTGCGCCGGATGATCGAGATGGTGCCGGTGCGGCTCCACCCGGCGACCGGGGACGTGCGCATCAACGGTGTGTGGGTGGACGTCGAGCCGGCAAGCGGACGGGCCCTGGCAATCGGTCGCCTGTCCCACCCGGTCGCACTCGGCGGGAATCAGACCGCGGCCGCCTAGCGTCTAATGAAACACATGGATCGATTCCGGCGCCTCGGCGCCATAGTTTCTATCAGCCACGACATTGATGAGCTGTTTGAGAAGTTCTTCGGGGTTGGAGAGAGCAACGCCGTATGGGAGCCGCCGGTCGATCTGTTCGTCAGTGAGCACAAGATCTACCTTGTGGCTGAGGTCCCCGGGGTTCCGGTGGTGGAGGTCCACGTTCGGGTCGGGGCGAGGATGGTCCAGATTCTCGGTATCAAACGACCCCCGCAAAAGGTCCGGCGCGGAGTGACTTTCTATGAATCCCAGATTCCGTATGGCGGGTTCGAGAAACGCGTGAGCCTGCCGTTTGCGGTCAACCCGGACAGCATCAAAGTCAAAATAAAGGATGGCGTGCTGAGCTTAGAGTTGGACCGAGCAGGTGGCAGCACGGTAAGGGTGATACGAGTTGAGTGACAATCCTGAGACAGTAGTCAAACCCGAGGAGCAGCTGAAACTGGGGCAGTTCCCGGCTGAACTGCCGGTGCTGGTAGTGAAGGGCGGCGTGGTGTTCCCCGGCCTGGTATCGCCGCTCGTAGTCTCGACCGAGCGGTCGGCCAAGCTGGTGGACGACGCGCTCGCCGGCGACAAGCTGGTCTGCGCGGTCACGCAGCGCGACTCGTCGCTGGAACGCGAGGCCGAACCGGCCGACTTGTACGGGGTCGGCACCATCTCGGTAATCCTCAAGATGCTCCGGTTCCCGGATGGGACCATGCGGCTGCTGTTGCAGGGGATGCGCCGGGCGCGGGTCGAGGAATACGTGTCGAACGCCCCATACCTGCGGGCGAAGGTGAAATCACTCGAGGACGTCGGCCAGAAGGACGTCGCCACCCGGGCCTTGATGCGGAGTGTGGCGGACACGTTCGGCAAACTGGCTGAACTGGCCCCGTACCTGCCGGACGACGTGAACACCGTGGTCACAAACATCGACTCGCCGGGCCGGTTGGCGGATTTCGCGGCAACCTACGTCAATTTCGACCTGTCGGAGAAGCAGCATCTGCTCGAGATGCTGGACGTGAAGGAACGGCTGCAGGCGTTGCTGCCGCTCCTGTCCAAGGAAATCGGCATCCTGGAGTTGGGTGCGAAAATCCGCGACCAGGTCAAGGGCGAGCTCGACAAGTCCCAGCGCGAGTACTTCCTGCGCGAGCAGATGAAGGCGATTCAGAAGGAGCTGGGCGAGTCGGACCAGACCCAGACGGAAATTGACGAATTGCGGAAGAAGGTCGAAGAGGCCGGAATGCCGCAGGCCGCGCTCGAAGCGGCCCGCCGGGAACTGGACCGGCTGGCGCGGATGTCGCCGGCCGCTTCCGAATACTCGGTGACGCGCAACTACTTCGACTGGCTGCTGGCGGTGCCGTGGAAGGTGCGGACCGAGGACAGCCTGGACGTGCGCCGGGCAGGGAAGATCCTCGATGAAGACCATTACGATCTCGAGAAGGTGAAGCAGCGAATACTCGAGTATCTTTCGGTGCGCAAGCTGAAGCCGGATTCCAAGGGGCCGATATTGTGCTTCGTCGGGCCGCCGGGCGTGGGCAAGACCTCGCTGGGCCGTTCGATTGCCCGGGCCCTGGGCCGGAAGTTTCTGCGATTCTCGCTGGGCGGAATCCGGGACGAGGCCGAAATCCGCGGCCACCGTCGCACCTATGTCGGGGCATTGCCCGGACGCGTGGTGCAGGGCCTGCGCACCGCCGGTTCGATGAACCCGGTGTTCATGCTTGATGAAATCGACAAGGTCGGGACTGATTTCCGAGGAGACCCGTCGTCGGCCCTGCTGGAAGTGCTCGACCCGGAACAGAACTTCAGCTTCTCCGATCATTACCTGGAAGTGCCGGTCGACCTTTCGCAGGTGATGTTCATCACCACCGCGAACGTCGTCGACACCATCATCCCGGCGCTGCGCGACCGGATGGAAATCCTCGAACTACCGGGCTACACCGACGAGGAGAAGATCTCGATCGCCAGGGGCTTCCTCGTGCCGAGACAGCTTGAGCAAAACGGGCTGACCAAGGAGCAGGTCCAGTTCAAGGACGAGGCTTTGAAGCTGATTGTGAGCGAGTATACGCGCGAAGCCGGGGTCCGGAACCTGGAAAGGGAAATCGGCTCGGTGATGCGCAAACTCGCGCGTCGGTTTGCCGAGGGCCGGACCAAGACTACAAGCATCGCCACGGCTGAGGTGCGGAAGCTGCTCGGGCCGAGGCGTTTCTCTTCCGAAGTCGCGGCGCGAAGGATGCACGCCGGCGTCTCGACCGGCCTCGCGGTCACGCCCTTCGGCGGAGAGATTCTATTCATCGAATCCTCTCTGATGAAGGGGAAGAAGCAGTTGCTGCTGACCGGCCTGCTCGGTGACGTGATGAAGGAATCGGCCGAGGCCGCGCTCTCCTACGTGCGGGCGCACGCAAAGCGGCTGGGGGTCGACGAGAAGTTTTTCGAGGAGTCCGACCTCCACATCCACATCCCGGCGGGTGCAACCCCGAAGGACGGGCCCTCGGCCGGCATCGCCATCGCCGCCTCGCTGATCTCCCTGTTGCGCCGAGAGCCGCTGGACCCGCGCATTGCCATGACCGGCGAGATAACACTCACCGGCCGGGTCCTGCCCATCGGGGGCGTCAAAGAGAAAGTGCTTGCTGCGAGCCGGGCCGGCATCAAGGCCGTCATTCTGCCCGCCGAGAACCGGCGCGACCTGAGGGACGTTCCGGCCAATGTCAGAAAAGGGCTCAAATTCCACTTCGTGAGGTCGGTCGGGGACCTGTGCCGGGTGTTGTTTCCCAAGACCTGCGTACGCCGGAGTGCGCCTGAAGCATCATGCCCGCCGCGTCAGGCCCGGGAAGTGGCGCGGGAAGCGCCGCGCGCTAGCGTCTAAGTAGTGGCTTCAGGTATTTGCCGGTGTGCGAGGATGCGCACGCGGCGACCTGTTCCGGCGTTCCGGCCACGACAACCGTGCCGCCTTCGTCCCCGCCTTCGGGTCCGAGGTCGATTATCCAGTCCGCACATTTGATGACTTCGAGGTTGTGCTCGATGACGAGCACGGTGTTGCCGCGCTCAACCAGACGGCCCAGCACACCTAGCAGGAGCCGGACATCCTCGAAGTGGAGCCCGGTCGTCGGCTCGTCGAGCAGGTAGAGTGTTCGGCCGGTGGCGATCTTCGACAACTCCCGCGCCAGCTTGATGCGCTGGGCTTCGCCGCCGGACAGGGTCGGAGCGGGCTGGCCCAGTTTGACGTAGCCGAGCCCGACCTCCTCGAGCAGCCGGAGCTTGCGCGCGACGGATGGCACGTTGGCGAAGAACGCCGCGCCTTCCTGAACCGACATGTCGAGCACGTCGCTGATGCTCTTCAGCTTGTACTTCACATCGAGGGTCTCGCGGTTGTAACGCTTCCCCTTGCAGACGTCGCAGGTGACGTAGACGTCGGGCAGGAAGTGCATTTCGACCTTGATGATGCCGTCCCCGGCGCACGCTTCGCACCGGCCGCCCTTGACGTTGAACGAGAACCGGCCGGGCTTGTACCCGCGCATCCGCGCGTCCTTGGTCCGGGCGAAAAGGTCGCGAATCGGGCCGAACGCACCGGTATAGGTCGCGGCATTCGAACGCGGGGTGCGGCCGATTGGCGACTGGTCGATGTTTATCACCTTGTCTATCTTCTCGGTGCCGGTGATGCGGTCGTGCGCGCCGGGTTTCTCCCGCGAGTCGTAGAAGTGACGGGCGAGCGCCCGGTACAGGATATCGGAGACAAAGGTGCTCTTGCCCGAGCCGGATACGCCGGTAACGGTCACGAACAGACCGAGCGGCACCGTGATGTCCGCGTGCTTCAGGTTGTTCTCTTTGCAGCCGTGTACGGTGAGCCAGCCGAGCCGGGGCTCGCGCCGCTCGGCCGGCGCCGCGATACTCAGTCGTCCGGAAAGGTAGGCGCCGGTCAGGGAATCAGGGTTGCGCTTGATGTCTTCGGGCGTGCCCTGGGCAACGACCTTGCCGCCGGAATCGCCAGCGCCGGGGCCTAGGTCGACGACATGGTCGGCCTCAAGGATGGTCTCTTCGTCGTGCTCGACCACGATGACCGTGTTGCCGAGGTCGCGCAGCCGGGTGAGTGTCCCCAGCAGCTTCCGGTTGTCGCGCTGGTGCAGGCCGATGGAAGGCTCGTCGAGGATGTAGACCACGCCGACGAGCCCGGAGCCGATCTGCGTGGCGAGGCGGACGCGCTGGGCCTCGCCGCCGCCGAGGGTTTCGGCGGTCCGGTCGAGGGTCAGGTAGTCGATACCGACCGCGGTCAGGAAGCTCAGTCGTTTCCGCAGTTCCTTCACGACTTCTCGCGAGACCTCTTCGTCGCGGCCGGAGAGCTTCAGCTCGCGGGTGAAGTAGTCGTGGCAGCGGCGGATGGAGAAGCCGCTCAGGTCGGCGATGTTCAGGTCGCCGATGCGCACCGCCAGCGCCTCGGGCTTGAGGCGCCGGCCCTGGCAGTCCGGGCAGGGGAGCAGGGTCATGAACCGCTCAATCCACTCGCGCCGCGACTCGGACTCGGTCTCGTGGTACAGCCGCAGCAGGTTCGGCACCAGCCCCTCGAACTTGCGGTCGAAGTGGATTTCGTTGTCGTCCCACGTGTACTTTACCTTGAGCTTTTCGTCGGAGCCGTAGAGAATCAGGCGCCGGATTGCGGGCGGGAGTTTGCGCCAGGGCGTGTCGAGTCGGAACTTGTGGCGGCGGGCCAGCGCGCGCAGCGGGCCCAAGAACCACTGGCCGCGCTCGCGCGCCTCACCCCAGGGAGCCAGCGCGCCGTCGAGGATTGAGAGTCCGGTGTCGGAGATGACCCGGTCCGGGTCGATTTCCATCTTCGTGCCGAGACCGTGGCAGGTCGGGCAGGCGCCCTGCGGCGCGTTGAACGAGAACAGGCGCGGCGAGACTTCGCCGAAGCTGAACCCGCACTCGGGGCAGGCCAGGGCAGCGGAGAA
>Ga0208046_1000091_pt1 | contig 17890 bp, 18 predicted proteins | sample PL_2010_300m_FD_184161 | JGI IMG/M metagenome (GOLD analysis project Ga0208046, IMG submission 184161) | Freshwater microbial communities from Powell Lake, British Columbia, Canada to study Microbial Dark Matter (Phase II) - PL_2010_300m... | ecosystem: Environmental > Aquatic > Freshwater >... | reverse complement strand
TTTGAACCGAGCTTTGCGAGAAGCTTCTGAACGAGCAATGCGCTAAGCGATGAAACGAGGTTTGAAGTAAGCTTTCGAACAAGCTTTCGACTAAGCTTTCGGGCGAGGTTTCTAACGAGCTTTCAGATGAGCTTTCCGACGAGCTTTCTCGAGAGCTTACGCGGGCGGGACTACAGGGCTTTCTGGTAGATGCGGAAGCGCTTGGCTATCTGGCCGCCGACTCGTTCCACCTCGGCCCGCATCTTGAGGTTCGTCTCCAACTCGTGGTGGCTGTCTATCTTCTCAAACCCGTTCGCGATTGCCGTCCGCATCATTGCCGCGCCCAGCAGCACATCGAGTCCCCGCCCCCGGCAATCTTCGCGTATCGCGCCGAGTAAGGCGTCAAGCTGCTTCGTTTTCTTCATCGCGGCCATGATTTGCAGGATGCCGAAAGGAAACAGGTGGCCTTTGGACTTGCGCAGGCCTTCGTTCATGTTCGGGATCGAGATAACGAACCCGACGACGTCCTCGCCCTTGAGTGCCATCTTGACAAAGCGCGGGTCAATGACCGGCAGGTACTGCTTGGCCAGCGCGTCCATCTCGGCATCAGTCATCGGCACGTAGCCATAGATGTTCTGGTAGGTTATGTTCATCAGACCGAAGACGCCACGGATGTAGGGCTTGAGCTCCTTAGTCTTCGTGAACTCGGCCAGCCTGAACTCAGTCTGCCGCGCCACGCGCGCGCTGATCTTCTCGTAGAACTCCGGCAGCCGGTCCGACAGTTTGATGATGTAGTCGACGTAGTCCACTTCCTTCGTATAGCCCGCCGCGTCCATGAACCGGACGACGTACGGGAAGTTGTGGAATGAATCCAGCGTCGGCTGGTGGTCGAAGCCCTCGTAGAGGAATCCTTGAGGGTCCTGGTCCGAGAATCCCATCGGCCCGACCAGCTTCTTCATGCCGAGCCCGCGCGCCCAGTTCTCGACGAACGCAAGAAGGGCGTTGAAGACGTCCTGCTCCTCGTAGCACTCGAGGAACCCGAACCGGCCCGTGCACTCCTGTCGCAGCTCATTGCACCGCCGGTTGACGATACCCATGATGCGACCGACCACGCGGCCGTCGCGCCGTGCCAGCGCCAGCACCGCGTCCGCGTGCTGGAAGGCCCGGTTCTTCTTCGCGTCGAAGAACTTCCAGTTGTCCATGTAGATGGGCGGGATCCAAAGGGGGTTGGTGCGGTTGACCTTGGCCGGCAGATAGATGAACTCGCGCAACTCGCGGCGGTTGCGGATTTCGGCAACTTCGAGTGCCATCGTGCCTAGCTGTTCACCTGAAGTCTGCTGCACGAGGGACTCATCATCCGATTATCCGCGGCCGTCGTGCACGTGTCAACGATTCCCTCGGTCCCTGAATCCGACATTAAACCACCAAGACACCAAGCATACACCTGACATTTCCGTCCGGACCCTCTTCGTGTCCTTGTGCCTTTGTGGTGAACTCCTATCTCGGTTCTAGGGTCGGTGAACGGGAAGCGAACGGCGCTCCATCCGACCGGGGCCGCCGAGGCCAATTGCGTGTAGCTCGGCCTGATTGTCCGGGCGTTAGAGGGCTTTCTGGTAGATGCGGTAGCGCTTGATTATCTGGCCGCCGACGCGCTCCATCTCCGCCCGCATCTTGAGGTTAGTCTCCAATTCGTGGTGGCTGTCCATCGTCTCGAGCCCGGCCGCGATTGCCGACCGCATCATCGCCGCGCCGATCAGTACGTCGATGCCGCGACCGCGGCATTCCTCTTTGATTGCGCCGAGGAAAAGGTCGAGCTGCTTCGTCTTCTTCATCGCGGCCAATATCTGCAGAATGCCGAACGGAAACAGGTGGCCTTTGCACTGACGCAGGCCGACGTTCATGTTGGGCATGCCGATTACAAAGCCGACGACTCTGCCCGCCTGCGTCACGACTTTGACGAACCGGGGGTCGATTACCGGCAGGTACTGCCTGACCAGCGCGTCAATCTCGGCGTCGGTCAGCGGTACGTAGCCGTAGATGTCCTGGTAGGTCGCGTTCATCAGTTCGAACACGCGCCCGATGTAGGGCCGCAGTTCCTTCCTTTTCTCGAACTCGACGAGATGAAGGTCGGCCTGCCGCGCGACGCGCGCGCTGATCTTCTCGTAGAAGTCCGGCAGCTTGTCCGGCACTTTGACGAGGTAGTCGACGTAGTCCACTTCCTTGGTGTAGCCTGCCCCGTCCATGAACCGGACTATGTAGGGGAAGTTGTGGAATGAATCCAGCGTCGGCTGGTAGTCGAAGCCCTCGTAGAGGAATCCTTGAGGGTCCTGGTCCGAGAATCCCATCGGCCCGACCAGCTTCTTCATACCGAGCCCGCGCGCCCAGTTCTCGACGAACGCAATCAGAGCCGAGAAGACGTCCTGCTCCTCGTAGCACTCGAGGAACCCGAACCGGCCCGTGCACTCCTGCCGCAGTTCGTTGCATCGCCGGTTGACGATGCCCATCACGCGGCCGACAACGTGTCCGTCGCGTCGCGCCAAGGCCAGCACCGTGTCGGCATGCTGGAACGCCCGATTCTTCTTGGGGTCGAAGAACTTCCACTCGTCTATGTAGATAGACGGAATCCAGAGCGGGTTGGTGCGGTTGACCCTGGCGGGCAGGTAGACGAACTTCCGCAACTCGCGGCGGTTGCGGATCGCGGCGACTTCGAGCGCCATCGCGCCGCCTTACTTGCCGGCGGCCTGCTTCTGCGCCTTGCGCGCGTCCGCGTCCATGACCGAGCGGACGATGCCGGGGGCAAATCGGTTGAGAATCCAGGTCACCTTGTTCATGAACCCCGGAACGATCATCAGCCGGTTCTTCTCCATCCCCTTTATCATCGCCGCCGCGACCTGTTCCGGCTGCATCAGCCCGGCGTTGCTGTTGATGGCCCGCGTCTCCGGCGGCTTGGTCTTGTTCTCCTCGGCGAGCTGGGGCGTGTCGGTATCCGGCGGGCAGAGCACCGAGACCCGGATGTTGTACTTCTTCAGCTCGGCCCGGATGACCTCGGAAAACCCGACAACCGCGAACTTGGACGGGCAGTAGGCGGAGTAGCCGAATGCGCCCACGAACCCGAGTGTCGAAGAGACGTTCACGATGTGCCCGCCCTTCTGCTTCATGAACGGCAGTACTGCCGCGACCATGTTGCGCACGCCGAAGAAGTTCGTCCGCATCTCGGTCTCGAACGCATCGTAGGGCGTCTCTTCGATGTAGTTGCACCAGACGGTGCCGGCACAATTGATGAGGATGTCGGGTGCGCCGAAGTCACGAGCCAGGACGGCCAGCTTCGCCTCAACCTCGGCGTTGTTGCCGACGTCGAGCTGCTCGGCTACGAACTTCTGCCCGTCCGAGGCCTTTGCCGCCTGGATGAGCGGCAGTGCCGCGTCGAGCTTCGTCCGGTCCCGTGAGAGAATAGCTACGCTAGCTCCTGCGGCGGCGAACTGCTTGGCGGCAGCCAAGCCGATGCCGCTCGAGCCGCCGGTGATGTAGACGATCTTGCCCTGATAGGACTTCATGTTCGGATGCCTCCGCATTTGCGTCGGCGGGTATGACTAGTGGGCATTGGCTGTTCCTGAATTGCGCCTGATTATGGACTGCTCTCTGGCGAAGTCAACAGCGACAACGGAAGCGGCCGGTCCGCACGCCCCGTAATCGCGGGGAACTCGGCTACGGCCCGTCTGCAAGACGGACCGCGACCGATACGGACGGAGTCGCGATGGCCTGACCGCCCGGCGAGCCACGGCGCGGGCCACCAGGCCCGGCCCCGCCGCCGATTCCGCCCCGGCCCCGTGGCCGCCCGCCGCCGAAGTCGCTACCGTTTCCTTCCGGCGGACCCTGCGGCCGCATCTGCTCCTGCATCGCCCGGTGCATCTCAGCGCTCGGGCCGGCGGTCACCGTCAGGTTAAGTCCGGTCCCGACGCCTGCGCCGAGGGAGTAGTGGCCGAAGGCGGAATCCTGCAGCGGTATGCTAAACTCGTAGACGCACATCCCGTTCTCACTGGAGAAGCCGGCAGCCGGGCCGTGTGACCCGTGGCACAGCCGGCCGACAAGGCCACAAGAGCAGCAGCACGCAGCTATCAGGCGAAAGTGAGTTGGAACAGGGTGCATCAACCATCGTTCCTTAGACCCTCTGGTCGTCAGAAGCCTGCGGCCGGCGTCCCGCTTCCCGACTGACGCACGACCGGCACTCCGTCTCCTTGACATAGCACTGTCAGCGCTTGACTGGTGTGGCGGCAGCACCAAGAATATCTGTCTATCATCGAAAGACGCGCTCAACACGTGAGGACTATGGCGTCATAATCCTGTATGACTTAAGGAAGGCACCATCGTTTCCCGCAAAGCCCGACCTCGGCCCAACGACATCCGTGAGTTGAACCGCAGAGTCGCGATGCTGGTCAAGTAACCAACGGTGTCGAACCATCAGTATCCATGCCATCCTCGGACTCTCAGAAGAAAGGAACAGTAGTGAATAGCCTCGCAGCACTCGTGGACCGCATCGAGCAGAAGCGGTACTTCGGCCGGAAAACTCCTGCCCGCGAACTCCTTGGAGCGGCACGGGAGATCGCGTCACGGCAGGGCCTTCCCGGTTCCTATGCCGGGATGTTCGCTCCGACGCGCCTGGACTTCCGACGCGGAATCCGCGTCTTCACCGGCGAACCGGTGCGGTCCGGCGCCGCGACCGCCCATATCCTGGGTGAGGAATGCTGCCGGCTGCTGCTGAAGCTCAACGTCAAGGACCGGCTGGTTTCGGCGGCCCTGGCTCGCGCTGAGGCAGGGATGACGGAAAGACTGACGTCGCCCGAGAGAATTCACTCACGGCATGTCGGCTTCTACTGCTGTGGCATCTGCACCGTGTCCATCTGGCGCCACCTGGCCGCCGGCGGCCTAGACAGCCCCGCGCCGCGGTTCAGAGACGGCCTGCGGGTGCTGGCAAGTTGCCGGTCCGACGGCAGCCGCTGGAACCGGTTCCCGTTCTTCTATACCTTGCTGGCACTCACGGAACTCGAAACGCCGGAGGCCGGAACGGAACTGCGCTGGGCTGCGCCGGCCGCCGAGCGAAGCCTGAAGGCACTGCGCGGGGCCAGCCGCTTCCGGAAGCGGCGTCGGGCCGTGCTTGAGCAGGCTCTCGCCCGCGCCGGCCAGGCATAGAGAGTTGTCAGCGCAGGACGGCGACCAGCTATTGACTCCGGTCGGCTGAGCGCCTAGACTGTCGAGCCGAGGCGCTGGACGCCCCGGCCGAGAACCTGCCGAATGTTGGGCTTCCCTCCGACGACGGAGAAAAGGAGTTTGACTATGAAGACTGCAATCAGTGCCGTTCTGCTCATCCTGGCCGCGACCGCGTTCGCGGACTGGACGAGTATCGGGCCCGAAGGTGGGCCCATCTACTGTGGCACCGTCGTGGCCACCAGCCCGCCGACCATGTACGTCGCCTCAACGTCTTCGGGCGCTCCGCTGCTCAAGACCAACGATGGCGGCGACAATTGGCAACCGGCCGGCGCGACCATGAGCAGCTATCCGTATGTGCTCGTGCCGCACCCGACCGACACCAACACGCTCTACGGCTCGTACAGCTCCGTCTTCTATCGGACATCCGACGCGGGTACCACCTGGAACCAGTCCTCGCTCGGCTCCAACACCTATGGCAACGATATCGCGATCAACCCGCTCAACCCGGAAGTCATCTACGTCGCCGGCTACAAGCACGACGGCTCAGCCTGGAGGATGACCTCGCTGAAGAGCACCGACGAGGGTCAGTCCTGGGTTCCCACCCAGATCGACACCTTCCCGAGCACCACGGTCTACTCGGTGGCGATTGACCCGGTGGACACCAATGTCGTCTACGTTGGCGCATACGTCGACACCTTCTCTATTGTCTTCAAATCCACCGACTGCGGGACCTCCTGGACGCCGTTCAACCTGCCGGGCAGGATGTACTACACCTACTCGCTGTACGTCAGCCCCGCCGACCACAACATCGTCTTCGCGGGCACCCTGTACGGTGTCTGCCGCTCGACCGACGCCGGCGAAACCTGGACGCGCCAGAGCACGAACAACTACAACTATCGCATCGTCTCGGTCCCGGGGAAACCCGATCTGATGTACTCCGCCGCCTACTCCAACGTCTACCGCTCGACCGATGCGGGCCTCACCTGGGCCGCGTGCGGCGCCGGCGTAGATGGCACCACGATCCGAACGGTGCTGGCCGTTCCGGGCGAATCGAGCACTGTCTACACCGGCTCGACCGCCGGCATGTACAAGTCCACCGATTGCGGGGCAACGTGGAACGAGGTCAACCATGGTGTCGTCATCGGCAAGATACCGGTCGTCGCGTTCGACCCAGGCTCTTCGGGCACCGCGTACGCCGAGTTCATCGACAACGCCATTTTCAAGACCACCGACGACGGGGTTTCATGGGAACGCCAGCCCACGGTGCTCTCCTGCGGCAACGTCTGCAACATCCTCTTCGAACCAGCCGACCCGCAACGGAGGTGGATGCTCGAAGCCTCCGGCTGAGGCAACGCCGAGCTCTTCCAGAGCACAGACGGCGGGTCCGTCTGGACAACAGTGGAAAGCTGGATGAATGACGGCGGCTTCATGGCCCTCTCTCCGCTCAACTCGGGAATCATCATCTATACCGGCAACGTCTACGACTCCGGCTACTTCGTCGGGGTGTCGCACTCAAGCGACGGCGGCGTGACGTGGGAACACGACACCATCGGGCTCGGCTCTCGCGGCTGGGCGGTCGCCTTCGACGGCGTAGACACGAACCGGGTCTACGTCGGTGGCGATTCAGCCTACAGCTACCCGTGCCTGCTCATCTCGACCGACCTGGGCGCGACCTGGACGATGAGCCGCACCGGCCTTAGCGGAACGGTGAACGTCCTGATGACCATACCGGGCGACGGCCAACTCGTCTACGCCGGCACCAACAGCGGCCTGTTCATTTCGACCGATGCCGGCGCAAGCTGGGAACCGACATCTCTGACGCGGTCGGTGAGAACGCTCATCTGCGACCCGGGCAATGAAGAGAAGATCTTCGCCGGCACGTACGGCTACGGCGTCTACGCCTCGACCGACGGCGGCATGACCTGGGGCCAGATGAACGATGGCCTGACCTGCAACAAGGTGCTGTCTCTCGCACTGCGTGCTGGCACCGAGAACACCATCTACGCCGGCACCGAGGGCGGCTCGGTGTTCAAGACGACGTTGGCCGCGGGCGTATCGTCTCCCTCGTCCCTCGTCCCTCGCCCCTCGTCCCTCGTCGTATCCCCCAACCCTTGCCGCGAACTCGCAACCATCCGCGTCAACTCATCCCTCGTCTCTCCTCAATCCTCCCTCTCCATCTATGATGCCTCGGGACGCCTGGTACGGATGCTCCAGGTCCACGCTACGTCCATCCTCGTTCGTACTTCGGACCTGGAACCCGGCGCCTACTTCATCCGTCTGAAATCGGGGCACGAGACTCACACCTCCCGCCTTGTGATCCTGCACTAACGTCGGAATGCAACGGAGGCCGGTTCGTCGCAGGACGGACCGGCTTCCGGTATCGTCCGTCGCGGTGCAGGCGAAGTACGTTGACAACGCAGCAGACGGGCTGGTCCGAGCCGGACGTGTCATTCTGAACGAAGTGAAGAATCGTCGGCTCCGAAGACTCTTCGCCTGCTGGCTCAGAGAGACAGAATCACGCGGTGTTGCCGGCCGCAAAGGACCGCTAGTCACAGGACACCAGCAGTTCGTAGAGGAATCCGGAAGCTGCTGCAACTCCCTCAGTGTAGACCGGAGGCCGGCAGGCGTAGAGCCTGCCGGCCTGGAATCGAAGTCGGAGGTAGGTCTACTCTGTCTTCACGACCTTACTGGTAAGTGTCACGCCGTCGGCAATCAGCCGAACGAAGTACGCTCCCTCGGCCACAGCTCTGCCGTGCCCGTCGGTGCACTTCCAGACCGCGGTGTGATAACCTGCCTGGCTGGCGCCCGAGGCGACAACCCGGACCAGTCTGCCGCAGGCGTCGTAGACCTCAAGCCGCACGTACGTACCCCTTGGCAGGCCGTATTGGATTGCCACGCGTCCCGCGAACGGACCGTTGCCGCTGAGGGTCACCGTACGCGGCAACCCGGATGTCGGGTCGCCTGCGCTGATGCCGACGCTGGTGACCTGAACGGAGTCGAAGAACGCGTCGTTGGTCGGGTGCACGTCCGCAACCATTGCCGTTGAGCACATGACGCTGAACGTGCCCACCACGCTCAGGGTACAGGGCTTGAACGTCACCGTGGAGTCGTTCGTCATCACCATATCCTCGTAGAACGCGCCGATACGGAAGACGACGGGGAAGCTGTCGGTAGTGTTGCCGAAGTTCCGCAACGTGGCGGCAGGAATCACAACCGTGTCCTGCGGGACGACGCCGGCAGGCGCGGTGATACTCAGGGCACCGACATCGTGGACGAGTCGGAAGATGTTCTTCAGGGTGCGATTGTTGGCGACGACTTGGTCGCCTGTCAGCAGCGTGCTGCACCTGGCAGTAATATTCCCGCGGAACGGCACGGTGTAGTCGGCAAACGTGACTTCGAGCGAGTCGCCGGCAGCGAGAGAGTCTACCTGCACCGTGTCACCGTAGAAGGTGCTGCCGATTCTCGCCATGACTGGGAATGACTGCACTACGAGCCCGAAGTTGCGGACCCAAGCCTTGACCGGAACGACGCTGCCGGAATCGACCGTGTCAGGCGGCGCAGTGAAGCGGACGGCGCCGACATCGGTCATGCGGATGATGACATTCACCGAGTCGGAACGCATGTCGTTGCTCGACTGCGGGTCGCCGGCCAGCGCCGTTGAGCACCGGGTCGTGAGCATCCCGACCGGTTCCGCCGTCCAGTCAGCAAACGTCACGAGCAGGGAGTCGAGCGAACCAAGGTCGGTAACCTGCTGGGTATCGACATACGTGCCGACGGCGTATATGGCCGGGAACGAAATCGTGTTGCTGCCGAAGTTGCGCACCATCGCCTGCGGTGCGAACACCGCACCGGAGTCAACGATGCCGGTGGGGCCGACCACACGCATCACCCCGGCGTCTTCCGGCACAACCTGAACGGTGCACGAGTCCTGTGCGAAGTCGTTCTCCGGGCGGACGTCGTCGCTGTACGCGGCTGTGCACGAAACGGCGAAGCTGCCCAGCGTGTCCGCGGTCCAGTCGGCGAAGTCGACCACCCGCGAATCACCTGCCGAAAGACGGGAGACATACATGGAATCGACGTAGAACTCGCCGATGCGGAATATGGCCAAGAAGCTGGCGCGAGTGGTTCCGTAGTTGGTCAGCTCTGCCTGGGGTGTAATAGTCAACCCGTAGTTGATGATTCCGACCGGCGCGACAATCTGGTCTGCGCCCACGTCACGAACGCGGACGTTGAAGTTACGGCTGATGCGGTCGTTGGCCGTGCTTTCATCCACGGACAGCGCGGTCGAACACGCAGCCGTCGTTAAGCCGCGCTGGAGCGCGGTCCAGTCGGTGAAGGTGACCGTGACCGAGTCGCCCGGACTGAGGTCTACGACGTCCGTAGTATCCACATAGTCGGGGGTGATCGAGAACACCACTGGAAATGAGGCCGTGCTGTCGCCAAGGTTGACAACCACGGCGGACGGCGTACACACCGAGCCTGAGTCTATGTTGTTTCCCGCCGGCTCAACGATTCTGACCGGGGCCGCGTCCCAGTCCCAAGCCATCGCCGGCCCGACGATGCAAACCACTGCAAATACGGCGGTTACAAACTTGTGCAGCGCCACCGGCCGTTGGCCGCGCGCGCCGCCTTCATCACGATACTGACATGCCATCTGTCCTCCTTGGATTGCTGATATTCTGCTGCATCGGAGCGGATCCAACCGGCGGCTGGCTTCTGTGGCGACAGCCCAAAGCCAACTCTTCCTGGACCGTGACGGCTGCAGACACTCGTCAGCGACCAGACGCCTGGCCAGTCCGCCCCTAAGAAACGTACAGTCACTATACACTGCATTCTCCTGCGCGCAACCCCGTCCGGGGTCCGGACCGACGGTGTCCCGGTGTCCGCCTACTGCCTGATGTCGAAAAGCCGGCCGACGAACCGGAGCATGGCCGAGGGTTCTTCGAGTCGCTCCTCGTCCTCAACCGGCAGACCCGGAAAGCGGTCAAGAACCGCAGCGGCAAACAGCCCGGCCCGCATCGCCTCCGTAGCCTCGCCCCTGTCGTCGTGCACGGTAGCATCACGGACTGCACACGAGGGCGAGCGGGCTTTGAATAATAACCCATCGGCCTTGAGTCCGGACAGAAACTGCCGGCAGAATGAACGCATCTTCGCGGTCAGGTCGCGACCGGTTCGGGTCTGAACCAGCCGAATCCCGCGGTCGGTCTTCACCAGCCTTATGGGGTCGCGCGGCACCGACAGGCCGATGCCGGTTTCAGGGCATACCGGCACGAACTCCACCACGTTGCTCAAGCTCAGCACGGCAGGCGCGGAAATCGGCTCGCCGTCATACCGGCAGCACTCGCCCAGCAGGCAGCTACTAACAACGATTACCGGCCGCCGGAAGCCCCGGGTTTCGAGCTTCATCGGCGAGCGAGCCCGGCCAGAGCTGAAGGCGCATAGGGCCCGCCGTGGGATGTGAACATGGTTGAAGGTCTCAGGTCGAGGACTTTCCGGATGCTGGCGAGAGAGTCTTCGCGGCTGGCGGCCCAGAAGGCGATTGCCGGCGGACCGAAGGCCATGAACCGTGGTAGAACAAGGTCACCGACAATCGCCTCGCCCGACACCAGCATAACCGACAATGAGCCGCGAGTGTGTCCGGGCGTCCAGATGACCTTGCCCGCGACTCCGTACGGGTTCAGGTCCAGTTCGTCATCGACGAGGATGTCGGGCTCGACGCCGGATGCACTCGGCTTCGTGCTCGGCCGGAAGAAGAACCTGGACAGACGGCTCTGCGCCGCCGGCGGTTGCATCCCGGTTCGCAGATGCTCTGTCTCCAGCCGGTGCGCTGCAACCCTGGCGCCCGTCGCCTGCACGACAGCAGTCAGGCTGCCGGTATGATCGGGGTGGGCGTGGCTGACGACGACCAACCCGATGTCCCGCAAGTTAATCCCGCCACGCTCCAGTTGTGCGACAATCTTGGCTAAGTTGCCCGCGGTCCCGGAGTCGACGAGCACGTGCTTCCCCGCTCCCCGCAAGAGGAACGCCTTCACGAACCCAAGACGGAGCGGCAACAGGCCGGCCTGGCCGTCATTCATAGTCAGATGCTACCCGCCAGCACCGGGCGCGGTCAAGGTTCACCGCGGGTGCCGAGATAGAGAGCCACGAAAACACGAAGCGGAAGAAACGGAGAAAGACCCGTGACGGGCCGGAGAGGAACGAACTCCCTTTCGTGATTTCGTGCCTTCGTGGCGGTCATGTCGGGCTTCGGGTTCACCGCTTGACTAGTTCACACCTGTCGGCTAAAGTCTGGCCACGCGCCCGTAGCTCAGATGGATAGAGCGGCAGACTCCGGATCTGCAGGCCACGCGTTCAATTCGCGTCGGGCGCTTTTCCGATGAAGACATTTCACCACAAAGACACCAAGGCACCAAGTCCGGACCCGAATCTGCCGCCTACCGCAGTCCTCTTTGTGACTTTGTGTCTTGGTGGTGAGACTCCAACCCGGGAGGACGAATGGACTTCTATGAAGTTGTGCAGAAGCGCCTGAGCGTCCGTTCCTACAAGCCTGACCCTATTCCCGAAGGCGTGCTGAACCGCATCCTCGAAGCCGGCCGCCTCGCGCCCTCAGCCAAGAACTACCAGCCGTGGAAGTTCATCATCGTCAAGGACCCGGTAGTCCGCCAGGCGCTGGTCCCGGCCTGCAAGAATCAGGGCTCAGTCGGCCAGGCCCCGGTTGTCATCTGTGCCTGCTGCGTCATCGACCAGGTCTGGAAGGGAATGGGCGGCTACTGGTCGGCCGAGGCGGTCGACATAACCATCGCCCTCGAACACATGATACTCGCAGCCGCTGCCGAAGGTCTTGGCACGTGCTGGATTGGCGCGTTCCTGGAAGCCGAGGTCAAGAAGGTTCTGGTGATTCCCGACGGGGTCAAACCTATTGCTCTGACCCCGCTCGGCTATCCCGCGACCGAGGCCAAGCCGCGCCCGCGCAAGCCGCTGTCCGAAATTGTCTGCTACGACAAGTACGCGGTCTAGAGAACCGGAGACCGGCGACCGGAGACCGTTCCCGTTGCTTTCAGGTCTGCCGTCTGGCTTCTAGCTTCTGACATCTGACTTCGTCTGCTGCCCGCCCCTCGATCCCTTGATCTCTCGATCCCTTTATCCCTGATCCTGCGACTCCACCTCTCTCTCCATTATCACCGCGTCCTCGCCGTTCTCGTAGTACCCCTTACGCAGATAGGTCGGCACGAACCCACGGTCAGCATAGAACTTCCGGGCAGCCGCATTCGACACCCGCACCTCCAAGTAGACCGAGCCGGCCCGGCTCCGGCGCGCGAAAGCTAGAACCTCGTCGAGCAGCCGGCCGCCGATTCCCTTGCCGCGCTCGTCCTCGCTCACTGCCAGGTTGGCAAGATGCGTTTCCTCCGTGCCCCATGCTACTGCGTAGCCGAGGACGACACCTTCGTCCTCAGCGACAATCGACAGGCCCTGCGAGCGGTTGATGTCCGAAAGGAAGAACGACCGGCGCCACGGGCTCGGGAAGATGGCCTTCTCGAGTTCCATCACCTGGTCGAGGTCGGCTTCGGTCATCGGCCTGATGGTCATCCTGAGAATAATGCCGCACTCCAAGCAGGTGTCAAACTCTGACTGAAGGCGCTCGTTCCTCCGCTTGATGTTCGCCGCGAAGTATCCTGAGAAGTACGTCGGGAAGTACCGGCAGAAGTATCCTGAGCTGTGTGCTCGCTTGCGTCTTATCCTGAATCTCAACCTCAACCTCAACCTTGACCTCTTCCTGTATCTCGACCTTAACCTCAACCTGAACCTCTTCTCGTTCCTGAACTCGTTCCAGCAGTTGTTCCGGAAGTTCTTCGCTTCGTCGTTCGACTCGTTGTTCGTCTCGAAGTACCAGCAGTTGTAGGTTCCGTCGTACCTCGCGCTGTGTCTGCAGACGCCACCCCCCAGGCAGTAGGTGGGCCGCCCAGTCCCCGGTAGAATTGTGGCCAAGCGCCCGGCCCATACCATATGTTGTGGGCCTCTCAGCCCCCCGAATTTCGGCCTTGGGCTGCCAAAATAGCACGTCACCTTGCCCGGAAACAGTTGTTTCTGGGCAAAATGACCGCGAATCGAGACTGCATGTCGCTCGCTCTCTCCTCTCTTTCCTTAGTTTGTGCGCGCCCGGGTTTGTGAACCGATGTGGTCGTGTTGACATTCATTCGACCGGAGGTATCCTATGGCCGTGAAGCAACGGCCACTGCTGTACATTGAGACATCGGTCTTCGGCTTCTACTACGACGAGGAACCGCGCAACGCACTCAGACGCGAGGCGGTAAGGGAGTTGTTCCGACAGATAGAACTCGGCATACTCGATGCCGCCACTTCCCCAGTCACAACAAGTGAACTGGTCGCATCAAAGGAGCCGCTGAAAGGCCGCGTCATCGAGCTGCTTTCGCGAGTGGCCGCGCTTCGGGCCGACGATACGGAGGTCCGACGCCTGGCCGAGGAGTACCTCAAACAGGGCGTCATGCCCGCAGCGGAGCAACTCGATGCGCTCCACGCGGCCTACGCAACCATCGGACGGGCGGAGATCATCGTATCACTGAACCTCAAACACCTTGCCAACACGTGGGCCGAGAGGCAACTCAACGCGGTGAACCTGCGGGAGGGATACCCGATGGTGAGTGTCAGAACGCCGGAACAGGTAGTGCGATATGAAAATTGATGGCCTCGACTGGATGGATTGGCTGCACAAAGTCAGGCACGAGGCGGAAGAGAAGCGCGTGCGGGACGGCTTGAGCGTCGAAGAGTGGCTGCGGCACGCAGCCGGACTCGACGATGAAGTCCGCGCAGGCCTGCGAGAACACGAGCATCCGCCCGTCGCCCGCGACAAACCGCAGTCAGGCAAGTGATCCCTTTGCCTGTCGCCGCAAGCCGTAGGCCGTGGGCTATGTCTGCGCGCCCGGCCTTGACGGGAATCGAGTTAAGTAAGATGTCCCCGGAACTCCCGAACTGACGCCATTATACAATCCCTCCACAACGGAAGCATCCGTAAGGAAGTCAGAACCGAGGAGGAACCGTGCGTAGCGTGACCGTACTGGCCATCCTGGTGTTCTGCATGGCAGGCATCCTGATGGCTCACACCCAGCCGTCGCTGGCTGTGCGGCCGGCCGGGTACGATGCTCCGTCGGCGGCCTACCATCCACAAGTGAGCCCGGACATCACCGTACTGCAGGCACAGGAGCGCGCCGCCCTGGCAAGCGGCGACTTGGACGCTGCCAGGGAACTCGAGAAGCAAGTCCAAGCGATACTCATCCGGCAACAAGACGCGGTGCCGCAGTCAGCGCCCGTGGTCGTAGTTGGGCCGCCGTGCTTGGCTGAGAGATTTGCGGATGACCAGCTCATTCACCCGGGTCCCATCACCGCCTCATCGGCAGCCTGGGAAATGGACGGCACGGTGTGGACAGCGTTCGCGAGTGGTACAGATTCATTCATCTGGGTCTACAAGTCCACGAATCACGGTCAGAGCTGGGACGGTCTACTGGGCTTCTGTTGGCCTCCACTGCACAAGGTCAGCAAGATCGAGATGGTGGTCGACCAAGATGACTCCGGGTTCATCTACGTGTTTGAAAACGTGCCCGACGCCCATGGCAACCTCGCGGTGACGCGGATGCACAAGGACGGCACCGGCCTGTCCGGGTGGCGCATGCGCCCCGGGTCAGACACCGTAACCGACTTCGCGGCCTGTCGTGATTTTTCAAGCAGCTACTGGCTCTATGCGACCGCCCACAATGGACTGCAGGGCGGAAACACTCCTCGGAGTTACATACTGCGGTCCACGGACTATGGCATCACCTGGGTAGTGACAGACACCGTGTACAACTTGGCCCGTCCGCGCCTAGTGTTCGGTCCCGGCCAGTGCGGCTACCTGAGCGCCGTGCCGCAACCGGACACGTTCAAGGGACAGGTGTTGACGGGTGTGACGACAGCCTGGTCTTCTCCGGGCACTTGGCGTTTTGTCGGCTGGCGACCGGATACGTTTGCGATAAACGACGCGGGCATCGCGCCGGCCTTCACCGCTCCCGTGGAGAGCGCGGTCGTCTGGATTGCCTACACGCAAGACAACAATCGCGCCGAGGACCGGGACGTGTACTCGGCCTACGCCACGGACACGCTGCTGGGCTGGGTCGGGCCTGCTGCCGTTGCCAATACGGTTCACACGGAGGGCTATGTGGACCTGAAGAACTATACGTCCGCAGGCAATGACTACGTCAACCTATCTTATGTGGACATTGGCCCGGCGAGCCACGACAATGCGTGGCTCGGCTACTCGTCTTCGGGCGCTCCGAGCACTTGGAACGCCCTGAGCGACCCATGGGTGAACAAGTCCGGGTACGTCGGCTGGGGAATGACCACGTTTCCGAGAATAGTCTACTCGCCGGGCGCTCCCGGTCCGGGTGGCGGACTGGTTTTCGTCGGCCAGGACGGGAACGGATACTTCAACGCACCGTGGTCAACGGGAGTGGCCGAGGATCGAGCGAAGCCAGAGCAGCCGGGGACAGGATTCAGCGTCTTGCCGAGCGTGTCGCGCGGGCCGGTCCGGGTAAGCTGGAATGGCAAGGCGACTAGACTCACCGTGACAGACGTCACCGGTAGTATCGTGCGGAGCGTCGCGGCGCCAGCGGGCAATTCGTTCGTCTGGGATGGCCGTGCTCCGGCCGGTACTTACATCATGTACCTAACGACGACCTCGGGCACGGCGACCAGACCGGTTGTTATCCAGTAACCGCTCACGGCAGAAGACTGGGGGTGGCTGCGGCCACCCTCTTGCTTGGGAGAGACACGGGTGCACGACTTACCCCTGCCGAACCGACGTGTTCTCCCCTGCCATCAGCGCAAGCCGTAGGCAGTAGCCCGGTTTCCCTCGCCCGACGTCCGAATCGACGAAAGGTACTTGACAGGAATCCACGCGCAGATATTATCCTCCCATGACTTCTGTGGGAAGAACAGCAGCAGTCATTCTCCTCCTCGCCGCCCTTGCGGCGGCAGCGCCGTTGGAACCCGGCACGCGATTCGGTATGGTCGGGCTCGACTACCGCATCTCAGGCGGAGCAATCTACTCATACAACCCTGAATCAACGTTCTCCAGCGTTGACCCGTTCTTCCGGGCAGGGATATGCGTAACTCCGAACCTTGCGCTCGGCGCTGACCTTGCGCTGCTCAACACGTTTCCCCGGCACGGTGATATGTTCCTCAACGCTCCTGTGTTCGCTTTCATGCCGACGGCCACCTGGCTTGGTCCCGGAGCCGCGGGTGTACAACCTTACACGACCACAGGCGCGGGCGTCGCGTACAGCTTCCTTGGTCGCCTGGGCTGGCGCGTCCGCATCGGCGCGGGCGCGCTGTTCGATGTCGGTCTCCCGGTGACGTTCGGCCCAGAGGCGGGATGGTACCTGGACTTCGTGCGCCTAGCGTACCCATACGGCCCCGATTGGCTCACGGAGTCTACCCTCTTCATTGGCCTGCGTCTGAGTGACCTGAGGCTATGAGACGCGTTCTCCTCTGTCTATCGTTGGCCGCAGCCTCGGTCTATGCGCAGTCAGGCCCGAGCGGTCCCGCTGCCACATTCCTCACCATCACTCCTGATGCGAGAACGGCAGCACTCGGTGGCTGCGGTGTGGCGCTCGACAGCCTCGACGCCAACACGTACTACAACCCGGCGAACATCACGTTCGGGTCGCCCATTTCCGCTACTTGGACGCACGTCAACTGGCTGTCGGACGAGATGAGCATCGACCATGTCGGATTGGCCTACCGTCCGAATGGACGACTGGGCTTCGCGGCCAACGTCCAGTACTTTCAGATCAGCTTCGTTTCGACAGACGAACGTGGAAGAGTCATCGGAATCAATCGTTGGTATGACGTAGCGCCAAGCGTTTCTGCCGCCTACCGACTCCGGCCCGCCATTTCCGCCGGCCTGACCATGAAGGCAATCTACTCCCACATCGCTCAGTCCTGGGCAGCACACCACGACGCTCTTACGTTTGCCTGTGACGCCGGGGTCCAGTGCCGCCCACTGAACGCACTGACATTGGGCCTCGCAGTCGCCAACCTCGGGCCGAACATCAGCTACGATACAACCGAGGGCGCTTTTCTGCCGCGCATCGCCCGCCTCGGCTTCGCGCTGCGCCCGCATATTCCCAGCCCTGTCTCGGCAACGGTGACAGGTGAAGTGTCACGCGACCTTTTTCCGGCAGGTGCGAACCAGGACCCGTGGCATGCCGGCGCTGGACTTGAGCTAGGGATAGCACGGCTGGCATTCATCCGACTTGGCTACCTACACTACAAGAGCCGCAAAGGACTCACGTGGGGCGTGGGGCTCGAGCAACGGGGAATCCGTGTCGACGTCGGCGTGGACTCGGACCTCTACGAATACCCGCGCCGGAGCGTCAGGTTCCAGTTCTCCGGACACCTATGATGGTCTTGAACGTCGGTTCCCAAGGCCTTCGATGACTTCTGTAGGAAGATCAGCAGCAGTCATTCTTCTCCTCGCCGCCCTTGCAGCGGGTGCGCCGTTTGCGCCCGGCACGCGATTCGGTACGGTCGGCCTCGACTCGCGCTTCTCCTCCGGCAAGCTGTACGCTCCCTACCCCCGCTACAGAACCGAGTACGTTCAGGTCGACCCGTCCTTCCGAGTCGGCGTCGCCGTCATACCGGACCTGGCTGTGGG
>Ga0208046_1000090_pt1 | contig 17993 bp, 13 predicted proteins | sample PL_2010_300m_FD_184161 | JGI IMG/M metagenome (GOLD analysis project Ga0208046, IMG submission 184161) | Freshwater microbial communities from Powell Lake, British Columbia, Canada to study Microbial Dark Matter (Phase II) - PL_2010_300m... | ecosystem: Environmental > Aquatic > Freshwater >... | reverse complement strand
CGGTGAAACCGCCGTTGTCGCGAGCCCGCCGCTCGCACCGGTGCTGTCGGACTTCGGCTGGCGGGCGGCGGCGCCGGGGCTGGCGACGATCGGCGATCGCGCAAGCGAACAACTGGCGCAGGCCCTCGATCGGCTGCAGCGGACAACCCATCACGTGTCTCCGGTGGTGCAATCATGACCCGTGCACTCAACGGCCTGACGATCGGCGCGGCGCTCTCGACCTGCCCGCCGATGTCAAACGCGCCATCACCGTGCACAAGTCCGAGAAGCTCAAGTTCTACAACAATGACCGCAACTGCCGATTCCGAACCGTGAAGGAAGCCGAACACGAAGAGTTGAGGCTGTTTCGAGACGTGCTCGGCGCGCTCAAGCACAAAGCCCAGGACGAGATACACTCGCTCACCCAACGCATCAAAGGGCCACCCGGCCGACAGATGAACTTGGATGGCTCGGTCGAGAAGCGGCCTATGCAGCTTGACCTGAAGGCGGCTGAATGGCAGGCACAGATTGAGGCAAACCGTGTCCGCATTGCCCGCTTTGAAGATGCCATCGCAGCTCTGAAAACGACCAAGGACGTGCCGTTCGTCTGGGACATTGCCTTCGTTGAGGTATTCGAGGGGGACGAGAAGGGGTTCGACATCGTCGTAGGTAACCCACCGTACGTGCGACAGGAGAGCATCGCGGCGCCCGAGGTATGCGGTGCGCGCGCGACGGACGACAAGCAGGAGTACAAGGCGGAGTTGGCACACTCGGTCTACCAGGCATGGCCGAGCTTCTTCCGTTACGACTCTGCAAACCCCAAACGCCTGCGCAAGCTGGACGCCAAGAGCGACCTGTACATCTACTTCTACTTCCATGGCCTGTCGCTCCTCAACCCGAAGGGTTCGTTCTGTTTCGTGACATCAAACTCGTGGCTCGACGTCGGCTACGGCAAGGACCTGCAGGAGTTCCTGCTCAAACACTCGCATGTCAAGCTCGTGTTCGACAATCAGGTCAAGCGTACGTTTGCGGCTGCGGACGTGAACACGGTTATGGTCCTGCTTGCTGCCCCGGACGATGAACGTCAGACCGGACCAGAGCAGGTCGCCCGGTTCGTCATGTTCAAGGTGCCGTTCGAGCACATCGTCTCGCCGGTCGTGTTCGATGAGGTCGAGGCTGCGGCAGCGCGGACCGCCACAAAGGAGTTCCGGGTCAACCCGGTTCAACAGAGCGTGCTCCTCGAGGACGGCATGGAGTCTCCCGACCGCGAGGCCGAAGGACGCAAGCCGACCGGCCCGCTTATCAAGGTTGCCCGCTACATCGGCGGTAAATGGGGCGGCAAGTACCTCCGCGCTCCGGAAGTCTATTGGCGAGTGGTCGACGCCGCCCGAGAAAAGCTGGTTCCTTTGGGGTCCTTGGCCGAGATTCGGTTTGGCATCAAGACTGGCGCGGATGACTGGTTCTACCTCACGAAGGAAAGGGCTCGTGAACTGGGCATCGAAAGGCGATTCCTGCGACCGGTGCTCACAGACCCTGGTGACCGCAACGTGCCAGGCATCAGGCTCACCGCTGCCCAGGCAGATAGGCTCATGATAGTCGCCCAAGGCGACAAGACCGCTCTGCGCGGGACGGCATTGTCGAAGTGGATACACATTGGCGAAACAGAGCAGTTCAAGGGGCGCGGTGATACCCAGAGCATTCCCGCGAGCCGGCCGAGTGTTGCGGGGCGCGCGCGGTGGTACGAGTTGCCCCCGCGAGAGCCGTCACCCATCTTGTGGACTGAGGTGCGGAAACGTCGGAGCCTCACTCTCCTGAACGAGGCGCAACTCCTGGCTGACCGCAGTTTCTACGACGTGATTCCGCAAGCAGTAGACCCTCGCCTACTGTGCGCTCTTCTCAACTGCACGGCGACCGCGCTTTTCTGTGAAATTCAGGGCAACGCACCGGGTGGCAGCGGCGCGGGCGTGCAGATGACGTGTGCAGAGGTCAGACGGCTGCCAGTTCTGGACCCGAGGTCATTGCCGACGTCAGAGGAGCGAGCGTTGATGCGGGCATTTGACCGCCTCTGCGGCCGCCCCATAGGCTCACTGGAATCAGATTGCGGCAGCGACGACCGGAGGGACCTCGACGCGTCGATCTTCCGGGTCCTTGGGTTGGATGTGGCGCTGCTGGATGACATGTACACAGTCGTGAAACGGCTGGTGCGAGACAGGCTGACCAAGTCCAAGAGCTTCGGGGTACCGAAGTCCGTCAGCGGCAGAGACAGAAGCGTAACACCCGAGGAATGATGGCGCGCGCCGTGGAGTCAGCGTCTGAGACAGACAACCGCGTCAAGGCGTTGTATGGACTGTGAAGCTGGAGGCCGTTGATGGCGGGGCAACGGGGCGCAGACACACAATGTTCCTCGGATGACCACGCCAAGCCCGAGTCACGCATGCACCTTGGGAAGCTGCGCATCAGGGGGTTCAGATGTTTTGAGGACTTCGAGATAGAGTTCCAGCCAGGCATCAACGTTCTTGTCGGCGAGAATGACACCGGCAAGACCGCGATACTTGATGCACTACGTCTGTCGCTGGGGATTGGTCCGCAGCGGGAAACATATCTCGACACCGACCTCGACTACTTCAAGAACGCAGACGGCACCTCGGCGAGGGAAGTCCGGTTCGACCTGACTTTTGCTGACCTGTCGGAAACAGACCTGTGGGTGTTTCTTGAGATGCTATCACTTGACCCGGATGGAATGAACCCCACGCTGCAACTACACGTCAAGTACTGGCTTGAGAGCGTGCGCGGAACCGACCGACAGCGATTCCGATTCTGGGGCGGCGCGGATGAGAGCGAGGAACAGAGCATACCGCAGGAAGTCATGGAGCTCTTCTCCTACGTTCACATGGAGGCACTCCGTGATGCGATACGGTTCCTTCGGCCCGCCAGAGGCAACAGACTCGGCCAGTTGTTCGCCAAGCTTGAGCCGGACCGCGAGAAGCAGAAGGTCTTGGCAAAGGGACTAAGTGAGGCCGTCAGCAGCAGCGAAGGGTGGAATACTCTGTTGCGAAACGCAGAGTCGAAGATAAACGTCCATCTTCTTCGAACTGCCCTCAAAGACACCTCGCCGCTGGCCCAACTGAGTTTCGTGCCACAAGAGTTCAAGCAGATTGCCGAGGGCTTGAAGCTGTTGTGTCATCTGGCGGAGCCGGTGTCCAAGCAGACGGCCGAGCAGGTACTGAAGGACGGAGAGAAAATCGACGACTACTTCGAGGAGGCCGTGCGAGGCAGATACCGACTGAAGGGAGTCGCTTTCTCAAGTGCCGACGACTTCCTGAAGCAGACTCGCCTTTGCGAGTTGATTCAGCACTTGTTTCCCTTCTCGATGGAAGTCGGCCAGATGGGACTCGGCACCGCGAATCTGCTGTACGCGGCGACAGTACTGGGGGACTTGGAGAAGTACCGGAAGGACAACGAAGACGTTTACATCGCCATGATGATCGAGGAACCCGAGGCTCACTTACATCCTCAGCTACAGCGCAACCTCTTCAGCTACTTCGAAGAAGTAGGGAAGCAGGGCATCCAGGTTTTCATCACGTCCCACTCGCCCACGATAACCGCCCAGACCTCACTCAATACTGTCACTGTCCTCCAGCGCAGCTCTGACAGGAAAGTGCGAACGGTTCCCCTTCGAAGCATCAGCCTGCCGGACAAGAGTCTGCGGCTCCTGCAGCGGTTCTTGGATGTCACGAAATCTCAGTTGTTCTTCGCGCGCGGCGTTCTCTTGGTGGAGGGGGTATCCGAGGCTCTCCTGCTTCCGACGTTGGCGAGGAGGATAGGCGGTGAATTCGACCTCGGGCACAAGGGTGTCGAGATTGTGAACATCGGCGGAGTGGCGTTCGAGCATTTCGCACGGCTATTCAACAACGCTGACAAGTCGAAGCGCCTGCGAATGCGGGCGGCGATCCTGACAGACGGAGACTCCAGCGACGGCGAACTGAGCAGCAGGGCAAAGAACGCTCTGGGTCTCAAGGGCGGAACCCTCCGCGTTTACACCACACCGGTGACCTTTGAGTACGACTTGTACAGTCTGAACGAAGACCTAGTCCGCGAAGTGTTGCGTGAGCTTAAGCGGGACAACTTCCTATCGACCGGCGAGCCCGTGGAAAAGCGGGCCGCCGCGTTCGTTGATAAGCTGGCACGTCACAAAGAGTTCACGAAGGCCCGGTTCGCGCAGGAACTAACATACGCCCTAGATGGAAATCGTGAGTTGCTCGGGCGCCTGAGAGTGCCGGCGTACATAGAGAATGGCATCAGATGGGTCGTAAGACATGAAGAACCGAAAGACCCCGACCAAGGAACAACAGAAGGTCATTGACACCGACGGGCTGTTTGTAGTCCAAGCGTGCCCGGGCAGCGGTAAGACCTTCGCCGTGGCTGCGCGGGTGGCGAGGAAGCTTCAGGACTGGGGAACGCGTAACAGGAGCGGAATGGCAGTGCTGTCTTTCACTAACGCCGCGTGGAAACAAGTCCACAAGCAGCTCGCCGAGGACTTCGGAATCGAGACGGGTCTGCGCTACCCGCACTTCCTCGGGACGATAGACAGCTTCGTAAACAGGCACATCTTCCTGCCCTTCGGTCAGTTGGCCATGAAGTGTGATGGGCGTCCTGACCTTGTCGGCGAGCCCTTTGGACCCTGGCACGGGCACAACTACTGCCAGAAGCAGTTCACGAATCTGCGCTATGACATCAAAGGAGAGCTGCGCGTCATCGATGCCATGCAGATTGGCGGGGGGCAGTCAGGCATCACGGTTGCGATGCGCTCTGCCAAGGAATCTCTCAACAAGAGGGGATTCGCGACGCAGAACGACGCCGACTACTTTGCCATGAAGGTCCTTGAACGCCTTCCACTGATAGCGAAGTCCCTCGCCATGCGTTTCCCTGTAGTCATGGTTGACGAAGCTCAGGACTCGTCTGACATCCAGATGCGAATACTCGACCTCTTGGTCCAGCATGGCGTGAAAGACATGATGCTGGTCGGTGACCCGGACCAGGCGATATTCGAATGGCGTGACGCCAACCCGAGACTGCTGACAGAGAAGGCAGAACGGCCCCCGTGGAATGAGAAGTCCTGTCGCCTGACGAACAACCGGCGGAGTTCCCAGAAGATCTGCGATTTCACGTGGAGGCTTACAGGGAGAGACGGAACTCCTAACTCGACCAGCGAGTACAGAGAGTGTGTCGCATGCCCAGAGATCTGGGAACATGATGGCCAGGACTTCGGGGACCTGATTGCTCGTTTCCTTGGGCTGTGCCTAACGCACGGTGTAGTACCCGACCGCGAGTCGGTAGCCGTGCTGACCCGCTCCAGAGGATTCCTGAAACACATCGCAGGTCTCCCAACGACTGTCGGCGGGCCGGTACCTTGGTCAGACCCAGTCACGGGCGAACTCCTGCGCATGAAGGCGTTATCAGAAGCGCATCGGTACTCTGATGCATGGAAACTGGCTCGACGCATTGTTGCACGGGCGATTCTCGGCGCGGACACCGTTTCAGGTCAGGCTTTGCGGGAGGCGGAGAGAAAACACGGGCTTGTAGCACTGCGTAGGCTTGCTCACAGCTTGGTCACGGTCTTGCCGAAGGCGTGCGGGCCGCTCGACCAATGGTGTTCCGATGCAGGGCCTCAATGGGAGGCGTTCTGCAAGCTACGCAATCCAGAAGCCGCAGTCGCTGCGCCTCAGCCCAAGAAGCGGAAGGTTCACCGGCAGGCCGACGTTGCAGTAGCGCTCGCCCCTGAGGAGTGTCCTCAGTTGCCTACTGCGTACAGGCTTGGTACCGTTCATTCGGCGAAGGGCCAAACGCTCGATGCTGTACTCTTGGTACTCAAACAGAAGCCGGGCAACGCGAAGTACTACGCGACACTACTCAAGGAGGGCAAGACCACGTTTGACGAGGAGGAGCTGCGTATTCCCTACGTAGCCATGACACGACCCCGGCGTGTCCTTGTCGTCGCCGCGCCGAAAGAGGACCAGCAGGTTTGGCGGGACCGGTTGAATCCGCCGGTTTCGGGCCAGGTTTGACAGGCGGTTTACAGATAGTATAATGCTGCATAGATTGTAAACTGCTGGAGGTATGATGTGATTGGCGAACGATTGAAGGTGGCCCGGCATCGGGCCGGACTGAGTACGCGCGCGCTGGCTGATGCGGCCGGCGTGAGCGCGATGGCTGTGTCGAAGTATGAGCGGGAGCTGGACGTGCCGGGTTCGGACGTGCTGATTCGGCTGGCCCGGGCGCTCGGCGTAAAGGTGGAGTTCTTGTTGCGGCGGGTGGACGTACGGCTGGCAGAGGCGTCGTTCCGATGCCGCAAGGCGCTGCCGGCAAAGCAGAAGCGGGCAGTGCTGGCGAGCGTGCAGGACCTGGCCGAGCGGTTCGTGCAGGCTGCGGAGTTGTTCGGCAAGGTCGAAGAGCCGGACCTGCCGCGGGTTCGGGTGAGGGACATCGCGCGGGCCGAGGCAGCGGCTGAGACGCTGCGCGAGCGCTGGGGCATGGGCCAGGGGCCGGTTGACAATCTGACCGCGGTGATGGAAGCGCATGACGTGCTGGTCGGGCCGGTCGATGCCAAGACGGGTTTCGACGCGGCCACTGTTCGCACCGAGGGCGAGCTGTCTTTGCCGGTGGTTGTGGTGCGACGGGGCGTCGTCGGGGACCGGCAACGGTTCAGTATGGCGCATGAGCTCGGTCATCTGGCAATGGATGTGGATTCGGGTGTGAACGAGGAGAAAGCCGCCCACCGCTTTGCCGCGGCACTGCTGGTCCCGGCAGCGGCGGCAAAGACCGAACTTGGCGAGAAGCGTGCCGGCCTGGATTGGTTGGAGCTGCACCTGCTGAAGCACAAGTACGGCCTGAGTATGCAGAGTTGGGTGATGCGGGCCGCGGACCTGGGTATCATCACGGCGGCGGTCGCGGAGAACCTGCACCGGACGTTTCGGGTTCGGGGATGGCATCGGGAGGAACCTGGGGACCAGATACTGGCCGAGGAGCCGCAGCGGCTCCAGCTCATGGTGTTGCGGGCGCTGGCCGAAGACCTGATTACCGAATCGCGGGCCGCCGAGTTGCTGGGCATGTCGTTGGCCGGATACCTGAAGCAGGAGAAAAAGGCGCATGGCGAGTTCCCGGTTGGAGTGTGTAGCTGACGCTTCGGTCCTGATTGACCTGAATGACGGACGTATCCTCGACGTGCTTTCGGGAATGTCCGACCGGTTCTATGTGCCTGATGTCGTTGTGGCCGAGTTGGACGAGCCGGATGGAGCGACCCTCAGGCGGGCCGGACTGCGGCCGGAGTCGTTGCCCGGCGAAGCGGTAGTCGAGGTGATGAGGCTGACCCACGAGGAGCGGCGTATCTCGGTCGAAGACGCGTCAGCCCTTGTGCTGGCCGAAAGGACCCAGCGAGTGCTGCTGACCGGCGATAGACGGTTGCGCGAACTGGCGCAGAAGAGAGGCGTGGCGGTTCACGGGACGCTCTGGCTTCTGGAACGGATGGTCCACGATGACACTCTGACCCGTCGGCGCGCGGCAGACGCGCTGGAGAAGATGCTTGGGTGCGGTCGCAGGCTGCCCGAGACCGAGGCGCGGACCTTGGTGCAGCGGTGGCGGGTAGCGAAAGAAGGCGAGTGATGCCCACCCATGACATAATCGATAACCGGCAGGAGAAGCTGGTCGACAACGTCAACCGTATCCTAAGTTCGACCGAGGCGGCGCGGTTCGCGGTTGGGTATTTCTTTCTGTCCGGCCTTGAGCCTATTGCCGCGAAGCTGGCCGGGGTGAAGGAACTGCGGCTGCTAATCGGCAACACGACGAACCGCGAGACGATAGAGCAGATTGCCGAGGGTCGGCGCCGGCTGGAGTTGGTGGCGGACAAGCTGGAGCAGGAGGCTTTCCCGAAGCGGGTCGAATCGCGCAAGATGGCCGAGGATACCGCCGCGAACGTGCGCAAGGGTATGGAGTTGATGGACCAGACCGACGATGGCGAGGCGCTGGTCAAGTCGCTCGCGCAGATGATCGAGGAGAAGCGGGTCAAGGTCAAGGTGTTCACGAAGGGCCGGCTGCACGCAAAGGCGTACATCTTCGATTACGGTACGGTCTATGACGCCAAGGGCAAGCCGGTCGAGCGACAGGAGAAGGGCCTCGCGGTCGTGGGTTCTTCGAACCTGACCCTGGCCGGCATCTCGCACAACACCGAGCTAAACGTGCTGGTGCACGGGAATCAGAACCACGAGCAATTGGTGAAGTGGTTCGACGGATTGTGGGCCGAGTCCGAGGAATTCGATGAGGCCCTGATGCAGGAACTCAAGCAGTCGTGGGCCGCCGCGCCGGCCACGCCGTACGACATCTATATGAAGACGTTGTACGAGCTGGTGCGGGACCGGATTGAGGCGGGCGAGGACACGGACATCCTGTGGGACGACGAAATCACGAACAAGCTGGCCGATTTCCAGAAGACCGCGGTCAAGCAGGCGGTGCAGATGCTCAGGCGTTACGGCGGCGCGTTCGTGGCAGACGTGGTCGGTCTCGGTAAGTCCTACATCGGCGCGGCCATCGTCAAGCACTTCGCGCGAACCGAGCGCTGCCGGCCGCTCATCATGTGCCCGGCCGCGCTGGTGGATATGTGGAAACGGTACAACTCGGTCTATGACCTGAACGCCGAGGTCCTGTCGATGGGTCTGTTGCGCGAGGAGGACGGCGGCGACCTCGCCCTGCTGCGTGAGGACGTCCGTTACCGCGACCGGGATTTCGTGCTGATTGACGAGAGCCACAACCTGCGGCATGCCGACACGCAGCGGTACAAGATGGTGCAGGACTTCCTGACGCGCTCCGACCGGTACTGCTGCTTCCTGACCGCGACGCCGAGAAACAAGAGCGCGTGGGACGTGTACCACCAGATCAAGCTGTTCCATCCCGACGACCGCACCGACCTGCCGATTGACCCGCCCGACCTGCGTAAGTACTTCAAGCTGGTCGAGAAGGGCGAGCGGAAACTGCCGGACCTGCTCTACCACGTGCTGGTCAGGCGGCTCCGGCGGCACATCGTGCGCTGGTACGGATACGCGGCCGATACGGACAGGCCGCTCAAGGAGTTGTCTGAGGATGAAGCGCGGCCGTACCTGGCTGAGCCGCGCAAGGCGTACATACTCGTCGGCGGCAGGCACCAGTATTTCCCGCGTCGCGAGTTGGATACGGTGGAGTACAGCATTGAGGACACCTACCAGGGCCTGTACAAAGAGTTGCGCGGTTACCTCGGGGGCGTCCGCAAGAGCGGCGAGAAGCCGAAAGAACAGTTGACGTACGCTCGCTATGGTCTCTGGCACTACGTGAAGAAGGAGAAGCAGCGCCGGGAGCCCTATGTCGAGTTGCAGCGGGCCGGGTCGAACCTGCGCGGGCTGATACGCATACTGCTCTTTAAGCGGTTCGAGTCGAGCGTCGAGGCGTTCCGGCTGACGGTGGGCCGGCTGCTCCGGATGCAGACGCAATTCCTCAAGTCGCTGGACGATGGTTTCGTACCCGCCGGGGAAGAAGCGCAGGCTATCTTGTACGAGCCGAACGTCGCCGAGCAGCAGAGACTGCTGGCCGCTCTGCGGGCTGCGTCGGGCAAGTACCACATTGCGGACTTCGACGTCGAGCGTCTGCGGGCGGACATCGACCGCGACGTGAAGCTGCTCGACCGGATACTGAAGAAGGTCGCGCCGATTACCGCCGAGAAGGATGAGAAGCTGCAGGTACTAAAGAAGCGGCTCGCGGCCAAGCCGCTGGTCGGCGGGAAGCGGTTGATATTCTCGGAGTTCGCCGACACGGCGCAGTATCTCTATGACAACCTGAACCCGGGCGGCAAGCGCGACGACATCGAAGTCGTCTACAGCGGCGACAAGAGCAAGGCGCGCATTGTCGGCCGGTTCGCGCCCAAGGCAAACCCGGAGTTCCGGCCCAAGACCGGTGAGAGCGAGATAACAACGCTCGTGGCAACCGACGTGCTGGCCGAGGGCTTGAACCTGCAGGACTGCGACTGCGTGGTCAACTACGACCTGCACTGGAACCCTGTCCGTCTGATACAGCGGTTCGGGCGCATCGACCGCATCGGGTCTGAGCACCAGACCATCTACGCGTTCAACTTCCTGCCGGAGGTCGGCATCGAGAAGAACCTCGGACTGCACGAGAAGCTGAGAAACCGGATACAGGAAATCCACGATACCATCGGCGAGGACGCCAAGATACTCGACGACTCCGAGAGGCTGAACGAAGAAGCGATGTTCGCGGTCTACGAGAAGCACGGCGGGCAATTGAACCTGTTCTACGAACCGGAAGACGATGTCGTTGACCTGAACGAGGCCGAGGAGGTACTGAAGCTGCTGCGCAAGGACGAGCCGCAGGAGTACGAGCGGATAGCGAACCTGCGCGACGGCATCCGGTCGGCAAAGACGGCATCTTCGCCGGGATTGTTCGTCTTCTGCGCCGCCGGGCGGTATCAGCAGTTGTCGGTAGTGGACGATAACGGCGAGGTCGTGACCAGGGACCTGGCCCGGGTGCTTTCGGCAATCAAGAGCACGCACTCCGCGCCTGCGTCCCCGTTACCCAAGGGCCACAACGCGGCGGTGATGCGGGCGAAGGCGCAGTTTGCGATAGAGGCGAGACACCGGGAATCCGACCGTAAGTACGCGGTCTCTCTGTCGCCGGCGCAACGGTACGTCCAGCGGGAGTTGCGCGCGCTTTATGGGAGTTCGACCGACGACGAGGAGAGGGCGAGAATCAGTGTGCTCGAACGGGGATTCAGCGGCGCGTTGACCGTCGCCGTACGTTCAACGTTGAACAAGATGCGCCGGAACGCCATGACTGGCCCGGCATTGCTTAAGGCGCTGACCGACCTCTATCACGACCACGGAATGGCCGGTTGGGTCGGGCGAGCCGGGCAGGAACTTGGCGAAGGTAATACGCCGCGCATAGTCTGCAGCGAAGCGCTGCTCTAGCGCGCAGCCGGCCGCGCGGACGCGGAAGTCCCAGATCCCAAGCCCCCAAACGAGCCTCGAAGAAGTCGGAATACCTCCCAATTCCCTGCGTACCAGGCGAGAATCCGGTGGCTGTCACCGGGAAACGGTGACACAATACGAAGCCCTGCCTGTTCAGCGTACGTTCTGGACCGGTTACTGGACCGCTGCCGGCAACTAGCCGGGGCTGGTGAGAAAGGGCCGCGCCGTATGGCGCGGCCTTCTGCTAGTCTGCCACCTGGTGGTCGCGGGTCTAGACGCTAGTGCAGAGCGCACGGCCTGCGGCGAAGGCCTTGAGGTTGAGTTCGACGACCTTGGGTTTGACCAGGCGAGTGATTGCCTGCTGATAGGCCTCTTCCGGGAACTCGAGGAAGCAGGAGATTGCGCCGAGCATCACCGTGTTCTGGACCCGGGCGTTGCCGAGTTTGAGGGCAGTCTCGAACGCGGGCACCGTTCGCCGGTTGGGGGCGCGGACGGCCAGGCGCTGGTTGAGTTGCTCGTCGGCCGGCCGTTCGACGACGCCGGTTGAGACCGGCAGCGGGTCGATGCGGTGCGTGTCGTAGATGAGCCGGCCATTCGGGCCGAGGAAGTGGATGTAGCGGAGTGCCTCCATCATCTCGAAGGCCACAATGACGTCCGCGGTTCCCTCCTCGATAAGCGGGGAGAAGACCTTCGGGGCGTAGCGGATGTGGGTCGTGACCGAGCCGCCGCGCTGGGCCATGCCGTGGACCTCAGACTTCTTAACGTCCAGCCCGGCGGTCAGTGCCAGGTCCGAGATGATGTTGGAGAATAGGATGACGCCTTGGCCGCCGACTCCGGATACGAGGATGTTCACTTGGCACCGCCAGTCTCGGACTTGGTCCTTTGTCCTTCGTCCTTTGTCATTTGCGCGATGGCTTCTTTCGGGCAGACGTCGGCGCACATGCCGCACCCGACGCAGATGTTCGGGTTGACGTGGGACTTCTCGTCGCTGAAGGAGAGCGCCGGGCAGCCGAGGCTGATGCAGGTCTTGCACCCGATGCACTTGGCCGGGTCGACCTGCATCGGCGTTTCGCGGAGTTTGATGAGCAGGGCACAGGGGCGGCGCGAGACGATGACTGCCGGGCCGGGTTCGGAGAGGAACTCGCGTACCTGCTTGCGGGTCGCTTTGGCCTGGTAGGGGTCAACCGAGAGGATGCGCTTCACGCCGCAGGCGCGGGCGACTTCGGCCGGGTCGATGGCGGTCGTCTCTTTGCCCATCAGGGTCTTGCCGGTGCCGGGATGGGGCTGGTGTCCGGTCATGCCGGTGGTGCGGTTGTCGGTGATGATGGTGATGACGTTCGACTGGTTGTAGACGGTGTTGATGAGGCCGGTGATGCCGGAGTGGAAGAAAGTAGAGTCGCCGATGACCGCAACCCGGCGGCGCGGGTCGGTATCGCCCAGCGCCTTGTCGCAGCCGTGAGCGGCGCTGATTGACGCGCCCATGTCGATGCAGGTGTCCATGGTGCTGTGCGGCGGCAGCCCACCCAGGGTGTAGCAGCCGATGTCGCCGCCGATGATGAGCTTCTGCTTCTGCAGGGCCCAGAAGATGCCGGTGTGCGGGCAGCCCGGGCAAAGGGCCGGCGGCCGTTTGGGCAGGTCCGGTTCCGGTTCGACCGGCGCGACCGTCCCCGACAGAGCCTTGCGCAGCACGCGTGGGCTCAGCTCGTCAGTGCGGGGGAGCTTGTCCTTGCCCGTGGCTTTGATTCCCAGCGCGTGGACCTGGGTCTCGATGAAGGGGTCTACCTCTTCGATGACCACGAGCTCGTCTACGGTGTTGGCGAACCGGCGCACCAGGTTTTCGGGGAACGGCCAGACCATGCCGAGTTTCAGGAATGACGCGTCGGGGAAGACTTCGCGGGCGTACTGGTACGCGACTCCGTCGCAGATGACCCCGCGCTGCTTCGAGCCCTTCTCAATCCGGTTCAGGTCGCTTGCCTCGTTCCAGGCGCGGACCCGGTCCAGCCGTTTCTCAAGGTCGACGTGGCGCACCCGGGCGAAGGCCGGAAGGATCATGGTCTTGGTTATCTGTTTCTCGTAGCCCTTGCCGGGCCGGGCTTGCCGTTCCCCGGCTTCGACCACGCTGCTGGAATGGGCGGTGCGGGTGGTCAGGCGCACGATGACCGGGATGTCGAACTCCTCGGAGATGTCAAATGCGCGGCGGGTGAAGTCCTTCGCCTCCTGCGAGTCGGAAGGGCAGAGGACCGGCACCTTGGCCATCAAGCCGTAGTAGCGGTTGTCCTGCTCGTTCTGCGAAGAGTGGAGTCCCGGGTCGTCGGCGGTAACGATGACCAGGCCGCCGTGCGCGCCGATGTACGCAGCCGAGAAGAGCGGGTCGGCCGCCACGTTCAGGCCGACGTGTTTCATCGTGGCGAGTGCCCGCGCGCCCGCAATCGAGGCGCCGAGCGCGACCTCGAGGGCTACCTTCTCGTTAGTGGACCATTCGCAATAGACGTCTTTGTAGGTTGAGAGGGCTTCGAGGATTTCGGTGGATGGTGTGCCTGGGTAAGCAGCCGCCACGTGGCAGCCTGCCTCCCAGGCTCCCTGGGCGACGGCTTCATCCCCGGAGAGAAACTTCCTTGTCATAACTTTGCTCCTTGTCTTTCCCGGACAGGACCGCAAGCAGGCGTGAGGCCAGGGCCGACATTTCCTCCTCGCCCGGATAGACGATGACCTTCAGCTTCAGCGGCGCAAGCCACTTCTTGAGGTCGGCGAGGAATCGCCGGGACAACGTCAGCCCGCCGGTCAGGACGATCCCGTCGGGCCTGCCTTCGCAGGCGACGACGTAGGCACCGATTTCCTTTGCGACCTGGTAGACCAGCGCGCGATAGACCAGTGCGGCCTGTTTGTTGCCACCGGCCAGCGCGACCTCGACGCGGCGGATGTCGTCGGTTCCGAGATAAGAAACCAGCCCGCCTTTGTTCGTGAACAGGTTCAGGATGGCGGCCTCGGTGTACATGCCGGAGTAACAGGCCCGGATCACACCGGACAGGGGCAGAGAGCCCGCACGCTGCGGTGAGAACGGGCCGTCGTCGTTTGCGTTGTTGGCGTCGACCTGTCTGCCTTCGACGTGGGCTGAGACCGTGATGCCGGTCCCGAGATGGGCGACCACGAATCGACACTTCTTGTAAGGCTTCTTCAGTTTCCGGGCCGCTGCCTGGGCCACAGTGCGGCAGCTCAGGGCGTGCGAGATCGCGACCCGCTGGATGCCCTTGAACCCGGAGACTCGAGATATGTCCCGGTACTCGTCGGTGGATTCAGGGTCTACGAAGTAGGCGGGTATGCCGAGTTCTTGGGACAGCTCGAACCCGATAAGTGGGCCGAGGAGCGACGGGTGGAGCGTCTGGTACTCGCCGTGCCTGATATCTGCCGCGACCCGGGGTGTTATGCGGTAGACGCCACCGTGCAGTGGTCTGAGCGGCCCGCCGCGGGTGGCGATTGCCTGGAGGCGGTGCTGGTCGAACTCGTGCTTGTCGAGCGTGGAGAGCACGGCCGCCTTGCGCAACTGGTATTGGTCAAGGACATGGCCGAACCGTACCAGTTGGTTGGGCGGGTGTTCGACGGTCTCGGAAAGCACGGACTTCGTGCCGTTGAAGACCGCCACTTTCGTGGACCCACCGCCGGGATTGATGACCAGAATCCACATCTGCATCAGTGTATACCAGTGGGTCCTGAAGTCAAATGATTGGCCGGAGACCCGATATGGGAGCCACGAAGGCACGAAAGACACGAAACTGACGGGCGCGGACAAGGCTCCGTTTCATTTGACTTGGCATCGGTGGCCCCGGTCGGACGGAGCGCCTACGTCCCGCCTTGCTCTAGATCGGCCCGGCGGCGATGAGGGCCTTGTGCAGGTGAAGGTGCAGCAGGGCGGGGGAGAGACCGGCGTCGCGCAACCGCCGGAAATAGAGCTCAAGCGCCAGCGGGTGTTCGTGGTCTTGGTGTCGCGGGTCCACGAAGCAGTCGGAGAACTGGCCGGAGCGCGAACCGGTCAGGCGTTGCAGCCTGCCCAGCACGCTCGCCATTGGCCGGCGGAAGCGGAGACGGTCGAGTGCGACCCGGTCGAGGATGAGAAGCAGCCCGTCGCGCGTCAGACTCCGACGGCAGAACTTGAAGAGCCGCGCCTTGGCCTGGTCGGGGAGTTCGTGGACCACATCCACCGTGATGATGAACCGGAATGGCGCACCCGGTACCCTGAGTTCATTCGGACGGACCAGGTCGGCAGTGACGAATCGGCACTGGTCGGCGAACCGGTCAAGCTTCTGCCGGGCGAAGTCGACCATCACTTCGGACCGGTCCACGCACGTGAACCGTGCGACGGGCAGTCGTTCCAGGACCAGTGCCTCCGTCTTGCCGGTGCCGCAGCCGAGGTCGAGGATGCGCGAGCCGCGGCGCCAGTTCTCTTTGATTACAGCGGTGAGGATGTCGAGTTGCTCAGCCTTGAGCGGGTTAGTCGGCTGGCCGTCCCAGACCCGTACGAAGTCGCGGTCGCCCCACTTGCCGGGGAAGGAGGAATGACTAGTAGGCAATTGCTAATTCCTAATCAAAGAGAAAATGACGAATACCCAAGGCATGGTCGTTACTCGCGCGCCGCGGTGGTGCGGACGATGGCGTTGAAGATGAGGTTCAGCTCCTTTGCTTCCTGCCAGAGAGGCTTCGCCTGTTCTGTTGATTCCGGAACGGCAGTGACCAGCATCCGCAGCCAGTGCTTCGCTTCCCGTGCTTCTTTCTTGCAGATGCCGATCTTGTGCTTGAAGTCCCTCCTCGATTCGGCGTCGTCTGCCTCGCAGTAGTTGGCGCCCACGCTCGTTGCTGCCCTTACAAGCTGTGAGACGAGTGACCTCGTGACCGGCGTATCCGGAACGGTCTGGGCGAGCTTGATGACCTCTTGCCCGAACACGGCCGTCCTTTCCTCGAGGTCGTACGGCTTACGCGCAGATGTCATCTTGCAGGGCCCGCGTCACTTCGGCAATGTTCATTCCGTCATTGGGACTTGATTAGTAACTAGTAATTCGTCATTCGTCTGCTATCTGCCCCTCATCCATTTCACTGCCTTCTTCAGCGGTTCCTCAGGCACCGTGTGGCCGCCCTTGAACTCGGTGAACGTGACTCCGAAGCCCTTGCGTTTGAGGAAGTCGCGTGCCTGGGTACCGTACTTGAACTCGACCACGCGGTCTTCCTTGCCGTGGGAGGCGAAGACCTTCAGTCCTTTGGCAGCGGCGTAGTCGGCAGGGCCGAAGCTTGTGGTGTCGAGCCCGCCGCCGAAGCCGATGATGCCCTCGAACAGCGTATGGTGTTTGATGCCGGTCGCGTAGGCCATGCCGCAGCCCTGGGAGAAGCCGAGCAGCCACGTGCCGGTTGTGCGGTAGCGGACGGCCAGTTGTTCCGCGGCCTCGGCCACGTAGTCGGTCGAGAACCAGAGTGACCGCTCATGGACTGTAGAGTCAGACTTGCTCCAGGTAGTCCAGGAGTAGCCGAGGTCCCGGCCGGCACCGAACGGGTAGGGCCCCTGCAGGCAGACAAAGATTAGCTCTGGGTTGCCGGCCCTTTCGTAGAGCTTGGAGAAAGACTTCGGGGTCGCGCCGTATCCGTGCAGCCCGATGACCAGCGGGTATGTCCGCGTCGAGTCGTAGTTGTCGGGCAGCCGGACGTAGCCGGGGACGATGCAGGTGGCTTCGACGTCGACCTGCAAGCCGGCCCGTGCATTGGTGCTATCGGCGAGGGCGGCAAGGCTGTCAACCGCAGCGGCGAACACCGGCCGCGAACGGACCGAATCGAAGTCCGGGTCCCGCTTGACGTGGCCTACGTCGTCGAAGCCGGCACGGAACGCCCGCTTCAGATAGAGCGCTGCCAGGCTGTCTTGTTTGAGCAACCCGTAGCAGCAGGCAAGATTGTAGATGTCGCCGGAGTTCGTGATGTCGTGTTGCAGGGCTGTCAGGTAGAGGCGGGCAGCCTCGTTGTACCGGGCAGCCTGGTAGGCGGCGTTCGCCGCCCGGCTGGTTGAGTCGAGCGGGAAGTCGAGGAAGTCGCCGGACCCGGGGTCCAGTTCGTTCACCGCAGGTTGGGCCCACGTAACGGTCGCAAGCGTGACGAGGACTATTGCAGCCAGCAGTTTCATGGGGATGGCCTCCTTTGTCGCGCTAGACTTCTGCGTTCCTGACCTGCTCGGCAATCGTGTCGAGTTCGGGTTCGCTGAACGGTGGCTCCATGCGCGCCTGCGCGAAGTGGTGCATCGCCAGGGTCTTGTCGAGCAGGTTCTCCTCGCCTTTGATGCTCGGAATCAGCAGCATGTGCAGGTGCGGGACGCGCGTGCCGCGGATGAGCATCGTCACGTACTCGCAGTCGAAGGCGTGCTTGAGTTTGCGGGCGACCACGTAGCAGGACTTGAGGAACGGACCCGCGATACCGTCCTCGGGTTCGATGTCAGTGAACCATTCCACATGCTTCTTCGGAATCACGAGCGTGTGGCCGCGGGAGATGGGATAGAGGTCGAGGAATGCGAGTGTGTGCTCGTCCTCATAGACCTTGCGGGCCGGGGCTCTGCCCGCGACAATCTGGCAGAAGATGCATTCAGACATTGTTCATACCTCCTGATAAGGACCGATTAGCCACGAAAGCACGAAAGACACGAAAAGAACTGGGAAACATGGTGTTGTCGAAATGACGAACGGACCGACTAGCCACGAAAGCAAGAAGAACACGAAACGGAGCAAGACACATAGCTACTCCGGACGCGGACTCGGGCCTGAGAGCCACGAAGAACGCGAAACGGGATTCCATTCTCAAGCACGCAGGCGCTACGGCCGTCACAGCACTGCACGTTTGACCTTCAGCGTCGACCTTCCGAAGTTCAGCAGCAATCCCACCTTCAGACCGGAAGCCTTGAGATAGGAGAGGATCTGTGCCACGTGGTTGTCATCGAAGTCCCTCGTGGCCTTCAGTTCGACGACGATTGAGTCTTCTACGGCCAAGTCGAGG
>Ga0208046_1000089_pt1 | contig 18114 bp, 16 predicted proteins | sample PL_2010_300m_FD_184161 | JGI IMG/M metagenome (GOLD analysis project Ga0208046, IMG submission 184161) | Freshwater microbial communities from Powell Lake, British Columbia, Canada to study Microbial Dark Matter (Phase II) - PL_2010_300m... | ecosystem: Environmental > Aquatic > Freshwater >... | reverse complement strand
GTCGTGCCGGTCCAGTAATACCCTCCGACCAGACTGCTGAACGGCGTCTCTGTGCTGTTAAACCATTCGTAATTGCGATACCAAACCACGCTGCTCCGGTACGGCATCAAACTCAGCAACTCCTTCCGGGTCGGAAGGCGCCAGTTCGAATAACCGCCGTAAGTCAGACCCTCCGCAAAGTCGATGGCACTGTCCCATGTGCGTGTTCCGGACAGGGTGTTGGGAGCGGCAACCCACTCCAGCCCCGTCAGGGTGTCGGTCACGACTACGCCGTTGGTCTGCAACACAAAGCGGGGAGACGACCAAGACACGCCGGTCTCCAAATCGCCGTCGTCTCCGGAGCGATAGCTGGTGGTCTGCCCGGTTTTCGCCACAGGCGCCGGGCTGGATGCCGTGCTCTCTCCGCGCACCGGCCAGGCATAGGCAGACCCGTATGATAGCGTCTTGCCTGCTGTTGTCGTGCCGCCGTCGTAGATCTCCAGCACCCACGCGACCGTCGCGGGACTGTCAATATGCGACGTGCTGGACCAATACTTGTCGCCCGAACCGGTTTTGATCCCTGAAAACGGAGTTTCACTGCTGTTAAGCCATTCGCAGGGCTGATCACCCCAGCTTCCCGAACCGGAATGCATCAGGCTTTCGAGTTCTCTATTATTCGGCAGGCGCCAGTCCAAGCCCCCCCCAAAACTCAGGTTATTACATAAATCGATCGCGGCGGACCAGGTAATCAACACCGAATTTCCACTGAGATCGTGCGGGAGCTTCACCCACTCCAGTCCCGTCATGTTATCGATCACGGTTCCGTTTCCAGTATCTGTAAAGCGAGGACTCGGCCACTCAACGCCTGGGCGGATGTCTCCATCATCTCCGGTCCGGTAACTGGTGATCTGACCGGTTTTGGCGACCGGACAATCCGCCGATCCACTTCCCGACGAATATGAATCCCCCGCTAAAACCGTAAAAACAGCGTTCGACACCGCATTGCCGCTCCAGTCGGCACCCATATTCCACAGGATAGATTTCCCACTTCCGGTGGAAACCCCTTCGCCGATATCGCCGGTCAGGCTGGTGGCAGGGATCGTTGTCGTCGAATTGCTCACCACCAGCGAGACCTCGACCACATTGGTGGAATCGCTCGCGACGTTATAGGTGATGTCGACTAGTTTGGTTCCTTCCCGCTGAGAAGCCGAAACTTGACTGACCGAAACAGCCGCGAAGCAGGATCCTGCCAGCATTCCTATCAATGCCCATAGTACTGTTTTTTTCATTATTCCCCCCGGTTATCCAGCTCTGTGTCGCAAATTGACAAGAAGCTGCTTTTTCAGACGACTGGGTCGCAATCATTAGAAGATCACTTATACTGGTAGGAGATGTACTGACAAGCCGGAATTTTGTCAAGACGGGCAATGGTTAAAACAGTAAGCACAATGAGGGAACGTATATTATCGTGAGCCTTTGTGACATTTCGTGAAAAAAAGCCCAGCACTTAATCTGCGCGGCATCTATGCCGCTGGTTCGACTATATGCCGTAAAGTGTCTTTTTGAAGGGCTTCGTCAAATCAGAAATCGCGGCATCAACTCGCACCGCCCCTCTGACACCTTTGACGATCAGCTTCTTGTCCGCGGTGACGGTTCCGATCTGCGCGAACGGCAGTCCGGCAAAGATGACCTCAAAGCAGACAGCGTTTTCCGGTTTCACCGAAACGATGAAACGACTGTTGGATTCGGAGAAGAGAATCGAATCGTCTTTAAGCTTCCGCTTGCCGGGAGTCGGAACTTTCGCCAGATCAATTTCCGCGCCAAGTCCGCCGCCCATGCAAATGAGCGCGAGGCCGACGGCGAGTCCGCCTTTCGACGGCGTGTGCGAGGAGAGCAGCAGCTCTTCTTCGGCTGCCTGATTCATCGCCTGATAGATTTTGAGAGCGGCTTTGGCATCCACGGTCGGAACATCGCCGCCATAGTTCATCGGATTACCCTGCTCTTCGGCGAGCATACGGTTCCATTCGGAAGCGCCGAGCTCGTTCTTCGTCACGCCGACCATGTAGATCAAACTGCCCGCTTCCTTAAGCGGCATGGTGACAGCCTTGCGCACATCGTCGATCTGTCCGATCGAAGAGATGAGGAGCGTCGGCGGAATGGAAATTTTCTTGCCGCCGCGCGTTGAGTCGTTCTTGCAGGAATCCTTGCCGGAAACCGCCGGCGTGCCGAACGCGATGGTGTAGTCGTAGAGCGCTTTGTTGGAGCGAACGAGCTGCGCCATCTTGTATTCACCGTCGGGCGTTTTGGGCGACTGCACCGGATCGGGCCAGCAGAAGTTGTCGAGAATAGCGATGCGATCGAGGCGTCCACCGACGCTGATGACGCGGCGGACCGCTTCATCGATCACCGACGCCGTCATGTGATAGGTGTCGATATCGGAAAACCACGGGTTGATGCCTTCGGCCAGAATCGCGCCGCGGTCTTTGTTGTACTCGACGCGCATGACGGTGGCGTCGGACGGTACATCGGCATTTACACCGACATAGTTTTTGACCACGCTGAGGCCTTTAACCTCGCCGTCGTAAATGCGGCTCTTGTATTCGCGGGAGCAGATGTTGAGTCGGCCCATCATCTGACGAAGCGATTTCGTGCGGTTGCCGCCGCGCGCTTTTTCGGGAACCGGAACTTCGGGTTTCTTCCAGACGCCTTTCATATGCAGTTTCGGGCAGCCGGTTTCATAGAGGAAATCCATGTCGAGACTGGCAACGACCTCGCCTTCATACTTCACCGTAAAATATCCGCTGTCGTTATAGGTGCCCATAAAAGAGACCTCTACGTCGCGCTTTTTCGCTAACGCTTCAAAAGCGCTGCGGCATTCAGGCTGAACGGCCAGTGTCATGCGCTCCTGCGCTTCAGAAACCAGAATTTCCCACGGCTGAAGGCCTTCGTATTTGAGCGGCGCGTCTTTGAGTTCGCATTCACAGCCGCCGGAATATTTACCCATCTCACCGAACGAGCAGGAAATGCCGCCCGCGCCGTTGTCGGTGATGCAGCGGAAAAGACCAAGGTCGCGCGCCTCCATCAGGAATTCGTAGAGCTTGCGCTGGGTGAGAGGATCGCCGATCTGCACCGCCTGCGCGGGCGATTCGGTGCGCAGTTCTTCGGACGAAAAGGTTGCGCCGTGAATACCGTCTTTGCCGATACGTCCGCCGCACATAACCGTCCAATCGCCGACCTGCACTTCTTTGCGTTCGGAAGGACGTCCGCCGACGTTGACCGGCAGGGTTCCCATCGTTCCGCAGTATACCAGTGGCTTGCCGAGATAGCGTTCATCAAAACATTCGAAACCGCGGCTGTACGGAATACCCGATTCATTACCGCCCGCAATGACGCCGTCATGCACACCGTCGCGGATGCGGCGCGGATGCATCAAGCCGGCAGGAATTTCTTTGTCGTAGAACGGCGAGCCAAGGCAGTAGCCCCAGACATTGGAAGCCAGCTGCGCGCCCATACCGGTGCCCATCGGGTCGCGGTTGACGCCGACGATGCCGGTCATCGAGCCGCCAAACGGATCCAGCGCGGACGGCGAGTTATGGGTTTCAACTTTATAGACCAGATGGAGGTCTTCGTTAAATTTGATCACGCCCGCATTGTCGGTGAAGACCGAAACCAGCCAGTCGATTTTTTCAGCCACCTTTTTGGTGGAAGCTTTGACGTAGGTTTTGTAGAGCGAGTTGATGATTTCCTCTTCGCCGGTTTCCGCATCTTTGTACTCAATCGTTCCGGCGAAAATCTTGTGCGAGCAGTGCTCCGACCAGGTCTGGGCGATACACTCCAGCTCAACATCGGTCGGCCATTCCGGCAGTCCAAGTTCAACGCGGTGCGCTTTCACATCGTCGCGCAGGTAGTGGTTGCGGATCGCGCACATTTCATCGAGCGAAAGCGACAGAATGCCGTCGCTGGAAATTTTCATCAGCGCGGCGTCATTGTCCGGCAGCTCAATGAGGTTCACTTTGATTTCAGGATGATCATCGAAAATCGGAGCGGTCAGATCCGGTTCCGCGGCCAGCCATTCCTCTTTGGAAAAAACCTGAATCGTCTGAATCAGCGTATTGGCCAGCAGGTCCTTGCCGAGATGGATCACATCTTCACGGGTCAGGTCGCCTTTGAGAAAATACTGAATCGAAGTGTAAACCTGTTCCTCCCACGCCAGTTCGCGGCCAAGGATATCCGCCATCGCGCCGCGGGCGGTGCGGCCGACGTTATCGGTCACGCCCGGTTTAAAACCGATCTCGAGCATCCAGTCGAAAGTCCCCGGAGCTTTCAGACGGCCAAGGGCCGAGCGGGCGACCACGGCGTCGGCAAAGCCGAGTTGAACCGCTTTGGCCTCCTTGCGGTTAATGTCGGCAGCCACCTTATAGACGTCGCGCGTCTGGCAGGACTTGATCTTCATACCCAGCGCGCTTTTCGCCCGGCCGATCACGCCGCGTCCGCGCGCATCCGGCACACCCGGCTTCAACCCGATCTCAATTCTGTAGATCATAAGAAAAATTCCTGTTTTTGACGAAAGAGGCCTCGAATTTACACGAATGGAGGGGGATGCCAAATCCCATTTTCCAAACATTGGAAAACCGGCCCTATTTGTGCGGACTGGCTTCATAGGCCGCCAGTGCGGCCGGTAGCTGCGCACGCAGGTTTTGCAGGCGGACACTGTCGGCCGGATGGGTGGAAAAGATGCTGGAGGCCGGATCGGCGCCGGTACGGTGCTGCGCGGAGCGTTCCCAAATACGCAGAGCGGCGCGCGGATCATAACCGGCTTTGGCCATATACATCAGGCCGACAGAATCCGCCTCGGTTTCGTCCAACCGCGAATAGCGCGTCATCCACATGCCGTTATAAACAAACAATCCTCCGGCCGCCGCGATCTGCGCGAACTGCTCGTACTTTGTGTCCTTCGCGGCAATCACTCCGATCAGCATGGCCGCATTCACCGGCATGGCGTGGGTCATGGCTTCGGTCGAGTGGCGGCAGTTGACGTGGGCGATTTCATGCGCCAGCACGGCGGCCAGTTCATCGTTATCTTTCACCAGTCCGTCCTTTGGATTCCACAATCCTTCATAGACCATGATCTTGCCGCCGGGCGCGGCCATGGCATTGACCACATTCGTCTGGATCAGCACAACCTCGTACGGCAGATCGGGAATGTCGGACACGGAACTGATCCGGCGCACCATTTCTTTAAGCTGCGCCACCTTCGCCGCATCGGCATTAACCTTTATGCCGCGGGTGCGCATCTCTTCAATGGTTCCGCTGTAAACCTGCGAACCGATGTCGACATCGTCCTGCAGAGAATAAAAATTGTGAGTCTGCTGGCCGGTCACCGCATCCATCGTGGTGCAGCCCGCCAGCAAAAGCATACAAACCGGACCCAGCAGAAATTTCATTTTCATATCAATCATCAGGCTGAATTTACTTCATTGCCGGAACATCGAGCTGATCGAACTGCGACAGAAAGGCTTTCATCCGCGCGGCGATTTTGGCGACGCCGCCATCTTCTTCGCTCTCGATATTCAGCGGCAGTACCGGATCGTGCAGCGACTTGCGCAGTAGTGTCCAGCCGTTGCCGTGCGCGGCATCGATCGTCACATGGATGCCTTCAAAATTATTCGGCGTAAGCGACCAGCCCGGCTCCTGTTCGACAAACTTCGTAAAGGCATCAAGCACCTGCCCGCCGTAAGCACCGAAATCCTCCGCTTTGATCTTCGCGCGGAATTCGCGGGCTTCGGCCGGTTCGGGCACACCGGCCAGCAGCTCAACCACAGAACCTTTTCCGTTCGCGTGAAGCTGTGCAACTTTGATCAGAATTTTGGCAATCTGATACGCACCGTCATCGAGGAAATAGTTTTCTTTCAGCGCGCCGTGACCGGAGGTTTCCATCGCCAGCCAGGAGTCCTTGCCTTCTTTGTTCAGCCGGATCGATTCGTTGATCACGTTTTTGTAACCGCGTTTAAACCGGTGATGAACGCCGCCCAGCTTTTCTTCGATCCACTGTTTCAGGCCGGTCGAAGTCACCGAGTCGGTAACGATCACCGTGCCGGGATGCTCTTCGAGCACGATGGAGGCCATCAGCGCGATAAAGCGGTTGCGGTTGATCGGCTTGCCGTTTTTATCGACCGCACCGGCGCGATCGACATCGGTGTCGAAAATAATGCCGAGGTCGGCGCCGTTTTTTTCCACCGCGTCGATGATGGCATCCATCGCCGCTTTTTCTTCCGGATTCGGAATATGGTTCGGAAAGTTGCCGTCCGGATCAAGGAACTGACTGCCTTTGGTGTTCGCGCCCAGCGGCTTGAGCACCTTATCCACAAAGAATCCGCCCGCGCCGTTACCGGCATCGACCACGATTTTCAGCCCCGCCAGCGGGGTGTCGCCCTGCCCCGCGCCCTTACGGATCGTGGCAACCAGCGACGCGGCGTAGTCATCCATCAGATTGATCTTCGCCACTTTTTTAACCGGCTTGGAAACAAACACGCCGGTTTCCGTCGCGATCGTCAGAATTTTTTTGATGTCCTGTTTTTCAAGTCCGCCGTCGCGGGTGAAAAACTTCAGGCCGTTACGATTAAACGGCAGGTGACTGGCCGTCAGCATGATCGAGCCGTCGTAAGCGTGGTTTTCAAAAACGGTCGCCATGAACATGGCTGGCGTCGAGGAAAGTCCGCTGTCTGCCATTCCGCAGCCCGCTTTTTCCAATCCCTGGAAAACTGCGCCTTTGATCTTTTCCGCAGAGAGCCGGGAATCATGTCCGACAGCTATCTTAAGCTGATTCGCCGGGACGCCTTTCTTTTCCGCCAACCACTGCGCGAAGGCATAGCCGATCGGACGGACAATTTCAGTGGTTAAGGTAACCGGTTCGCCGAGTACGCCTTCCAGTGCAACACCGCGAACATCACTTCCGTTCTGCAACTTAAACCAGGTCTGACCCATTGAAATACTCCTTTAGAAAAACTGCCCACGAATAAACACGAATCGGCACGAATTTCCAAGCTTTGAACTCGAAGCATAGCGAGAGAGGCTCCGTCGCTACGCGGCGGGGCAGCGACCAAAGGGAGCGGCAACCAACTGTATTGCGATGGTGGAACTCAATCTCTGGGCGCGTTCAGGCACACCCGGAGGGTATGCCTCGCCCCAGCAAAAAAGGGCTCGCCTTTAAAACTTGATAGGGAAAGCCCGGAGTCTTAGCCTGACCGCTTCAAAACAAACTTTCGTAAAGTTATTACACGGAACCAAGGGGAGGGTTTATGACTACGGCGTACATCAGTTACTATGATGCCATTAACGAACAGAAGACCAAGCGTTTCATGGAAGCATGCGCACAGATCATCGCTCAAACGCACGCTACGCAACTCTATTTTCTATTCTCATCCACTGGCGGCTCCGTAGACGCTGGCATTGCGATGTACAACTTTCTCCGCGCCCTTCCTGTATCCATTGTAATGCACAACACTGGGAGCATGGACTCTATCGCAAATGTCGTTTTCTTGAGCGCAGATGAACGCTATGCAAATTCGAATTCATCATTCCTATTTCACGGAATTCAGTGGAATTTTGGTCAAGGTGCGCAGCTAAGCTGGACACAACTCCAAGAGACCGTGAGTCGATTTAAAGGTGAGGAAACAAAAATCATCGACATCATCAGTCAAAGAACAACCATTACAAAGGAGGAGTTAAAGGCGCTGTTCCATCAAGGGGAGGTTAGAGGCACCGCCTTTGCTCAAGAAAAAGGAATTATTCAGCAGGTTAAAGAAGCAAAAGTTCCGGCAAATGCTCCGTTCTTTGCCTTAAATTTCCCATGATTCGAAATGACAAAATCGAATGTTCGAGATATTGAACAACCAGCTTCGCTTTTTCCGATATCGGCTGGGGTTGGCGCAGAGACAAGGCGCGAAGGGTGAAGCTGTATATGAAATACTGCGAACCCTTTGCAACGAAGTCCATGGGCCGGAATCAGCCGATATCAATGTTTAAAGTGACGCATGCCGGTAAACGCCATGGCGATTCCGTATTTGTCGCAGGCGGCGATCACTTCGCCGTCGCGGATCGATCCGCCGGGTTGAACAATAAAGCACGCACCGACGGCGTGGGCTTCGTCGATGCTGTCGGCAAACGGGAAGAACGCCTCGGAAACAAAGACGCACTCGCCGATGGTTTTCTGAATCTGTGCATCCGTGATTTCCGGATTCTGGAGCTTCAGATTTTCAACTGCTTTCGGAACAGCCAGCTTGCGGAGGGAATCCACGCGGTTAGGCTGACCGGCTCCCATGCCGAGCACACGGAACTGGCCCGGCTTGTATTCCTGCACGACCATGATGGCGTTGGACTTGGTGTGCTTGGCGGCGGCGATACCGAATTCGGCCAGTGCCCGCTTGGATTTGTCGAATGCGGTCTTCGTGACGTCTTTCCACTCGGCGATCGAGTCAGTATCGACATCCTGCACAAGGATGCCGCCGTTGATGTCCTTGATCATTTTGCGCGGCGCGGCTTTTGACATTGGCTGGCGCAGTTTGAGCAGGCGGATATTTTTGCTCTTGGCCTTGAGCAGTTCGAGCGCGGCGGGATCGAAGTCGGGCGCGATCAGCGCTTCAATAAAGCGGCCTTTCAACAGTTCGGCGGTCGCCATATCGACTTTCTGCGTCACGGCGATCACAGAACCGAACGCGGAAACGGGATCACCGCTCCAGGCGGCCTCGAAAGCTTCGGCGAGCGTTGCGCCGGTGGCGTAACCGCACGGATTGGTGTGCTTGATCACCGCCACGCCGGGCTTGCCGGAAAGTTCTTTGACGGCTTCGAGTGCGCCTTCGCCGTCCACATAGTTGTTGTAGCTCATTTCCTTGCCGTGCAGGACATCGGTATGGGCGATGCAGGCTTCGGAGGCCTTGGCGTCCACGTAAAGCCACGCCTTTTGATGCGAGTTTTCACCGTAGCGCAGTTCGACGCCGTTGCCGGCGGTTTTAACAAACGGACGCGGCGCGGCAGACTTCATCTGCCCGGCGAGGTAGCCGGCGATAGCGGCGTTGTATTCGGCGGTGCGGGCGAACACTTTCTGTCCGAGTTCAAAGCGAAGCTCTTCGGTGGTGTTGCCGCCGTTGGCATCCATGGATTCAAGTACACGGGCGTAGTCGGCCGGGTCGGTGATGACAGTGACAAACTTCATATTCTTCGCGGCGGAACGGATCATGGTCGGCCCGCCGATATCGATCTGCTCGATCGCTTCGTGCAGCGGCACGCCGGCTTTGGCAATCGTGGCTTCGAATGGATAGAGATTGACGCAAACCAGATCAATCGGCTGGAGGCCGTGCTTTTTCATCGTGGCCATGTGCTCTTCACTGTCGCGCAGATGAAGCAGTCCGGCATGCACCTGTGGGGTAAGCGTTTTAACGCGGCCATCGAGCATCTCTGGAAAGCCGGTGAATTCGGAAACGTCTTTCACTTTAATACCTGCGTCGCGCAGAGCCTTGGCGGTTCCTCCGGTTGAAAGCAGTTCGATGCCGCGCGCTTCCAGCGCTTTGGCAAATTCAACAATTCCGGCTTTGTCTGAGACGCTCAACAGCGCCCGCGTAATTTTGGTCATTAGAGTCTCCCTTGGAAAAATGGTTAAGATGGGATTTAACCACGAACCGCGGAGCCGACAAAACAATTTTCCAATGTTTGGAAACTTTTCTTCCAGGGTCTGGAACCCGGCTGAGCCGAGAGCTTCTTTTTTCCCTCGCAGAGATTCGGAGGACGCGGAGAAACCCCTCTGAATTCGATCTGGAACTGCTCTTCGTTCTCAGTGCCTCTGCGAGGAATGATTTTCCAATATTTGGAACCCGGTGATCAGCCGAGTTTCGAGACAAAGCGGGCGATGCGGGTCATGGCCTCTTTGATGTCGTCGAGTGCGGTGGCGTAGCAGCAGCGCACGGAGCCCTGTCCGCAGGCGCCGAAAGCGGTGCCGGGAACAACAGCGACGTTCTCTTCTTCCAACAACTTCATGGCGAAGTCGTAGGAGGAAAGCCCGAATTTTTCGATGCTTGGAAACATGTAAAAGGCTCCGCCGGGTAGCAGGCAGTCGACACCCATTTCCTGAAAAGCGTGGTGCATGTAGTTGCGGCGCACACAGTAAGAGTCGCGCATTTCGGCAATGTCGCGCTCCGGGTCGCGCAAGGCTTCGATAGCAGCTTTCTGACTGAGGACCGGAGCGCAAAGCATGGTGTACTGATGGATTTTCATCATGGCTTCGGTGAGCTCGGGCGGAGCGCAGGAAAAACCCATGCGGAAACCAGTCATGGCCCAGGCCTTAGAAAAGCCATGCAGATAGACGGTGCGCTCTTTCATGCCGGGAACGGAAATGAAGCTGGCGTGCGGCTGATCGTAGGTGAGTTCGCCGTAGATTTCGTCGGTGAGGACAATCAGGTCGTGCTTGATGGCGAAGGCAGAGATCTCCTCAACCTCTTTTTGCGAAAGAACTGCCCCGGTCGGATTGGTCGGGAAGTTGAGCATGAGCAGTTTGGTCTTTTTGGTGACCTTGGCTTCGAGCTGGGCGATGGTGGGCTTAAACCCGTTTTCGGCTGTGGTTTCGACTTTGACCGGAACGCCGTGCGCGAAAATGACGACCGGGCTGTATGAAACGTAGCAGGGCTCGTGATAAAGCACTTCGTCGCCGGGCTCAACCAGAGCGCGGACAGCCAGATCCATCGCTTCGCTGACGCCGACGGCGATCAGGATTTCAGTTTCGGGATTGTACTCAACGCCGGTGATTTTCCGCACGTAACCGGAAATTTCTTTACGCAGAGCCAGCAGGCCGAGGTTGGAGGTGTAGCTGGTGACGCCCTGCTCCAGCGCCTTGATGGCGGCCTCGCGAATATGCCAGGGCGTGACGAAATCCGGCTCGCCCACGCCGAGACTGATCACGTCGTCGCGGGTGCTCACGATATCGAAGAAATCGCGGATTCCGGAGCGCGGGATGTCGCGCACATGGCCGGCGATACGATTACGCAGAGATTTGGGGTCGTTCATTTTCATCGGAACCACGCATGAGAACGTCGTTTTTCTTGTAGGCTTTGAGCATGAAGTGGGTAGCTGTGCCGACCACGCCGCCGAGCGGCGAAAGCTTTTCGCTGACGAAACTGGCGACCTCGTTGAGGGTCTGGCCGCTGACAAAGAGAAGCAGGTCGTAGCCGCCCGACATCAGGAAGGCGGAGCGAACTTCAGGGAAGCGGCTGATGCGTTCGGCAATGCGGTTGAAGCCGCCTTCGCGCTCGGCAGTAAGGCGGACTTCGATGGCCGCCGTGACGGGAGCCCCGGCGAGCTTGTCTTCATTGATGACAGCCTGATAACCCTGAATGATCCCGGCCTTTTCGTATTCCGCGATGCGGGTTTTGACATCCGCCGCAGTGGTACCGAGCAGTTTAGCCAGATTTTCAGGAGTCTCTTTGGCGTTGTTTTTAATCAGTTTGAGTAGTTCGTCCATTTTCTTCCCCCTTTGGAAAGTCTGCTTTATAGACTGTTTTGCCATTCCTTACCAGTCATTGCTTTTAGAAATACCAAAAGCCCCTCTCCGCTTCGCTTCGAGTCCAAGGTTTGCCAGTCACTTCTTTCTTTGCCGTACATTTGTGCGGCCTTTCCCGCTTCGCTCAGTTTCCGAGATTTGGAAACCCGCCTGCGCCCGTCAGACTTCCGCCGCCGCCCGACGAGCTATGGCGCGGCAGGCAAATAAAAAAGCGCCCCGCACATGCGGAGCGCTTTTCAGTGTTCCTCAGTTCAGATTACAGGAACTTGTAGGAAAGATTTATGCCACCCCAAATGAGGGCATCTGAATCATAGATTTCGTTGGCCACTTCGCTATCGAGCCGGGTGTACTGCAACAGAGCGCCTACACTGAGTTTTTCTGTCAGCGCGTATTCGGCGGAAACATAAATGTTGTAGTCATTAACGGCGTTTTTATGTTCGCCAAACATGTATGAGTTATAGTTTCTGGTGCCGCAACCGATCGATCCACCGATTTTCGCCGTCATGGCATCGCTGATTTCAACACTCTGTGAAACAGCCAGATTTCCGTACCAGCCGTTTACTTCATCAATGTCGTAATAGAGGCTGGCCACCGGGGTCAGGATGATGTTGTTGAAGGTGGTTTTGACGAAAATTTCTTCGGTCGCGTCCGTATCGTTTCCGCCCGGAAACGTGTAGTAGATAAACCCGACATCCACCGCAACAGCCTCCGTATTGAGCGGAAGAGTGTACGCAGCGGTATAATCGACTTCGGTGTTATTATGGCTGGGATCAATCAGATCAAAGTTGCCCCAGACGTTCAGGCTGAACGGCCCGTAAGCGGCTGTCACAGATGGCTGCGCAACCATGTTGCCGTTAAGAACCAGTCCGCGCCATACATAGGCGGAGTACACACCGACATCTGCGCTGACGGAGACATCCGGCGGCTGTTCCTGGACCATGATGACCGGAGTCTGCTCAACCGGAGTCTGAGCGACCGGAGCCTGAGCAAAAACCAACCCCGCAATCATACTGATTGTCATAGTGAAAATAATCTTCCTCATAACCTGATCCTCCTCTTTTCGTGTTTCCTGTCTATCCTGCGTTGTAACCCCTGCACGCAGAACCCTTTCGTGTTGAAAAGGCTCTATCACTTGCCCCTATTTGTTGCAAATCATTTTTGGGCCGAATCAGACTTCAAGAGAAGGTGTGAACTAAGTCCAGACCAAGGGGTTTCAATGCTTGGAAGCGGTGGCGGCTGACGGCTAGCCTCCCAGTTTTTTGACAAAAGCTTCGGGCGGCGAAATGCGCTTCTGGTTGGCGTAGTCGAAAACGGCAATACCGGTTTTGGCCAGCACGACCTCCGCGCCGCCTTCCTTCTTGGTGATGCGGTAGAAAACATCACACCCGAGACGGCTGAAGTCGCCGGCGGCCACTTCGATCTGCAGGACATCCCCGGCGAAGGCTTGCGCTTTATAGATCACAACTGAATCGAGCATGATGGTTCCGAAGCCTTCGACGTCGATTTCGCTGTAACCGAAGGATTTGAGGAAGCGGACGCGGGCTTCGTGGATCAGCGCCAGGACATTGGAATTTCCAAGGTGCCCTCCGTAGTTGATGTCGGTGATCCGGACGGTCAGCTCTGTTCTAAAGGGATAAACGGCTGGCATTTCGAGTTTTATACGGGCCACTGGAGCCTCCTTTGTCGGCGGTTATTGGTCAATTGGTTGTTCGTTATCGGGCAGAATAAACAGAACAGGCGGCATTGAAAGTCCGGTTTTGAATAAACTGACCCGCCCCATTCTCAGGCCGGGAGCCGGTGAAGCAAATTTTCCCTGTTTAATGGTTGATTATGTCAATCTGCGCGGGTAGTTTACGTCGCTCGTTTTAAAACGATAAGCCTTTGGAGAAGAAACATGAGAATTCGCCGTTCAATGCGTAAGAAACCGCTTCGCCGTCCGACCAAAAAAGCCGGACCTAAGCGTTACCGTATCGCCCAGCAGAAAAAACGTCTGGCCGGAGCCGGTGTCACAGAAGCCGTCATTCGCCGGATGACCAACAAAGACATCCGCGAAGCACTGCAGAAAACCAAAGCCTAAAGCTGGTTTGAACGATTTTCTTTCTGTATAACGCCCCGAAGCTTCGGGGCGTTTTTTATTTGAAACAGGAAAAGCGGATGAACAAACGGAATATCATTCTGGTCGGGTTCATGGGAACCGGTAAAACGGTGACCGGCGGTGTGCTGGCGCGGCGCACCGGCATGAAACTGGTCGATATGGACACCCTCATCGCGGAGCACCGGGGAAAAACCATCCCGGAGATTTTTGCTCAGGACGGCGAACCCGCCTTCCGTGTGCTGGAGCGCGAACTGGTCAAAGAGCTTTCAGCCTGTAACGGCCTGATCATTTCCACCGGCGGCGGCGTTGTGCTGAATCCTGACAATATCGCTGATTTCGAAAAAAGCGGCCTGGTGGTCTGTCTGACCGCCTCGCCGGACGTGATTTTCCAACGAGTGGAAAAAGATACGAACCGCCCCCTGCTTTCAGGAGACAAGAAGGCCCAAATCTGCGCACTGCTGGAAAAGCGCCGTCCTCTGTATGCCGCCATCGCCCACGGCATCCATACCGACGGGCTGACCGACGAACAGACCGCCGACCGGATTCTGGAGCTCTACGCGCTTGAATCCTGTGGCTGAAAAGATAAGAATACCCGCTTTCAAATGAGGAGTTTACCATGATGGATAATGAAACCGCCCCGCAGCACGACGATTTACAAAAAAAGCATGGACTCGAAAAGCATGAGGTAACGGAAGTCGTCGGATTTCTGAAGCGTTACGGAAAGCTGATCGGCATAGGCGTTCTCGCCGCGGCAGTGACCGTGATCGCCTCCAGAGGATACGCAAATTATAAAGCCTCCCGGCTGGTCAAAGCCGAGCAAATGCTGATGGCCGCGAAAACTCCGCCGCAGCTCGAAGAGGTGGTAACCCAGTACGGCTCAACACCGTCCGCGCCGGTTGCTCTGCTCGATATGGCGAAAACCCTTTTTAATATGGGTGACTATGCGCAAGCCCGCGCACAATACGAACGCTTCCTGAAAAAATACAGTCAGCACGACATGCGCCCGACAGCAGAGCTTGGACTGGCCTATTGCACCGAAGCGGATGGTGATTTCAACGACGCGGCCGTTCAGTTTGCCGACTTTGCCAAAAAACACAGCCTCAACTATTTGCAACCCACGGCCATTCTGAGCGTCGCCCGCTGTATGGAACAGGCCGGACGGAAAGATGAAGCACGCGTGGTGCTCGAAGACTTCCTGACTCAAAACGCCGGTTCAGCGTGGGCCGGAACAGCCGAAAACGCGCTGAAACAGCTGACAAAATAAACAATATTCAATTTCCAATTCTCAACGCCCAAGTACCGCTATTTGAACATTGGATATTGCGCATTGGTTATTGCTCATTTGAATCTTCTTCCGCCATCAGTACGCCGCGCGCGCTGATGTAAGGCCCGGGAAACAGATCGGTGAACTCGTCCGGATTCTTCCGGTACATTTCACGCACACCATGGTAGGCCTTCCGCGGATAGCTCAAAACATCTTCCAGCTCAAATGTCGCCGCGTCTTGAATCGCAAAAAGCAGTTCGTCGGCGGTTGAATCCTGCACGTTGAGAAGCAGCTGTTTTTCCGCCGGCGGCACGCGTTTCATGTTCTGCATGTGAATGGTGTATTTGATGTACTCCACCACCCGTTCCTCCATGCCTGCCTCGATAATAAAAACCAGTTCGACCAGCTCGGCGCGGGTGAAGACCAGCCGCACCCGCAGCGGCTCAATGTCTGCCGGCAGCGCGGCGCGCAGCTCCTCCATGCTCCTGTCAAACTCATCGAGAATCTCTTCGCGCGAAACAGCAGTGTCCGGCATCCAGTGAATCAGAATATTGCGGGCCGGGTCGTGATAAAGCAGTGGTTTGTCGATACGGAACGAGGCCTCGCACGATTTACATAGAACGCGGTTCAACCGGTTTTCGAACAGCGCGGTTTTAAGTTCCGGCTGCTGCGTCACGTTGATGGACTCGTAAAGCTCCACCTTCTGCTCATGCCCGCACTGCGGACAACGGATGTTATAGGTTTTCTGTGCGCTCATAGATATCAATTTAACCTCGGATTTTTATCAAATCTACTGTTCAGACAGACGGGTTGGAATGATGGAATACTGGAAGGCTGAAAGAGAACTCCATCAATATTCCATCGCTCCACCATTCCATCATTCCGTTCTCCACCCTTCCCTGTGGATCCGTGATTCATCGTGACGACACTCCGCCGGCAGCTTTTCGGCAGGAACTCCGAGCGGGAAAAGCGCGAACGGTTTAATGTGTTCCGGAACGCCGAGCACCTTGCGGCAGCCCGCCACGCGCGGCGGCACGCCGATGATCGCGATCCAGACCGTGCCCAGCCCCATGTCGTGCGCGGCGAGCTGGAGATTTTGAGCCGCGCAAGCGCAGTCCTGCGGGCCGAAGCCTTTGAATTTTTCGAGCGATTCATCCAGACAGATCAACACGGCGGCCTGCGCCTGCTTGAACATTGCGTTGCCTTCGTCCACCGCATCGGCCAACGCATCGAGCTTCGTGCGGTCGGTTGTCACCACAAAACACCACGGACGTCCGTCACCCGCGCTCGGCGCATTCATCGCCGCTTCGAGCAGCGTCTTGATCTGTGCCTCCGTCACCGGCGTTTTTTCAAACGCACGAATGCTTCGCCGCGTCATAATCGTTTTAATCGTTTCCATAAATTTCCTTCCTCAAAAAAACAGGCCGAAATCATGCCGGACAGAATCATTTCCCGCAAGCGCACAGCGGTCTCCAATGGTTGGAAAATCCGGACAGACAAGAGTGTCTGTCTCACATGTGGAACAGGCACTCCTGCCTGTTCATTCGGTTGTCCGTTTTCGAAAAACCATCGCTTAGACAGACAAGAGTGTCTGTCTTACATGTGGAACAGGCACTCCTGCCTGTTCATCCGGTTGTCCATTTTCGAAACCAACCGGCCTGCCATCCATAACTATCCTTTGAAGGTGGTCATTGCTTCGCGACAGCGAAGCCTCTCTCCGTTGGTCGAGTCCCGTATTCGGGAGCGTGTGTCCCTCGCCGGATTGCACAAGCTACCCGGCATACCGGGGAAGCTTGTCCTACAAGTCTATTCCTTTTTCCCGGATTCAAAATAGCGGTCGGTTTCGTCTTTGATCACCTTGGACAGCAGCAACAGCCCGATCAGATTCGGAATGGCCATCATCCCGTTCATCAGGTCGGAAAAGTTCCAAACAGTTTCCAGCTTAATCATCGCACCAACCATCACCATGGCAATAAAGAGGATACGATAAACACGGATCGAGCGCGGCCCCAGCAAATACTCGATCGCTTTTTCGCCGTAATAGTTCCAGCCGATCAGCGTTGAATAGGCAAACAGCGCCGTAGCCAGCGCCACCAGAATGCGTCCGGTTTCTCCGAGCGTTTCGGCAAAACTGGCGCTGGTCAGTTCGCCGGCGGAAACACCCTCCGTCCAGGACGTCGCCGTCAGAATCACCAGTGCGGTCATGGTGCAAACCACCAGCGTATCAATAAACGTCTGCGTCATGCTCACGAGCGCCTGCTTGACCGGATCATGCGTACGCGCCGCGGCGGCGGCGATCGGTGCCGAACCCAAACCCGACTCGTTGGAAAATACCCCGCGCGCAATCCCGAAACGCATCGCGGCCGCGACGGTTGCACCGGCAATCCCTCCGCCAGCGGCAATCGGTGAAAACGCGTGGCGGAAAATCAGTGCGAAGGCGTGCGGAATTTCGGCGGCATTCAGAACCAGCACAATCAGCGCCGCCGTGATGTAACTGATAATCATAAAGGGAACGAGGATCGAGGTGAATTTACCGATGGAGCGGATGCCTCCGATAATCACCAGCATCGTCAGCACCATCAGCACCAAGCCGGTCACCCACGGCTGCGCATGAAAAACCGCCTGAAAAATTCCGGCGGCGGAATTGGCCTGCGCCATATTGCCGATCCCGAACGTCGCCAGCGCGGTGAAGATGGCGAACATCGTCCCCAGCCACGGAAGTCCGATTCCTTTGGAAAGATAATACATCGGACCGCCGCGCATTCCGTGCGGCCCGTGTTCGCGGTACTTTACCGCCAACACCGCCTCGGAATACTTCGTCGCCATCCCGACCAGACCGGTCATCCACATCCAGAATACCGCGCCCGGCCCGCCCAGCGTAATCGCTGTCGCCACGCCGACGATATTGCCGATGCCGACCGTCGCCGCCAGCGCCGTCATCAGCGCCGCGAAATGGCTGATGTCTCCCTCGCGACCGCGCTCTTTATCCCAAATTAAACGGAACGCCAGCGGCAGTGCGCGAAATTGCAGACCTTTCAGCAGAATCGTCAGATAAAGTCCGGTTCCGACCAGCAGAATCAGCATCGGCGGACCCCATACCCAGCCCGACAGCACAGAAATCAGTTTTGTAAATGTTTGCACGTGCGCCCTTCCTCAAAATGAATTCGGGGAGTGTTAAACATTCCGCCCGCCTTCCGCAAGCGAACAGAGAGGTTTAAACCGCTAATGAAC
>Ga0208046_1000088_pt1 | contig 18136 bp, 12 predicted proteins | sample PL_2010_300m_FD_184161 | JGI IMG/M metagenome (GOLD analysis project Ga0208046, IMG submission 184161) | Freshwater microbial communities from Powell Lake, British Columbia, Canada to study Microbial Dark Matter (Phase II) - PL_2010_300m... | ecosystem: Environmental > Aquatic > Freshwater >... | reverse complement strand
TCTCGGGACAAGCTCCCGCGTGCCGGTTGCCGCGGCGCTGCAGACGGTCAGGGCAGCGTCTACATGGTCAAGGGCAACAACACCCGTGAGTTCTGGCGGTATGATGTTGCCGAGGATGCGTGGTATCAACTGCCGGACGTTCTGCCTGGCGAGTTCGGGATGAAGGTCAAGTCGGGCTCTGACCTCGTTTACGCGCAGGTTGGCGACACCGGGTTCCTGTACCTGCTCAAAGGCAAGTCGCGTGATTTCATGCGCTTCCGAGTCCAAGGAGAATCAGGTGCCTGGGAGCTCTGCGGCCTGCTGCCCTCAACCTACAACGTGGACAAGGGCGATTGGCTGGTTTTCGACGGCGACCACACCATCTACGCGCATAACGCCAAGCACCGTCAGCTCTGGGTGTACAACACCAGCACCGGCCTTTGGAGCAACCTGCCAAGACTGGGCATTCCTCTGGGGCTTCGCAACAAGAAGCCGGGCGACGGTTCCTGCGGCGCCTGGTACGATGGCAGCATTTATGCGCTCAAGGGCAAGGGCCGACAGGAGTTCTGGCGATATGACCCTGTCGGCGATTCCTGGCACGAGCTCGATGACATGCCGTTGCCCGGCATCAAGCGCCGCGTCAAGGACGGTGCGGACATCACCACAATGCCTGGATACGGGCTGTTTGCGACCAAGGGGTACAACACCAATACGTTCTGGCTCTACAGACCGTCTTCACCGGGACCGATGATGGCTAATGCACCGGGCCGCGACGGCGCTGTCGCGGCTGCAGGTGGGCCGGCGCTCGGCGGCGAACTGCCGCTGATGGATGGGCTGGAAGCGTCGAGTCCTCGCTGGAACCGGCAGGGCACCATGGTGTGCTACAGCAAGCAGGACACGTTGACGGGCCATCTGGCAGTCTATCAGTGTCACTACGGGCTCTCAATGCCGGAGGAGCAGGTCACCGACCTGGATGAAGACTGCGAGAATCCTGTGTACAGCCCCAACGGGATGTACATAGCGTTCCAGTTGGATGATACCACGTCAGGCTTCTATCAACTCTGCGTGACCCCGGCTTCAGGACTGCGCGCGGGAACAGAACAGGCGGCGCGAATCGCGGTCGCCGTGACAGACCGCACCGACGCCGTGCAGATGCCCACTTCCGTGGCTCCGGTGGCCAGCCCCGCAGTAATCGAAGCGCCCAAGAGAAATGACCCACGGCTCGGATTCGTTACGCAGGTCACATTCGCGCTGGAGGACCACTGCTATCCGGAGTGGAGTCCGGACGGGCAGTGGCTGTGCTACGAGCGGGACGACCAGAACGGCTACACCCAGATATGGCGCGTTCCGGCCTTTGGCGGGACTGAGGACCAGTTGACGTTCGCAAGTGCCGACCACTTCACGCCGAGGTACTTGAACTCCTACGAAATAGTGTTCACGCTGAGCCCGGATAGCGGGGATGATCAGATAGCCAAAGTCAACGTGTATACGCATGAGGTCACAATCCTCACTTCGTGGCCGATTGACCACGGTAACCCAGACCCGGCCATTGACGGCTCCAGCGTGACGTCGGAAGTGCTGGACGACTCGGGTAACTCGCAGATAGTCAGGATGGCTGCTTCCGGCGGCAGCGAAACCTGGCTCACCAGCGGTACATACGACATCACGGAACCCGACTATGGCGAGGACAACCAGACCATATTCGCGGTACGCTGGACCGGCTCCACGAGCCAGATAGTCTGGGTGGATGCCGTGAACGGCGGATACACGCCGGTTACGGACAGCCTGGCCATCCGGGACAATCCGGATGCGCACGTTGACACGTTACTCTCGACCGCACTTGCAGTGTACGAACGTGAACCCTGGGACCTGCAGAATCTCCTCTTCGGCAGGGGCAGGCGCAGGCCTGGAGCGGGCGTCTACCTGTCCAAGTTCCGGAAGCGCCATCCCCATGAGGGGACTCAGGGCGCAAGCCTCGGCATCCTCGTTCTGGACAAGGCCAAACCAAACCCGGCTACGGACAAGGTGACGATACGTTGGCAGGTGCCGGTCGAGTCGGACGTATCCCTGCGCGTCTACAACGCGGCGGGGCAACTCGTGAAGGTGCTGGCCGATGGGAGGACCAAACCCGGTTCATACACTAGTGTATGGAACGGGACCGATGCCAAGGGCCGGCGGCTGGCCAATGGCGTCTACTTCTACGCGCTGGACAACGGCACCAAGAGAATCAACCGGAAGGTCATCCTGACTGAGTAAGCAAGGCTGTTTTGTGCTCGCAGGCTGCCCGCGTCCTCGCGGGCAGCCTGTCTGTTCTGCGTGGCTGCCCCGGGCCGCCGGAGATGGGCTGGTCATTCTCAACAGTTGGCGGCTTGATAGACGTCGGAACCCGCTGTATAATCTCGCCGAGCTGGATACGCTGTGAACCCTGCGCCGCGACACTGCCTGCACGTGGTACTGCTGTGCTGTCTGCTTGTCGCAACAGGATGGGGGCAGTATGCCGAGGACAGCATCCAGGCGCCAGGCGCGTGGGTCGGGAGCCTCGTCTACACCCCGGAGGCGGATGAAGTCTGGGGCACATCATGGAGTGCAGGCATGGTCTTTGCCATCGACTGCATCAGCAACAGGGTAGTGACAACTCTCCCAGCGCAGTCAGCGGGGAATTTGGCGTACGACTCCGCCGATGGGAAATTGTACTGCGCCTACTACGGACCATACATGGAATCTCTGGCCGTCATTAGCTGCTCAGCACGCCGAATCACCAAGAGGCTTGAGATGCCGGGCTCAACTACGCCGGTGTGGGATGCCGTTTCCAACCGCGTATACGTCACCTGCCAGTTGACCAACAGTGTCGCTGTCGTCGACTGCGCGTCAGACTCGTTGCTGATGTACATTCCTGTGGGCTTGCACCCAATCAAGTTGTATATCAACAGTCTGCGGCACAAGCTCTACGTGCTGAACTCCGACGAAGGCTCGGTATCGATAGTCGACATGGCGACGAATAGGGTCATCAACACTGTCGAGGTCGGCGGCAGTCCGAATGCGGGCCACTACTGCCGCAGCCTGGACAAGTTCTACTGCGGCGGTGACTACGGAAAGGTCGTGGTGATCGACGGAAGCGCGGATTCGGTGGTGACCAAGATACGGGCCTGGTACTACGGCCATGCCTACGCGGTGTCCGGGAGCGAAAGGCGTGACGTGGTACTCGCGAGTCTCTTCGGGGTGGGCAGTAGAATTTGCGCTATTGATGCGAACACGGACGAGGTTGACACTGTCTTGCAGGTCGGAGATGGCACCTACGCGATTTACCTGAGCCAGCAGTCGGACCGGTTCTACTGCGCGAGTTCCTTCACTGATGAGGTTATGGTGTTGTCGGGCGACGGTCGGCAGTTGCTGAAGACTCTGTCAGTTGGAGATGACCCTTTTGTCATTGCCGAGTCACCGGTTCAGAGACGGTTGTATGTCGGGCACTTGGGCAGCTCCAAGGTCTACGTGATACGGGACGCGACCACGGCCTGGCCGGAGGGCCAGCCCAGCACGCCGGACACAGCGTCGAGTTTGCGGCTCGATCCCAGTCCATTCCGCGACCGCCTTTCTATCGTCAGCGGCACCCAGGTCGCTGCCGGACCCGTTGGAGTGTACTCCGAGGATGGTCGTCTGGTGCGATCCCTCAATGCCACCAAGACCGCCGGTCACGTGCTGCGGCTAACCTGGGACGGCCGCGACAGCCGGGGCCGGTTCGTGCCTCCTGGCGTGTACGTCGTGACCGCCCCGGGCGGAGTCCGCGCCAAGGCCATCAAGCTGAGGTGAGAATAGGGACTCAGTAGGCAGTAGGCAGCAGACAGAATACAGGTAGGGGCGGGCGAAGGCCCGCCCCTTAGTCTGAGGCGGAGTGCGGCTGTGCGTCAGCATGCGGCTAGGGTGTCGGCGGCGGGACGCTGAAGACCTCGTAGCGGATGGCGGCAAGGACTTGCAGAAGGGGACACGTCCACGGAGCGACGCGCGGAACGCGTCGCGGATGTGTCCCCGCCGCGAGCCTACCACTTCTCCAGGAGTACCTGGGCTTCGTGCGCAAGAGTCGGGCCGGAGATTGACCGGCCGTGCGAGAGGCGGAAGAGCTGCCGGGCGAAGTCGAGGTAGAAGACGATGTACATCGTGTCGATGCCGCTTGCGTCCAGTACTTGCTTCGCCTGCGTTTCCATCGAGCTGATGGCCACCATGGCCGCTTCGTAGCGTTCGGTCATGTCGGCATAGATGCGGGCAGTCGTCTGCGCCGCGATGTCGGGCGAGAACTTGGCCTTCCAGCGTGAGACTCTGCGCAGTACGTCTGACATGTTCGGACTCCTTTCCGGCCTTCCGACCGGGGTTCTGGCTTTTGGGGCCTCAGGGGCGTGGGTGCCGGTTGGCGCTCCACTGCTCCTCTCATATGTACATACGCTCGCCAAGTGCGAAACTGTCAGAAGAATCTTGCGCTCCGTGACATAAATCGTCGCCGCCCCTGGTCTGATACCCTGAGTTCTACCCGGCACACGGACCGGTAACAGGGGAGTCACTCCCGGAGTGACTCCGGGGTTGAGTTCCGAGACGAACGCGGTCGTGGATGTGGCCGTGAATCAAGAAGTTAGCTTGGGTCTCAGGCATGCAGTGACGGTTGCAGTCAATGCAACAGCCAGTAGCGGCGCGACTTAGAGACTCAACGCCACAACGAGTGCGGGTTTGAGTTCGGCGGCCAGTCGCGCGGCGGTTCCTGCCCTGAACCGCGCTTTGGATGCCGAGTTGAGTTCGGCAGCGAGTTGCGGGCCGAATTGGCGGCCAAGTGTCCAAGTCAGGGCTCAGATGAACGCCGCCATCCTGGGTCGAGTTCCGCGACCCACGCTGCGGCCAAGGCCATCAAGGGTCGCGTCTTCTGCGGGTGCCGCAGTCCGTCTGCTTGCCCTCTATATGTGGTTGTCTGCCGGCCTCCGACCACAATTCTGCCGGGGAGTGGGCGGCCCACGGACTGCCTGGGGGGCAGCATCTGCCGACGCGTCTAGAGATACGCCGAGACCAACAACGACGGGTTCCTCCAGACCACCGACGAGCGGAACGACAACGGGCTCGACCTCTCGAACGTCTTTTCGAGCGACTTCCCGAACAGCGCGCGATACAGCGCCGCGAACAGCTTCGCACACAGGTTGCGACACAGGTCGCGATTCAGCCGACTACACGCTTGCCGACACAAGCGGATACACGGCTGACGATACGACCGTCTCTACTTCCTGACGAACAACGAGCGGTACTTCGCGAGACACAACCGCGCCTTCCCTTCGGCGCCGGCCTTCGCGGTTGCGAAGCCGTCGAGTGCTCGATTGAGGGCGAGACCACTCCTCGAGGGTGCTCAACGTACCCCTTCGGCTTCGTGTGGCTGCGCCACCGTAGAAACGAGCAGGGCAGGCTCCGGAACGAGCGGGGCGACATCCCGTCCCATCGGCGACGCCTGCGCAATCTGCGGAGGTCTGCGGGTGACCTTGCCAGCGCTCAGCGGGTCTCCCCGAATCCGATATTGAACCGCCAAGACGCCAAGAACGCCAAGGGGTCGGAGACGGAGTCCTACCACAAAGCATGCCCAGAGTCCGACCCAAGGGACACCAAGACCCGAAGGTCCGGACGGACAGGAGCAGACCGCGATGCTGTTGCTGCTGTTCGGGTTCTCTTTGTGTCTTTGTGCCTTGGTGGTGAACTCCTTTGTCGGCTCTCGGAAGCCTCCCTAGAACCGACATAGAAGCCACGAAAGCACGAAGGACACGAAACTAATGCGTGCGGAGGACCAAGGTTCCGTTTCATTCGATTTCGTGTCTTCGTGGCTCTCAGTATCGGAACTAGGGAAGCCTGCGCTTCCTTGACAGTCAGGCGAATTCGGGTAAAACTTAGCCTGTTCGTCTGGGGCCGTGGCGCAGCTGGGAGCGCGCTTGACTGGCAGTCAAGAGGTCGCGGGTTCAACTCCCGCCGGCTCCATCTCGGAATTGACGATTTCCTACAGGCGATTGACTAGTAGCATCTCTCAGTAAAAGGAGCTTTGATAATGTCGAGAAGGACTTTGTCCATTGGGGCCGCGGCCTTGGTCGCGGCGGTGGTTGCCGCGCTGGTCGGCTGCGCGCCCAGCCAGACCGTGAAGCCGATGACCGAGGAGGTGCTGAAGGCGAAGCGCGATTCGGCGCAGCAGTACTACAGCATCGGCGCCGGTTACTTCTCGCAGAACAACTTCGAGCCGGCGCTTGAGAACTTCCGCCGTGCGCTGGCCTACGATACGACGTATTACGAGGTCTACGTCGCCATCGGGATGGCCCACCGGAAGATGCTCGATGCGGTTTCGGCCGAGGCGTACTTCCGCAAGGCGATCAAGCTGGACCCGAAGAAAGCCAAGGCCTACGAGGGTTTGGGCGACCTGTTCCTGGCGATGCGGAAGGATACCGCGGCGCTGGCCGTGTACGAGGAGGGGCTCGCGAACGATTCGAGCCTGGTTGACCTATACAACGGCGCCGCCGAGGTATACGTGAGAATGGGCAAGATGGCCCAGGCCGACCAGTTGTATCAGGCGGCAATGAGGCGCTTCCCGGACGACGTGAGTGTGCAACGGCTGTGGGCCGATTTCCTGTACAGACAGAAGCGCTACGCCGAGGCGGTGAACTCGCTGGTGCCGCTGGTGCAGCGGTACCCCAAGGTCTGGGAGCTGCGTGAGAAGCTGGCCGATTGTTACATCGAACTGAAGCGGTATGACAAGGCGATTGCCCAGTTGGATACGATTCTCCAGAGCGAACCGAACCGCGACCAGACCGCGCTGCGCCTGGGGTCGGTGTACCTGGTATCGGGCAAGACCAGGCAGGCGATAAAGGTGTTCGACGCCCTGATTGCCAGGGACTCGACCAAGACCGAGCCGTGGGTTTACAAGGCCCAGGCACTGATGAAGCAGGGCAGCTACGGATCGGCTGAGGACGTCCTGCAGAAGGTGCTCAGGATGGATCCGAACAACGCGCAGGCGCACGTTGACCTGGGCGACATCCGCCAGAAGCAGGCCGACGATGCTCGCGGCACCAGTCTCCCCAAGACTCCGACCTCGAAGCTGAAGCGGGCCAAGGCGCTGTACGAAGAGGCCAAGTCACACTACGCCCGCGGAAGGTCCGACTCGGGCCTGAGGAACTACGCCGACACCAAGACCGAGTACGTAGACAAGGCGCTGCAGGCGGTGGACCGGGAGCTGTTCGTCCGAGAGTAGAATGAGCGATGCTCGACCGACACGTACTGCTGCTGAATCAGAACTACGAGCCGCTGTCGGTCTGCAAGGCCCGCCGGGCGCTGGTGCTGGTGCTCTCGCGCAAGGCCGAGATGCTCGAGCCGTCCGGTTCGACTGCCCGTACCGTGCGGACGGCGTATCGGCTGCCAAGCGTTCTCCGGCTCAACTACTTCGTGCGGGTGAAACGCCGGGAGGTGCCGTTGACCAAGCGGAACGTCCTGCGTCGAGACGGAGGTGTCTGTCAGTACTGCGGAAGGCGCGGAGCGCTGATGACAACCGACCACGTCATCCCTCGGTCATCGGACGGCGCCGACACCTGGGAGAACCTGGTCTGTGCCTGCACCGAGTGCAACTCGCGCAAGGGCAACATGACGCCGACCCAGGCGACGATGCCTTTGCGCCGGAAGCCGAAGAAGCCGCACTACTTCACCTTTGCCATCGCCAGCCTTGGTGATGTACCGGACGGCTGGCGGCAGTATCTGTTCATGAGTTGACCGCGTGCGGCGAGTGGTCTAGTGTCCGGCAACAAGAAGGCGTTCAGTCCGAAACCCGATTCGCGACATTCGTAGTGTTGTCATCCCGGTCATGCTGGCCGGCTGTGCCTTGAGCGCGTTGGCCGCCTCGCCTACTATATCTCGCATCGAGACAATCATCAGCCCGCCGACCCCGGGCCTTAGGCTGGCGCCGGGCCTGAGTGTCGGTGACGCGTTCGATTCGGCTGGATTGAGCGGGGCTGAGGCGCGAATTACCGACCAACTCACGGCCGAGGGGTATGTCTCGGCCGGCGTTGAGGCCGAGACCGTGGTCAAGGGCGATTCCGTCACGGTGCGGTTCACAATTCAGACCGGGCTGCCGGCACGCATCGGCGGGTGGCACATCACCGAGGACTCAGGCGTTCGGACCGAAAAGCACCCGCGTTCGTTGCCCGGCAGGGGCGCCCGGTTCAGCCGGGCGGTAGTGGACCGCGCCGCAGCATCCATATTGTCGGAGTGCGAGAACACCGGGTATCCGTTCGCGGTCGTCACGCCGCTGGCACTTGTTCAGGAGAGCGGGTTTGTGTATCCAGCGCTACGCGTCGCGGCCGGGCCGAAGGTGGAAATCGGCTTCCTGGAGTTCGCGGGCAAGCCCGGTACGAAACCGGTACTGCTGGAGCGCGTTGCCGGCTTCTCCCGTGGCAGTTACTCAAGCACCACAACAGCTCATTGGCGACAGAGCCTGGAACAGAGCGGCTTGGTTGCAGTAGATTCGGAGGCGATAGTGAGAGCACCGGGGACAGGTCCCGCGGGAGAACCTCGCGGACAGTCCCCTCCGGACGCATACGGGGTCAGGTACTGGGTCACCGGTCGGCGCGTCAATATCGCCAGCGGTGTTGCCGGCTACTCGCCGACCGACCGCAGACTCACTGGCCTCCTGCGGATCTCGTTCCACAACCTTTTCGACACGGGCCGGAGACTGGAGGCGCGATGGCAGTCGGCCTACGCCCGGACCAGCTACCGTCTGAGCTACACCGAGCCCTGGGTCCTGGGGACGACGGTCGGCGTGACCGCGAGTGCTCGTCAGGAAACGGTCGACACGACCTCGGCTCAGACGAACCTGGCATTGTCCGCAAGCGCACGTGCCGCCACGTGGACAACGGTCAGCTTCGAGACCGGCTATGACCGGTTCACCGATGTCCTGAGCCGGACGACCGCCAACGTGGTCTGGGTCGGCACGGGCGTCCTCCTGGACTCCCGCGACTTCCCGGCCAACCCGCGCAGCGGAGTCATGCTAGGCGCATTGACCAAGGTCGGGAACCGCGCGACCGACATGGCCCATTCCGACGTTGTCACGCATGTCGAGCTTGGTCTGAACGGGACTCTGCCGCTGGGCCGGAACCTCGCCTGGTCGAACTCAGTTGGGCTGCGGACTGTCTATTCAACGGCGGTCCTGACCGAGTTTGAACTCTACCGGTTGGGCGGACCGGGAACAGTGCGCGGGTACCGCGAAGACGAGTTCACCTCAACCCGGGTCGGCTGGTTCAATACCGAGTTGCGATACAGTTTCGACCGGACGTCGAATGTTTTTCCGTTCCTGGATGCCGGTGTGTATCAGGATTCGCTCGGCTGGCAGCTGAAGCCGGGCTACGGGGTTGGTACGAGGGTTGCCACGCGGGCCGGGGTCCTCGGTCTCGACTACGGCATCGCGTTCCGTGACAGCCCGTTACGCGGCAAGGTGCATCTGAGCTATGATGTAGCGTTCTAGGAAATGACGAATGACCAATTGCCAATTCCTAACCAATGACCAACGGCGGAGAATGACGAAGGACCAGCGTCCGGGTTTTGGATATTGAGGCTTGATTGGTCATTCGGACTTGGTCATTGGCTATTCGGCCGTTGATGAAGGAGGTTGACTTTGAGCATGTTTGAGGCGCTAGTGCTGGGTCTTGTTCAGGGCGTAACCGAGTTCCTGCCCGTTTCGAGTTCGGGGCATCTGGCTGCGCTCCAGCACTTGTGGAAGCTGCCGTCCGAGTCCCGGCTGCCGTTGACAACGATGCTGCATGGGGCGACTGCACTCGCAGTCATCTTCTATTTCGCGCCGCAATTGGTGCGTCTCATCCGAGGGCTTTGGGCCAGTGACGCAGCCCGGCGCGGTTCGAGTTGGCGGATGGTCGGGTTCATCGTGCTTGCTTCAATCCCGGCCGGTGTGGTTGGCGTCATGTTCAGTGACATGATTGACCGGGCGTTTTCAAGCCCGCTTCTGGTCGGCCTGATGCTGCTGGTAACCGGCGGTGTGCTGTTCGGTACCCGCTTCGCTCAGGTGGGACACTGGGGACAATCCCCATTCGGGGACAGTCCCCGGGTGAACGGTTGGGTTCGGGCGTTCTTGGTGGGCGTCGCCCAGGCCATCTCGATTCTGCCCGGTATCTCGCGGTCCGGCGCGACGATAGCCAGCGGTTTGTATCTGGGCATGGAGCGGGAGAAGGCGTTCGAGTTCTCGTTTCTCCTGGCAATCCCGGCCATCATCGGGGCTTTCGTCCTTGAGGCCAGAAAGGTGGACCTCGCCGTGTTCAACCCGACGGCCCTCGCCACCGGGATGCTGGCGGCGTTCGTCGCCGGCCTGGCCGCGCTCTTCCTACTCGCCCGCGCCGTCGCCGGCCGGAAGCTCCATTGGTTCGCATTCTACTGCTGGCTCGCCGGGCTGGCGACGATTGTCTTTGTGCGCTAGAGACTCGGGACACATCGCGTGACTTTGTCACTCTGAGCCGGAGGCGAAGAGTCTTCGGAGCAGAAGATTCTTCGCTTCGCTCGGAATGACAATGGGAGATTCGTTCAGTATGACATGAGCGAGGTGTCCTGTTATGTCCTCGCGCTGTCGATTGCCCGGTTTACACCGTGCTAGCAGAGCTGTTGCGTTTCGGTATTGGTGATTTCGACGCGGCGGTCCCGGTCCACGTACTCGGTTAGCTTGGACATGCTGCTCTGGAGCATTCGCCAGTTGGTGTTGACCAGCACGACCGCCAGCCGCGCCCGCTGCCATTGGTCCTGGAATTCAACTTCGGCGATTGCGATATTGAACTGACGGCGGAGCCGTTCACTCAGGCTTGACAGTATGCGGCGCTTATCTTTGAGCGACTGGCTCTCCGGGATGTAGCAGTCGAGGAGCAGCAGGCCGACGGTCACCGACTAGTTAGCAGCTTGGAGTTAGCAGGTAGGAGTCAACCGGGCTCTTCACGGCTAACCCGTTCTCTTGACTTCCTCGATCTTGTAGAATTCGAGGGTGTCGCCTTCGGTCAGTTCGTCCGCGCCCTCGATACCGACGCCGCACTCGTACCCGGTGTCCACTTCTTTGACGTCGTCCTTGAAGCGCCGGAGCGAAGTGACCTTGCCGTTGAAGATTTCCTTGCCCAGGCGCATTACCCGCACCAGCACGTCGCGGGTGACCTTGCCCTTGGTGCAGTAGGAGCCGGCAATCATGCCCCGCTTGGGCACGTGGATGACTTGTCGGACTTCGGCTGACCCGAGTTCGACTTCCTTCTTCTCCGGTTCTAGCATGCCGAGCATCGCGGCCCGGATGTCCTCGATTGCCGCGTAGATTATCCGGTAGGTGCGTATCTCGATGCCCTCTTTGTCGGCCATCAGCCGGGCGTCGGTGAGTGGTTTGACGTGGAACCCGACGATGATGGCCTCCGAAGCCTGGGCCAGCAGTACGTCGCTCTGGTTGATCGGGCCGACCCCGGAGCCAACTACGCGCACACGGACGTCCTCGATCGACTGGCCTTCGAGCGAGCCGCGCAGCGCCTCGGCCGAGCCGGAGACGTCGGCCTTGATGACGATCTTCAGTTCCTTTATCAGTCCATCGGCAATCCGCTCCTGGATCGCCTCGAGCGAAATCACGGGCTTGCTCGCCGAGAGAATCCGGTCGCGCTTGGCAAGGAACCGGCGCTGGGCCATGTCACGTGCCGTTCGCTCGTCCGCGACGACGTCGAAGCGGTCACCGGCCTGCGGCAGTCCGGAGAAGCCGAGCACCTGGACCGGCAGCGAGGGGGTGGCTTCCGACATCGTCAGGAAATCTTCGTTCAGCAGGTCGCGCACCCGGCCGGAGAACTCGGCGGAGACGAAGGGGTCGCCTTTGCGGAGCGTGCCTTCCTCGATGAGGACAGTCGCGATGCTGCCCCGGCCGCGGTCGACCCGGGCCTCGATGACCACGCCCCGGGCCGGGCCGTCGTATGCTGCCTTCAAGTCCTGCTCGAGCGCAAGCACTGAGACGGCGTCCAGCAGTTCCTCAACGCCCTTGCCGGAAACGGCCGAAGTCTCGACACAGAAGGTCTCGCCGCCGTAGCCCTCGACTTTCACCCCGTGCTGGGCGAGCTGGGATTTGACCCGGTCGGGATTGGCGTCGTGCAGGTCGGACTTGGTGATGGCGACGATGATCGGCACGCCGGCGGCGCGCGCGTGGTCGAGTGCTTCCAGCGTTTGCGGCATGATGCCTTCGTTGGACGCGACAACCAGGACCGCGATGTCAGTGACCTGGGCACCGCGGGCCCGCATCGCGGTGAACGCCTCGTGGCCCGGCGTGTCGAGGAACACGACCGGCTTGTTGTGGTAACTCGTAACGTAGGCGCCGGTGTGCTGGGTGATCCGGCCGACCTCGGTTTCCGCGACCTTGGTCTTGCGGATGTAGTCGAGCAGCGCGGTCTTGCCGTGGTCAACGTGGCCCATGACTACGACAATCGGCGGGCGCGGCTTACGCTCGCCGCGCTCGACCTTGGTCTCGACTTCAGTTTCCTGTTCAACCGGCAGCCCGAACTCGTCGGCGATGAGCATGATGGTCTCGAGGTCGACGCGTTGGTTCACGGTCGCGAGCATGCCCATACTCATGGTCTTCTTGATGACGTCCGAGGCCGTCGTGCCGAACGCGTGGGCTAGCTCGGCTACGGTCATGTACGGGCTGATCTTGATCGCGGGCTTGGACGTCGTCGGGGTTACCGTCGGGGTTTCCCGGATCGGCTTCCGGTGCTTGATTTCCCGACCCTCAATCTTGGCCAGCGTGTGCTTGACGTTCTGGGCCACCTGTTGCGATTCGGACGGGGGCCGCGGTGTGCTGGGAGGCGGGGTCGGGCGGCTGCGGCGGATCAAGTCCTTGAACTGATGCTTCTCATTTTTCAACCGCAGCTTTGCCGCTTCGAATTCCGGTTCGGTGATGTAGGAAGTATAGCCGCGCGGCGGGAAGTTCAGGTCCTTGAGCACGCGGATGAGGGCTTCGCTCGAGAGTCCGATCTGCCTGGCCGCGTCAAAGACCTTAAGCTTCGCCATCGTGTCGTCAGGATTCCTGAGCAGGAGCCTGAGTCGGGGCAGGCTCCTGCGCCTGGGTCGGTTCAGGTTCCGGTGTCGGCGTCGAGGCGGACTCCGGCGTAGAAGCAGGCTCCGGCGCCGGCTTCGGGGGGGCAGCTTGCGGAGGCGGGGTGAATACCGGTTTGCCTTCGTACACGCGCCAGACTGCGTCTCGAGTCTGCTGCTTCAGCGGCTCGACGGCGTCGGGCGCAAGCTCGGTGATGCGGGCGAGGTCCTCGGGTGTGGCGTTCAGGACGTCGAACGCGGAGTTGAGCCCGCCGGCGGTCAGTTTCGAGAGGAGCGCCTCCTCAAGTCCGAGCTTGCCCAACGGAACCGCGCCGGCCTTGTTCATGATGATACGGTTGCGGTAGTCGGTCTCCTTCAGAACTTCAATCTTCGCACCGCAGAGCAGGCTCGCGAGCCAGACGTTCTGGCCCTTCTTGCCGATGGCAATGGAGAACTCGGCATCAGGCACCACGACGATGTGGGTGTCGCCTTCCTTGATGACTTCGGCGACCTTGGCCGGGCCGAGAGCCCGGGCGATGAAAATCTGCGGGTCCTTGCTCCACTGAACGATGTCGACCTTCTCGCCCGAGAGTTCCTTGATGATGTTCTCGATGCGCGACTTGCGGTACCCGACGCAGGCGCCGACCGGGTCAACCTTATCATCGAGCGAGGTAACCGCGACCTTGGAACGGAAGCCCGGGGACCGGGCGATGCCCTTGATTTCTACCACTGCCTCGCGGATTTCCGGGATCTCACGGGCCATCAGCTTCCGGAGGAACTCGGGATGGGTGCGCGAAAGGAAGACGCGCGGGCCGATCGGTGTCTTCTCGACCCGGTTGACATAGGCCTTTATCGGCAGTCCCTGCCGGTAGTGGTCGGCCTTGAGCTGCTCGTGGCTGGGGAGAGCCGCCTCAATCAGGCCGAGGTTGATGGTTATCTCGTCACGGCCGATCTTCTGGATCGTGCCGGTGACGATTTCGCCCTTCTTCTTGCAGAACTCGTCATAGAGCTTGGTGCGCTCGGCCTCACGCAGCTTCAGCACCAACTCGTCCGAAGCCTTGCGGATGGCAATCCGGCCGAGTTCGTCGAGCGGCACCTCGACTCTCATCATGTCGCCGGGCTGAGCCGCCGGGCTTATCGCCTGGGCGTCGGCGACCGAAATCTCGCGGGCGGTAGTGCTCACCCGTTCGACCACGTTCTTGGCGAGGAAGACGCGGATATCGCCGGTCTCGGGCGTTACTTCGGCGTCGGCCTCGGTATCGGGACCGTACCGCCGACGAAGGCCCGCGACGATGCTGGCGCGCAGGGTTTCGCAGACGTAGGTGACATCGACGTTCCGGATGCGAGCTATCTGGACGATGAGGTTGGCGATTTCCTTGTTCATGTAATCCTCTCACCAAAGAACCGAAGTAGAAGTTCACCACAAAGACACAAAGACACCAAGACGGGTCCGACGGAGGATGGCCGAGTCTGCTTGGTGACCTTGGTGTCTTGGTGGTCAAATGTCGGGTTCCTGGTCTCAGCACGACTCCGCGCGAACAGCTCGGAGTCGGAAACTCTTATCCGTGCCTCACGGATGTCGGCGAAGGGGTACTCACGAGTCACAGGTACGGGACCGGACTCGGTGCGGATGGTGACGCTCGTCGGGCCGGCGGTTTCCAGCAGGCCTTCAACTACCCCGTCGCGCGCATGCACCCGGACGTGCTGGTTCACGGCTTTCGCAAAGTCCTGCGGCTGATAGAGCCTGCGCTCGATACCCGGCGTCGAAACCTCGAGGGTGTACTGGCGGTGCCGGAAGTCGGCGGCGTCGAGCCGCGTCGTGAGCGCGTGGGAGAACTCGGTGCAGGCCCGGACCGACACGCCGGACTGGCTCTCCACCTGAACGCGAAGCTCCCGGCCGCTGATTTCGGCGTGATAAACTTCCACGCCGGTATCGCGGGCCGCGGCTGCAATCGGCTCGAGCACTTCCGGAGGCACTTGACTGGCCATGATGGCGATTATAGCCCGACACTGTACTGAGTCAACAAACGCGGCTGGGTGCGACAAGTTGCCGCGTTCTGCCCTAGCTGCCTAATCAATTGACAGAGCTGGCCTTAGGTTGCAGCCGTGTGCATACAGGGTGCCGGACCCTATCACCCGGACGGCTAATCCCGGATGTGAACCAGGTAGCGGGCAAGTGGGTCCACCTCAGGCGCTTCGGAGCGGAATGTCACATCCGTCTCCGGCCAAGCGGGCGCGGAGTGGTGCGCTCTGCGGGAGTTACCTTGCGACCACCTTGGCGGTTGCGTGGTCGTCGCCTGACTCAAGCCGGGCGAAGTAGACACCTGCCGGTAGAACGCGTCCACGCGCGTCAGCCCGCTGCCAAGTCACGCTGGTCCTGACACCGGCCTTCACGGTTTGGCCCCAGACTTCCCGGCCCAGCAGGTCAAAGACAGCCAGCCGACCGGGTTGTGGCCCGGGCACGGCACACACGAAGTTGACCGCGCCACGGGCAGGGCTTGATGTCACATCCACGGCCAACTGCGCCAGGGGCGCTGGAACACCGGTTTCGATGCCGACCGGGTCGTCCCGAAAGACGAAGACCTGCTCGCCGTTGGAAGTGTACACTCGATTGTCCAGTGCGTTCCAAGCTAGGCCATGGTCGGATCTAACATCGAAGCTCGCGACAACCGAGTCCTTCGAGCACTGGATTACGTCCACGCCTGCTCCGCTGCACACCCACAGCTTCTGGTTCCTTTCGTTCACGACCGTCGATGGTATCCAGCCGGCGTGCGATCGGAGTTCGATGGAGCCTGCCAGGGTCCGTGTTCGACAGTCGATTACGTAGGCAACCGTGTCGCTGATGGCGTAGAGCTTATCCAGCGGCTCGTACCAGGCGAGGTCGCGGATGACTCCGGGCACCTCAATTGTGTCGACAATCGAGTTCGAGGCGGCGTCGCAGACCAGCAAGTGGCACGGTTCCGTTCGGTCGACCGTGCAGTAGAGTTCGTTATCGGTCGTGTTGAGCACAGTTCTTGTCCAGCGACCCCAAGAGAGCGTGGTCAGCACGGAGTCGCGCTGCGGGTCGATCACATGGAGTGAGTCCGGAAAATCCGGCCATGTGTTGGGCTCGACGTCAAACCCGTACACCAGCCCATTGCGCGGGTTGTAAAGGAACTGCGACTGGAGGTCGCCGAGAATACGGACAACGCTGTCCGAGTAGATGTCATAGACTAACGTCAGGCTGTCTTCGGCCGGAACGTACAGCTTGTGATGCCCGAGAACCAGGAATGGCGCATCGCTGGGGTGTCGGGGCGTGGACACGGCAGCGACTGAGTCCGTGTTGCAGTCGAAGCGCGTAATCCCATAGTACGTCGACACGTAGAGGCGGTTGAGTTCGGCACTGTAGGCTGGTGTCTGCCCGCTCCACGGCACGTCGCCAATCTCCGTCTGCCCCACGACTGTGTTTTCCGGCCCGATGATCGTGACCCCACCGTAGCACGTGGCGTACAGCCTGTTCCCGGCCGCAGTCCAGACCAGAGAGCGGACGTTCATCGGCGGGCAGTAGATTCGTGAAATCACCGTGTCACCTTCCCCGGACAGGACATTCACCGTGCCCACGCCGGACACGTAGACATCGCCATTCGGCGGCCCCCAACCGATGCTGTAAGCCCAGCCCCAGACCGAGACCCGCGCCGTGATCGAATCCGGCACGGCCAGTATGACGATGGTGTCATCCACGCCGACGTACAGTTTCCCGTTCTGCTCATCGAATACTACGCACTGGGGGCCTTCTGAGAGGGCGATGCGCTTCTGAATGGTGTTGGTGGCGCAGTCGATGAGGATGAGATCTTCATCGGCCTCCAGGGTCGGGCGGTAGTCGCGCCAGAAGTAGAGCAGCCGGGCCGGGCGATTCAGGCAGAAATTGCCTTCATCCCGAGGTACTCCCGGTACGGGAATCGTGTCGAGTGGCTTCAGCGAATCCACGTCATAGGTCCATATCTCGGAGAGTTCGGTCCCCGGATTCTCGCCGTGGACGTAGAGCTGGCGCCCGGCCGGCTCGAGTATCATGTCACCGCACCGGGCTCTTCCGGTTGCCATGTGTCCGACTAGCGTGTCTGCATCGCAGTCAATTGCCGTGATGCCGTACGCGGTGCTGTCCTCGGCCCGCAGGAAGACTCGGTTGGATGCAGAATCCCAGGCGATGCGGCCGGCGGCATCAACCAGGTCTACCTGTCGCAGGAGTGTGTCCGGTCCGACGTCGAAGACATGAAGGACCGGTTCGTCACTCGACGCAACGTATGCCTTGTGCATGACCGGGTTGTATGCGGCCCGCAGCAGCCCCGGGAGCTCAAGGACCTTCATCGTCGAGTCGTTCTCCGTGTCGACAATGACCAACTCGCCCCAACAGGTGACATAGAGGCGGTTCCGGTTGAGGCAGAGGACGGCATCGGCGTAGTAGCCGACTGAGTCTATGCCGTACAGCCGCGAACGAGTGCCGCCGTCGAGCACCTGGAGACCAGAGCCTTCTCCGCCGGTGATATAGACGTGGTTGTTGATTGGGTTGTGCAGAATGCGCGCGAATGCCTCGAACTCGACCCCCGCATTCGGTATGGAGACTGTCTTCTCAAGCCACTGAGCCCCGGCCGAGCCGACCGCTGACAGCAGCAGGACGAACAGCAACGAACGTCTCATAGCTACCTCCCGTCGTTCCGGATGTGACCCTGCGCACACGTTGTTCGAGGCAGGATAGGGTTGCGCCGGCCCTTTCCTGTCGTCAACCATCAAATGGTAGCTCGCCGGGTAGGCGTGTCAAGCGAAATCTCGGGACGGCCGGGACGACTCCGGCGCGATTCTTCCTCCCGGCGTCTATGTCATCGAAGCCGGTCCCGGCCTCCGCGTCAAGGTCGTCAAGCTGAAGTAGCCTTCCGCCCGCCGCCGTGCGGCAGGGCGCTGTCGCGTTCCCGCTGCACGTCTGTCCGTGCCTCTGCGTGAACCGGGCGAGAGGGAGGAAAGGGAAGGACGCAGCTCAGTGCTGCGCTTCGTAGACGACGCGGCCCTCGCGGGCGAACGCGGCGTCGGGTGGGTGGGGAGT
>Ga0208046_1000087_pt1 | contig 18207 bp, 15 predicted proteins | sample PL_2010_300m_FD_184161 | JGI IMG/M metagenome (GOLD analysis project Ga0208046, IMG submission 184161) | Freshwater microbial communities from Powell Lake, British Columbia, Canada to study Microbial Dark Matter (Phase II) - PL_2010_300m... | ecosystem: Environmental > Aquatic > Freshwater >... | reverse complement strand
CAGAGAAGGTGAGGGCCGGAGCTCATTCCGTACCTTCTGGTATCTCTGTGAGCTCAGTGGTTCAATGTCGGACTCGGGGCCGGTGACGCTCCAACGCCTGTCGCTCCAGCGGTGGTGACGGCCGCCGCCCGAGAGTTCGCAGCCGACAGCCACAAGAGGCCGACCCCGCACTGGGCGGGGTCGGAAATCACGGGATGCGAAGCGAGAGCCTATTTGCCGGTCGGAGCCTTCGGTTCGGTCTTCTTGGGCTCTTCCTTCTTGGGCTCCTCGGCCTTCATGGTCGTGTCAGCAGGCGCAGCCATCGGCTTTATGACGGCGGCGACCTTTGTCTGCAGGGACTCCGGCTTGACCTTGGACGGATCGCTCAGATACCACTCCATCATCGGTCCGGCCGGCTCGTACTTGTTCTCGGTGATCCACCTGTAGAGCTTCTCATAGGTGGGCGCGACCTGGTCGTACGGACCCATGTGATCGGTCACTGCCACCATCATCTCCGGCGCGTCCTTGACGGAGAAGCCGGTCTTCTTGTCGGCCCTGTTCTTGGCCTCGAGTTCAACCGGGATGCAGACCTCGTAGCGGGCGCTCTCCGGCTTCACGTTCGCCGGGTTGTCGAAGTACATGGCGAACGGCGCGCCGTGCTGGGTCAGTTTCTCTGCCTGGACGTAGGCCATCAAATCGCTGATGTCCTTACCTACCTCGCTGTAAGGCCCCATCTTGGCAACCGACGCGACCTTCACGGCCGGGAGGTTCATGGTCTGCGCGACAAACACCGGCTCAGCCGGCTTCTCGGTCTTGGCCGGCTGTTGCTGGTCGCCGCCGCAACCGACTATCATCGCTATCACCATCAAGCTGACGGTGAAGCCTAGGACTCTCTTCATCTGCACTACTCCTTTTTCGGGTTTCTGCGAATGTCGAGGAACGCCGGGATTATAGTCCCGTCATCTCGCTTGTCAAGTCCAGTGACCCGACTCATCATTCGTGGGCCGGGGTGGCACGCGACGCTTTCTTCTCAGCCTGCCTCGACTTCGCCGCAAGAACCTTCTCTTTGGCCCGCCGAGACCGCTTCCGCTTCTGCCTCTTCAGCTTCGCGACCCGGGCCGCCTCCGCGCTCTGTTCACCTTGCAGCATGGCCTCCAGCTTGTCCGCCAGCGCCCGCCTTGCCAGGAACCGGTTCAGGACCTGCGACCGTTCCTGCTGCATCTTCACCTCGATCCCGGAGGGCACGTGCTTGAGGTAGACTGCGGTCGACGTCTTATTGACGTTTTGGCCGCCAGGGCCACCGGCCCTGATGAACTTCTCGACCAGGTCGACGGGCTTGACGCCCAGCCGGGCGAGCCGTGCGGCCAGCGCCGTCTCTTTCTCGGAACTCGCACCCGACCCCGCCACCTATGCCTTCCCGCCCTCGACCTGGTCGGCCTTGCGGGCCTGAAGCTCGGCTTCCAGGTACTTCCGTTCGTCGGCCAGTTCCCGCACTCGATTGAAGTCCATCGCCTCTCGGGCAGAATCGTACTCGGCTTCGAGTTGCCTCAGCCGTTGTTCGATGTCTGATACCGGGTCAGGGGATTGTCGATTGACGATTGATGAATGACGATTTGGGACTTTGGACTTAGGACTTTGCCCTTTGTCCTTTGTCCTTTGTCCGTGTTGCTTCGTCCTTCGTACTTGGGACTTTGGACTTCCGGTCGCGTGCTTCAGCACGCGACCGGCGGCATAGCTGTAGTTCCCGGGGAACAGTATCGCCTTACCGCCATCAATCCGTACCGTCTTGTCCGCCAGTTCGTCGAGCATGAACCGGTCATGCGCGGCGAACACCACGGTTCGTCGGTAGCGACGGATCGCCTCAAACAGGATATCCCGTGACTGAAGGTCCAGGTGGTTCGTCGGCTCGTCCAGAATCAGGAGGTTGGAGGGCGTCAGCAGCGCCCGGATAATTGCCAGCCGGCTCCGCTCTCCGCCGGACAGCACCGCGACCCGCTTGTCGATGGTGTCCCCCGGGAACAGAAACGTCCCAAGGATGCCCTTCATCTCATTCTCGGTGAACCCGGCCCCGGCCTCGGACGCGGCCTGCAGCACGGTCAAATCGGGGTCAATCGTCTCCTCCGCGCCCTGCTCGTAGTATGCCACCTGCGTCTTCTGGCTGGTCCACGCCTCGCCCGAATCCGGGCTCAACTTGCCCGCGATGATGCGCAGCAGCGTGGTCTTGCCCTGTCCGTTCGCGCCGAACAGGCCAATCTTCTCACCGCCGCCCACGACGAGGTTCACATCCTGCAGCACGGACTTCGGCCCGTACGTCTTCGATATGGACCGCAGGTCAATTGCCTTGCCGTACACAACGTCCGACTCCGGGAACCGGATACGGATTACCGACGCGGTCTCCGGCGACTCCAGCCGCTCCAGCTTGTCGAGCATCTTCTGCCGGCTCATCGCCCGCGGCGCGGTGTCCTTGCGCCCTTTGTACTGGGCGATGAACTGCTCGGTACGCTTGATGAACTGCTGCTGCTCTTCGAACTTCTTGAGCTGCCGCTCGTCCCGCTGGACCTTGTCGTCAAGGTACTTCGAGTAGTTCCCGGGGCAGACGAACACCTTGTGCGACTCGATCGCCCAGACCTTCTGCACCAGCGCGTCGAGGAGATACCGGTCGTGCGCGATAATCACCACCGCGCCCTTGAACGCGGTCAGGTACTCCTGCAGCCACTCAATGGAACGGATGTCGAGGTAGTTGGTCGGCTCGTCCAAGAGCAGCACGTCCGGTTCCTCGAGCAGCATCCGCGCCAGGGCCAGCCGCACCTGGAAGCCGCCGCTCTGGGTCCGGGTCTGTTTGTGGAAATCCTCTTCCACGAACCCGAGACTCATCAGGACCTTCTCGGCCCGGGGCTGGCGGTCATAGGCATCGTGGCCAAAGTGGTGCTGCAGAACGGAATACCTATCCAGCACCTCCTGCAGCTCGTCGGCCGGCATGTTCGCGTCTTTCATACGATGCTCGAGCTCGATCATCTCCGCCTGCACATCATCCAAATGCTTGAAGGCGGTCATCGCCTCCTCCAGCACGGTCCGCTCGCCCACGACCGCACCGGTCTGCGGCAGGTAGCCGATGCACGTCCCCCGTCTCTTGTCAACCGACCCGCGGGTCGGCTCAAGCTCGCCCGACATCAGTTTCAGGATTGTGGACTTGCCCGACCCATTTGCGCCGGCCAGCCCGATGCGGTCCTCCGGACCGACGAAAAGGTTCACGTCACGGCAGAGCTCTTGGGTACCGAACTCCATCGTGACGTTTGAGAGGGAAATCACCAGCCAAGACTACCCCGAAACGCCCGCCATTCAAGAACGGTGGGCTCAGGTTCCGCTTGCCGGTTGCCGGTTTCCAGCCACCACTCGTCGGGCGTCAGTCCGGTTCTTCCACTGGTCATTGGTGCCTGACGACTGGCAACTGCGGTGGTGCCTGCCGTGGCACGGCGGCCTTCCGGACAGCCTGCGGCTTGTGGCTCGCGGCCAGCCGCTCCGAACGAAGTGCGACACACCGATGTACGATTCCGCCGCCCCTTCAGGTTCCCTCCTGCCGTAAGCCGTCGGCCGATAGCCGTCGGCTGTCATCCGCATCGTCTCGACCAGGCCGGCCATCTCGTCCTGCGGCGGCTTGACAGCGTGATTCCGGGGTCTACAATCTGGGCGCCATGAGACGGTTGCGGTGGTGCTCCGTCCTCCTGCTTGGAGTGACGGTTGCGTTTGGGGCGAGGTTGTCGTTCCAGGAGTACCACGCGGTGCAGGAGTCGCTCTCGCGGGTGCATCCGCGGATGCGGGCGAGGTGGCTTCGGGAGCGCGGGGTCGAGGACCCGTACAACACGAGCGTCAGGACGACTTCCGAGAGTACCGGACTCCGGCGCATCGGCCGCTGGTCATACGGGCCGTCGTACGACGTTGATGGCAGGACAACGCCGAGCGAGACGCTGGTTGCATTAGCGCGCGGCTCAGGCGTGAGCCTGCTCAGGTTCAGCAGGCAGGATTCACTCTCAATCGAGTTGCTCTCGGACATCAACGCTGAAGGACTGATGTGCCGCGTGAAGGTGGTTGATACGCTGCTGTACGTCGGCTCGCGCAGAGGGCTGGAAATCTACAACATTGCCGACGAGCAGAATCCGGAACGCCTCTCATGGACCCCGATTCCGCTCAACGACTTTGCCCTGCAGGATTCGTTGGTCTACACCATCAGCGGTGACGACTCGTTCCGCATCTACAACGTCTCGAATCCGGCAAGTCCGGTCTTCCGCGGGGCCTGTAGGGATTCCGGCGGTCTTGTTTCGGTAGCAGGCAACGCGGCTTTCCTCGGCGACCGTTGGGGGCTGTACGTAATTGACGTTACCAATCCGGCGAGCCCGCACCGTATCGGTTCCTCGGGTGGCTCGATCATACAGGTGCAGGCCAGAGGGCATCTATGCTTCGTCACGACGGATAACCCAAGCCAACCGGGCGACATCACGTTCCGCATTCTCGACGTTGCGGTTCCGTCTCTTCCGCACGAGATTGGCTCACTGGACTCGGCGGGCGGCAACGACGTGTATCTCACCGACACGCTGGCATTCGGAGCCGGCGAGAACGACTTCAACAGGCTGACTATCGTGTCGATAGCCGACTCAACTCGTCCTCGGCTCGTTGGCCAAGCCCCGGCCTGGGGTTGGAGCTACGGCATCTGGGCGAGCGGGCTGGCTCAGTCAGCGTTTCTCGGTTGCCACTGGGAAGGGTTGCAGATATACGACACCCGGAATACATCGGCGCCCGTCCGCGACACCTTTCTCCTGGGTGCTGACATGGCGGTTGACATCAGCGTTGATAACGACAAAGCCTACGTGGCGACCGAGAAGTCAGGGCTCAAGATTGTCGACGTCAGCAACCCGAGAAAGCCGACCACGCTTGGCTCCTGCGACATCCCGGGTCAGGTGCCGTCCATGTCCTCAGTCGTCGCGCGCGACTCCTTCGCGTTTGTGGAGTGGTCTGTGTCGCCGCCTCCCTTCAGGGTGGTGGATGTAAGCGTTCCATCACAGCCCATGCTGCTGGGGGGGTGCGACCTATTCAACCCACCCGAGGACATGGTCCTTCGCGACAGCTTCGTGTACGTGGCCGAGCTTCGTCGCTTCCAGATTGTCAACGTGGCTCGGCCGCGGGAACCGGCGCTGGTGGGAAACTGCGTATCGAATGATGGGCAGTACTTCGAAGTCGCTTTGCAGGACACCCTTGCCTACGTCACCGGCAGCGCGGGGCTGGCAGTTATCAGCATCGCAGACCCCTCCAACCCTTACGTGATCGACAACGGCGGCCGAGCTTCGTTGGGAGTGGCAGTCAGAGACACCTTCGCCTACATCCCGTACCCGTATGACACACTGCTTGTCTACAGTGTCGCGGACCCGACAGGCTTGCGTATGCTATCGGCGGTCCCGGCGAGCGTCTGGCCTTGGGACGTGGTGTTAGGTGAGTCCAAGGCCTACGCCGGTTCCTGTGCAGAATGGTGTATAGACGTTTTCGACCTCAGCAATCCCGGCCAGCCTGTGAGGGTTGGCATTGCATCGACCCCCTATGGTCTTCGCAGGTTGCGATACGTTGATGGTTACCTGTATGCGACCATGCGGGAGGCCGGCGTGGCCGTTTACGAGACAACGAGCGTTGGAATAGACGAGCAGCCCAAGGCATCGAAGCAGCCGACGGAGCTTCGAGTGAGGCCTAGCGTGACCGGCGGCGAGGTGTGCTTCACGGTCGGCGCGGTTGCGCCGGCCACCGACATTGCGTTGTTCAACATTTCAGGAGAGCGACTCAGAGACGTGGCTCTGCACGTCAACGCGAAAGGAGGTGATACAGAAGGCAGAATAGACCTGTCGGGTCTTGCTGCTGGAGTTTACGTTGTCAGAGTGGAGTCTGAAGGGAAGAGCTTCATGGCCAAGGTCGTGAAGACAAACAGGAGGTGAAGCATGAAAGGTACCGTATTGCTGCTCCTGATTGCGGGAGTGGCGTATTCGTTAGTCGACGGTTATCACGTGGAGCCGCGGACAGCGGGGCAGAGCGGATGGACGCAGCCTCGCGTGCCAGGCAACCACACCGTGAGCCAGGTCGTGACTGTGAACTTCGATGAGTTGGACAGCGCGGCGGGCTGTTACGTGGAGCTGTTTGTCGGGTCCGCGCTTGACAGCCTGCAATACGGACTTTCGGTTCTGACTTATCCGGGCGGGGCGCCGGTGTCGGCGTCGGCCCTCGCCCGCGGCAACGTCGACCACAAGTGGGTCAGGTTCTACCTGAATATCGCATACCCGGAGTCCATTGTCAGAGGCAGGAAGCTGGAGTTCAGGTTCACACGGGTATTCCCGGACCCGCTCCAGTTCTACTACGACACCACGGCCGGATACAGCCGATATGGCCAGATGATAGCGCCGCCGGGTCAGTCGCCCATACCGGCGACCGCCGGACTGGCGGGGAAAAGAGGGACACTTCCCCAATTTCCAGTCTGAAACGTGTCAATGGTCCGAGGCGGGACCGCCTCGGACACGCGACCCGGACTACTTGCGCCGGAGTTGGCGGTCGAGGCCGTCGAGGGCGAGTTGAGCCGGCACGGACGGCTCCCCGCGAGAACGCAGAGCGGCGAACCTGCGGGCCAGCTAGCCTTGGGTCAAACGGGCTCGTTTGCGTGGGATTCTGGACCTCAAGCCCAGCTTCTTGGTCATCGGCAAGTCGTCCATTTTCCGGTTCGACCACTTCCCCTAGATATGTAGTATACGACATTCTCCCCGACCGCCAGTCCGCATCCTAACTCCCCTAGTCCCTAGTCTCTAACCCCTATTCCCTATTGTCCCCCTCCTATGCCTCCCCCGTGGCTACCCACATAGCCTCCGAAGCCACGACCCGATGAATATCCCGGGGAACGAGGCGGGCTGCTTGTTCGGCTATTTCCACCGCTACTTCGTCCGCTACCTCGCGAGCTATGACTAGAGCTCCTTGTCCCGTTCCTTGCCAAGTAACGAGCTGAGTTCCGTCCCAAGGCCCCTGCCGAGTCACAGCCCACTTTCCCGTCCAAGTTCCTTCCCGGGATCCTCGTCAGGTAACCTTGAGACCAACATGCGGAGTTTCTTGGAGAAGTACGAGGAGACCTGCGATGTGCGCCGCGGTTCGCTTCAAGTGGTAACGGACGCTGTCGGCCGCGGCTGAGTTCCCGCTTCTTCGGACTCGTCCCGGCCGAAGCCGGTTTCGCAGCGCGTCGGCCCGAACGCCGCCCGCTCGCGGAGGGCGGTCTCCGGACGGCAACGTTGCGTCGGTTGACTGCCGGCCGGCGACTACTGCTGTCGGCCCAGTTCTTTCTCGCCGAACACCTGGCCAGTAAAGCAGAAGAGCTGCGCGTCCTTCTCCTTGTAGGCGCTTGGCGGCAGCCCGGCCTTCAGACAGATGTTGGCCAGGAACTGCTCGCGGTCCCAACCTTGCTCAAACGGGACCTGGGGCAGGAGCAGCCCTGAACGGTAGCCCTTGCGTATGACGAGGCCGTGCTTACCCACGACGACCGAATCCGGGCTCGGCAGGGGCTGCAACTGACTCAGCACGGTTATCTCGATGTCGATCTTGTCCAGCTCTTCGACTTCGACCGGCGGAAACCTGGGGTCCTCGGTCGAGGCCGCAACCGCCATTTCGCTCACCGCCTGGTACAGCGGCTTCACTGCTTCCACGTAACCGATGCAACCGCGCAACTCGCCGCGCTCGTGCAGCGTCACGAACGCTCCGCGTTTCTCGCTCAGCCTCGGCGTCAGCGGTTCGGCTTCCAAAATCTTGCCCGTGCGGATGTAGTTCTCCAACGTACTACGGGCAATCCGGAGTATGCTCTTCTGCTCCCGCTCGGTCAGGTCTGAAGATTCCTCGGTCTTCTTCGTTGATGACACGAACGCGACCGCGCTATACCCCACGCAGTATCCGCCGCGTTCTCCGGTCACGTCGTTGGAGTTGGTCTGGACCAGGACAACCGCGGTATCCGCGCCCAGCTCGCGGGCAGCAACCATCATTGCAGTTGTCGTATTTCCTCCGCACGCCTGGGCCTCGTTTCGCTCCAGCGCGGCGTGGAGCGCCTGCGGGTCGAACTTCGCCATCAGCCCGACGGTAACGCTGTCAACCCGGTTGGCTTCATCATACGACTCCCCGTGGTACAGATCGGAGGATGCGACCAGCAGGACCTTCTTGCCCTTCGTCGCTCTAGCGATTGCCTTGCCGACCCGCTCGCACTGCTCAAAGGTCGGCTGGAGCAACATGATCGGCACAATCTTGAAACTGCCGAGCACTCGCTGCAGGAACGGCACCTGGACTTCAATCGAGTGCTCCTGTGCGTGAGCCCCGGGCATGTCGGCAAGGAACTTATCCTGCGCCAGGATTGCGTTGGCCAGCGCCTCGTCAATCGCCACGTCGCCGAGTGGCGTGTGCCACGCCCCTTTGGCGTATACGGCTGCCTTGTCCAGCAGAACGTGGTGGCTTGTGCCCAAGATCACGACCGTAACCGAGTCCATACCCTGGAACAGCTTGAACGCACGTGCCGCGGTCGGGCCGGAAAACGGGTAGCCCGCGTGCGGGACCTGGATTCCGACCAAAGTGCCCGAGATTGCCGGCACCTCGGCCGAGGAGAGCATCGTATCAACCATAGCGGTGAGAGTCTTCGCGTCACCCGGGTAGAATTGCGCAGCCACTGCCGGTTGTCTTGCCATCAGAGCCTCCTTCTGCGGCGCACACACCAGGCACGCCAGCGCTATCGCGCCCATCAATGCCATGCTACCACCAACTCGTCCGCGATTGGTCAATCGCCATTCGTCACTCTTCATTTCCTAGAGCTTGGACCACTTCCCGCACCGGTCGCCATACCGGTCTATCACCTTCAGTTCGCGCAGGGTTTCAATCACCTCGCACCGATTCGGACAGCCCTCGCATTCAAACGCGCGCGTCTCGAACGCCGTGCCAGCGGTTTCGAAACCGGCGAACCGCGTTGCCTTGCCGTCGGTCTCCTCTGAGGCGACAATCGCGGCTCCGATCGCTCCCATGACCAGGAAATGCTCAGGCACAACGACCTCGTGCCCGAGCATCAGCTCGAACGCCTTGCGCACCCCGACGTTAGCCGCAACCCCGCCTTGAAACAGTATCAGCGGGTGAATCCCCTTGCCCTTGGCCACCGTGTTCATGTAGTTCCGGACAATGGCGTCGCACAGCCCGGCCACGATGTCTTCGGTGGACATGCCGAGCTGGGCCTTGTGAATCATGTCGCTCTCAGCAAAGACCGTGCACCGGCCCGCGATGTTCACGCGGTTCTTCGCCTGCAGCGCCCGCGTGCCAAACTCCTCGATGGGTATCCCGAGCCTGGTCGCCTGATGGTCAAGAAAGCTGCCGGTCCCGGCGGCGCAGACTGTGTTCATGGCAAAGTCAACCGGAATGGCGTCGCGCAGGATAATTATCTTGGAGTCCTGCCCTCCGATCTCGATGACCGTACGCACCTCCGGATGGAAGTGACTCGCTGCGACTGCATGCGTGATAATCTCGTTCTTCACGATGTCGGCCTGAACCATGACTCCGGCCAGCCTGCGAGCCGACCCGGTCGTACCCGCACCGAGCACTCTGACCCCGGAGTCAACCTGGGCGCCCAGTTCGGCAAGCAGCCGACGGATGGAGTCGATCGGGTTACCCATGGTTCGCAGATACTGGCTGGCCAGCACGTTAAACCCCCGGTCAACAACCACGCCCTTGGTTGAAATCGAGCCGACGTCAATTCCGATGTAGCCTTCGACCAAGCTTTCTCCTTTTCACCAGGTCCACAAACGCCTCCAGCCGGGTAAGCAGCCCGGTCCGCGACGTGTGTTCATCAAAAGAAAGCGACAAAACCGGTATGCCGGTCTCCTCGGACAGTTTCTGCAGGGCTTCGAGCGCGATGTTCTCCGGCATGCAGGTAAACGGGAAGATGTGGACAATACCGTCCAGCCCCTGCCGCTGAAAGTAGACTGCCTCGCCCACCGTGCTAATCGCCTCGCCGCCGGGTGACTCCTCGAGATAAGGACGCGCCAGACGGCCGGAGCGCGCGAACGCCGGGTCCGAGAACAACAGGTGCCGGATGTGCCGATACAGGCTCCGCTCAAACACGACCTCGGCGCCCATCTTCCCTAGTTCCTTTTCAATCTCCTGGCTGGCGAACTGCTCAATCATGAAGTAGATTTCGCCTACCAGCCCCAGCCGGACCTGCGGTTCGATCCCGTTCAGGTTGAATAGCCGCCTGACCTCGCCGCGTGCCGCCTGTATCTCCTTCAGCGTGTGTGCCCGCTCAATGACCGACAAAGCCCTGGGCTTCGCCTGCTCCGCCCCGTCAAAGTCAACTGCCCGCTTCCGGTTCAGGTACTGACGGAACTCCTGGGTCAGGCGGCTTTTGGTGAGCATCTTCGCAACCGCGCGCATAACTCGCAGTGGCGATACGCCGAATATCCCAGGCATCACCTTGAAGAAGAACTCGAACGGCGAATACTGGGTCACCGGAATGAACCGGCACTCCTTGCCCAGGTTCTTGAGCGCCCGTTCATGCAGGTAGTGGTAGTACCCAAACCGGCACTTGCGCGCGCCCGCAGCCATGAACAGCGTGTCCGCGCCGAGTTCCAGCGCCTCCAGCATGTTGCCGAGGGTTATCTTGTATGGCATGCATATCAACTCCGGCGAGTGCATCACCCCGAGTTCGATTGTCCGCCGGGAATTGGGCGGGGCCAGAATCACCTCTGCCCCGAGGTCCTCGATGAACGTCTTCAGCGCGTAAGTGTCATAGCCGAGATTGGGGAACGATGCTTTCATCCGCGGGCAGACGGGTCAGGCCGCTCTTCCCTGCCCGCCAATCTTCAATCTAGAATCGGGAATCTTGAATGGACCGGCCCGCCTCCGCTCAGCCAATTCGAGGAATGCCTCGACCCGGGTCACGATTCCGGCCGTGCCGCTGTGCTCGTCAATCACCAGCTGCAGGAACGGAACGTCCTGCTGCTGCGCCTCCTCGCGCATGAACTCGGCCACCAGCGAGTCCGGCCCGCACCCCATCGAGACAATCACGCACACCCCGCTGACCTTGTCGACGAGGAACCGGAACGCGTTGTACAACTCCCGCTCGTACACCCAGCGAATCTTCCGGGCAAAGCCCTGCCGGCTGCATAGCACGCTCTTCGGCAGTTCGTCCTTGGTGCAGATTCGATAGCCGTGACCGGTGAAGGTATCGACCATCGGCCGCGAGATGAAATCATCCTCGATGTTGTAAAAGTGGCCAATCAGGGCGACCCGCTTCTCGCCTGCCGGGAACTCGGGAATCGTGTCGTGCTGAGGCAGCAGACTCCGGGCTGAGGCCAGCGCCCGCACGACCCGAAGCGGATTCCCGCATATCGCCATGCCGGCGCGGAAATGCGGCAGCCAGAACTCGCCCTTGATCATCGGCGCAACCAGCCTGGTCCGGTCGCCCAGCATCATCCTGGCGATGTCCACGATGCCGATCATCTTCGGGCACGCATAGAGCTTGTCCTCGAGCCACATCAGCCGGGGCAGAAACAACACGTCCACCTGCCCGGCCAGCTCCTCGATGTGACCGGCCATTATCTTGATCGGCAGGCATATCTCGCTCGAGACACAGCCGAGGCCTTTCTGCAGCAGTACCTTGTCGGTTCTACGACTGACCACAACCTCGGCCCCAAGGCCGGTCAGGAACTCCTCCCAGAACCGACCGTAGCGATAGTACAACAGGGCCCTGGGAATGCCGACTTTCATCACGGAATTGTAGGTTACCGAGGGTCAAAGTCAACAAGCAGACTGCCCGAGGACGTCCCCGTGCTCAAATGATCCAGTGGTCGAGCGCACGGGGCTCTCGGTTGTTCGGTCTCGACAGCTCTGACTTCTGGTCTCTGCACCCTGACTTGTGAATTCGACTGGCGCCGATTCTCTACCGGGACCGCGCCCGCCACTGCCGCAGCCGGCTGATGAGCTCAGGCACCACCCTGCTGTCGTACGCAGGTCTGCCCCCGGGCAGCAGTTGCTGCAGGGCTTTGGGGTCCTGTGCGAGTAACCATGCCAGGAAACCGGCCAGTTTGCCAGCCAGTTCCTCGCGGCTCTCGGGAATCAGGGTAAGCCGTGCTCCCAGGATCCTGCCACCTGACACCCGGAATCGGGCATCGTAGTACGCGCGTTTGACCCCGAGCAACGCGAGCCAGTCGTTCGACTCCTCGATTCGGCAGAGGACTGTTTCCTGCACCACTTCGAGGTCGCGCGCTACCAACCGTTCGTGCGCGGCGACTCCGTAGTCGGCAAACCGGGCAATGTCCCCCCGGCCGACGAAGCTGACGCTCACGCCCTCGATGTCGAACCGGGCACTGTCAGCGAACAGGTTGAGGATGGCAAGCCCTTTCTGCCTCCCGAAACTCCGGCAGAAGTCCTGCACGACCAGGTCCGCACCGCCTCGTCCACGCGCAGACCTCGTCACCGTGCCGCACCCGGCCACGCTCAGGAACGAGGCTGCGACGAGCAGGCCCGGCCAACAGAATCCGACTCTTCCACGCACAGGGAAGTTCTAGCAGCGCCCGTTCCGGTGTCAAGCGCCGCTTGCCTCGGCCTCTCGCTGCTTGACAGACGGGTAGCGCCGGCTATCCTGAGCACCCGTGGTCAAAGCCTGCGTTCTCTTTGCTGCCGGCACCAACTGCGACCAGGAATCGGCCTACGCCTTTGAACTGGTCGGTGCGGTTCCGGAGATCGTCCACGTCAACCGGTTCCGCTCCGGCGAGCAGAAACTCAAGGACTTTCACATCCTGCTGATACCGGGCGGTTTCTCCTACGGCGACTATGTCGCTTCCGGCCGGATCTTCGCCAACGAACTCAAGCACTTCCTGCGGGACCAGATTGAGGAGTTCATCGCCAGCGGCAAGCTGGTGCTCGGCATCTGCAACGGGTTCCAGGTCCTGGTCAAGTGCGGTCTCCTGCCTGCCTTTGACCAGCCCTTCGAACCGCAGACCGTGACCCTCGACACCAATGACTGCGGCCGATACGAAGACCGCTGGGTCTATCTCAAAGTTGAGGACTCGCCCGGCATCTTCACCCGTAACGTCGCGTCGCCCATGTACCTTCCGGTAGCCCACGCCGAGGGTAAGTTCCTCGCGAAGTCGGCGGGTATCCTCGGCCGCCTCAACGAAGGCCGCCAGGTCTGCCTTCGCTACACCACCCTGGACGACGAGCCGCCGACGTTCCCGGACAACCCCAACGGCTCCGAAGACGACATCGCGGGCATCTGCGACCCGACCGGCCGCATCTTCGGTCTGATGCCGCATCCTGAGCGGTTCGTCCGTCGCGAACAGCATCCACGCTGGCACCGCGAACGAGTTGACGACCCGCACGGCATAGCTATATTCCGAAACGCGGTGGAATATGCGCGCAAAAACCTCTAGACCAAAGGACGAAGGACAAAGGACGAAGGACAAAGTCCTCGGACGTCGGATCGCCCAGCATCCCATCCTGTCGTTCGAGGAACGGAACCCGATCAACTTCTCCTTCGAAGGCCGGCCGATGACCGGCCGTCAAGGCGAGACCATTGCGGCTGCTCTGGCGGCCAACGGCATCCGGCTGTTCCGCCATGCGGAGAAGACCGGTCGGCCCCGCGGTTTCTTCTGCGCGGTGGGCAAGTGCGCTTCGTGCCTGATGGTCGTAGACGGCCAGCCCAATACGATGGTCTGCATGGAACCGCTGCGCGAGGGTGTGAAGGTCGAACGCCAGCGCGGCCGGGGCAAGCTCGGGGACTGTCCCCGCGGGGACTGTCCCCAGAACCGGTTCTACCCGTGAATAGCACTGACATTGCGATCGTCGGCGGCGGCCCGGCCGGGCTCTGCGCCGCCATCGCCGCGTCCAGGCTTGGTGCCAAGGTCGCGCTGATTGACGACAACGACCGGCTCGGCGGCCAGCTTGTGAAGCAAACCCACAAGTTCTTCGGGTCAAAGCGCCACTACTGCGGCACGCGCGGGATGGACATCGCGACGATTCTCGAACAGGAACTCCGCGCCCTGCCTGCCGAAATGCTCCCCGGTACGTCGGTCATCGGCCTCTACGGCGCTGTCCCACAAGAGCAAAGTGGAAAGGACCGAGTAGAAATGACGAATGACCGGACTTTGCCATTTCCCCTTTCCACTTCTCCACTTCGAGCTTCGACGTCGAATGGCACTCTCGGCCTGGCGAACCGGGAGCGTTTCTTCAAGCTCGGGTACAAGTGCCTCATCGTGGCGACCGGTGCGGCCGAAAACAACATCCTGTTCCAGAACAACGACCTGCCCGGCGTTTACGGGGCGGGCGCGGTCCAGACCCTGATGAACGTCTACGGCGTCAAGCCCGGCGCCCGGGTCCTGATGGTCGGCTCCGGCAACATCGGCCTGATCGTCTCATACCAGCTTATCCAGGCCGGCATCGACGTCGCGGCCGTAGTCGAAGCCCTCCCGAGAATCGGCGGATACCACGTCCACGCCGCCAAGCTCGCGCGCCTCGGCGTGCCGATTCTCACGTCACATACCGTGCTCTCGACACTAGGCAAAGAAGAGGTCGAAGGCGCGGTCATCTGTAAAGTCGGCAAGGACTTCAAGCCGGTCCCTCGCACCGCCCGTAGCCTGAAGGTCGACACCATCTGCCTTGCGGTGGGCCTCACCCCGCTGTCAGAACTGCTCTGGCAGTCCGGGTGCAAAATGGTGTACGTACCTGAGCTGGGTGGCCACGTCGCCTGGCACAACGAGAACATGCAGACCAACCTCTGCCACGTCTATCTGGCCGGCGACGTATCCGGCATCGAGGAAGCCTCGACCGCGATGCTCGAAGGCCGGGTCGCCGGCGCCCACGCCGCGACGCAGGTCCTCGGCCCGAATCCTGAAGCCAGGCGCATCCTCGCCGAATCGCGGGCTGAGCTTTGCGCCATCCGGCAGGGCCCGTTCGGCGACAAGGCCGCGTGCGGCAAGGCCCGGCTGGCCGAATGCGCCCCGCTGGGGACTGTCCCCGCACGGGGACTGTCCCCAAAACCGACCTTCTAGAATTTCAGGTAGAGAACCGCGACGACGCTCGCCATCCAGAGCAACCCGTCGACCATCAACGGCACGTCAGTGAGCAGGACCTTTTCCGGCGCCCCGCCCATCTCCTTCCGGTACACCAAGTAGAGATACCGGTACACGCCGTACAGCACGAACGGCACGGTCAGCATCAGGTTGTGCGTCCCGAACTTCGCCACGGTCTCCGGGGCAATCGTGTACAGGCAGTAGGCAATCACGGTCGACGAAGTCGCCACCGCCATCATCTGGTCGAGCAGGGCCTCCGAGTACATCTCCAGCACGCTCCGGTGCGCCGCCCCGCCGCCCTCGAGGAAGAGCAGCTCGTGCCGGCGCTTGGCCAGGGCAATGAACAAGGCAAACAGAATCGTGCAGACGAAGAGCCATGGCGAAATCGTGACGTGGACCAGCACCGTGCCGGCAACCGCGCGCAAGGCGAACCCGGCCGCGACCGTCATCACGTCCAGTACCACCATGTGCTTCAGCTTGAACGAATACGCAAGCTGCATCACGAAGTAGCCAAGCCCGATGACCCCGAACCTCCAGTCCAGCGCAAAGCCCCCGGCCAGGGCCAGCGCTGCCGCAACCACGGCTGCGACCTTGGCCGCGCCCGGCTTCAGCCGTCCCGACGCAATCGGCCGCGACCGCTTCAGCGGATGGAGCCGGTCGTTCTCCACGTCCGCCAGGTCGTTGATGAGATAGACCGCGCCGGACAGCAGACAGAACGCAACGAACCCGCCCAGCGACCGCAGTAAGTTGGTCGTGTCGAACAGATTGCGCGAGAAAACCAGCCCGGCGAACACCAGCAGGTTCTTGGACCACTGCTTGGGCCGGAGACTGACGAATAGAGCGCTAATCACGTGCCTGAAGTTCTATCCGAAAACCCGATAAAGTCAACCCGACCCGAGGAAAGTCAACCACCGATGAACACGGATAGGCAGACAGATGCGGCCCCTGTTTCTGTCATTCGTGCTTCTAGCATTGAATCGTCATTGGCCCCTGCGGCCCCTGTCTGACAGTGCGGGTTTCGGACTTCGGGCTTGTCGCGACCAGCGGCGACCTCCCCACCTCCCCTAGAACCGAGATAGGAGTTGGCCTCAGAGGCCCACGTCGGACGTTGCACCACAAAGGCACAAAGAGGGTCCGGACGGAAACATCCTGTGTACGCTTGGCGGTCTTGGCGTCCTTGGCGGTTCAATATCGGATTCAGGGGACGGCGAGCCACCAGCTACCAGTTGCCAGTCTGCAGTGGCGGACCCGCACCTCTGACATCTTCCATCTCTCATCCTACATCGTACATCTCACTTCTCATTCCCTTGACATCTGTCGCTTCTGAGGGAAGATACAGATGCAACACAATATGGCAAACCGCATAAACTCCGTATTCACCATCGAAGACACACTCCTCGCCTACGCGGTCGGCGACAACGGCCTTGCTCTCGCCTCCTCGGACGGCGGCGCAACCTGGCGCAGGCTCGCGCCTCCACACCACGGCAACCTCTATACTGTCTGCTTTCCCGGCCAGGGGCAGATCGGCTACGCCTGCGGCGACGCGGGTTCGGTGCTCAAGACCGAGGACGGCGGCAGAGCTTGGCGACTGCTCGACACCGGCGTCCGCGTAGACCTGCGAGCCATCAAGTTCCGGATCAGCCCCCAGACGGGTTTTGTCGCGGGCGACTCCGGCACAGTCTTGCGCACGGCTGACGCGGGCGAAACCTGGGTGAAGCTCGTCACCGCGACCGACCAGAAAATCATGGACATGGACTTCCCATCGGACGAGACCACCGGGTACGCGGTCGGCCCCAACGGTACCATCCTCAAGACCACCACCGGCGGCCAGATCTGGTTTTCCCAGACCGGCAATATCCAGGGCGCGATGCCCTCGATTCACATCACGGCGGTCTTCTTCCCGAACGGCGACTCGGTCGGGTTCGCCACTACCGCCAAAGCCGGCGTCATGTTCACGCCCGACGGCGGCGAAGTCTGGCGGCCGTTGCAGCTTGGCTTCGTTCCGCCCGCGCTCTACTCGCTCGACTTCCGTTCGGACACGATGGAGGGCTTCGTGGTCGGAGCCGAAGGAACGCTGCTCCACACCCGCGACGGCGGCGAAACCTGGGAACGGTTGAACGTGGACACCGACGCCGACCTCTTCAGCATCCGCTTCTTCGCGGACGGTCGGGTGGGCGTCATCTCCGGCGACGAGCGCACGCTCCTTTTGACCACCGACTCGGGCCAGACCTGGACCCCGGGCAGAATCCTCTAGTCGGCAGTCCGCCCTCCGCTTTCCGCTCACAATCTCGGCTGGCTCCGCTGAACAGGAACGCGCGACTGCGATGACGTGAACCACTGATGAACTTGGATAGACGGACAGATGCTGGCTCCTATCCAGGCACTGGGACCTGAACGGCTATCGGGATCCGGCATCGGTACTTCCAGCCCCCGACCGGCAGCCAACCAATGGAAACTCGCGGCGAAGCCGCGATTGAGTCCGTCAAAGTACCTCTCATTGTGCATCAGAAGGTACAGGTCAGAGTACCGCTCACTGTGTAGTGAGGTGCGTCTGCAACTGCGTCGGTGACCGAATGACGAACCGTTTCTGAACCTTGACCTCAACCTGAACCTCTCGTCCTGCGACTCATCGTTCGAGTCATTATTCGAGACATTGTACGTGAAAACGCTCGCGTCATTGTTCGAGTCAATGTTCGAGTCAAAGCTCGGGTCATTGTAGTATCCAACGCATCTCGCGCTTTATCGGCGAAGGCCACGGGGTAGGCGGTCTCCGGGCCGAGGGGTGGGCGGCAGAATTGTGGTCGGGAATGTCCGGACCACTACATATGGACGAGACGCCCTGGGTCCGCCTTCACTGCCCAGGGGATGGACACCGAACCTGACGAGGTCGCGTAAGTTGCCGAAAACGCGCCCAGGGGCCATCCCACCCATAGTGGGACCCATAGTGGAGCCTGTAGCCGGACCCGGTCTTCGCCCGGAAGCTGTACCCGCAGTTCGACCCGGAATCGGTCAGGCTGCGGAACCCGTAGGGGGAAATGAGGGCGTCCTTATCGTCGTTCGTGCCGCGGCCGTTGTCGAGCAGCTCCTTCTCCCGGCAGACGTGCAGGCTGGGGACCAGGACCACCCGGCAGCC
>Ga0208046_1000086_pt1 | contig 18209 bp, 20 predicted proteins | sample PL_2010_300m_FD_184161 | JGI IMG/M metagenome (GOLD analysis project Ga0208046, IMG submission 184161) | Freshwater microbial communities from Powell Lake, British Columbia, Canada to study Microbial Dark Matter (Phase II) - PL_2010_300m... | ecosystem: Environmental > Aquatic > Freshwater >... | reverse complement strand
CTGGGGCGGCGGCCGGGGTGAGGGCTTGAGCATGGCCAAGGCAGGGGCCTGGTCTGGTGACAGGGGCCGCGCCAGGAGCAGGCGCTGCTGCGGCGCGATGGGCAGGGGCAGGTGCGAAGACTGGTCTCGGGGCTGGAACGAGGGCTGGGACAGCGGCGAGGGCAGTGTCTGCTGCCGGCGCTGGACTTGTGACCGGCGCGGCGTCAGGGCCAGGGGCTGCTCAGGGGCCAAGGGCTCCCCCAGCTATCGGGGGGATAGTGAAAACTGAACAATGCAGAGATCAGAATGCAGATACCAGAAGTCAGAATTCCCTGAAGGGGAAGGACTTAGGACGCGACGGTGGAGGCGAAGTCAGATGTCAGAAGGCACGGCGCAAGGATGAAGGATAAGGGATGAAGGCGGAAAGATGAAGCGCACAGTGCTGCGCCGCCAGCCGTCAATTGACAGGCCAAACCCGATACACGAGACGGCAGTTTCGAAGGTCTCGCCTAGCAGACTTAACACTCATATTGCCAGCAGGTTGGGCGATAACCGACTGCCGGAAAACCAAGGGTAGGGGTCGCCCCCTAAGCAGCTTTTGAGTTAGCTTTCGAACAAGGTCTTGAACGAGGTCTGAATTGAGGTTTGAACCGAGCTTTTGACTGAGCTTTGAAACGAGGTTTGAACCGAGCTTTGAAACAAGGTTTGCCGCAAGCTTCTCCGCGAGGTTTGAACCGAGCTTTGCGAGAAGCTTTTGAACGAGCAATGCGCTAAGCGATGAAACGAGGTTTGAAGTGAGCTTTCGAACAAGCTTTCGACTAAGCTTTCGGGCGAGGTTTCTGACGAGCTTTCAGATGAGCTTTCTAACGAGCTTCCAGAGGGATTTTCGATTGTCGATTGGCGATTCCGGGCGGGCGCGGATTCAGGAGTCGGGTGGTAGCCCGGTGAGGATAGCCGCGAGTCTCGGCTTCAACTTGGGCAGGTCGTACTGAACCGTGGTCCAGATTTCCTCGACGTCCACGCCGAAGTATTCGTGAACCAGCACGTTACGCATAGCGACGATTTCGGCCCATGGCACGTCAGGATGCTGGGCACGGAGCTCGTCGCTCAGCTTGCCGGCAGCCTCTCCGATGACTTGTACGTGATGGACAAACCACGTCTGTAGTAACTCGTCTTGTTCGATTGCCGACCGCCCCTTGCCCACGTACTTCTCAATCTGCTCGATTGCCTCCAGGATGTCGAGCAACCTCTCGCGGTCGCTTCTCACAGGGGAACGGCTTCGAGCAGCACCCGGTCGCGAATGCGCGGACGGAGTCCGCGTTCAGTGACGACGTCCACCTTGCAGCCGAGCAGTTCACTGAGGTCGAGCATCAGTCCCGCGTGGTCCAGCAGGCTCCGGCCCGGCTCAAGTTCCACCAGGATGTCAACGTCGCTGTCCGGTCCGGCGTCACCGCGCGCGACCGAGCCGAAGATACGCACGTTCCGGGCACCACGCTTCCGGGCCACGGCCAGAATCTCGGCCCGTCTGGACCGAAGCGAGTCGGCGGTAACGCATTGGGTTGTCACAAGCCGAGGATAGCGCGTCCCGAACGTATGTCAAGAAACAGCGGGCGCCCAAGTACCGAGATATGATTTCACCACTAAGTCACAAAGACACAAAGCTGGGTCCGAACGGAAACGCTCGGCGTACGCTTGGCATCTTGGCGGTTCACCGCCAGCCGAATGGCGAGTTGCGAGTGGCGAATGGCGATTGTGGGCGAACAGGCACCAGGGCGGGAAAATCGCCCGCGGCCCGCTGCCGGTCGCCTCAGACCGCGGTCAGAAGTCGACGACGTCGGAACCGCGCCGGCTCGACACCGATGCCCTTGAGCGCCTGAACTGCACCCTCCAGACCTTTGCCCAAGTCAGCCGGACGGTGGGCATCCGAACCAACCGTGAAGATACGTACGCCGGCATCCCTGGCCAGTCTGATGATGCTGAGTTCAGGATAGGGTTCGGCATTGCCCCGGCGAAGCGCCGAGGAATTGACCTCAATGCCCGTGCCGGACTCAGCCACGAACTGAAGGACCGACGGCAACAGGGACTCAGCCGTCGCGACGAATCTCTGGTCGAACAGCGGCTCGATGTACTTGCGGTAGATATCGAGATGGGCCAGGCAGTCGAAGAGCTGGCTTCCGGCTGCGGCACGCAGGTGGTGGAAGTACCGCTCGGCGACCGACTCCGGTCCGCGTGACATGTACTCGCTCTTGAAACGGTCCAGTTCGTCTCCCGACGTGATGGAGATGTGGTCAAGGCAGTGTATCGCGCCCAGCACGAAGTCGAACGGATACCGGCGCAGAGAATCACTGATGATGCCTTCGAGACCGGGTTCGTAGCCAATCTCAACTCCGGCCAAGACCATCACGCGTGGGAACCTGGCCCGCGCAGCAGCCAGTGCCGCGAAGTAGGCGTCAGGCCAATCCGAGTCGACCGGCTGGGGTTGGCCGTTCATGCGGACTCTCTCGATGTCGCTGCGGGCCGGGTCCGGCTCGAAGTGTGTGGTGAAACATATCTCATCGAGGCCGAGCTCGACCGCCCGAGCGCAGTACTCCTCGACTGAGCCTTCGGCATCGGGCGAGAAGTCAGGATGTACGTGGTAATCTAGCATAGACTATGGACCATGGACTATGGACTGGCGAGTTCCAGTTGCGCTGCTCCGTCCAACACCGCCTGCGGTTTCCATGCGCAGCCGGCCTTCAGCCCCAGCCGCAACCACTTCCCGGCCCGAACCCCACAGCCAGCGGAGAGCCGCCAGCAGGAAACGCTGGTGCTGTAGGACGAGCCGATGCGGCCGGCTCCAGGTTCAGACAAGTACATGGTGACTCCGATACCGCTGACGGCAAGGCGGGCTGCGGTCACACCGAAGTCCGCGAACCCGTATCCCCGAGTCAAGCGGACCGCGGCCATCGTTCCTCGCGAGGGACTCCTCTCCGGATAGACGTCCGCGAGCACCAGCCGCATGGCCGTCTTGCTGCCGATTCCCACGCCAATCTCGGCTCTTGCCGTCCGGTGGCGTTCCTCCTCGGCCTCGTATCGGAATCCCAGGGCAAGAGCCAGGTCCAGCCTGCCCAGCTCTTGTCCCAGTCGCAGTTCCAGCTTTGCCGGCACCGAATCGAGTTCGAAGTCCCGATACGTGTTGCCGCTCAACGACACGTTGGCACCGGCGTGGTGCCACCCGAGCCGGCCCGATGCATCCAGGCGGTCCTTGGTCCCGGTCAGACTCGACCACCGCCCGTGCGGCGCAAAGAACCGAGCCTGCCGTCCGCGCAGTGAAACGCGGGCATCGAAGTCCGGCCAGTCGCCGGTCAACGCCAGCGCGCCGGCCAAGCCATGCCCGCTCGAACCGGCCAGCTCCCCACCCAGCTCATAGTGCCCGAGTCTACACTCTCCGTTCACACCCGCAGCAAGCAACTCCTTCCCGGCGAAGGAACTTCCTGAGTCGGCCGGAGCGAACGCACGGTCGTACTTCGAGCATCCTGCGGCAAGCCCGACTCCGGCCCGGCTGCCGCGATACCCGGCACCGAACCCGACGGTCGCCTCGCGGACTGCGTTGCGTCCGGCGAGCGAGGCTGAGTCGTCATGGACACCGGAGCCGGTCAGACGTTTCACGGTTCCGTCTTCGTTGAGCCGCGCATCTCGGCCCGCGTACGACCCGAGCGCGCATGCGTTCCATCTGCCGGCCGTGACTTCCACTGCGCCCCCGCGCAGGTACGACCCTTCAACGGCCGAACTGAGCAGCCGAACGGCCCGATTCGCCCGGTCGGTTCCGGAAAGGAGACTGCTGCGCCAGTGCGGAGCACTGAATACCAGCCCTTGGCCGACGCCGGCCGTGAAGTCCCCGAGCGCAACTCGAGTCCGACCCAAGCGGAGCTCTGCACCCCCGCTCAGGAAGTCGAACGCCCTTGCCTCGCCCCTGTCTTTCTCCGTGAGGGCCACGACCCGAACCCGGCTGGACTGGAGTTCGAGACGATCGAAGCTCCTGAGCCCGGTCGTGCCACCCCCGACCGAATCAGCACCGACCCTGGAGACGACGCTGCCGGTCCATGCCCGCCGCCTACCGCCGATGCGCAGGAACGGCCGCAACGCCTCGAACGTCTCCCAAGTCATACCCGGCAACTCGCGCAACTGCTCAACGCTTGCGAACCTGCCGACCGAATCCCGCGCCGCGACGATTCGATACGCGAGAAACGGATTGAGCCACGGAATCGCGAGCAGTTCCCGGGCCGACGCCCGATTGATGTCGATCTGCCGGTCGAGCAGTCGTTCGACCTGTTCCTGCATTGCCGCATCGCCCTCGGTGGTCGGCGACTCGGGGAACAACTCCGAACCGAACTGCCCGAGCACAAACAGCAGGGCTAGTGCCATGCCGCCCGCAGCCCGAAGACATGTGTATCCTTCAGCACCGGGTGGAACTGGTACGCGTATTCGAACCCCAACGGGCCAACCATTGCACTGAATCCCGCTGCGAACCGGAGTGGGGCGACGCCGACTCCGAGTCGGAACCCAAGTTGCGGAACCAGCCGGAACTCGGCGCCGAATGCCGCGTCCTCATCGCTTCCCTCACGGCCGAGGTCCAGGGCCAGCAACGCCTCATCGACCGGCTGCCACGAACCGGCCAGCACGACCCGTGGCGGCAGTTCAGTGCCGTCGTGCCAGCGTGGCGAATTGAGTCGCAGTCCGGCCGCACCGACTCGGACACGCCCGGACCGCCAGCACACGCCCGCGTCGAATGCCGGCACGACGTCGCCATAGTCCTGTCCGGCCGAAAAGACAAGAGCATGGATGCCAAGCCCGACGGCGACTCCGGCCACCGGCGTGCCGCCGACAACAACCTGAGCATCCATCTCGCGATAGCGATCAAGCCCGAGAGCCGAAAGCCCGACTCCAGCAGCGAGCCGCCCTGAGCTCCAGCCCCCGGAGACTCTGCTCCAAGCCAGTCCCGGCAGACCATATGGCCGGGAATAGGAGATGCCGGCATGCAACCGGCCGTCGTCCACGCCCAGCGCCGGGTTGAGAAAGAAAGAGTGTTGTCCGTCCGGCACCGCAGCACCGGCGAGCATCGCCGCCGACCGCCCGGCGTAGCCGGGAAACTCGAAGGCAGAAAGCAGAAGGAATAGAACCACTGAGGTCTAGGGGTTAGGGGCTGGGGTTGGAACTCGGGGATCAGGGTCCGGAGTCCGACCCCTGGCCCCTGGTCCCGGACCCCTCAGTGCCGTCATCCGCCGGCGGCCCGGGCCTACTTCACGTAGTAGAGGAAACGGCCGCAGTTCGGACAACTGACGAGGTCGGTGCGGCACCGGGCTGCCAGTTCGGAGGGCAACTTGACGTAGCACCCGCCACAGAACTCGCGGATGACTTGCACCACGACCCGGCCTCCGTACCGCTTCATTATCCGTTCGTACATCGTCAGCAGCTTGGGATCGACCTTCCTGGTCAGCTTCTCCCGTTCGCGCTCGGCGATCTTGATGAAGTCGTCCGAAGCCTTGACCGCATGGAACCCCACTGCCTGGTAGTCTGCGGTCTCGATGTCACGCAGAATGTGGTCGAACTCCTCGAGCGAACGCAGGGTCTCGACCTTTGCGTTCATCGAATCTTCTCTTCCAGGCTACGCACCAGCTCAATCAGCTCGTCCGGTGTCTGGGGGTCGAACAGCCGCTTCTTCTTGGTCAGTTCCTGGCAGACCATTGCGACCCGGCCCAACGTGATGAGATACTGGTTGCCCGGGTCCTGCGGCGGTGCCATGATGAGGAAAAACAGGTGCGCGGCCTTGTGGTCGATGGAGTCGTAATCTACGCCCTTGGTTGAGCGGCCCACCGCCATTTCCAGCTTGTCAATCAGGAGGGAGCGACCGTGCGGGATGGCGACCCCCTTGCCGATGCCGGTCGAACCCAGTTCCTCGCGCTTGGTCAGGGTCGCGAGCAGCAGTTCGGCGTCGTCGCCCTGCCGGATCATCTGCACCAATTCGCGCAGCGCCTCCGGCTTCTTCTTTGCCTTCATGTCAAGGGTAATGCGGTCGGGCCGAAGTAGGGATGTGAGAGTCAAACGGCACCTCCTGTTGGCCGCAGCCCATGGGCATGTGGCCAGTTAGTTCTTGCCATTGGTATCGTTGAAGGTCTGGCAAGGCGCGTCGCCCCAGAGTCGTTCCAGACCGAAGAACTGGCGGGTCTCACCACAGAAAATATGCACTACAACGTTGAAGTAGTCAAGAAGTATCCACAGGCCGTTCTCCGCGCCCTCGAGGTGGTGCATCCGCTCGCCTTCGTGTTTCAATTCAAGCGCCAGTTCCTCGGCGATTGCCTGCGCATGGATGGTCGACGTCGCCGTGGCGATGACGAAGTAGTCCGCCAGCGGCGAACGGCCGCGGAGGTCGAGCACCATCACGTCATCGCCGAGCTTGCCAAGGATGATCGCCGCCGCACGCTTCGCCAGCCTGGCCGCAGTCATCCTAGTACAGTGGGACCACGTTCGCAAAGAACCGGCGGTAGTCATCGCCGATCACGAGCCGCACTTCCAGGTAGCGACCAGAGTCGAGTTCGACCCGGGTCTCGGGTGTGGCTTTCGGACCCAAAGGCAGCTTCCGCCAGTGCCGCTGTACCGACAGCGCCCGCGCCATTGTCTGCGCATTCCGGCCGGTCGGGTCACGCAGGTCCACCACGGCAGTCCGCGGAGAGCGCTCGCGGTCGGTCTTCACTGCGTAGACGTCAAACCCGCGCATCTGCAGTTCGTCGGCAACCGCCCGGCCCAACCGCGGCGTACCGCACCCGTTGACCACTTCCATCCGCAGCGACTTGGCATCGGATACCGTCTCTTCTTCGGGTAGCAGCCGCCACATGACCGAAGCACCGGCAGCCAGCGCCAAGACCACTGGCAGTAGCCACGTAAGTGCGTGTTTCAACCCGCACTTGGCTTCCGGCGCGCAGCGAGCCCGCCCTCCAGCGCGGCTAACTCGCCCGGCGTGTTGGCAGCGAGCATTTCGTTCGGGTCAGCGGCAAGCACCGCGACCGCCTGCCCGCCTTCGGACCGCAACTCCCGAACGATGTCGGTCAGGTAGTACTCGCCCGAGACCGGGCTCGGTTGGATCCTCTCCAGTGCCGGCCTGGCCACGCCCCAGCGAAAGGAATACGCGCCCGAATTGACCTCGTCGATCGCCAGCACCTCGGAAGTCGCGTCACGCTGCTCGACTATCCGCTCGATTGAATCGCCGCAGCCGCGCACCACCCGTCCGTACCCGGCCGGGTCGGCGAGCCGAGCGGTGAATACCGCGATATCGGCGCCGGCTGCCCGGCGCGCCTGGACAAGCCGCCGGATAGTCTCGGGCCGGATGAGCGGCGCGTCGCCGCAGAGAACAACGCACTCCTCGTCATCAGCCAGCCGGTTACGACAGACCAGAACCGCGTCGGCCGTGCCACGCTGCCCAGCCTGCACCACGAACTCAACGCCGTCCTGTTCGAACGCGGCCATCACTTGTTCCTTTTGAGCTCCGACAACGACGATGATGCGAGTGGCTCCTGCGGCGCGGGCTGACTCCAGGACATAACTCAGAAGCGGGCGTCCTGCGACTGGCAGGAGCACCTTGGGGACGGAGGTCCCCATGCGCTTGCTTCTACCCGCCGCGAGGACTATTGAGGTCACTCTTCTTGACGCAGTCCCGATTGCCCGCCGCGACGGACAGCACCCGTGAGCCGGGCTCACGGCCAACATTGGACTTCAGGCTCTTGTCGGTTACGACCGTTTGCTGTCGGTTCGGCAGGACCAGACACCCGAGCATCGGCCCGCTACTTCTCGGATCCGTCGCGCGCTTTGCCCTTGTCGTCGGCTTTCTTCTCCGGCTTTGCCTTCTTGCCGCCCTTCTGCTTCGCCGCCGCCGCTTTGGCCTTCTTCTCGTGGTGCCGTTCCTCACGGATGACCAGTTCCAGCAGGGCCATCTCGGCCCCGTCGCCCTCGCGCGGCCCAAGCCGCAGGACCCGCGTGAACCCGCCCGGCCGGCCCACAAACCGCGGCCCGATCACATCGAACAGCTTCTTCAAAACGGTCTTGTCGTGAATGTCCCGGCCTACCTCACGGCGCGCGGCCAGCGTGTTCTTCAGCGCGAACGTGATCATCCGGTCCGCGAACCGCCGCGATTCCTTGGCCTTGGCCAAAGTAGTCCTTATCCTCTCGTGTTCGAACAACGACGTAATCAGGTTACGCATCAGCGCCAGGCGATGCTGGGCCGTCCGGCCGAGCTTCTTGACCTTGTCTCCGTGGCGCAAGGCTACTCCTTTTCCTTTTCCTTGTCCGGCTCCCGCTCGACAATCGGCAGGCTGGAAACGTCCATCCCGAGGGACAACCCGACGTCCTCCAGCACCTTCTTCAGCTCCTCAAGCGACTTACGGCCGAAATTCTCGATGTCGAGCATGTCCTTCTCATTCCGCTGCACGAGGTCGCCGATGGTCTGGATCGAAATCCGCTCGCTGGTCGTCTTTGAGCGTCCCTTCATCAGACAGTTCAGCGCCCGATTCGAAAGTTCCAGTTCCTCGATGCTCTGGTTAAGGAGCTCGACCAGCTTGTCACGGTCCTGATAGAGCTTCTCCTCGGCAATGAACTCCGGCTCCTTGTCGGCCGGCACCATCACCGCCATGTGGTTCTTGAGAATAGTGCCCGACTGGATCATCGCCTCGTCCGGCCGGACCGTTCCGTCGGTCCAGACCTCCAGCACCAGCCGCTCGAAATCGGTCCGGTCCAGCACGCGCATCGATTCGACCCAGAAATTGACCCGCTTCACCGGCGAGAAGAACGCATCCAGGAAGATTGTCGTTTCCGGAGCGGTCCGGTTCTTCTTCAGTCGCTCGGCCTTCCAGTAGCCCCGGCCGTTCTCAACCAGCATCTCGACGTCCACCGATCGCTTGCTGTCGGAAATCGTCAGTACCCGCTGATCCGGGTTGGCAATCACGATTTCCGGTGGAACCGTGAGGTCCCGGGCCAGGAACTCACGCTTGCCTGAGGCGTGCAGGTGGCACAGCTTCGGAGTCTCCGACCAGAGCCGCAGCCTGAGCTTCTTCAGATTCAGTACTACTTCCGTCACGTCCTCAACTACATCGTCAATCGTGGAAAACTCGTGAGCCACACCGTCGATCCGCAGCTCAGTAATGGCAGCGCCCTGGACCGATGAGAGCAGAGCGCGGCGGAGCGAATTGCCCATCGTCGCGCCCCAGCCCTTCTCCAGCGGCGCCAGGGTGAACCGGCCGTACGAATCGGTTGCGGTCGCACTGTCGAGGTCGAGCTTCTCGGGAAGGGTGAAAGGCTTGAGTTTCATTTCGAGTAAAGCTCCACGATCAACTGCGTGTTACACGGAATATCCTTGACGTCCTCCGGGCTCGGCTGGCGCACCACGGTCCCGACCCCGCGGTCGGCGGCAACCGTAAGCCAGGACATCCCGGGTTGCTGCTTGTTCGCGAGAATCGCGGCGATGACCTTCATGCTGTCGTCGCCCTTCGCGCCGATGATGTCGCCGGCATCGGTCAGGTACGACGGGATGTTGATCCGACGACCGTTCACCGTAATCAGGCCGTGCCGCACGAACTGCCGCGCCTGTCCCCGCGAATTGGCGAATCCCATCCGGAACACCACGTTGTCCAGCCGTCGCTCGAGCAGGATGACGAGCGTCGCCGCCGTGTTCCTGCTCTTTGCGGCCTTGGTGAAGTAGTTGTGGAATTGCGTCTCGAGGATGCCGTACATCATCCTGAGCTTCTGCTTCTCGCGCAACTGGACCGAGTAGGCCGAAGCCCGACGCCGGCCGCGCACCTCGGGCATCTCTCCGCGCTTCATCAGCGTGCACTTGTCCGACAGGCACTTGTCCCCGCGCAGAAACAACTTCTCCCGGCTCTTGCGGCACTTCTTGCACTTCGGTCCGATATATCTTGCCATCTCTCCTCGCCTCCCGCTACACGCGCCGCTGCTTCGGGGCCCGGCAGCCGTTATGAGGAATCGGTGTGATGTCGCGGATGGAGATGATGTCCAAGCCCGCGTTCTGCAGGGACCGGTTCGCCGACTCCCGGCCCGGCCCCGCACCGCTCACGCGGACCTCGAGCCGTTTCACACCAAGCGAGCCCGCCTCCTTTGCCGCCGCTTCCGCGCACAGGCCCGCGGCGAACGGAGTCCCCTTCTTCGAGCCCTTGAAACCTACCCGGCCCGAACTTGACCAGGAGACCACCGCGCCGGTCGGGTCCGCAATCGTCACAATCGTGTTATTGAAGCTGGAATTGACGTGAGCAACACACAGCAGCGGAACCTTCTTGCGGATTGCTTTGCGTGGCATTATGCCTTACCTCCGGCCGCCGGCTTGGCTGCGGCTGCCGGCTTCGCTGCGGCGGGCGGCTTGGCTCCGGCCGGCGCCGCCCTGACCTTGGTTACGGCGGTCGTCTTCCGCGGCCCCTTGCGGGTGCGGGCGTTCGTGCGCGTCCGCTGGCCCCGCACCGGCAGGCGCCGGCGATGCCGCTCCCCGCGGTAGCTGTTGACTTCGATGTAGTGCTTGATGTAGCTGGAAACCTCGGCCCGCAGCTCGCCCTCCACCTTGTAACCGCCGTCGATCTCCTTGCGGATGGCGGCCACGTCGTCGTCGGTCAAATCCTTGGTGCGACGCGTGGAATCGATGCCGGCTGCGGCCAGAATCTTGCGCGCCGTACACTGACCGATACCGTAGATGTGCGGCAGCGCGTAGAGAATCGCTTTGTTGTCGGGCAGGTCAACACCCGCGATACGAGCCAAACGGACCTCCTATGGTTACCGAAATCAGAAAAACTGCACTTGTAGCCTAGCTTGTAAGCTGTAATATATAGCAGATTTAGGCGGAATGTCAAGCAAAAAACCCCTTGACGGCCACGAACCCAAGAGACCGCTTTCGGCCGGGGCCGACTGACCGGGATGCATACCTCCCCCTTGCGTGGAACCGCCTGCCTGTCCGCTGCCTGTGGAATCCGCAGACTCGGGGGACTCCCCCGAGCAGTTTGTGCTTGACACAAGGGGACACAAGCATAGAATACTTGCGTTGACTGGCTGAGCTCAGGCACGTAGGGTGCAACACCCCACCGATACGGAAGGTGCAGACGCACCCCGAGGTGCGACACGGTCCCCAGCTGAGAACACGGCGCGGAGCCGCCGCAATCTAGCCAGATGATGGGCAACGGGTTTTGTTAAGGAGGCAACATGGTACGGAAACTGGTAGTCCTGACAGCCTTGGGGTTGATGCTCCTACCTGCGTTGGCAGCGCAGAGCGGGAAGCCGGCCGCCATTCGGGCGATGAACACCGGGAAGGAACACCTAAGGAGGGACGAGTTCGGGATGGCAATCAAGAGCTTCAACGGGTACGCCGCGTCGGAGCCGGGAAGAAGCCACCCCTACGAGCTGCGCGCGTGCACCTACCTGAAGATGGACAGTCTGGACCTTGCGTTGAAGGACATCGCCAAGTCGCAGCAGATTGATGCCGACGGGCGTACCGGCTATTTCGCCAGCTGGCTGAAAGGTATAGTCCTGCTCCGCCAGGGCGACGTCGCCGGCGCGGAATCCGCGTTGTCCACAGCCGCCATGGGCTCCCCTTCCATCGTCGGACAGCGCATCGCAAGAGCCCGGCGGAACACCGAGTCGCTTTTTGTCGGGGAAGAAGCTACCGAACAGTCGAGCGAGCAGTATCGGCTGAAACTGGCCGAGCTAATCCTCGACGAGTGCATCGACCAGCAGCTTTTCGGCGCCCGATAGACGATCCGCGACCGCACAGCCGACAGCCTGCGCTTGGCCGGTAGCTCTTAGCGCGTCAGGGTAATCCGGGCCGTTAGCTGGACCGGTTCCGCCCGGACGATTATCAGGTGGCCGAAGTAGCTGCCCGCGGGCAGGCTCCGGCCCTTGTCGCCCGAGCCATCCCACTCGAAACTGTGCGCGCCAGCCGACAGGCGGACCTCTCCCCAACTCCGAACCGGTCTGCCCGCCAAGTCGTAGATGACCAGCCGTACTGGTCCAGTTTCCGCCAACCGGATGTTCAGCCTTAGCCCATCCTTTGTGCGCACGACTTCGAGCCGTTCGTTCGGCAGGCGCCCGGACTCGGCGACGCCGGTGACCGGCTCACCTGCCGCAAAAATGAGGGCCGGCAGGTCGGTTGCGGGCAAGTCAAGTGCCGTAATGACCGCAGTCCTTTCACTCGGTGTAATCGGCGCGGTCAGTCGGCCGTGGAGCCCAAGCGCATGCGCTTGCATCAGGTACTGAAACCCGGCAAACCCGGCCTCCAGAATCTGCCAGGAGTTGGCGGTATCGGCCACGCATACCACGATATAGACGGGTGCTGAGGTTGGAAGCTCGGGACAGGCCACGCGCAGTGCGTCACGGCGGTCGCCCGACGTGACGCTCTCCAGCCGATGGTCGCTCGTCGTGAGGTCCGTGCCCGGTGGCAGCCGGTTATGGTAGCGGTCGACGCCGACGTCGCGTACGAGGTATATCTTCCTCGTTAGGTAGTAGTTGGCCACCGCCGAAGGGACTGTCAGCCCGCGCTTTCCCGTCGGCATGTGGGGCGTGACTCCATATCCGGCCCAAAGCAGTCGCGAAACCGCGGACAGCGACAGACCCGCCGGGTCGAACACGGTATCCTGACCCAGGCCGTTGATCAGTAGCTCAAACGTGTCGGCCCCGTCGGTCACAGGCTGCGGCAGCGTCGAGTCTGACGAAACGGCGACACAGGAATCAGTCAGCCCGGCCACCGACATTCGGCCGAACACGTCCACCATGTTGATAGTGTGCGTTGGGTTCCAGTCGCTGTTGGCGTAGTTGGCCGCGAACGCCATCGGGCAGGATATCACGGTGCCGCTGCCCTCGCTCCAAAACGCGTCGCCGGCCAGAAGCCCGGCCTGAACCGCCAGGCCCGCCTCCTCGTAGCGCTCAACCGCAATGCCGACCTCGAAGGCAGAATTGGAGCTGTACCGGTGGTTGCCGGCAAGGTGCACGTTCATGACGTGACCGGCCGGGGCATACAGGTACACGTTGGACGGGGTCGCCACGTAGATCTCGCGATAGCTGCTGCCGAACGATGGCACCCGATTCATGGCCCAGAGCACGTTCGAAAGCACGGTGTCGGACAGAGAACTGGTGAACCCGGAGTGCGCCGAGTAGCGACTGTTGGAGATGATTTCGAATGAACTGCCGTGAACGACCGGCGGCGGCAGGCTCTCAACCTGCCCGAGGACAACGGAACCTGCCACGCCGAGAAACAGAAAGAAGACGATGGTATGTTTCATGGCTTCAGTCTAAGGCGCGGTTCGGCTCTGTCAAACCGCTCAGGCATCGGACACCGGAAAGAGACCGCTTCAACTCTCCCCGCCTGATTGCTTGACACTCCTGTCTTCTCCAATATACTGACCATGCGGCAGGAGGCGCGCGGCCGCACCGCACTCCGTCAGCCGGTTTCGCAGGACATCATCTTTACTTAACAGCGATTCTGCAAAGGAGGAATCAGTAATGGCCGAAGAGCAGATATTCCATCCCACGAAGGAGTTGGTCGAGAACTCCAACATCATGGCCTTCATGAGGAAGCACGGCATCAAGGACCTCGACGAGCTCTTGAAGCGGGCCGAGGATCTCAACTGGTACTGGGGCGAAGTCGCCAAGGACCTGGAGTGGTTCAAGCCGTACGACAAGGTGCTGGACGATTCAGACGCACCGTTCTTCAAGTGGTTCACCGGCGCGAAGTTCAACATCACCCACAACTGCCTTGACCGGCACCTGAAGACCAAGGTGAAGGACAAGGTCGCCTACATCTACCATCCCGAGCCGCAGGACCAGCCGGTCGAGCACTGGACCTACGCCATGCTGCACGCGGAAGTGAGCAAGCTGGCCAACGCGATGAAGAAGCTCGGCGTCAAGAAGGGCGACCGCGTCACCATCTTCATGCCGATGATTCCGCAACTGCCGGTGGCGATGCTCGCCTGCGCGCGCATCGGTGCGATTCACTCGGTGGTCTTCTCCGGCTTCTCCTCTTCGTCGCTGCGCGACCGCATCAATGATGCCGAGGCCAAGATCCTCCTCACGACCGACGGCGCCTATCGCCGCGGCAAGCTGGTCACGCTGAAGCCGAATGCGGACCCGGGCCTGGCCGAGTGCCCGTCAATCCAGAACGTCATCGTCTACAAGCGCGCGGGCAATCCGGTCGAGATGAAGCCGGGCCGCGACCTCTGGTGGCACGACATCACGGCTAATGAGTCGGCCGACTGCCCGGCTGAGCAACTCGATTCCGAGGACCCCCTATACATGCTCTACACGTCCGGCACGACCGGCAAACCCAAGGGCATCGTCCACGTCCACGCCGGCTACGCGGTCGGCACCGCCTCGACGCTCAAGTTCGTCTTCGACATCAAGCCGAACGACATCTGGTGGTGCGCGGCCGACATCGGCTGGGTTACCGGCCACTCGTATATCGTCTACGCGCCGCTGATGCTCGGGGCGACTTCGGTGATGTACGAAGGCGCGCCCGACTTCCCGGCCCCGGACCGCTGGTGGTCAATCGTCGCGAAAGAGAAGGTCACAGTTTTCTACACGTCGCCCACCGCCATCCGCATGTTCATGCGCTTCGGCGAGGATTTCCCGAAGAAACACGACCTGACCTCGCTCCGCCTGCTCGGCTCGGTCGGCGAGCCGATCAACCCGGAGGCCTGGCGCTGGTATCGAGAGAACATCGGCCTCGGCAAGCTGCAGATCATGGACACGTGGTGGCAGACCGAGACCGGCAACTTCATGATTTCGCCCCTGCCCATCACGCCGCTCAAGGCCGGCTCAGCCACGCGGCCTTTGCCCGGGATTATGGCCGACGTAGTCACCGGCGAAGGCAACCCTATCAAGCCGATGGAGAACGGGTTCGGCGTGCTCCTGAAGCCGTGGCCGGGGATGCTCCGTACCCTGTACAAGGACCCGGCGCGGTACAAGGAAGCCTACTGGTCCCGTTTCCCGGGCAAGTACCTGACCGGCGACTCCTGCACCCGCGACGCCGACGGCTACTTCTGGTTCCGCGGCCGGGCCGATGAGGTGCTGAACGTAGCCGGGCACCGCTTGAGCACCGCGGAAATCGAGTCTGCGTTGGTGGCCCATACCGCGGTCGCCGAAGCCGCGGTCGTCGGCGTGCCGGACGAAATCAAGGGCGACGTGCCCAAGGCCTACGTCACGCTCAAGATCGGGTTCGAGAAGACCGACGCCCTGAAGGATGAGTTGAAGAAGTGGGTGTCGAAGGAAATCGGCCCGATTGCCCGGCCCGACTCAATCGAGTTCCGGGACAAGCTGCCCAAGACCCGCTCGGGCAAAATCATGCGCCGGCTGCTCAAGGCCGAAGCCCTGGGCAAAGACGTCGGCGACGTTTCGACGCTCGACGAGTAAGCGGCAGCAACCGTACGGCCAGCAACCTGGAGAAGAACGTGAATGCAGGGGCACAGGAGACTGTGCCCCTGCCCGTCGTCGCGTGCCGGATGCACGCGGGAAAGAGCAATGATGAGTGAACGAAAGGTCATGAACCGATGGCTCGTGGTCGCGGGCGGAATCCTGGTGCAGCTCTGCCTCGGCGCCATCTACGCCTGGTCGGCCTTCACCCGCAAGCTCGAGGCCGCGCCCTACGAGTTCACCCGCACCCAGACCCAGATCGTCTTCGCGCTCGGCCTGCTGAGCTTCGCCGTCGTCATGGCGCTCATCGCCGGCCGCTGGCAGAAGAAAGTCGGGCCGCGCATCGTCGCCCTGACCGGTGGCATCGTCCTCGGACTGGGCTACGTCATCGCCGGCCTTGCCGGCAGCAGCTTCATCGGCATCCTGCTTGGCGTCGGCCTGCTCGGCGGCGCCGGCATCGGGCTCGCCTACGTCTGCCCCATCGCCGCACTGGTTAAGTGGTTCCCGGACAAGAAAGGGCTAATCACCGGGCTGGCGGTCGCCGGCTTCGGCTTCGGCGCTCTCATTTGGGTCAAGCTCACGGGCGGCTTCCAGTTCGGCCCGGTCAACCTCACGCCGGGCTGGACCGGCCTCTACGGCATGGGCTGGAACCCCAACCAGGTCTTCATCCTCTACGGCATCCTATTCGCGGTGCTCGTCGGCCTCGGCGCACTGCTGATGGTCAACCCGCCCGAAGGCTGGCTGCCCAAAGGCTACACGCCGCCCCCCGCCACCCGCGCGGCGACAACCGGCGGCCGTGACTTCACCGCCGGCCAGATGGCCGCGACCCCGCAGTTCTGGATGCTGTTCCTGACGTTCCTGATGGGGGCGACTTCCGGACTGATGGTCATCGGCGTGATCAAGCTGTTCGGCGTCGACGCGCTGACCGAAGGCGGCATGGCCATAACCCGCGCCGACGTCATCACCGGCACCGCGATGGGCCTCTTCTACGCGCTCTTCAACGGCCTCGGCCGCATCGTCTGGGGCGCCGTCTCCGACAAGCTCGGCCGCAAGGGCTCGATCATCCTGATGAGCCTGCTCCAAGGCGTGATGATGATCCTGTTCTTCTTCATCGGCGGCCGGGAGCTCGGCCTCTACATAGGCGCGGCCATCATCGGCTTCAACTTCGGCGGCAACTTCGCCCTGTTCCCGGCTGCGACCGCGGACTACTTCGGCAACAAGAACGTCGGCACCAACTACCCGTGGGTCTTCATGGCCTACGGCGTCGGCGGCGTGGTCGGACCGCTGCTCGGCGGCATCATGGGCGACGCCAAAACCTGGATGTGGGCCTTCATCCCGGCCGGCATCGCCTGCCTGGCGGTGGCCCTGATGATGTTCTTCCTCAAGCCGCCCAGCGGCAAAGCAGTGACAGCCCAGTAAGAAAGGACGCATTCCGTGAAGAAGCTCACCCCCGAGGAAATCCAACAACTCGTCGCCAAGGCCAAGAAACCCGCGGCCGACGCCATGCTGCTGCATCCGTTCTACAAAGGCAAGTACCAAGTCGTGCCCAAGTGCTGTGTCCGCGACTTCAACGACTTCGCCATCTGGTACACGCCGGGCGTGGCCGCGCCGTGCAAGGACATCCAGGCCCACCCCGAGAAGTCGTTCGAGCACACCAACCGCGCCAACACCATCTGCGTGCTGACCGACGGCACCCGCGTGCTCGGACTCGGCGACATCGGGCCCGAGGCGTCGATGCCGGTCATGGAAGGCAAGGCCATCCTCTTCAAGTACCTCGGCGGCGTCGACTGCGTGCCCATCGCGCTCCGCACCAAGGACCCGGACGAGTTCATCCGTACCGCCAAGCTGCTCGAACCGTCGTTCGGCGGGTTCAACCTCGAAGACATCTCCCAGCCTAAGTGCTTCCGGATTCTCGACACCCTGCGCGCCGAGATGAACGTGCCGGTCTGGCACGACGACCAACAGGGAACAGCGGCCGTCACCTATGCCGGGCTCGTCAACGCCCTCAAGTTCGTCGGCAAAGACATCAAGAAGGTCAAGGTCGCGATGCTCGGAGCCGGTGCGTCGAACATCGCCATCTCGCGCGTGATGATCAAAGGCGGCGTGACCGCGGGCAACATCATCATGTGCGACACCAAGGGCACGCTCCACAAAGGCCGCACCGAACTCCAGGAGAAGTACAAGGAGAAATGGCACATGTGCGAGATATCGAACGCTGAGAACGTGAAAGGCACGATCGTGGAAGCCATCAAGGGCGCGGACGTGCTCATCGCCCTCTCCACGCCCGGCCCGGATACGGTCAAGCCCGAGTGGATTCAGTCAATGGCCAAGGACGCGGTCGTCTTCGTCTGCGCCAACCCGATTCCGGAGATCTGGCCGTGGGACGCGATCGAGGCCGGCGCACGGGTGGTTGCCACCGGCCGCTCCGACTTCCCGAACCAGGTCAACAACTCGCTCGGGTTCCCGGGCATCTTCCGCGGCACGCTCGACGTCCAGGCCAAGACGATAACCGACGAGATGTGCATAGCCGCCGCGCTTGAGCTCGCCAAGGTCGCCGAAGACCGCGGCCTGCGCGAAGACTACATCGTCCCCACCATGGACGACTGGGAAGTCTTCCCGCGCGAAGCCGCCGCCGTCGGCATGAAGGCAATCGAACAGGGCGTCGCCCGCATCATCATGACCCACGACGAACTACTGAAGACCGCGACCGCCAAAATCAAGCAGGCCCGCGAAATGACGCAGTGGATGATGAAAGAAGGCTTCATCCCGGCCGCGCCCGCGTCCTGAGCGACCGGCTCGAACTCCGAGGG
>Ga0208046_1000084_pt1 | contig 18291 bp, 18 predicted proteins | sample PL_2010_300m_FD_184161 | JGI IMG/M metagenome (GOLD analysis project Ga0208046, IMG submission 184161) | Freshwater microbial communities from Powell Lake, British Columbia, Canada to study Microbial Dark Matter (Phase II) - PL_2010_300m... | ecosystem: Environmental > Aquatic > Freshwater >... | reverse complement strand
GGGCTGGGGACTGGGGGCAGGCGATTGGGAACCGGAGTCCGGCAACCCGGCTCGGACGGATTCAGCGGGCTGAGCCGGCTGGGCCGGTGTCTCGGCCGGCTTGGGCGGCGCTTGTCTCGGCTTGAGGAGCATCTGCGAGCCGATGAGAATCACGGCCACGAGCACGAAGCCGATGATAGTGGTTCGCGAACTAGATGTTTCAGACTGGTTTCTCATCCGGTTGTCGTTCTCCGTTCAATGGCTGTTGTCACGAAGTCTGGACGTCGTCCTTTGTCCTTGGTCCTTAGCCCTCTTGTCGGTACTGGGTCATACCCGCCTGCGGCCAACGGGTGACAGCGGGCGATGCGTTTCAGCGTCAGCCAGATTCCTTTCACCGCGCAGTGCTCGCTCAGCGCGTCCAGCGCGTACTGCGAACACGTCGGCTGAAACCGGCACGAATTCGGCAGGACCAGCCCGAATGTGTTCTGGTAGATTCGTACCAGCAGCCTAAGAAACGTGGAAGCGGAGAGTGGTCCAGTGGTCAGGTGCCGAACCCGATCTGTCATTCTGAGTCCGACGAAGAATCGTCGCTTCGAAGACCCTTTGCTGCTCTCAGGGTGACACTTCGTGTCATCTGCGTTCATCCGCGTCAATCCGTGGTTCACTTCTCCGGCCCCAGTTCTGAATTCTGCTCTATCCGGGCCGCTGCCATCCGTGTTTCTTCGAGCAATTCTGCAAAAGAGAGCTTCCCGGCCGCGGCGGTCGGCTGGACCAGGCAGTCGTATCCTGCCGGGAACCACTCCTTGTTCCGTCGGTAGATTTCGCGGAGCCGCCGCTTCAGGCGGTTCCGGGCCACCGCGTTCCCGACCCCGCGCGGCAGAAGGAATGCGACGCGGCGCGGGGACTGTCCCCGGATGGGGACTGTCCCCAAACTCTCCGCCGAGTTTTCTTCAGGCCTTGGGGCGCAGCGTAAGCTGAGGAACCGCGTGCCGGTCTTGGCGCCCAACCGCCTCACCCGGGCCACGTCTCGTCGCCGGCGCAGGATTTCGGTTCGAGCCAGGGTTTCCGCCATTCATACAGACAGGCGTTTGCGACCCTTTGCGCGACGGCGGTTAATGACGTTACGGCCTCCGGGCGTCTGCATCCGGGCCCGAAACCCGTGAGTACGCTTGCGGCTGATGTTTGACGGTTGGTATGTTCTTTTGGGCATGGGTATTCCTCAGCGGGGATTATAGGCGGGATGGCCGGGAAAGTCAAGAAACGGCGGCCGCAAGGCCCCACCACCGACGGGAGGTTCACCACAAAGGCACAAAGACACAAAGAACTCAGCCGAGATCATGGCCAGAAGGCAGAATGCAGAAGTGCTGACTCAGCCCGTCGCCAACTGCGTACTAGGAGCACGAGACAACGGAGCGCCAACGGCGCTATGACTCCTAGCTTCTAAATCCCAACTGCCAACTACTAACTGCTGATTCCTGGGTCGCGCCCCAATCCTGCCTACTGCTTGCCGTCTACCGTCTACAGTCGACTGTCTGCTCTCTACTGCCTGGTACCCAGCTTCACGATCCGAGTTCGGCTGAAGCCCTCGGCCTGAACGAAGTAAACGCCGGCCGCGAGACCCGCTCCGAACCGACCGGCGCTCGTCCTCTCGGCAATGCTCCCCATGGCATCGTAGACGACAAGGCTGGCGGCAGTGACGGCCACAGTCGAGCCGGCAAACGGGTTGGGCCGGACGGAGAGTTGTCGCAGTTCCACAGCCGGCGCATTGCCAGCAATCCCGGTCTGGGGCGAGTAGAACGCGCCCATGTCCGACCGCGTACTGTCCGGGTCCAAGGGCAGGCTCGGGTCGCCGGAGTCGATGCAGGGAGAGCCCGACGTAAGGTGATAGTCGTGGGTGACCGAGTCTACGAACAGGGGGCAGGCGGAAAGCGCGCCGGTCCCGGCCGACGCTGCGCCGCCGTAGTCAGTTACGTTGGACCAGACGTCGTTGTAGTTGCAGACGAGCGTGCTCTCTACGGAGTAGATGCCGTAGCCTTCGTTCGACACGACGATGTTGTTCCGGATGTCGGGCGTGGCCCAGCTCGAGAAGATTCCGCCGCCCTGACGCGTGGCCACGTTGTCCACAATCGTGTTGTTGTGGATTACGGGCCTGGTCAAGAGTCCTTGGTAGTTCGTGATGAGGATCCCGCCGCCGTTCGTGACGAACGGTCCCGCGTCCTCGCCCGGCCTGACCAATAGTCCGGCGACGATTCGCGCCCGGTCTCGTCGCGGGGCCGCGTCGCCTTTGGAGAGGCCGTTTTCGTAAAGGACGTTCCAGCGTACTCGCGGGGAAGAGCCGTCGCCGATGTAGATGCCGCCGCCCCATGAGTCCGTCTGGTTGGACCGGATGACGTTGTGCTCGATGACCGGTGCGGCCCCGCCCCGCATCATGATGCCCCCGCCGTCAGACGAAGTGGAATTGTCCTCGATGACGTTGTGGGTGATTGTCGGTGACCCGCCGTAGCAGTATATCCCGCCGCCGTTGCCCGCGGTGCCGTTCCTGATTGTGAACCCGCAGATGAGCGCGGCCGTGTCCACGCCCGCCCCGCAGTAGATGACCGTGCCCGTGTGATCGCCGTCAATCACCGTGGAGTCGATGTACGTTGTGTCGCCGCTGACAAGATACTGACTCGTCAGCGTGATCGACTTGCCCGACCAAGTGATGTTCTCGGTATAGACGCCGGGCGCGACCAGCACCGTGTCGCCGTTCGATGCCATATCGATGCCGGCCTGGATCGTGCCCGCACTGTCGGGTACGGGGATGACGCGCGCCACAGCGGGCGCACAGAGCGCGGCGATCGCCGCAAGAACGATGACTGTCTGATGCATTACTGCCTCCCTGGTTGGCGATATATTAGACCGGCGGGCCGTCATGTCAACGGGGCCGGGTTGTTCACCCCAGGGGGTCACAGGTGCACGTGCGGCGACCAGAGGGAACCGTGCTCTGCGTTCTCGCAGGGAGCCGTCCGTGCCGGCTCAATCCGCCTCAGGGGTGGAACCCCTGCTCGTTCCGACGATGGCGCAGAGCCATGGTACGGGGTTTGGGGCGAACAGAGGCGGGCTTGTCAAGTCGGCGAACGGGACGGACGCCTGCGGTTAGTCCGGAATGGAGGAGAGAGGGATTGAGGGATAGAGTGGCTGGATTCCGACCGCTACGAACTGCAAACCGGGGACTGGGAACTCGGCTTCATGCCCCTAACCCTTTTCCAATGCTTCCTGCATGATCTGGCGCTGGTACAGTTTCCAGTAGAGCCCGTGGCGGGTCAGCAGGTCACTGTGCCGGCCGGATTCGACGATACGTCCATGGTCGAGAACATAGACGATGTCACACGCGGCCAGGATTGAAAGCCGGTGGGACACGATAACCAGCGTCGCTCCCTGCATGTAACCGATCACATCGCGGATGAACTGCTGCTCGGTTTCGGCGTCGAGACTGGCGGTTACGTCATCGAGCAGGAGAATCCGGGGGCGGTCAAAGAGCGCCCGGGCGATGGACACACGTCCCTGCTGTCCGCCGGACAGGCGCAGGCCGCGTTCACCGATGAGTTCCTCGGTCCCTTTGGCCATCGCCTTCAACTCGGGTTCAAGCTGGGCGATGCGCACGACCTCGCGCAATCGCTCCTCGGTATCCGGCGCAGTGCGACCAAGGATGATGTTGTTGCGGATCGTGTCCGAGAACAGCCCGGCCTCCTGGGGTGCGTAGCCGAAGAGCGAACGGAGCGACTTCGTCTCGAACTCGGGCTGCGGGATGCCGTCCACTGTGATCTCGCCGCCGGTCGGCTCAGCGGCCCGGACGAGCAGGCGCATGATCGTGCTCTTGCCCGAGCCGACGGTGCCGGCGATGCCGATGCGGGCGCCGGGCGTGAGGACGATGTCGATGTCCTGCAGCGCGGGCGCACAGGGCTTGGGTTGTGCCGCCGGTTGCGGCGGATCGGCGGGCGGCTGGGCGGTGTCTTTGCTGCCGTCCAATTCCGGCCCGGCAACCGGAGCATAGCTGAACCCGACCCGCGTCATGCGCACCTCGCGGAAGTCCGTGGCCGGTCGGGTACCGGCGTTGATCCCGACATCGGGCGGGAACTCAGCCAGCTCGCGGACACGCCGCTCTTCTACCCCGGTTTGCCAGACCCAGGTAATCATGTCGGCGATGCCGATCATCGGCCAGACGAGCATGTCCACATAGGCGTTGAACGCCACGAACTCGCCGATGGTGAGTTTGCCCCGGATTACGAACAGCCCGCCGAGCGCGAGCACGGCCAGCGAACCGAGGCCGGCGACCGTGCTGTAGGTCGAGTTGAAGGCGGCGCGCAAACGGGCACCGCGTACCGCCGAGCGGATGCGTTCATTGAGGACCTTGCGCAGGCGCGCGGCGTTGCGCTCTTCCATGGTGTAGGCCTTGACCAGCCGGATACCTGAGAATGAGGACTCGAGGAAGCTGTTGGTCTCAGATATCTTCTCGCGCCATTCCCGCCACCACTTGTCCACGCGGGGCCCGATCCGGATGTAGACGAAGAAGCTGGCAACGGTCGGCACCAGGATGACTACGGTCAGCAGCCAGTTCATCCGGATGAGGATCACGATGGAGAAGGCCATCGTCAGGACCGAGGTCATGGGCCAGAAGATGCCCATCGCGGAGAACTGGGCGACGTCGTTCAAGTCCTGGTCGAGCCGCTCCTGGACGTCGCCGGACGGGTAGCGGTTGGTGAAAGTGAACCCCTGGTCCAGCACTGAGCGGAAGACCAGGTTACGCGTCCGCCACAGGAAGCGCGCGCCCGAGATCATGTAGGCGAGCGGGCGGAAGTCCTCGGACAGCGCACCGAGGACCCGGGCGGCGACCAGCAGCAACACTAGATTCCACAGCGTGCTGATGACGAAGTGCGCCGGGTCGGAGAGTCCCTGCTGGATCGCATCAATGATGTAGCCGATGATCCGGGGATAGGCAATCGCGACGGCCGAGTAGAAGAGCGTCAGCGCGGCCAGGCCGATGAACTGCTTCCAGTCCTGCCGCCAGAAGCGAAGGACGAGCTTCATGTCGAGCAGGGTTATCGCCCGACGCGGGGGCTTCGGGGTGGCGGCGCTATCCGGCATGGTGAGACTTCCTCATTCCCAAACCCGACATTGAACCACAGAGCGCACGGCGGGCGTTGGACGCCCAAGTCAAGGGGCAAATGTCAAAGGTCGAAGTGTCCCGAACGACTGTCATTCCGAGCGCAGCGAGGAATCTCGCCCCTCCTGTAAGCTTCGGGGCGGGCTCTGCTCCGCTGACAGACGAGATTCCTCGTCGCCCGCTCCTCGGAATGACATCGTCGAGAAAGCGCCGTTGTTGCACGCCTGTTGTACAGAGGCTGATGGTACGGGCCGGACTCCGAGCTTCACCCACTCTGCTCTCTCTGCGGCCTCTGCGGTTATGTCCGCTGCCCGCGTTCCGAGCTACACTCACTCTGTGTTCTCTGTGGCTTCCGTGGTTGTGTCCGCTCCGGGTCCCGGGGCTTGCGCTCACGGCTGCTCCTGGGCGAGGTACTGCAGTTTGTACAGCCGGCTGTAGTAGCCATCCTGGTTGACGAGTTCGTCGTGGGTTCCCTCTTGGACGATCCGCCCGGCGTGGACCACGACGATCCGGTCGACCATGCGAATGGTCGCCAGGCGATGGGCGATGATAATCGCGGTCCGGCCTTTGAGCAGTTCCTCGAGGCCCTGCTGGATGAGATGCTCGGTGTGGGGGTCAACCGATGACGTGGCCTCGTCGAGAATCAGGATCTCGGGGTCGATCACAAGCGCCCGGGTGAAGGCCAGCAATTGCCGCTCGCCCAGCGAGAGGTTGACGCCGCGCTCGATCAGGCTGGTGGCGTAGCCCTGCGGGAACTGCAGGATGCGTTCGTGCATGCGCGCCCGCCGGGCGGCGTCGTGCACCCGCGTTTCGCTGACCGTCTCATCGAACAGGCGCAGGTTGTCGAGCACCGACCCCGGGAACAGGATGACGTCCTGGGGCACGAATCCGATCAGCCGGCGGAGGGATTCGTTCCTAATCCGGGGCAGCTCGGTCTCATCGAGCAGGATCCGGCCGGACTTGGGCTCGTAGAACTTGAGCGCGAGGCTGGCGATGGAGGTCTTGCCGCCGCCGGTCTCGCCGACCAGGGCGATCTTCTCGCCTTTGCGGACCTCCAGGTTGATGTCTTTGAGCACGGTTCCCCGTCCTTCGTAGGCGAGTTCGACCGCCTCGAACCGCAGCGCGCGCCGGAAGTTGCCGTCGGTGAGCCCCAGTTCGCCGTCCGGCTCGGGCACGGTATCGAGAATCCCGAGCATGCGTTCGGCTGAGGCGAAGGCGCGCTGCATGATGAGGATCTGCCTCGACAGGGCGCGGATCGGGACGAAGAAGCGCGTGATATAACTGTAAAACAGGAACAGTCCGCCCACGGTCAACTGTCCTTTCAGGGCAAAGACGCCGCCGAGACCGAGGGTCAGGGCAACCCCGACCATCTCGCCGAAGTCCCAGACCAGCCAGATCCAGGTCCAGATGAACATCTCCCGTTTGCGCACGCCGTAGAGCCGGCGTCCCTTCTCGTCCATCCGGTCGGCGAAGTAGTCCTGGCGGTTGAAGGCCTGCACGACCGGCAGGCTGCGCATCGTCTCGGTGATGAAGTTGTTTATCTCGGCCACGATCCGGCGCATCTGAAGGTAGAGCGGCCGCGACCGCTTCTGCAGCAGGTAGAAACCGACCATCGTAACCGGAAAGAGCCCGGCAATCGCAAGGTACAGCCGCCAGTTGACCAATAGCATCACGACCGACATGCCGATGAGCATGATGAGGTTGCGGGCGAGGGTGACCGCGGTGGACGAGAACATCTCCTGCAGCGCCGAGGAGTCGCTCTCGACCCGGCTGATGAGCCGCCCGACGGGATTGCGGTCGAAGAAACTCGCGGGCAGGCGCACGATGTGGCCGAAGAGAGTATGCTTCAGGTCGGCAATCGCGTTCTCGCCGATAATGGCCAGCAGGGTCTGCTGGAAGTAGCCGGCCGCGCCGATGGCGAGCTGCAGGACCAGAAAGACCAGGCCGACGTACAACAGGCCCCTCACGTCCCGGTTCGGGATGTTGATATCGATCGCGTGCTTGACCAGCAACGGGGCGGCAAGCCCCATCACGGCCGAGCCGATCAGCAGGGTCGCCGCGACAATCGTCCGGCCCAGGTACTTGCGGAAGAACGGCCAGACCCGCGGCAGGAGCTTGAAGCCCTGGCCTCGGGTCTGCGCTTCCTCTTCCTCGATGTATATATCTTCGGCCGGCATTTCAGTTCCTAATCAATGGTCAATATGAGCACGGGGGCGAACTCGAAGAGACAATGGTCACCGTACCTCCTTCAAGGACGGCCCGCCCGTTTAGGGCTGGATTCTAGGAATCAGAGCGGCGGTTGTCAATTCCCCCAGTACCGGATATGGGGACAGATGAACAGGTGCAGTACAGACGCACCGTACCACAGGGCACGGGGCCAGGTCACAGCGTAGAAGTGAGAAGGGAGAATGCGGAAGTGCGGGGGCCGACAACTGCGACCTGATAGCGGGACTATGACCTTGGGCGCGAATGCGCCACGCTCGCGCCGGAGGCGCGGCTACCTGCCCAGCTTTCGGATGCGTTCCTGCCGGCGGACCAGCAGGTATATCAGCGCGCCGATCCAGTGCGTGAAGACGATGACGAGAGCCCAGATGAGCCGGTTGTTGCCTTCGTCAGTCTCGCGGGTCAGGACCTCAACCAGCATCCATATCCAGAGCCCCAGTCCGGCCAGTCCAATCGTGCCGCCGACCAGGCATATCGTAAGCCAGAACCAGCCGAACGTGCTTGCGGCGATAATCGAGCAGGGCGAGTGCATTGTCTAGGATAGCGGCCGGGCCCGGGCTGGTGCCCAGTGTTCACCCAGCGCGGTGAATGCCCGCTACTGCCTCAGCCGAGGCCGGCCGTGGCCCGGCTATTGCCCGAGTACGCCGAGCGCCTGGAGGTCCTGCTGGTGGGTCTTCACCAACTCCAGGTTGGCCGGCGGTATGGCCTCGCAGGCCACCTTCAGGGCCTGGAAGTTAGCGAACACCTTCCTGCCGGATTCGGTCGTGTCCCGCTTCATCTGCACAGTCTGGTCGAGCCCGACTGCCTCCAAGTTGAGAGCCGCCGACGCGACAAAGACCTTGTACAATGTTGCCCGGAACGTGCCCCAATCGGAACCGACGGCCTTGAGCGATTCCCCGACGCCGGGGACGTTCATCCCTTCGACCAATGCCGTAAGCGCATCAACCGGACTTCCCCCTTGCTCCTGCGCAGCGGGCTTCCACTCACCTGCCTTCAGCGCGGACTTGAATGCCGGCAGATTCTTTACGTACTGCGCGACTTCGGCTTCGGTCAGCGTGCTGCAGGCCACGGCCGGGAACGTCATGGTCGCCGCCGGCTTCTCCGGGCTGCTCTTGGGCCCGCAGGCAACGCCGGTCAGCATCACAAGCACGGCAAGCGAAACTGCTGCTGCTCTCATCTGGTTTGTCCTTTCAGTAGGGGGAGAGGATACTTCAGTACCGCCCGGAGTCAAATCGGCGGCTGGACCCAAGAACCGCGATAGGATCAACCACTGAGGCCACGGAGAGCGCAGAGCGCGTGAGGCCAGAGGTCAGGGCCGTACCCTCGGTGAACTCTGTGCGCTCTGTGGTTCAATATCGGATCCCGGGCTGGACGCCCGCGGTCAATCCGGAATGGATGTGCTCATCCGGGAACCTGGAACTGAAGACCTGGAACCAGGAACTACGCGGAATCAGCGGCGGCGTCGGACTTGGCTAATCCAGAATCTGCAATCTACAATCTGAAATGCCTCGGGCGGGCGCGTCAAGCGGGCGGGCGGAAATGGGTAGCGCTCCCAATCCCAAGACGGAGCCGGCTAGTGCCGGCGGTGGCGCCGTCGCGCAGGCTTGGAGTGGTACGGGCAGACCTTCCACCGGGCGCCGGACGCGAACGGGCAGGCGAACGCGGGCACCAGCTTGAACCCCTTTGCCAGCAGGGCCGCGCGGTACTCCTCGTGCCTCGGGTCGGTGGGCAACAGGAGCACGCACGCGTCGGCCCGGTTGATCGATAGTCCGGCTCTGAGTTGGTCCGAAAGGGGCATGTGCGGTCGGAAATTCTCACAATCCATCGTATGAGCCTCCAATGGTTAGCGGGTTATCGGGGCTGCGGGGAACGCTAGCCACGTGCGGTCCTTGGCCGATGTCAGTCCCGGCCCTCCAGCGTTCCATCCAGCCCAGTCTAGGTCATGGCGTCAGGGAGTCAAGCGATTGGCGACTCCCTAATCCTGACATTGAAAGCCACGAAGACACGAAATAGGAGGAAACGGAACCTTGTCCCTCCGCACCCATTAGTTTCGTGTCCTTCGTGCTTTCGTGGCTCCTATGTTGGTTCCCTGGCGACTGGCGAATGGTGACCGGGGCAGGGCGAGGAGAGGGATGAAGCTCAGCCCACTGCGAACTGCAACCGACGCCGAGTCGCCCTGCTCGTTCCTACGGTCGCGAAGCGTCACGAGCGGAGCGAGTCGAACGGGTCTCTCCGGATTCGCGGCCTAAGGCCGCGCCCCGTCGTCAGCGGCAGCGGGGGACTCGGCTAATCCAAGGCCTGGAATCTGCAATCTGGAATGGCGTGGCCGACCGGTCGGGTAAGTCAAGAAACGGGCAGGATCTGCGGAATCAGTGCGAAGTCAGGCGTCTGCGGCCCTCCGTCAGCCTGTTCATGCACGTACACACCGACCGGCGGAAGCCCTCTTTGGCGAGGTCATCACTCAGACCTTCGGACGCCTGCGTAAGCGGTTTGAGCCGGAGCACGTGCCGGTACTTCACGTACCACCGCAGCCAGCCTTCAAAGATGCGCTGCTCGGCCGGGAACCAGCGTCGGCGCGGGAACTGCAGGCCCAACCTGACAGCGGCAGCCATGATCCGTCGGTGGACTATACCCCGCGAGCGGCCAGCCAGTCGCTCGACGCGAAGAGGGTTCGCCCTGCGCACGCGCGAGTACATCCGTCTCAATTCCCGATGGCAATCTGGGACCGCCTCCAAGCAACTGCCGTACCTGGCGGCGGCTACTGCTCGCGCGTACTTATCGAACAGCTTCTGTTCCTCGGGCGTCGTCTCGCCCCTGAACCTTGGCAACCCGAGACTCGGCGCTTCGCGGTTCATCCGCGTGAAGATGGCTCTCGGCGAATGCGACGGGACCTTGCCGTCAAGGCGCAGCATTTCATTTGTGCAAGCTTCGGCCGCGTCCTTCACGTACTTGAAGCGACCTTCGAACAGCAGCCGGAGGTAGCGCCGGAAGATGCGTTCCTCGGGGCCGCGCCAACGAGGAGAACGCTGAAAACCCAAGGCGCGGACGCGTTCCTGCAGGCGTTGGCACACAGCCGAAGTCCGGCGACCGGCAAGGAGACCGGCTGCAGCCAGCTCCCGGCAGCAGTCGGGCAATGCCGCAACTGCGCTCTGATACCGACCAGCCACCACCGCTTTCGCGTAACGCTCCAGCACGGCGTCGCAGTCCGGGCTCCACCGGTGGAATGGCGAGGAGTTGGCGCTTCGTAGTACGCGAACGCAGATGTGGCTGCGGATGCTGACTAGCGACCGCGGCCGGAGCGGAGTCGACCTCTGCGGCAGGGAAAGGAGCTCCTTTCGGCACGCGACGGCGGCCGCCTGAGCGTGGGGATAGCTCCCCTGTGCCAGCTCCCTGGCGTGGCGGTTGACGATTCTATTCTCGGCTGCGCTCAGCCGCGCGCCGGTCCCGGCAAACTCGAGTGCCGCGAGCCGCTTGTGTATCCGCCGCCGGATTGTGTCGAACGGACGCGGGTGACTGGCGACGGGGTCGTTCGGGTTCGCGGCGAGGAGCTGGACGTACAGCCGCTCGATGTCCTGCCGACAGGCCTCCGCCGCGCGCCATGTATCGGGATACTCCCCGGTCGCCAGAGCACGGGCGTAGCGTTCAACGACCTTCTCTTCTTCCGGCAGCCAGCGCTGGCGGGGGTACTTTGGCATCTGTTTGGGATACGGTCTCATGTCAGCCAACAGCCATCGTCGGATGATGGTAGCGACCGGGGCGGGCGTGTCAAACGGACGGACGGTATCAAGTCGCGGCATCGAAACTCCATCGCCCTTGACGCGTTGGTCAATCGGCCTGAGTCAGAAGTCTTTTATTGTGTCCCCCGAACTCACACACCAGTTACGTAGCTTGTGAATCAGGGATTACCCGACAGGATCCAGGAGCCGGACTTCCCGGTCGCTATGTGGACGAGCAGCTTTCTGTTCTTCATCCCGAACCGCTCGGCAAGCGCTTTGGTGCATCCGAGGGGAACCCGCTCGAACGTCTGACCGCGCCGATACACCTTCACCTTCGGCAATTTCGCGTAGGCGCGTCGAATCGCCCGCACCTTGGCCGGGGTCAGCCCGCGAAGCTCGGCCGACACATTGACCCGAGACCCGCCTCGGTAAGCTCGCCACGTTCTCTCGCGTCCCGTCGCCAGTACCAAGTGCCGCGGGTTGCAGCATGGACGACCGTCGAGCTTGTGGACCACCAGCATTCCCTTGGGGATTGGCCCATGCTCGCGTTCGTATATCCGCCGGTGGACAGATCGGTTGGCAGGGCCGAGAACCGCGTAGCCGTTGGCCTTCTGGCCCAACCAGGGCCAGCACTCGTCATCACCACGCACGTCAACCAGCGCGACGAACTTGTCGATGCCCAAGCGCATTGCTGCGTAGAACGCACGTTCGACCTTGCTGCCGTGGCCGGGCACACGAGTCTGCCTGGTGTTGACCGGCTTGTGGGGCAGACGCACCCTCAGTTGACGGATGCGTTCACGCGTCACGCCGACAACCCGGGCAAGGTCAGCTTCGGTATAGCGGGATGCCTTCTCGCCCAACGCGAGTATCCGGTCGAGCGCTAATGGTGCTTGTCTATTCATGCCTCGGAAAAAGAGGGGCATTTCCCGTGTCTCGAGCCTCCGTCAATGACGGGAAAGACTCAGTCTCCAACATTGGTGGATTCTAGGACTCGCGGGCGGGCGTGTCGAACCAGCGGATTCACCCCAAGGGATCACCGTTGCATGTGCGGACTCCGTCTCCCCCAACTTCTTATGGCCGTCGTTATTGCCGCCGTCAGCAGCAAGCCCGCAGCGTCCGCTGCCAAGTCTTTCCAAGACCATTGGCTGTGGTGCTTGGTATCCCACCGTTCCTTGCCCAGCCCTGCGGCCATCGTACTGCCCGCCGCCACCGCCAGCGCAGGCCAGTGGGGCAAGACCCTTGACGCGCCGACGTAGACGAGACCAGCTATGCTGGCACTAACGATGACGTGCTCAGCCTTGTCGATGCCGAACGTCGGGTCGCTCGCGGCGGACGGAACCGACTCGTTCATGATTCGATTCTAGAATACGCGAGCGGGCGTGTCAAATGGGCAGGTAGGGAATCTGGGCAGCGGACCTCCTCCTGCATTCCACTCCTTGACGCTTACCGGTCCAACATGAACTTCCACGCTGAGCCCACGGCAAACGACTCGTGCAGTTTCAACTCCGCAGTGGACTTCATCACGAGCAGGTGGAGCTTCGATCGGTTCACAACAAACGCACCCAAGTAGAACCGCTCCGGAGAGTGCTGGAACGACCCGTCCATACGGCGGTCCACGTACACCTCTTCGCAGCAGACCGTAGCCAATTCCTTGATCTCGGTCCGGTCAGCCAGAAATGAGAGCAGAACTGCTTGCGCGCCGCTTGGGCCTACGAAAACAGGGCCGCTCCTCGCCCGAAGCTTGGCAATCAGATTGGCGAGCCGCTTTGCGAGACGTAGCCAGGCATCTAGATTCTCCTCGATTCTCTTGCCTGCGAGAAAAGCGGCGGCCGAAAATGTGAGTATCACCGCCCATTGAGACGCCCCGCGGCCGTACTCCGCGTCAGCGTTGACCTTGTATTCGCATCCCACTTCTTCGGCTGCCTCCCTGAGGAAGGCGACGAAGGAATCGGATACTCTGTCCTCGGGACTCTCGCTTCCAGGAACAGCAACCAAGAGTTCTAGCGACGTGGTCTCTGCCATGATTGGACTCCTTCTAGTCTATGCCTACGCTGCACTCACGCACGGTCTTCTCCATCTGGCCCTTTGCCTCGGCCAGCGTCTGCTCCTGTGCGGGACCCCAGTCGTCTTCACGGGACATCCGTTCCAGTATCTTGACTCTGAGGTGTGCCAGGGCGAGCCTCATAGAGTTCGTTCTGTTGGGGAAGAATGTCACCCAGTCCCAGTCTCTGAGTTCGAACAGCTTGCGGGCCCGTGCTGATCCTTCAACCCTGACGGGGTCGATGCCCATCTCCTCCAGCACGGCCCTCATGTCAGATGGCAGTTGAGAATAGGACTCCTGTAGATGACGATGGAACCCTTCGATGCCGTCTATTTGGTCTTGGATTCTGCCGACGAGCGCCAGTTCACTCAGAGTATCGTCCAACGGAATCAGCATGTCCTTGGGAGCCAGCGCTTCACGAGAGGCCTGGAGTTGCTGCCAGAATTCCGTAAGGTCGACTGTCGCCGCGACCTCGATGCCTTTGCTGACAAGTAATCCCTTGAGGCCCAACAGCACCTTCTGTGCGAGGTCGCTTGGAGAACTGAAGTGCTCACAGTGTAGGGACCGCTTGAGTTTGCTCCTAAAGACGTCCATCTTTGCGGCAGACTCCCCTCTGTCGATACGCCTGCTGCAGATGGGGGCGTCTTCACTCATCAGGAAACCCAACCGGTCTTTGCGGAGTTCAGACGCCAGGTCGAACTCCGCCTCAGTAAAAGACCTGCCATCAGGAGTCTCCGTTCCGTATCTGAAGGCGAGCGCACAGATGTAGATGTCCGAATGCCTGACACGTTGCAGGCACTCCTCAAGGGGTTCATTCGGGGATGCGTGCCACAGCTCCATGGCCTCAATTCGTATTCTCAATTGGGACAGTGCAGCCAGCACGCCCTCCCTGTGTTCTGCCAAGTCCTCACGGGTGGAGCCGAAGAACACTCTCACCGGTCGGTTCTGTCGCCTCTCGTCAGACATCACGGCTTCTCAGCTTCCGCGAGAGTCAGCGTGCTTGAGTGCAGCATCGCGAGGTGCTCGTAGTCCAGGTAGCGCACGCGGCTCCGGAGTGGTTCGTACACGGTGCGGCCGATTACGTCCTCAAACTGGCGCCGACGTGCGGAATGCCCCACGGCAACCATGTCAACGCGGAAGTCAACCAGTTCCGAGAACTTCTCGAACGCTCCGCGGAAGTCGGTCGTGTGCTCGATCTCGATGACGCTGTCGGGGAACCCTCGGGAGTTGAACCATATGGCATCGATCATCCGCACGGAGCGCAGCACGCGGTCGTAGGTGAACTCAGGGATGGTCGTCGTGTCGGCGATTTCCTTCAGCGGGCGAGCGGTGCAGAGACGGTTTGCATCCTGCGCGGGCACGTAGGTCTGATGGCCTTTCAGGTGCCCGAGTTCCAGGGCAAGCCCTTGATAGTACGAATGGGAAAGCTCTGCGCCTTTCGTGGTTCTGTCGTCGGGATTCTGCATCATCGCCCGGATGTCTTGCGGCAGGCGGTCGCGGTACTCACTCAGCGCCCAGAGGCCTGGCTTGACCTTGAAGAACAGGCCGGACTTCTGCACTATGCGCCGCATGGACGCAAACGGAGTCCTAGTCTTCCACTCCACGCCCTCGACCTCCAAGACGTGCTCGTAAAGGTAGCGCAGCGTTGCGAACCCGCCATTGCGCCTCATTGCCTCTGCCACCGCCTCGACCTGCGTTCTCATCGGTCCTCCGTTCTGGCCAGCCTTCGAACCTGTGTCTCGGCCACGCTGTAATCTACGCCGAGAATGCCGAGAGTCAAGCTGGCACACGGGACTCCTCCAAGCGGCGGATAGCCAGACTCATGTATGCGGGTTCAGTCTCGATGCCGACGAAACGCCGACCATTTCGGACGCACGCGACGCCGGTGGTGCCGCTGCCCATGAAGGGGTCGAGGACAAGGTCAGAAGGCTTGGTGCCGGCAAGGATGATTCTCTCCAGTAAAGCTGCGGGTTTCTGAGTCGGATGCTTGCCGTGCGCTTTCTCGGCGCGGCCCGGAGGCCGGAACTCCCAGACGCTCTTCATCTGCTTGCCGCCAGCCATCAGACGCATCAGCTTGTAGTCGAAGTAGTGCTTGCTCTTCTCCGACTTGGCGGCCCAGATGATGGTCTCGGTCGCGTGGGTGAAGTAGCGGCACGAGAGGTTGGGCGGTGGGTTCGGCTTCACCCACGTGATGTCGTTCAGAAGCTTGAACCTGAGCTGCTGCATGGCGAAGCCGACAGAATGGATAATGTGCGCCGTGCCTGAGACCCAAATGGTGCCGTCTGGCTTGAGTACCCTCTGACAACGGGAGAGCCATTCGCGGTTGAAGTTGTGATTCTCTTCCGGACCGCGGCTCTTGTCCCATTCGCCCTTGTTCACACTGACCATCCGGCCCGCATGGCAGGTGATGCCGCCGTTGCTCAGGAAGTACGGCGGGTCAGCGAATATCATGTCGAATACGCCGTCGGGATAACGCTCGGCCGTCCGGTCCATGATGCTCAGGCAATTGCTCTGATACAGCCATACGCCGCGCGACGGGTCCTTCCAGACAGGATCCGCAGCATATGGCACGCGGGATCATGCCGCGGGATGGTCTAGACGTCTACACTATAGAAGTAGCATCGCGCCCAAGGGCCGCGAGTGACCAGTTACGAGGTTCCAGTGTCCAGTTATCAGAGCGGTCGGGGGCCGCGAGCCTGAGAGACCCGTTCGACTCGCTTCGCTCCCTCAGACTCGGCGTCGGTTTGCAGGTTGCAGTAGAGTACCCAACCGAAGTCAGAAGTCAGAGAGCAGAGACCAGAATTCAGAAGTAGAAAGGAGGGGGGTCGAGGGGTCGAGGATTCTAGGAATCTAGCGACACGCGGCTCTCACGGGGCCCGCTGAACCTACGGCTCGATAGCGAGCACTGCTGCAAGCGCGCGCGTTATCTCCGCCATTTGTGCGTCATTCAACCTGCCAAGGATGCGGACAAACCGCTGCTGTGCCACAGACCGTACCTGGAAGGTGTCGGCCGCAGATGGCTTGTTAAGGCCGTTGTCCGGCGATGGTGAGATTCTGACCAGCCAGGGTGCGATGGCGTAGCGTTCCTTCCACTCAGTAATGGGTACGACCACCTTGAGTGGCAGCGCTCCGACGCTGTCGTCGTTCACGATCACGGCGGGTCGGGTTTTCCGGATTTCCGACCCAACTGTCGGGTCAAGGTTGATCAGCCAGACTTCACCGCGAAGCATGGAAGTCGTCGTGGTCAAGAGTTGTGAATGCCGTTAGTTCGCTGTCAGTTTCGTAGGCGGTCTTTAGCGCATCGGCCGCGATGCTAAGGCGCTCGCGACGTTGCGCAGTCTCATCCATTCGGCCGGCAAGGTATTGCTCGCGCAACTGGTGCAGAGCAGATTCGACTATCCCCAGCCGCTCGTCGGCCGGCAACTTGTTGAGTTCCTCGAGAATGTCGGTTCGGGTCATCTGTCCTCCGTTAGGAGACTCTAACCGCGAAGGGGATGGGGGTCAAGTACGCGCGAGAGTCGCACTTGCGGGAAGGATCGAGGAATCGAGGGCGCGCGTGGCGGGTGGGAATGAGGAGTGCCCGGCTACCAGGCAGTTGCTACGTCGGCGGTGGCGCTACGCGGCTCAAGCGAGAGCGCGCCGGGGGCGCAGGCGGTGCGGCATACGCCGCAACCCCAGCACTTCTTGCGGTCCACGATGACGCCGGCCTGACGCGGGGCGGCGCTTATTGCGCCGAACGGGCAGCGTTTGATGCAGCGCCGGCACTCGGTGCAGAGCTCCTCATTGCGGCGGATAACGTCTTCGCCCTTCCACATGATGTGCACGCCGCCGCGGAGCACGGCCTTCATCGCCATGCACCGCTGGGCAGGTCGCAGTTGCAGAGGCCCGCGATGAACGGGGTGATGAAAGTCCACGCCGTGTGGCAGAGCCCGCGCTCCTCGGCGCTCCGCAGGTACGCGATTGCCTGCTCTTTGGTGAGCCGCTCGAATCCCTGGGCTGCCGGGCCGCCGGAATAGTCGCGAAAGCCCTCGGCCATCAGCTTGTCGTGCTTGTTCACGGTCATGACGATGCAGCAGGACTCGGCGTCCGAGCCGGGCTTCATCGCGCCGCGGCAGACGCACGGCAGGCGCGTGATGTTCGTGGCGATGTCGAAGATCTTGGCGCACTCCTCGACCGGCACCGGCTGGCCGAAGTGATGTTTCTGCGCCGCGGCTTCGGGACGACGGGTGAACCACTTTCGGGCCGGCCTTGGGACGAAGCGCAGCGCCGCCAGCCCGGCATTGGCCGAGCGCCGGCTGGCCTCGAAGTTGCGGATGAAGTCGACGATGAACCCACGGCGGTTCAGGTCCGACTCCAGGTCCATTGCGTAGTTGCGGGCATTTGCATACCAGCGCTTGCCCTCGCCGTGCTGGACGCAAAAGTTACACATGGAAACCCATTCTAACGCACAGAAAGGAGTCTTACCACAAAGACACGAAGACACAAAGAGAACCCGGACAAACCAGAAATCAGAAACCAGAGATCAGAATGCAGAACTCAGGACGGGGATTAAACCAACCACGGATTAACACGGATGAACACAGATTCGCCAGCCAGATAGAGCAGAATTTAGAGACCAGAAATCAGAATGCAGGAATACGGATACGGAAAAGACCATCCGCAGATTACGCAGATTCCGCAGATGGCATGCACTGTCACCCCGACGCCTATGGAGGGGTCTCGCCCGGACCTGTCGAAGTTGGACTCGGAGTCCCAGCACAAGGGCACGAAGGTTCAGAGTCCGGACAATGCAGAAGTCAGAATGCAGATACCAGAATGTAGAATTGCGGACGCGGAGGGAAGTAACCACGGATGCACACGGATGAATACAGATGCTGGCTCGGATAGTTCAGAATGCAGAAACCAGAGACCAGAATTCAGAACTCTGGGCGTGGCAAAGCAGGGAGCAAGTCAAAGGGCAAAAGCCGAAGGCCAAGAGCCAAAGCCGCAAGACCTGGCGGAAAGCGCAAAAGAACTGAGCGAATAGTGGGAACGGCTCAGGAGGTCTAACTCCCGCATTGCCGATAGGTTGATGCCTGTTACGGGTCCAGAAGTCCACATATAGGGGTCGTATGGGGGGTAGTGTCTTGAGAAACGGCGCGAGAACAACCTGAAGAGACAATGACCGGTACGTGAAGTCCTACAACCAC
>Ga0208046_1000082_pt1 | contig 18391 bp, 17 predicted proteins | sample PL_2010_300m_FD_184161 | JGI IMG/M metagenome (GOLD analysis project Ga0208046, IMG submission 184161) | Freshwater microbial communities from Powell Lake, British Columbia, Canada to study Microbial Dark Matter (Phase II) - PL_2010_300m... | ecosystem: Environmental > Aquatic > Freshwater >... | reverse complement strand
GCGAGCCGTAGTCGTTGGTGAGCTCTTCGCCTTCGGCAATATCGCGCACGGCCAGTTCAAAGTTGTAGGAGGTCGTGATGCAGTTGGGGTTGAAGCTGTGGTTCATGAAGCGCGTGTTGTCCCAGCAGAAAACATAATTGCCGTCGCGGTTGCGATAGGAATATTTACAGAGCGTTTCGCGGCAGACGCCGGAAATTTCCTCAACCTGCCGCGGAGTGAACAGGCGGTCGAGCGGATCCATTGCCCAGGTGACGGTGCCTTTGGGAATATCGCGGGTGGCGACAATGCCGCACCCGATTTCCTTACTGATCCAGCGGACTTCTGTATCGGGGTGCAGCATGGTTTTCTTCGTTAAAAGTGGTGGCTGGAGGCGGACTTGAACCGCCGACCCGCGGATTATGATTCCGCTGCTCTGACCAACTGAGCTACCCAGCCGATGGGAAAGGGGACAGAACATAGAAAAAGCCGTTTCGGTTAGCAAGTGCAATGTGGTAAGAATGCCCCGCAAATGAACCTGATTCTCATTCATTCCCATGAACCGGACTCCGCAGGCCGTGTCAGCCTCGCCGGTGAACGCGCGGAACACATTCTCCATGTGCTGAAAGCCGCGCCCGGCAAGACCCTGCGAATCGGTCTGCTCAACGGATCGAAGGGCCGCGGAATGGTCGAACGTATTAGCGGCCAAGAGGTTGTTTTGCAGTGTGAGTTTGAAGAAAAAATTCCGCCGCGCCCGACGGTCGATCTGCTGCTCGCGCTACCGCGTCCGAAAGTGATGAAGCGGCTCTGGGCGCAGCTCGCCGCACTCGGCGTCGGCCGCATCATTCTCACCAACGCCGAAAAGGTGGAACGCTACTATTTCGACAGTCATATTCTTGAGCCGGACTTTTACAACGAGCGCCTTATTGAAGGACTCCAGCAGGCGGGCGACACGATTTTGCCGGAAGTCCGGATCATCAAAGAGCTCAAGCCGTTCCTCGAAGACGAGCTCAACTCCGTTTTTCCAATCTCTGGAAAAAAACTTCTCGCCGACCCGTCCGGCGAGAAGAATATTTTCCAATGCATGGAACCGGCTACGCCGCAACGCTGTTGCTTAGCGGTTGGCCCGGAAGGCGGCTGGACGCCGTACGAGCTGGAACTGTTCGCCGCGCACGGCTTTCAGGTTTTCACCGCCGGCCCGCGCATCTTGCGAACCGACACCGCCTGTGTTGCTTTGCTTTCTCTGCTTACGTTACTCTCGGGATCAAATGAACAATAAATGGATCCAACAGATCGCCACCGGGTTTGGGGCCGGGCTCAGTCCGGTCATGCCGGGGACCGTTGGAACACTTTGGGGGATTCCTCTGGCGTGGGCTGTTGTGCAGATCCCGTCCCTTAATCTTCAGGTCGCGATCTGTCTGGTTCTGACGATGATCGCCATTCCAATTTGCGAAGCGGCTGAAAAACAACTCGGCAAAGGCAAAGACCCCGGATGTATCGTGGCAGACGAATATCTCACACTGCCGATCTGTTATCTCGGTCTGCCGTTCACGCCGTGGGTGGTATTGAGCGGATTTGTGCTGCACCGCATTTTCGATATCACCAAGCCGCCGCCGATCCGGCAATTGCAGAACCTGAAGGGCGGAGTTGGAATTGTCATTGATGATTTTGCCGCCGCGCTTCTGGCGCTGGCCGTCAACCATCTGCTGTTCTATCTGTTTTTCCAATGATTGGAAAAACAGGACGGAACCGTGTGAATTAATCCCTAGTTCCATCATTTACAATGTAACGGATCATCGTTTTGCCAATACAGCGCCCATACACCATTTTCTTCGCCTTGATGGACATCTTTTGCTAGAAAGTTCGTCCATGAGCACTACCGACACCATTGCCGCGATTGCCACTCCGCCCGGACAGGGCGGCATCGGCATTGTGCGTGTCAGCGGTTCCGGGGGCTCCGGTGAGCACGGTCGAACCGTTTGGAAAATCGCTGACCAGATTTTTCAAGGTTTGGAAAAACCGTCTGCAGTGAAAGGCGGAACCTTTCTGCACGGTAAAGTGACAGCCGCTGACGGCACGGAAATTGACGAAGCGCTCTGCCTGATTTTCCGCGCGCCGAAAAGTTACACCGGCGAAGACACGGTTGAAATTCAGGGACACGGCGGGCCGGTTGTCCTGAAAAAAATCCTGCGCCGCTGTCTCGATGCCGGTGCGCGGATGGCCGAGCCGGGCGAATTCACTAAGCGCGCTTTTCTGAATGGCAAGATGGATTTGGTGCAGGCCGAGGCTGTCGCCGACTTGATTCACGCGCAGAGCGACCGCGCCGCTAAAGCCGCGCTTGAGCAACTCGAAGGCGGACTCAGTAAACAGTTCAACTTTCTTTACGACGGACTCATGGCAACCGCCGCCGATATTGAAACCACGCTCGACTTCGTCGAGGACGAGCTGCCGGACGATGTTTTTCCAAACCTTGGAAAAAAGCTGGATGAAAGTTTCCAGGCATTGGAAACGCTGCTTGCCACCTGGGATGAGGGACGGCTTTTGCGCGAAGGCGCACGTGTTGTCATCATGGGGCGCCCCAACGCGGGGAAATCGACGCTCTTCAATGCATTGCTCGGAAGCGACCGCGCCATTGTCACCGAGCTGCCCGGCACTACGCGTGATGTCATCGAAGAAACGCTCGTCCTTGACGGCATCCCGCTGCGTGTATTGGATACCGCCGGACTGCGCGAAACCGAATGCCTGATTGAACGGGAAGGTATTCGCCGTGCCCGCGCTCATTCCGCCTCCGCCGACATCGCCGTTTACCTGATTGATTCCTCTCTGCCGTTTTCCAAAGAGGACGAAGAGCATCTCGCCAAGCTTGATCCGAAGCGAACGGTCGTCATTTTAAACAAGGCAGATAAAAAAGTTTCAGGTTTCAAGTTTCAGGTTTCAGGCTTCAAGCTGGTGGAAACCTCTTTGATTAATGGCGCCGGAGTTGCCGAAGTGAAGGCCGCCATCGCCGCGAAACTGGAGGCCGGCGTTAATCTGAATGCACCCGCGCACGCTGTGATTTCCGAACGGCACCGGAATTTGCTGGAAACCTCGCGGGGTGAATTAACTCTGGCGCGCAAACGAATTTCCGAAGGGGGTGAATTGGGCGCCGCGCCTGCCGCCGAACATCTGCGCGCCGCGCTCGAAGCACTGGGACAGGTCACCGGACGGATCTATCACAACGAACTGCTCGACAACATTTTTTCCCGCTTCTGTATCGGGAAATGAGTTCCTATGGACAGAGACCGGATCGACAGAACGTAACCCTTATTCCGGAAGAAGCTCTTTAACCATGGTCGAAAGCGTATTCAGCATAAACGGTTTTCTCAGGCAACGATCAGCTCCTACTTTCTGCGCCAGGTTCAGATATCTATCAGGGTTCTCTTCCAGGGAGCCTCCGGAAATCGCAATAATTTTTAACGACGGAAAGCGCTTCTTCAGTTCGACAATCAGTTCAACGCCGCTCATATTCGGCATAACAAGATCTGTGATCACCATATCAATACAACCCAATGAAACCAGACCCAATGCCTGCGCCGCTTCTGATGCGGACACCACATCGTAACCCAGCCGCGTCAGCATTTCCTTGAGCACCATGATCACGCTGGTTTCATCGTCAACAATAAGTATGCTAGCCATAACGTTCACGCCCCTCTCTGCCTACACAGGGTATCACCCCGCACAGATATGCACAAATAGATGTGTGATTATTTTGAGAAAAACTTTATCTCCTCAGCAATGTCCGCGGATCGGGTTTGCCGGATTTTCCTGCGGCCTTCTTTTTCCCGGCGATCAGGAGTTGAAAAAGCGGAAGAGGGGAAGTATAAACAAGCCATACGGCTTGTGTGAGCCCTCTTCTTTGAAGAGGAACCTCTGGGAACCCATAGCAATACGTGTTTAGAATTAAAGGTGTTTGAATCATGCCTCGTATTTTGATCGTAGATGACGACATGTTTATTCAGGCGGTGGTTGCTACCCTTCTGACCAAGCATGGGTATGATGTCACCGCGGCCTCAAGCGGCGAAGGGGCTCTCCAGATACTTCGGAACCAGATGTTCGATCTGATGCTTTCGGACGTCGATATGTTGCCCATGAACGGGTTGGAGCTACTGCAAAAAGTCCACGAATCTTATGCCAGTATGGATGTTGTCATGCTCACCGGCCACGACTCAATTGCCGTTGCTGTTGAAGCCATGAAAAAGGGGGCTTTCGACTTTCTCGTTAAACCCTTCCGCCCCGATGAACTGCTTTTGACTGTGCAACGTTCGCAAGGGTGTTGTAACGCCTCTTCGGAGAACGAGATGCTCCAACCGCAACCGGATCTCATAGGTGGCTTTGTGTCAGAGAGCGCCAGCATGCGAAAAGTTTGCGACATGATTAAGCGCGTTGCACCCGCCAGTGTCACCGTGCTCCTTTGTGGCGAAAAGGGAACCGATAAAGAAATCGTCGCCCGCGCTCTCCATCACTACAGTCCGCGCAAAGACGGACCTTTCGTGGCCCTCGACTGCGCTGCGCTTCCCGCCGAGCAGATGGAATCGAAACTGTTCGGGCGTGTGGATGGCGCCCCTGCCGACCAAAAGGGTTCGTTTGAAGCCGCGCATAAGGGAACTCTTTTTCTCGATAACATCAACGCCCTGTCGCCAGATACCCAACCTAAACTCCTCGATATAATACATAATAAAAAAATCTACAAAGTTGGCGGAACCAAGCAAATCGAAATCGATGTGCGCCTGGTCGTCGCTTCCAGCGAAAAACTGGACGGCCTTGTCGACCAGGGCGCATTTCAAGAAACCCTCTATTCTCGACTTAGCGCCCTCCGTATCGACATCCCGCTGTTGCGCAACCGGCGGGAGGACATCCCCGTTCTTATCAATCAGGCCATTTGTCTAAACCTCAATTCCGGCGCCGAAACGCCTGCCCTTGATTCCAAAACAAGAGAGATTCTCTATAATTATACCTGGCCAGGCGACAAACGTGAGCTCAAAGAGGCCGTCCAGCACGCGCTCTCTCTCGTGAAAAACGGAGTGATTACAAAAGAAATGCTTCCCGCAAAAATAGTCTCCGCCTTCGAGGAGGGCGTCCGCTCCGGGGTCATCACCAGCCGCGAGCAGTTTAAAGGGCGGTCCTTCAAGGCATTCCTTAACGTCAAAAAAGAGGAACTTCTGAATCAGATCAACAAACCGCCGGACGAAGAAAAAAAAGTTGCCCCGTACGATTGGTCAAGACGAGTTTTCCCGGAAGGGTAAAATTCGTGTTGATTCATAGTTAAACTTCCAACCATTGGAAATTCGTTGTGAGTACAAAAACCATTCTGATTACCGGCGGGGCTCAGGGCATCGGACGCGGATGCGTGGAGCATTTTCTAAAGTCCGGCTGGAACGTGACGGCGGTGGATATTCAGCCGATGGAATCCGCCGAGCGGCTGGAAGCTGTTCTCGGCGACACGTCGCTCGAAGCCACGGCAAAGCTGGCGATGGTAAAAACCATCGAACGCTTCGGGCGGCTCGATGCGCTGATCAATAACGCCGGTGTTGGAACGCGCGGGAAATTCAACGTCGAAGAACTGCCGCTTGAAGAATGGACCCGCGTGCTTGGCATCAACCTGACCGGCTATTTCCTGATGGCGAAACACGCCGCGCCGCATCTGCGTAAAGCAAAGGGCACAATGGTGAACATCGCTTCAACCCGCGCGCTGATGTCGGAGCGCGACACCGAAGCCTACGCTGCGTCGAAGGGCGGGGTGGTGGCGCTGACGCACTCGCTGGCCGTCAGCCTCGGGCCGGACATACGCGTCAACTGCATCAGCCCCGGTTGGATCGAAACGCGCAAGGATGCCAAACACAGCGATGCCGACCGCTTGCAGCATCCCGCAGGGCGCGTCGGTGTTCCGCAGGATATTGCCGGGCTGGCGGACTTTTTGATCTCCGCCGGCTTTGTCACTGGTCAAAACTTCGTCGCCGACGGCGGCATGACGAAAAAAATGATCTATCAAGAGTGATCGAGGAGCCACGGATCTACACTGATTCACACTAATCTCTTATTAGTGGTTTTGATCTCTCCAACTTCATTGGGCTTCTGCTACGTTTCAGCAATGACGCGGTGCTTGCGGCGCTGACCGGCCCAGCGCGGCAGGTAACGGCATCCGGGACTTGCAATCGCCTTTAGATATTCGCATCCTGCGCCGGTTGTCCCCCTCCACATGAAAGGATCGCCATGAACAGAAAAATGCTGCTGTTGCTGTTGAGTCTCTCCGCGATGTTTCTCAATGGATGTATGGGGGTTGATAAAGTAAATCCCTGTGATGTGGTCATCGGTTCGCATCCCCTCGTCACGCCCGTTCCGCGGCCCGACAAAGAAGGGTGGATGGCGCGCCATCAGGCGATTGTTGATCGAGTCGCGCAGGGGAATATCGACCTGCTGATGGTCGGCGACTCCATCACGGCCGGATGGGAAAAGAGCGGCAAAACGGTCTGGGAAAAATATTACACCTCGCGTAATGCCGCCAATCTGGGCATCGGTGGCGACGGCACGCAACACGTTCTCTGGCGGCTTGAAAACGGCGAAATCGAAAATATTCATCCCAAGCTGGCCGTGCTCCTGATCGGCACCAACAACTCAGGCGGCGATAAGTACACGGCGGAACAGATCGCGGACGGCATCAAGGCGATTGTCTGCAAACTGCGCACAAAACTGCCAGAAACCAAAGTTCTGATTCTGGCGATCTTCCCGCGCGGTGACGCGGAACAGCGCAAGGGCACAGACAACAATGCGACCTACAACGCGCAATGGGCCAAGAATGACAAAGCCAGTCAGCTGGCTTCGCTGGTGGCTGACGACAAAATGATTTTCTATCTGGATGTCAACAAAGCCTTCCTGAACGAACAGGGCGAACTGACCCGCGAAGTCATGCCTGACCTTCTGCACCCCAAGGCGAAAGGCTATCCGCTCTGGGCCGCGGCCATGGAGCCGACCATCGCCAAACTCATGGGCGAAACCAAGTAACCGCTTGGCGAATACTCCCGCTCGGAATACCTCAGGTCCGGACATTGGAATAATTCAGGGTGGAATTCCCAATGTTTGGAACTGCATCGCCGGGTGGGCGGCGAGAGAGGGTTTGTCAGATTTCGAGCCGACCCCTTTACTGAATGGGTACTCGCGCGACTCTTTCGGTATTGGACGCTCGCTGGCGGAGTCGAATCTTATGATTCTGCCCATAAATCATTCTGCTTAAATCTGCTCTGTTCGTGATGAGCCGCACCGTTGGAGCTGGGAATAGGCAGGCCAGAGAGGCAGACGAAAGAGGCTCTACGAATGCGGAGCAACAACGTGGCAATCATTTATGGGTAGAATGATTAGGAGGAAGAAATGTTCCAAGCATTGGAAAATATGAAACCGCAAAAAAACGCACAGGTCGCAAAAGGTTAAAAAACAGGATCGACATCTTTTCTGCGAAGCCTTGTCTGCTCAACATCCGAAGCCCGCACCTTAACTTCTACAAGAATTTCTGCCCCTGTAGTCAGACCGCCTGTCAGTATCGCCACGATTAATTCGCTTAGTTTCAATCCGGTCTTTTTCATGATGACTTACCCCGATTAATTATTGTTTACGTGGAGTATGTTCACAAAGGTCGCAGAATTAGTCAATAGACCTGCCTGAGAGGACAACGCTGAAAATGTTGTGAAGGAAACCCTTACCGATGAGACATCGGGCAGGCGAGATCGATTTTGCCGGGTTTTCAAACCAATCCCCGTTACTGAATGATTAAATGCGAGGACTGACCCCTTCGCTTTTTAGCGGAAGAAAGAGCGAAGGTTGCGAAAGAAACGGCGGGACAATTTCCAGACAAGCGGTTGGTTGAGTTTGCCCCTGAGATTTCGCGTACAGTCTTCTGCTGTTGAAATAACAGCCAACTCTTCATTGCAGGATTCTTCCCACCAATTATCATGGGCATTTCGTATCTCCCCGCCGCACTTCTCCAGTTTCACTGCCAGATTCCAGTTCGATAATTCATCTGGGGTAAGATACAAGGCAATCAGTCCGCTTTCATAAAGCTTGGTTGTGAAGTGTCCTGCACAAAGGCTGTAGTCCGGCCGGTCAATACTTGTTGGATGAGCGGTATCCGGCGTAAAAATCTTTTTCTTTTGTTCTTCGATAGCCTCGCGAAATTTTCCGTAAAGGAAAAGGTTGTGGTCCAGTTCGAATTTTAGGGCCGAAACCAGATTTCTTTTTTCAAAGAAGTCACGGAGGATTTCCCCAATCCAAACAATCAACAGGGCGACAAAGAAGCCTCTAAGTGCCGACCAGAACGAGAACGATGAAGCCTGCTCTTCCATGAGATACTCCTGTTGATGGTGTCCTTTTATTCCGTCGTTTCCGTGTGTTCTGTGTATTCAGTGGTGAATTAAACCAACTCTTTTGCCCCGGTGAGTGCGGCATCAAGCGCATCGGGATTGCGGCCGCCGGCCTGGGCGCGGTCGGGTTTTCCGCCGCCGCCGCCGCCGCACTGTTTGGCGATGGAACCGACGATTTTTCCGGCGTTCTTGCCGGCTTTGACTAAATCCGGCGTGACGGCGCAAACCAAAGCGACTTTGCCATCCGATGCTCCGCCAAGAATAACAACGGCGCTGGTGAGTTTCGGCTGAAGCGCGTCCATGACGGCGCTAAGCAGTTCGGCGTCGGCTTCGCCCATGTTTTCGATGAGCAATCCGTCTTTGATTTTGCCGAGCAGTTCGTCGGCGATGGCCGGAGCTTTAGCCTGCATTTCAGCCTGTCGTTGCTTGGCGAGCTGTTTCTGGCGTTCGACTTCTTTGGCGCGTTCCGCTTCGGCGGCATCGGCGGCCTTTTGCTCTTCGATAAACTGTTCGGCGTATTTTCCGCAGACGGCTTCGATGCGGCGGATGCCGGCGGCGATAGACGATTCGCTCGTAATTTTGAAAAGGCCGATGTCGCCGGTGCTCCTAACATGACAGCCGCCGCACAGCTCCATCGAGAATCCGTTGAACTTGCCTTTGTGTCCGCCAAGCTGAAGGACGCGGACGGTGTCACCGTATTTTTCGCCGAAGAATTGTTGGATGCTCGGCTGTTTCTGAACTTCGGTAAACGGAACTTCAGTCCAGAACACCGGTTCGCCGACTTTGATCCGGTCATTGACCAGCTTTTCAATCTTAGCGATCTGTTCGTCGGAAAGTTTTTCCGGCGAGTTGAAGTCGAAACGCAGACGTTCCGGCGCGACGAGCGAGCCGCGCTGGCGGGATTCTTTGCTGACCACTTCGTGTAGCGCCCAGTGAAAAAGATGCGTGGCGGTGTGATGGCGCTGAATATCGGCGCGGCGCGAGCCGTCGACATCAACCAGCACGCCTTCGCCCGGCTCTGGCGCGCGTCCGGAAACCAGTTTGGCTACATGAACGGTCAGTTCGCCCTGTTTCAGGGTGTCAAGAATCTGCAATTCGCCAATCAGCTTTTCATCGGCAATGAGACGGATTCTTCCGGTATCGCCGGACTGTCCGCCCATTTCGGCGTAGCACGGCGTCTTATCCAAGATGATGTTGAATGTGGGACAGACACTCTTGTCTGTCTTTTCTTCTTTAGATGAGCAGACAGGAGTGTCTGCTCCACATGGGGAGATCGCTTCAACCAGTGCTTCCGCTTCGAGGTTGTCGAACCCTACGAAGACGGTCGGCTTCACTTCAAGACCTTCGCTTTCAACGGTCACGACGGTTTTCTTTTTGGCGTGGTCGGCGCGGGCGAGGTTGCGCTGTTCTCCCATCAGCTTTTCAAAGCCTGGAACATCGACGGTGAGTCCACGTTCACGCGCCAGCAGTTCCGTGAGGTCGAGCGGGAAGCCGTAGGTGTCATAGAGTTTGAAGGCGTCTTCTCCAGAGATGATCGGCGCATTTTTAAGTATTTTTTTCCAATCACCGTTTCGAAGTTCATCAAAAGTAAACTCACCAACTAACTCGTTGTCGCGGTAAAATTTTCCACGAGCCATTTTAATCTCTTCGGGCTTCGTTCCCCGCCAAGCCTCGGAGTTTTGAATCATATATACCTGTTCTTTATGGGATGCCGCAAAAAGCGCGTGCCCAAGAACTTCGTTTTCAAACAAGGTAATCCCGCGGTCGAGGGTGCGGTTGAAGGATTCTTCTTCGGCTTTGAGAGTTTTCTGGACGCGGTCCGCATTTTTCCGAAGTTCGGGGAAGGCATCGCCGAAGCTGTCGGCGACGGTGTCGGCGAGTTTATAGAAGAAGGGTTCGCGGAAGCCGAGCGAGCGGCCGTAGCGGACGGCGCGGCGCAGGATGCGGCGCAGAACGTAGCCGCGGCCTTCGTTTGACGGTGCGATGCCATCGGCGATGGAGAAAGTGAGACAGCGGATGTGGTCGGCAATGACGCGAAACGCGATGTCGGCCGGATCGGTCATGGAGGAGCCGTATTTTTTGCCGCTCATTTTTTCCAAGGTTTGAAAAATCGGCGTGAAGACGTCGGTTTCATAGTTGGAGATAATGCCGGAGAAATCCGTAAAACCTTTGGTGCATTGAATGATGGAGCAGGCGCGCTCGAAGCCCATGCCGGTATCGACGTGCTGGGCGGGCAGCGGAGTGAAGGTGCCGTCGGGGTTGGCGTTGAACTGAATGAAGACGAGGTTCCAGATTTCGATGCACTGAGCCGTGCCGGAGTTAACCAGCTTTGCGCCGCCGTCGCCTTTCGGCGTGAGGTCAACGTGCAGTTCGGAGCAGGGGCCGCACGGACCGGTGTCGCCCATCATCCAGAAGTTGTCTTTGCGGTTGCCGGGGACGACGTGGTCGGCGGGCAGATATTTCAGCCAGAAATTCTGCGCTTCGGTGTCGGCGGGCATTTTGTCGTCGCCGCCGAAGTAGGTGGCGTAGAGGCGTTCTTTTGGGAAGCCCCAGACTTTGGTGATGAGTTCCCACGCCCAGTCGATGGCTTCTTTTTTGAAGTAGTCGCCGAAGGACCAGTTGCCGAGCATTTCGAAGAAGGTGTGGTGATAGGTGTCGAGGCCGACGTCTTCGAGGTCGTTATGCTTGCCGCCGGCGCGGATGCACTTCTGCGTATCGGCGGCGCGGCCCGGCGAATAGGGGCAGTTGGACTGGCCGAGGAAGATCGGCACAAACTGGTTCATGCCTGCATTGGTGAAGAGCAGGTTGGGAGAGTCGGGAAGCAGACTTCCTGATTTTACGATGGTGTGCTGTTTCGATTTGAAAAAATCGAGGAACGACTGGCGGATTTGGTTCGAGGTCATGATTTAGTTCTCAGTTCAAGGTTCAGAGTTCTCGGTTAAAGAAGGCGGGAATTTAGCATGAACAGCCCCGATTTCACGGATTTTTTCCTCTTTTTCATCATCTGGAGGTTTATACCACACTTCATGAAGTGTGGTATTTTGAAAACCTCGGGCGGGTTTGAGTTTGACCGAAGCGGGAGTGGATGCGAGGATGCGCGCTCAATCTTATCCGGAACCAAGGAGTGTATGGGATATGAGTGACTTCATCGGCCATGAGTGCGGCATTGCCGCGATCCGTCTGCTTAAACCGTTCGAATACTACGTCGAAAAATACGGTTCGCCCGCTTTCGCCATCAACCGCCTTTATTTGCTGATGGAAAAGCAGCATAACCGCGGGCAGGACGGCGCCGGCGCGGCGGTTATCAAATTGGATGCGGAACCGGGCAAGCCGTTTATTTTCCGTTCGCGTTCCGCAGACAAGGATCCGATCTCGCAGGTGCATCAGGAAATGCTGTCCGGACTGGCGGATGCGCAGGCGGAAAATCCGGCGCAGGCGAATGATCCGGTCTGGCTGAAACGTAATGCGAAGTTTGCCGGCGAACTGCTGCTGGGCCATCTGCGTTACGGCACGCGCGGCCGCGGCGGCATTGACTTCTGTCATCCGTTTTTTCGTCCGAGCAACTGGAAGAGCCGGAATCTGGTGCTGGCGGGCAATTTTAATCTGACGAACAACGACGAGCTGTTTGAGGCGCTGGTGGAGCTGGGACAGCATCCGATTGACGAAACCGATACCGTGATGGTGCTGGAGAAGATCGGCCACTTCCTCGACGAAGAGAACGACCGCCTTTTCCGCGAGTTCCGCAAGGAAGGTCTGGAGCGCGCAGTGATTTCCGAAAAAATCGCCGATCATCTTGATCTGGTGACGGTGCTGAAGCGTGCGGTGAAAAATTTCGACGGCGGCTACACGATGGCGGGCATCATCGGCAACGGCGACCTGTTTGTTATGCGCGATGCCTGCGGCATCCGCCCCGGCTTTTTCTATCAAGACGATGAATTCGTGGTGGTGGCCTCTGAGCGTCCGGCGATTCAAACCGCGTTTAATGTGCCGTTTGATTCGGTTCAGGAGATCAAGCCGGGCCACGCGCTGATTGTCCGCAAAAACGGCGAGGTGCTTCACGAGCCGATTTCAGAGTCGCAGGAAGTCAAACCGTGTTCCTTTGAGCGGATCTATTTTTCGCGCGGAACCGACCGCGACATCTACGGCGAGCGTAAACAGCTGGGCCGTCAACTTACCGATCCGGTTTTGAAGGCGATCGACTACGATCTGGATAACACCGTTTTCTCCTACATTCCGAACACGGCAGACGCCGCGTTTTACGGATTGATGGAAGGCGCGAAAGCCTACGTCGCCGAGCGGGCGAAATATCACATTCTGCATGAGCGCAATCTGACCGCTGATCGGATTACCGAGCTGGTCAACTATCAGCCGCGCATGGAAAAGATCATGACGAAGGATGCCAAGCTGCGCACCTTTATCACCGCTGATTCCGACCGGCGCGAGCTGGTCTCACTGGTTTATGACACGACTTACGGTGTGGTGAAACCGACTGATACGCTGGTGATCCTCGACGACTCCATTGTGCGCGGCACCACGCTGCGCGAAAGCATCCTGCGGATTCTTGACCGGCTACGTCCGAAAAAAATCGTCATCGTTTCGTCAGCGCCTGAAATCCGTTATCCCGACTGCTACGGCATCGATATGTCCAAGCTCAAGGACTTCGTTGCGTTCCAGGCCGCCGTCGCTCTGGTGAAAGAAACCGGACGCGAAGCCGTGCTTAAACAGATTTATGACGCCTGCAAAGCCAGTCTCGGACTGCCGCGCGATCAGGTGAAGAACGAAGTCAAAGCGCTTTACAAACTCTTCAAGCCGCATGAAGTGGAGACGAAGATCGCCGCGATCCTGCGGCCCGCCGATCTCAAGGCGCAGCTCCAGGTGATTTACCAGAGCATCGAAGGCCTGCATGCCGCCTGCCCGAACCATAAAGGCGACTGGTATTTCACCGGCAATTATCCAACGCCCGGCGGCAACCGCGTCGTCAACCGTTCCTTCGTTAACTTTATGGAAAACAGCGACGCGAGGGCCTATTGATTATGGAAACGAGACCGAAACTGACGGACTTCGATCTGTTCCTGCACGGCAAAGGAACGCATTACCGTATGTACGAAAAGCTCGGCGCGCACCTGCTGGAAGAAGACGGGAAGAAGGGCGTTTATTTCGCGGTCTGGGCGCCGAATGCTCAGCACGTCAGCGTGATCGGTTCGTTCAATAACTGGGAGGCGTGGATTCACCCGATGACGTCGATTGGCAGTTCCGGTGTCTGGGAGCTGTTTATTCCCGGCGTCAAAGAAGGCGACCAGTATAAATTTGAAATCAAAGGCCCAGACGGTTTTTGGGCACAGAAAGCTGACCCGTACGCTTTCGCCGCCGAACTGCGTCCGCGCACAGCGTCGGTGGTGTGCGACCTCAGCCGCTATCAGTGGAACGATGCCGCATGGATCGAACAGCGTGCGCAAATCAAGTGGCATGACAAACCGATCAGCGTTTATGAAGTTCATCTCGGTTCGTGGAAGCGGCAGGACGGTTGGCGCTGGCTGACCTATCGTGAATTGGCGGAACAGCTGATCCCGTATGTCAAAGAGATGGGTTACACGCATATCGAGCTGATGCCGATCGCCGAACATCCGTTCGACGGTTCGTGGGGCTATCAGACCAGCGGTTATTATGCGCCGACCTCACGCTTCGGAACACCGGATGATTTTCGGTTTTTTGTCGACCGCTGTCATCAGGCGGATATCGGCATTATTCTGGACTGGGTGCCCGCGCATTTTCCGAAAGACGCGCACGGCCTCGGCTACTTTGACGGCACGCATCTCTATGAACATGCCGATCCGCGGTTGGGCGAGCACATGGACTGGGGCACGCTCATCTTCAACTACGGCCGCAACGAAGTGAGCGGCTTCCTGCTCTCCAACGCCATCTTCTGGGCGCATGAATATCATATCGACGGACTGCGTGTGGATGCCGTCGCCAGTATGCTTTATCTGGATTATTCGCGCGAAGCGGGACAGTGGATTCCCAACTGCTACGGCGGACGGGAAAACCTCGAAGCGATTGAGTTTATCAAGCACTTCAACAGCATGGTGCATTCGGAATGCCCCGGCTTCCTGACCTTTGCCGAAGAATCCACTGCGTTTCCGCAGGTCTCGCATCCGGTGGACTTCGGCGGGCTCGGCTTCGACTTCAAGTGGAACATGGGCTGGATGAACGACACGCTGAAATATTTCAGCAAAGATCCGGTTCACCGCAAATACCATCAGGGCGACCTGACATTTTCCATGATCTACGCCTTCACTGAAAATTTTATCCTTCCGTTCTCGCACGACGAAGTGGTTCACGGGAAAGCCTCGTTGCTCGACAAAATGCCCGGCGACTTCTGGCAGAAGTTTGCTAACCAGCGCCTGCTTTTTGCCTACATGTTTGCGCACCCCGGAAAGAAACTGCTTTTCATGGGTTGTGAGATCGGTCAGTGGCGCGAATGGGACGCCACGACCAGCCTTGACTGGAACCTGCTCGCCTACGAGCCGCATCAGAAACTCAAAACGCTGGTGAAGAAGCTGAACGGTCTCTACACCGGCGAAGCCGCGCTCTATGACATTGAATCGTCATGGGAAGGCTTTGACTGGATCGATTTCCATGATGCGCAGAGCTCTGTCGTTTGCTTCCTGCGCAAAGGTCTCGACCCGCAGGAAATCATTGTTTGCGCGCTTAACCTCACGCCGACGCCGCGCCCCGGTTATCGCATCGGCCTGCCGCAGGCTGGCGACTGGAAAGTCATTCTCAACACCGATGCCGCTATCTACGGCGGAAGCGATTCCGGTCCGAAAGAAGAAGCTGTTTACGATGCACACCATCTGCCGTGGCATGGCAAAGGGTTCTCCATTCAGCTCGACCTGCCGCCGCTCGGCGCGCTCATGCTTAAATTTCAGCGGTGAGTTTTTCCAAGGATTGGAAAAACAGGCACTAAGGCACATAAGCAGCGGGCGAAAAGTTCCGAGAGTTGGAAGATACCCGGACTTTAAACATACAAATCTGGCGGCGAGACAAAAACCGGTAAGAGCGGCCCACTTTTGTCTTAATTTGCCTTCGAAAAATACAAGTGTGTAATCTTGAACCATTCGCAGGCCTCATCTGTTTGCCGCGATAAATAGTTCTAATCCCTTCACCACCAGCGCGTAAGGCCGTTGTTCTGTGTGTTGATTTTTACTCAGGGCATAGAACGTGCTTTTCCTCCGTCTTTAACTTCGCGTCTAAAAAAGCGCGCCGACAAACGGAGGGAAACAAAGATGTGGTTTAAAAAAAGACGGGTTCTGTTCTTCATTACGGTTTTGTCAGCGTTTCTGCTGACCGGCACTGCGCAGGCGGCGGAAAGCGCGCCGGGTGAACTGGCGCAGTCTTCCAATACGCTGTTCATTCTGATCGGCGCGGTGATGATTCTGGCGATGCATGGCGGCTTCGCTTTTCTGGAAGTCGGTTCGGTCCGCCGCAAGAATCAGGTGAACGCGCTCAACAAAATCATTTGCGAATGGGGTTTCTCCACCATCGTTTATTTCCTGATCGGTTATCCGATAGCCCGCGGTGTTTCCTTTCTGGTGCCGGTCGAAACGCTGACGGTTGATCATGGTTTTGCCTATGTGAAATTTTTCCTGCTGCTCGGTTTTGCGGCCTGTATTCCGGCGATTATCTCCGGCGGCGTCGCTGAGCGTTCCAAATTCTGGACCAACGCACTGGCGGGCGGAATTTTTGTCGGGCTGGTTTATCCGCTGATCGAAGGTTCTCTCTGGGGCCGCTTTTCGAACACGCTGGCCGGGACATCCGGCTGGCTGGCGACAATCTTCGGCGCTCCGTTTCATGACTACGCCGGTTCGGTGGTGGTGCATGCGGTCGGCGGCTGGCTGGCGCTTCCGGCAATTATGCTGCTCGGCGCACGGTTGAAGCGTTATGAATCCAATTCGATCAAGGTCAGCAGTATTCCATTTCTTGCACTGGGAAGCTGGACGCTGATTGTCGGCTGGTTCGGATTTAATGTGATGAGCGCCGGCGCGGTTGAATCCATTTCCGGGTTGGTGGCGATTAACTCGCTGATGGCGATGGTCGGCGGCACCATTGCCGCGATGCTGATTTCCAAAAACGACGCCGGTTTCGTGCACAATGGCGCGCTGGCTGGTCTGGTGGCGGTCTGCGCCGGCTCAGATTTGTATCATCCGGTGAGCGCTGCGGTCGTCGGCGCGATTGCCGGTGCGCTTTTTGTATTCCTCTTTGAAACGGAAACCGTCAAGTGGCAGATCGACGACGTGCTCGGCGTCTGGCCGTTGCACGGAGCCTGCGGAGCGTGGGGCGGAATCGCCGCCGGTATCTTCGGCCAGAAAGCGCTCGGCGGTGTCGGCGGCGTTTCGTTCTTCTCGCAACTGATTGTGACCGCCGCAGTGGTGACCTTTTGTCTGGCCGCCAGTACGATCGTGTACGGTTTGATGAAGATCACCGTCGGAATACGGCTCAGTCCGCACGAGGAACTGATCGGTTCCGACCTGGCGGTGCATCGGATTGAGGCTCACCCGGAAGACGCGCTTTGAGAATGGAATGCTGGAATAATGGAATGCTGGAATAATGGAATGCTGGAATAATGGAATGTTGGATCGAAGGAGGATTTTGATATGAAAATGATTATCGCAATTATTCAGCCTGAAAAACTCGAAGACGTTAAAGCGGCGCTGTTCAACGCCGAGGTGCATAAGATGACGGTCAGCCGTGTGCGCGGTTGCGGCCAGCAGATGGGATTCACCGAGCACTACCGCGGACAGGTTCGCTCCGTGAACCTGATCGAAAAGGTGCGGCTGGAAATCGCGGTGAACGACAACTTCGTCGACTTGACCGTCAAAGCGATCATCAAAGCGGCCAAGAGCGGAAAAATTGGCGACGGAAAGATTTTCGTCACGCCGCTGGAGCAGTGCATCCGCATCCGCACCGACGAAACCGGTTCAGAGGCTATCGGGTAGGGGGCGTTGACTAACGACCCCGTTTGCTCCGAAAGAACCAGTCTCCTTTCGGTGGCAGCTTATCACCACATACGCGCCGTCGCGCCGCCGTCCACCACCAGCACACTGCCGGTGATGTAGCTGCCGGCGTCGCTGGAAAGCAACAGCGCCGCGGGTGCCAGTTCGACCGGCTGTCCCCAGCGTTCGACGCAAGTGCGCCCCGCGAGTTTGTCCTGTTGCTCCCTACTGAGAATCGACATCGGCATCTCGGTGGCGAATGGGCCGGGAGCGATACAGTTGACGGTGATACCGTGCGGGCCGAGGTGGAGCGCGTTGGCTTTCACCATGCCGTGCAGCGCCGCCTTGGTAGTGCTGTACGCCACGCGGTCGGAAGTGCTGGCCGTCGCCATGATCGAGGAGATATAGATCATCCGCCCCCAGTGCCGCTGCATCATTCCCGGAGCCAGAGCGCGACTCAATACCATCGAACTGGTCACGTTCAGTTCCAGTAAGGAGTCCCAATCGTCGTCGCGGATTTTATCCACGGACTGCGGCACGTTCCAGCCGGCGTTGCTGATGAGAATGTCCACCTTGCCCAGGCGTTTGATCGCCTCCTTCGCCAGACGTTCGGCGTCCGGACGCTGGCCGACATCGGCCACGATGGCTTCGACCCGGCCGCCGGTTTCGGCGGCCAGCTTCGCGGCCGCGGCCTCGATCCCGGAACGGTTCCGGCTACAGATCGCAACGTCTGCGCCGGCGAGAGAGAGTATGCGGGCCATTTCGAATCCAAGGCCGCGGCTGCCGCCCGTGACAAGCGCGCTCCGGTTCGTGAGGTCAAAGGGAGTGTTAAGGTAGTGGTTCATGGATAGGTAACTACCTTATATCCTGCTGAAAAGTCAATATGGCAGGCCTTATGGGGCAAAACTGGAGGAAAGTAACGGGCGTTTTGCCATTCTCTCTTGCCCGCACGGGCTCCGCCGTGCTAGATGTTGGACGTGGTTTTTAACCGAAAGGAATTCATCATGGCGCGTGCGTATAATTTCAGTGCGGGGC
>Ga0208046_1000080_pt1 | contig 18549 bp, 15 predicted proteins | sample PL_2010_300m_FD_184161 | JGI IMG/M metagenome (GOLD analysis project Ga0208046, IMG submission 184161) | Freshwater microbial communities from Powell Lake, British Columbia, Canada to study Microbial Dark Matter (Phase II) - PL_2010_300m... | ecosystem: Environmental > Aquatic > Freshwater >... | reverse complement strand
TAGGATTGTATTCTCGGAAACGTTGTGCGCCCATATCAATTAGACTCAGAAACCACCATTCCGTTCTGGCGTATTCGGGTTCTCCGACAGGCTCCTAGAGAGAACGACGAAAGTGCTGAAGACCGACTAGCCAAGGTCCAGCAGAATACCACGAGCCGCCGGACAACGGCGGCTCATCGTCTTGTTGGCAGGATTAGGAAGGAGATTGGCACAGCGAGAGTCGCTTTCTGAGTCCTCCTGCAAACCGCTCTGGGAACCGGCTCACGGGTCCCCGTGCGAATCGAATTCCGAGACACCTTGCAGGTCACGCTGCGAATCACCTTCCGCGTGGCGGCGGAAGTCACGGCCACAATCGGCTAGCAGTTCACTTCGCCAGTCTGTCTCCAATTCGCACTGAAGGTCCCCATCGGACTCACGCCGCCAACGGCAATCCGCGCCACCTCTTGAGCCACCCTGCGAACCACTCCGGGAACCGTCCAGGGAACGACCCCCATGGCGGTCCAACAATCCACCTAACTTACCTATTGGTGTACGCTTGCCCGAATTCACCCCGAGCCGCGCATGAGTCCTATTGGTATCATGCGCGGAGCCGCCTGCCGGGAAATGCAGGCGGCTCGCCTATGAGTGTCGGAGACCTGAAGACCGGGTGCTACTCCTCGTCTTCCGGCGCCGGGCCGCGATATGAGATCGAGACTCGATGGGACGCGCCGAGTTTGCCGTACGGCGAGAAGGCGTAGTCCACCCCAATGCCCTGCCAGGATATACCCAGCCCGGCGCGCAGGCCAGAGAATCCGTCATAGTCCGACCCGGTCCGGTATCCGAGCCTGAGCGCGAAGACTTGGACAGGCCGGCATTCGGCACCGGCTGCGATGCCCGGCTTCTCGGTCTCGGAGAGGATGAAGTCCTGCGTGACCCCGACGATACCAATATCATAGCGCCAGCCCAGGCGGACCTGCCACGGCAGGCTGTAGCTTTCCTGATAGAGCGTCGCCTTGGTCCCGATGTTGGCGACCGAAAGGCCGGCCTTCAGCCCGGGCAGCGGGGTTTTGTACATCGCGCCCACGTCGAACGCCCATGCCGAGGTTGAGAGGCTTTCGTGCTGCTGGTGGATGAACTTGAGCCCGAGGCCGAAAGAGAAGTCGGAGACGTTCTTGCCGTAGCCGAAGTTCAGGGACCAGTCCGCAGCCGAGATCATGTAGTCAGGGATGGTCTCCCCGCGAATGTTGACCCCCTGCAGCGCACCCGAGCCCCAGTAGTCGAACGCGAGGCCGAAAATGCCGAGTTCGTCGGAGCCGAAGGCGCCCGCCACGTACTCGTGGTTCATGCCCAGGAACCACTGGTTGTGCGCGAGCAGGAGGTCGAACGTGCGGACGTTCGCCAGTCCGGCCGGGTTGTAGAACAGGGCCGAGGCGTCGTCGATGTAGGCCACTGCCGCCTCACCCGTGCCGCAGACGCGCGGGCCGACCGGTATCTTCAGAAAGGCAGCGCCGGTGGTAGCCGAAAGCAGCGCAGGCACGAACAGTAATAGAAGCGCAGTTGTCTGCCTCATGTCATCTCCTTGCGCCCTGGAAAGCGGGGACAGTCCCTGGGAGTCGCACAGGGCCCTGCGAAGGGACAGTGGGGCTGTTGAAGAAGCCGCCTTTTGTCATTCTGAGCGCAGCGAAGAATCTTCGCGATGATGATTCCACGAGAGTTAGAAGACCCTTCACTTCGTTCAGGGTGACATGAACGGGGTTTCTCAACAGCCCCACAGTCCCCGTTTTCCGAGCCACGAGAATCTGCGTTCATCTGTGTTAATCTGTGGTTCATACTTCAGCTCCTAGCGGATAACCGAGAGCTTGCCGACGCGGCTAGTGCCATCCTCGGCAACAACCAGGTAGACGTAGATACCGCTGGCCACCTCTGCCTTCCACGCGAGGTGGCCGTCGCCGCGCTCCTGATCTCTCCAGACCTCTTGTCCCGACGCGTCGTAGACGACGACGCGTGCTCCTTTAGTCAGGCCTTGGAAGTGTATGGCATCGTGCCCGATGCCATGGTTCGGCTTGAACGGAATCGGCGCGACACCCAGTGAGTCCAGGCTCTGGCGCGGCCTCGGCCCGTTGATGCGCAGTCCGAACCGTTCTTGTATGACGAAGCCGGATATGTCACGCGCCTCAATCAGGACGTTGCCAGTGAACTGGCCGAGCGGCGTGCCGACCGGCACCACCAGCGCTAGCGTGCAGACAACAACCTCCCCCTGCATCAACGACTCAGGCAGATACAGCACAAAGATGCTGTCGAACTCGGCGTCGGTCGTACTCACCTTGCCTGAGTAGGTCAGGTAGTCGAGCCGCGACCGGCTCGGCCCGTCCCAATCATCCGGGTTGTAGGCGGTGCTCGTGTTGGCCAGCACGAACGCCGCCTTGGCCCAAGGCGAATAGACCGGGCCCGCGGGCTGCGTCCAAAGGTCGATGGTGTCGGCGTGGACGCGGAGCGAGTCGTTGTCGACATCGAGGTCGCCGAGGATTCGCACCAGGACATTGAACTTCTCCTGGATGGTGACGCCCATCGCGTCCTCCCCCTCGACCAGGAATTCGCCTGCGTAGTCGCCGTCCGGAGTGCCGGCCGGGACGTACACCGAAAGCGTGCAGGCGGCCGCCTGACCGGCATCGAGCGAATCGGGCATCGCGGCTATGAAGCTGTCGAGCCGGGCGCGCGGCGGCGAGTGGAGTGTGTCAACGAGGAATCCGCTGCACCGGATCGACCTTATCCAGGACCTGCTTGGCCCATCGATCGTATCGGGATTGTATTCGGGCCACGTGTTTGCCAGCAGGAATACGCCGCGGGCGTATGGTTCGTAGGGCGTGGCGGGCGGGTTCGGAAACAGCTCCAGTGTGTCGTTGTGCACGCCCAGCGAGTCGTTGTCGACATCGAGGTCACCCAACACCTGCGCGAGCGCATTGAAGGTCTCAAAGACGGCGGCTCCTCCCACGTCCCGGCCCTCAATCGTAATGACGCCGATATAGTCCCCGTCCGGCGTGCCCGCCGGCACGTATACCGACAGCGTGCATTCTTCCACCTGCCCGGTGTCGAGTCGCTCGGGCATCGTGATGATGATGCTGTCCAGCGTTCCGCGTGGACCGGACAGGGAACCGTAGTACCGCAGAGAGTCGACGGCAGAAAGGCTGGGGCCGTCCCAGGTATCGGGGTTGAATGTCGGGCTCGTGTTCGCGAGTATGAAGCGGCCCTGCACGTATGGGCCCGTTTGGCCGGGGAACCTCGGGCCCAGTTTCAGAGTGTCGGCCGTCACCTCGAGCGAGTCGTTGTCCACATCGATGTCGCCGAGAACCTTCACCACCCGGCCGTGAACCGAGTAGATGTTGCCACCGACTGAGTCTTCGCTGAAGTCCTGCCAGACAATGTAGAAGTGGGTGATGGTGTCGCCTGACGTGTCAACCTGCGCCTGCACGAACAGCGAGGGGGAATAGAAGTTGTTGCCGAAACTCCCCGAGTTGGCGCCGGTGAAAGTCTGGATGAGCGACTGGCTCGCGGAGAAGCGCCGGGCCGAATCGCTGTAGGCCGCCATGTGGATCCCGTAGGTACTGGCGTTTTCCGGGTTGTCGTGCCAGGCTGCGACCATGATGCCCTGCGGGCTCATCCGGATGACCGGCTTGAAGTTGTCGCAGCGCGCGCCGGTGTCCGGCGCCCACCAGTTCACCCGCTCGCTCGCGCTGGCCGAGAGGCTGTCGCGGGGAATTCGGGCGAACCAGATATCCGGGTTGGAATTGCCGCTGGCCCGGCGGGAATCCTCCCACGAGACGAGCACATCTCCGGTACCCGCGTTGCAGGTCATCGACGGGTTGCCCCGGTAGACGTTGTCCCGGTTGTCGTTGACCACGATATCCGAATCGTGGAACGTCACGCCGCGGTCGAGGGACCGATTGTAGCCGATCCACGGATGCGGGTCCTGGTTGGTCCCGCCGGTGCCGCGCGCCCAGGCGCAGTGGACCCGGCCATCATTGTCGACCGCGATGTATGGGTTCCGGTTGACGTTGTCCGGGTTCTTATCGACGATGCCGAGGTCGGTGAATGACGCGCCGAGGTCCATCGAGCGGGCGAGCTTCATCTGGATCTTGCCAGTGGCATTGTCCGCCCAGAGCAGGTAGATAAACGTCGTGTCCGGGTTGCTGCGGCTGTCAATGGCCAGCTTCGGCTGGGGCCCGAAGTTGATGCCCGAGTTGAAGTCGTTCACCACGGTGATGTCAGGTACCTGAATCGGATTCGTCCAGGTTGTGCCGCGGTCCGAGGAATGCGTGATGTAGACACGCCAGGTGTTGCCGCGCCAGGCCTGCCAGACCACATACAGGTTGGTCGCGTCGACCGCGAGCCACGGGAACACGTAGTACTGGGATGCGTCCTGGCTGAGGTTGACGTTCGGCACGGTCCATGACCGTGCGGTGTCATAGGACGCCGCGAAGTAGACCTCGAAGCGCCCGTTGTTGTCGCGGTCGTCGGCCCAGACCGAATACAAGGTCCAGGTACTGTCCATGATTGTCTGGGGATGAATAGCGGGGTGTCCGGAGAGTCCCGGCGCGTCGTCGACCCTGACCGGATCGTCGAACACTATTGCCCCCTGCCAGGGCAGCGAATCCTGCGCCGTCGCCGCGGACACCAGCAACCCGAGGAACAGGAACCACGTTCTCACGATGTCTCCTCTCTCCACAACAAAACTCCGGCCGTCAGGAACGCAAAGCGCTGTCTCGCGGAAGGAGCCGCGGCCCGCGCGGCGCCCTGCCGGCCGGTCACGGACATGAGAATATGTCGCCGTCGGCCGTCTGTCAAGATTGCGGGTCTTGAACCGAGGGCTACCGAACGACGATTACTTTGGCGAGGCGCGCTCCGTCAGACGAACGGACGAAGTAGACGCCCGGCTTCAGGTAATCAACCGGCCGGCCAGAGGCATCGAAGGCCACAAGGCCCGCTTGCAGTTTGCCCGCGATAGTCTGCAGCATGCTAGCGCGAACGATGGTGGCGCCTCGCGTGCAGCGAGGGGCAGGGGACGGAGGACCGGATTCGATAGCGCTGGACCCCGGGATGATGCCGCGCAGGTAGTAGACGTCTGGGTTACCCGAGCTCGCGTCGTGCCAAACGATGTGGATGCCAGAGTCCGAATCGCAGGTGATTGAAGGGTTGCTGACATCCCCGGAGTCGAGGCCGGTGAGAGTCATCGGCGAACTCCAGACGCCGTTCGTGTCTCTCTGCCCGTACAGGAGTTGCGTGTACTCGCTACCGGCCGGGCTGCACCATACCGCGTGGCAGCGCCCCACAGCGTCACACGCAATTGACGGGAACTGCTGCTGGTATGCCCGGATTCCGCCGACGCTGCTTATCGCCGACCAGCCCGAAGCCCCGCGGCTTCGGTGGAACACCTGCTGGTAGAAGCTCGAGCCGGACATGCCGTACCAGACAACGTGAACCACACTGCCCCGGTCTATGGCAACGCACGGCCGATTCTGGGTCAGGCCCCCCGGGAGGTCAGACACCAGCTCCACGTCCTGCCATGCGCCTGCAACCCTGCGGCGGCAGAAGACCTGATTGCGGTCACCGCCGAAATCCATCCCGCACCAGACCACGGCAATGTCGCCGTTCCTGCCCGCAGCGACAGAGACTTGGTCGTGGCCCACCGCCGCTTCAGAGACCTGAATCGCCGAGTCCCAGCCGGTCGCCGAGTGCCGCTCTCTCAGGAAGACCTGGCTGTACATGCCTGTATCAGGAGACCCGTACCAGGCGACCGCGACGTCACCCGTGCCGGGCACGCACGCCACCGACGGATGAAACTGCATGAGCGAAGTCGTGGTGCTGTCAATCAACGTGTCGGGTCTCCAGTGATGGGCGGCCGCATCGTAGCGTTTGTACCAGATGCCGCAACACGACCAGTACTCCATGTGCCAAACCAGATGGACGTTGCCCGCCGAGTCGCAGGCGATGCCGGGCCGGTAGCACCTGACCGATTGGCTGGTCAGCATCGTCTCCGGCAACCACGTCCTCGCGCCGGCGTCGTACCGCCGATACCAGACCTGGTACGGCACGTCGCGCTGGTCCAGCCAAGCGACGTGTACGTTGCCGCCAGCATCAACCGCGATGCTGTGCTGGCCGCCGTAGCCGGTGTACTGGCTCGCGGAGTTCGTGGTCAGGCGGATGATGGTGTCCCAAGTCACGTCGGCGCCGTGCGCCGCGGCGAACAGGGCAAGGAGTATAGGGCCTATAGGCCATGCAGGACGCATATGCGACCTGAGCATATGGCCGCCCGACCTATCTGTCAATCCGCGCCGCCCGGCTTGACCGGCGGGCACCGGGGTGTTACGATTCCTGCATGCGTAACACTGAGGGTCTGGGGACAGTCCCCGTGCGGGGACAGTCCCCCAGCGATTTCGAAGCGGGCGCGGTGCGGTTCAGCGTCTCAATGGAGCCGGAACTGCTGGCCGGGTTTGAGGCACTTCTCCGCAAGACCGGCTGGTCCCGCTCCAAGGCCATCCGCGACCTTGTGCGCAACCGGCTGGCCGAGTCCGAACTGGAGCGCGGTTCCGGCCCGGCCGTGGGCGTGCTTGCCTACGTCTACGGCCACGACCAGCCCGACCTTGCCCATCGCCTGATGCACGTGCAGCACGACGCGCACGCCGAGGTCGTATCCTCGACCCACGTCCACCTCGATCGGCACGACTGCCTCGAGGTCCTGATCCTGCGCGGGCCGGCAGATCGGCTGCGCAAACTCGCGGACGCGCTGCTCGCGCTGAAGGGAGTGCGCCAGGGACACCTGACCCTGACTCCGGCGACCTGCCCGCTCGCCCGTACGCACCGGCACGACCATTAGAAGGGAATCGAAATGCAGCTAATACTCGCTGTCGTACTCCTGGCTCTGCCGGCCGTCGGCGCGCCCGCCGGCTCGTCGGTCCTGACGGTTGACGAAGTCGTGGTGACCGCCGAGCGCGTGCGCCACCCGGTGCGCGACGTGGCCGCATCGGTCAGCGTGGTCACGGCTGTCGACCTCGACCGCACGCTTGCCCGGACCGCGACCGCGGCGCTCTCGTCTCTGCCCGGTGTGTTCGTTCAGAAGACCGGCCCGTTCGGCCGCACCGACATCGACATCCGCGGGACCGGTGACCGAGGCTGCCGCGTGCAGGTGCTGGTTGACGGCCGGCCTGAGAAGATGCCCATCTTCGGCTGCACGGTGACGCACACGCTGCCCTTGAACAACGTCGAGCGCATCGAGGTGGTGCGCGGCCCGCTGTCGGTGCTGTACGGTTCCGACGCGATGGCAGGTGTGGTAAACATCGTGACTCGTCGGGCCGAGAAGCCGCTCGAACTCGGAGCACGGTTCGACTACGGTTCGTTCAACACCCGCCACGTGGTGGCCAGCGCCGGGCTGAGGCAGGGCGGGTTCAACGCCCTGCTGTCCGCGGACAAGGCGATGTCGGACGGGCACCTACCCAACTCGCAGTACAACGGCAACGACGTGTCGTTGCGTGCCGGGTACAACTTCTCGCCCGCGCTCCAACTCGACTTCACCGGCAAGTACTTCACCGGCGTGAAGCACGAGCCGAAGCGCTCGACCGACCCGGACACGCTGGTCGCGACCGGCTGGAACCAATACGGCCGCGGCGGGCTGGACCTGACCGGCACCCTGGGCTCGGAGACGTTCGGCGGATTCGCCAAGGTGTATCGGACGTTCGGCGAACACGTCTTCGACCCGACCGACGGCTGGCACTCGACCGACTTCACCGATGGCGTGACCCTGCACGGCCACCGCCGCTTCGACTTCGGCAACCTCGCGCAGGCCGGAGTCGAAGCCGGTATGCTCTCCGGCACCTGGATCCAGTCGGACACGAGCTGGCCGACCTGGACCCGGAACCGGGCCGCGGTCTTCGCGCAGGACGAGCAGACCCTTGGCCCGGTCACGGCCAACGCCGGGCTGCGCGTGGAATACGACAACATCGGCGGCCCGGCCTTCTGCCCCAAGGTCGGGGCCGTCGGCCGCATCCCGGCCGGCACGACCGTGCGCGCCAACGTCAACCGCGGGTTCCGCTACCCGCCCCTCAACTACACGTCGGTCTTCCCGCCCAAGAACGAAAGCCTGAAGCCCGAGGTTTCGTGGAACTATGAGGTCGGCCTGAACCAGCAGATAGTCACCGGCCTCAATGCCGATGTTGCGGGCTTCATCCTCAAAGGCGAGAACCTGATTGAGACCGGCCCGAATCCCAACCCGCCGCCACCGGTCCAGTTTCAGAACAAGGGCAGCTTCACTTTCAGTGGAATCGAGGCGACACTGCAGTTGCGCCACGGCCCGTGGCGCTCAAGTGTCGCGTACACGCTGACCGACTTCGGCGTCAATACCCGCGCCCGCGCCGGGTCCAAGCTGAACGTCGCCGTGGGCGCGACCGCGAGGAACATCGACCTCGACGTCACGTTCCAGCACGTCGCGCGCTACTACGAAACGGACGGCTCCGGGTTGCCGATACCGTCGTACTTCACGATCGACACCCGCGTCGGGTATCGGCTCCAGAAATGGCTCGACCTTTTCGCATCGGTCGAGAACCTGCTCAACCGCCAATACGACACGTTCGCCGACCTGCCCGGCACCCAGGCCGGGCGCTACCGGATGCCCGGCCGGGCGTTGACCGTCGGCCTCAAACTCAGGAGTCTCTGACATGATGAGAAGAACCCTTGTTCAATGGCTGCTGTTCGGAGTCGCGGTCTTAGGCTGCGCGCAGCCAAAGACGAAACGGATTTCCGTCGTTGCCTCGACCACGCTCATCAGCGTGATTGTCCAGGCGGTCGGCGGCGACCGGTTCGCGGTCACGACGATTGCGCCGGCCGGGCTCTGCCCGGGCCACTTCGACCTGAAGCCGTCGGACGTGACTGCGGCGAACAACGCGCGGCTCATTCTAAACCACGGCTGGGAGGCCTGGTACCCGGGGCTGGAGAAGGCAATCATTCCGCCCAGACCGCGCCGGGTGACGCTCACGACCCAGGGCAATTGGATGATTCCCGAATTGCATAAACGGGCAGCAGCGGAAATCGCGGTCCTGCTTGCGGAACTGGACACTGCTCGCGCCGATACATACCAATTGGCCGCCGCGCGCTACGAGGCCGACGTTGACTCTGCCGCCGCGTCCGCGAGGACAATGCTTGCGGGAAGGACGCTGCCTCCAGTCATCGCCGCCAAGCAGCAGTCGCCGTTCGTCGCGTGGCTGGGCTTCCACGTGGTCGCGACCTACGGCCGGGCCGAGGACATCAGCGCGCAGGAACTGACCCGGCTGGCGCGGGTGGCGATTGACTCCGGCGTGAAGCTGATTGTGGACAACCTCCAGTCCGGGCCGGACGCGGGTAAGCCGCTGGCCGAGGCGCTCAACGTGAAGCACGTGACGCTGACCAACTTCCCGCTGGAGGGGTCGTACTGCCAGGCCCTGCTGGCCAACGCCGACGCACTGGCGAGTGCGGTCAAGTGATGGAAGACGGGCGGGACTTGGGACACGATCCCGATTCCCCGGCGGAATCGGGTCATGTCCCGCGCCCCGGTCATGTCCCTGACGTCGCGGTTTCGGTTCGGTCGGTCACGGTCAGCTACCGCGAGCACATCGCCCTGCGCGACGTTTCGCTCGACATCCGGCGGGGCGACTTCTGCGGCATCATCGGGCCGAACGGCGCGGGCAAGACTACGCTCCTGACGGTCATCAACGGCCTCGGTCACATCCACTCCGGAACGGTCCGCATCATGGGCGAGCCGGCGACGCGCGCGAACTTCGGCCGCCTGCGCCGCCGTATCGGCTACGTCGCCCAGCAGGAACGCGTGGACCCGCGCGTGCCCATATCGTGCCTTGAAGCAGTGCTCGTCGGCCGCTGCGGTCGCGCCGGTCTGCTCCGACGACTGAACGACCACGACCGGGAACGCGCCCGGGCGATGATGGAACTCACCCGCACGTCCCATCTTGCCGACCGGCCGGTCGGCCAACTCTCCGGCGGCGAGGCCCGCAAGATTGCGCTCGCGCGGGCTTTGGTGCAGGAGCCGGAGATACTGCTGCTCGATGAGCCGACGTCGAACCTCGACCCGCGCGCGGTCCGCGAACTGAGCGAATTGGTGGTGGATGCGTACCGCCGCTTCAACCTGACGGTGGTGATGGTCACGCACCAACTCGACCACCTGCCGCCGGTCGCCAACCGGATAATCATGGTCAAGGACACCCGCATCACGCACGTCGGCGACCGCACCGCGCTGAACGACGCGCGCCTGATTGCCGAGCTCTTCGCCGATGCCGCCTGAATTCATCGTCCTCTGGCGACCGCTCGTCGCCGCGGTACTTGGCGGACTGGTCTGCGGGGTCGTCGGAGTCTGGGTAGTGATGATGAACATCCCGTTTGTCGGAGTGGCCATGTCGCACGCGGCCTTTGCCGGCGCGGTCACCGGGCTCCTGCTCGGCATCAACCCGCTTCTTACCGCCGCTGTCTTCTGCATCGCCGCATCGCTGCTCATCGGCCCGGTCGCCGAGCGCGCCGACCTCGAACCCAACGTCTCGCTCGGCATCATCTTCTCGGTCGTGCTGGGCTTCGCCTTCCTCGCCATCGGCCTGATGCGCGGCCCGCGCTCGGACGCTCTCAGCCTGATATGGGGAAGCATCCTGCTGGTCTCCGCGCGCGACATCATCCTGATGGCCGGTGCGACCACCGCCGTGCTGCTCTTCCTCGGGTTGTTCTACAAAGAGATTCAGGCCGTGCTGTACAACCGCGAAATCGCCCGCGCCGTCGGGATACCCGAACGCGCGCTCTTCTTCGCGATGCTGGTCCTCTGCGGCCTGTCGGTGACCACCAACTTGAGCACCATCGGCGGCCTGCTGATATTCAGCCTCATCGTCAACCCGCCGTCCGCCGCCTTCCAGTTGACCTATCGGCTCAAGACGATGTACCTGCTGTCGGCGCTTTTTGGGGTACTCTCGTGCTTGGTGGGACTGCTGGTGTCGTGGCTGACCGACGCACCGGCGGGCGCGGTCATCATCATCACGTCGAGCGCGGTGTTTGGAATCTGCCTGCTGCTGTCGCCGAAGAGAAGGCGAGCGGGGTTAGGGACTAGGGATTAGGGGCTGGGGACCGGAGAGCGCGGATGAGGGCGCTCAGGAGCCTGCCGACGTCATCGATCTTGCCTTGGATCTTCGCAGTCTGCTCTGGCTTCACGAAGCCCAGTTTCACAACTAGGACAATGTATGTCTCCAGTTCGACCAGCGAACCCTTGCTGATGGAAAGGTGATTGAGATAGACACGCCGGTGCTGTGAACCATGGCCTTCGGCGATGTTAGCCTGTACCGACACGGCGGCTCTGGTCATCTGGGATATCAGACCGAACCTCTCGCTTGCCGGCAGTCTTCGGGCGAGGTCATATGTCAACTCGACCAACGTAATCGCCTGTTGCCAGACCACGAGGTCCTTGTAGCTTCGGATAGTACCCGCCATCTTCCCGTTCCTCCCTAACCCCTATCCCCTAGTCCCTATCCTACTTCCCCGGACATTCCCGCACGACGTCCACGGCGATGCTCTTGTTGCCGTACGACTTGTCGAACTGGGCGCAGAACTCGGCCGCGAGCTTCTTGGCCCGCTCGTCGTAGGCGGCCTTATCCGGCCACGTATTGCGCGGGTTCAGCACAGTCGGGTCGGACACACCGGGACAGGTCTTCGGGACGCCGAAATGGAAAACCGGGTCCATGACGTACTCGACCTTGTCCAGCGAGCCGTCGAGCGCGGCCTCGACGACTTCCCGGGACAGGGTGATATCCATCCGCTTCCCTGTGCCATATGCCCCGCCGCTCCAGCCGGTATTCACGAGATAGACCCGCGCGTCGTGCCGGTCCAGCCTCTCCCCGAGCATCCGGGCATAGATGTCCGGATTGAGCGGCATGAACGGAGCTCCGAAGAAACGCGAGAACGTGCTCTTCGGCTCGACCACACCGGTCTCGGTGCCGGCGAGCTTGGAAGTATAGCCCATCAGGAACCAGAGCATCGCCTGGTTGCGGGTCAGGCACGCAACCGGCGGCAGCACGCCGTTCGCGTCCGCGGTCAGGAAGAGAATCGTCTTCGGGTGGCCGCCGACCGGCGGCGTCTTGATATTCGACAGGAACGACAGCGGGTAGGAACCGCGCGAGTTGGGCGTGAGGCGCTCGTCGTCGAGGTCGAACCGGCCGTCCGGGTAGGTCATCGCGTTCTCGACAATCGCGCCGTGCTCGAGGTACGGCGCTTCGTGGAAGCACGCCCGGTAGATATCCGGCTCTTTCTTTGGGTCCAGGTTGATGAGCTTGGCGTAGCAGCCTTCTTCGAAGTTGGCCACCCCGTTGTCGCTCCAGCTATGCTCGTCATCGCCCAGCAAGGCCCGCCGCGGGTCGGCCGAGAGCGTGGTCTTGCCCGTGCCCGATAGTCCGAGCAGCAGCGCCACGTCGCCGTTCGGGCCCTCGTTGGCCGAACAGTGGAGCGGCAGAATGCCTTCCAGCGGCAGCAGGTAGTTCATGACCGTGAACATGTGCTTCTTCACGCTGCCGCAGTAGGCCGAGCCGAAGACTATGCCACAGCGTCGGTCCATATCCATCGCGATAACCATGGTTGACGCCTTACCGGTCTCCGGGATCGTCCGCAGCCGACCCGCGTATCGGACCGGGTCCAGCTTGTCATATGGACAGACCACAAGCGTGTAGGGCCGCGAAGCAAAGCAGGACTTGTCGATGTCGGCCGGGACCCGCCGGAACATGTTGTCGGCAAACAGGACCGAGAGCGCCCGGTCGCTCACCACCCGCACGGGAAGCGCGTGGGCGGAATCGGCCCCGAGCACCCGGTCCAAGACGTACAGCCGCGGTTTGGCCTCGAGCGCGGCCAAGGCGTCAGTGAACACCATGTCAAACGTATCCGGCGCAATCGGCAGGTTGTTCGGCGCGTCCCAGTCTACGTTCTTCTCGGATTCGGGCCGCCGCACGGTGACCGTGTCCTGCGGGCTGCGGCCGGTCGACTCCGGCGGCGTCCACATCGCAAGACAGCCGCACGCCGCGACCATCGCCTCGCGCCGAGCCACCGTGTCCGCAATCATTGTCCGGCGGTCCGGGTTTGCCTTGACGTCCGAATGCCGGCCCAGGACTTCGTCAAACCGCTTCTGCAGTTCGCTATCCATGTCCTACCTCCGCCTCCTTGCCGGCGGGAGCCACCTCGTCCTCGAGCACTGCCTGGGCCGCTGCCAGCCGCGCAATCGGCACGCGGAACGGTGAGCAGCTCACGTAGTCCATCCCGGCGCGCCAGCAGAACTTCACCGATTCCGGGTCGCCGCCGTGCTCGCCACAGATGCCGACCTTCAAGCCGGGCCGGGCCGCGCGGCCCTTCTTGACCGCCATCTCGATGAGCTTGCCGACCGAGGCCTGGTCGATTGTCTGGAACGGATCAGCTTTGAGCAACCGCTTCTCGAGGTACTCGGGCAGGAACGCCCCGGCGTCGTCACGGCTGAAACCGAATGTCATCTGGGTCAGGTCATTGGTCCCGAACGAGAAGAACTCGGCCGCGCGCGCCATCTCGTCGGCCAGCAGGGCCGCGCGCGGTATCTCGATCATCGTGCCGACCATGTGTGGTATGCTCTGCAGGCCCGCCTTCTTGCAGACCTCGTCGTGCACCCGCGCGATGATGGCGTTCTGATGCTCAAGCTCCTTGACCTCGCAGGTCACCGGCACCATTATCTCCGGCTCGGGCTGCTTCTTCTCGGCCAGCAGTTCGGCCGCGGCCTCGAATATCGCCCGCGCCTGCATCTCAGTCACCTCGGGATAGGTAATGCCGAGGCGCACGCCACGGTGGCCCATCATCGGGTTCGACTCGTGCAGGTCCTCGCCGCGCTTGCGCACGTCCTCCACGGTCACGCCCAGCGCCTGCGCCAGCGCCGCCTGCTTGTCCGCCGCCTTGGGCACGAACTCGTGCAGGGGCGGGTCGAGCAGCCGGATGGTCACGGGCAGGCCGTCCATCGCCTCGAGCGTCCCCTTGACTACGGCCTTCACATGGACGAATAGCTCGTCGAGCGCGGCCCGCCGCTCATCCGTCGTTCGCGACAGGATCATCTTACGCAACAGGAACAGCGGCTCGTCGCTGCCCTTGCCGTAGAACATGTGCTCGGTACGGAACAGCCCGATGCCGCCGGCCCCGAGCCGTCGCGCCAGGGCCGCGTCGGCCGGCGTCTCGGCGTTCGTGCGGACGACCATCTTCCGGTACTTGTCGGCCAGCTTCATGAACTGCAGGAACCGCGGCTGCTCGCTCGCGTCCATCATCGCCACCTTGCCCGCGTACACCCGGCCGCGCGTGCCGTTCAGGGTCACCCAGTCACCCTCGGCCACAATGTTGCCGCCGATCTGGAGCTTCTTCGCCGCCGCGTCGACGTTCGTGTTCTTCGCGCCGACGATGCAGCACTTGCCCCAGCCGCGCGCCACCAGCGCCGCGTGACTGGTCATCCCGCCGCGCGCGGTCAGGATTCCGGCCGCGGCCCGCATCCCGTCGATGTCCTCGGGCGAGGTCTCCTCGCGCACGAGGATGACCGGGTCCGGCTTGTCGCGCCGCGACCACGCAATCGCGTCGCCCGCCGTGAACACCACGCGGCCGGTCGCGCCGCCCGGCCCGGCCGGCAAACCCTCGCTCAGCAGTATCGCCACCTTCTCCGCGGCCGGGTCGAGTATCGGGTGCAGCAGCTCGTCGAGCTGGGCCGGCCTGACGCGCAGCAACGCGGTCCGCTCGTCGATGAGCTGCTCGTCCAGCATGTCCATCGCGGTGCTGATTGCCGCGACCCCGGTGCGCTTTCCGGTCCGTGTCTGCAGCATGTGGAGCCGGCCGCTCTCGATGGTGAACTCCAGGTCCTGCATGTCGCGGAAGTGCTTCTCCAGCATACTGCGGTACCGGTCCAGCTCCGCGTAAAGCTCTGGCATCGCCTCTTCGAGGCTCTCCATCGCCTCGTTGCGCACGTTGCGGCTCGCCGCGTTCAGCGGGTTGGGCGTGCGGGTGCCGGCCACCACGTCCTCGCCCTGCGCGTTGCGCAGCCACTCACCGTAGAACCGCGCGTCGCCGGTCGCCGGGTTGCGCGTGAACGCCACGCCGGTCGCCGACGTCTGCCCCAGGTTGCCGAACACCATCGCCTGCACGTTTACCGCCGTGCCCCACTCGTCGGGCAGATTCTCGATGCGGCGGTAGGCCACGGCCCGCTTGCCGTTCCAACTCCGGAACACGGCGCGGATACTGCCCCACAACTGCTCCTTCGGGTCCTCGGGGAAGGGCCTGCCGAATGTCTCCGCGATCCGCGACTTGAACGCGGCGCACAATTCCTTCAGATCCTCGACGGTCAAGTCCACGTCGCCCGGCCGCCCGGCCCGCTTCTTCAGGTCGTGCATCAGCCCCTCGAGCTGGACCCGGATACCCTTGCCCTCTGCCGGCTCAATCCCCTCGGCCTTCTCCATCACGACGTCGGCGTACATCATCAACAGCCGGCGGTAAGCGTCATAGGCGAACCGCTCGTCCCCGGTCATCGCCGCCAGGCCGGGCAGGGTGCGCTCGCAGAGCCCGATGTTCAACACGGTATCCATCATACCGGGCATCGACGCCCGAGCGCCCGAACGGCACGACAGCAGGAGCAGCGCCTTCGGGTCGCCGAACCGGCGATCCATCGCCTGCTCGATGTGCTCGAGGCCCGACTTCACCTCGTCGGCCAGCGCCGAAGGGTAGTCGCCGGTCTTCATGTATTGGACGGAAACAGTGGTGGCGATGGTGAACCCGGCCGGAACCGGCAGGCCGAGATTGACCATCTCCGCCAGGTTCGCACCTTTACCGCCCAAGATGTCCTTCATCTGGGCCGAGCCCTCGGCCCGGCCGCTTCCGAAACGATAGACCAGTTTCATACGCTAAACTCCGTTCTGCGGTCTCAAGCCATCAATCGATAATTGCTAATCGTAGGTCCGGATGCACGGCACCATTGCCGCACCGGTGGGCTACTCATCCTTGCCGGCATCGCCGGCATCCGCAGATAGAAAGGCGTCGAGGAGTTCCTTGGCCTTGGCCATGTTCTCCTCCTCTACCAGTACCTCGCCCCAGACCGGGCGCATCACCCGCGCCAGGCCGTCGTAGGCCGGAATCTGGAACGAGCGAATCATCGCCGGAATCCCGTTCTCCTCGAACAGGTCGCGGACCGCGTTCGCCATCAACTCATCGGCGGGTCGGTAGATAGCCTTAATTGCCACGGAGTAAATAGTATAGGCCGTTTCCCGACGACAGTCAAACCCGCCGAGAGGCCCGCCGAGAGGCCCGTCGGCCGCGTCGAGCAGCGCAACCGTCTTTGGGTTTCGTCAGCCGAGGCTCATATGTCGTGTGCATTGTCAACTCCAGTCCCCGCTGGCGGAGTTCTAGTATGAATGCGGCCGAGGGCACGCAGTTCTCACCAGTGAACGCGCCCGCACACACGACCTGTCCCCGGCCGAGCATCAAGGCGACAATCGCCGCGGAGAAGCCGGTCGTCCGCATCATCGCGGTCAAACCGCTCCGGCGGTCCGCATAGTCAACCAACTCGTACCTGACCTTCATCTCCCCGTCAGTTCCCTCCCTACGTCCGCCACTAGAATCCTTGAATCCTCGATTCCTTGACCCCTTGCCCTCGACCTCCACCCTCATCAGCACCACGTCGTCCTTCTCCCACGGCAGCACCGCCTCCAAGCGCTGAATCAGCAGGTGGCGCGGGACGATGCTCTTGCCGTTAACCTCCACCGGTTTCATGTCGGTCAGCCCAAGGTCGAACAGCAGCCGGAACTTGGTGCAGTGGCCCGGGTACCGAATCGTCTTGTAGTCGAGTGCCTTCACCCGTCCGCGATACGTGTATGGCAGTGTTGACGACCCACCGGATGTATTGAACGCTTCCAGCCTGCCGAACGGTCTGGGGAATGTCAGTTCTTCAACGTCGGCCAGCGGCTCGCGCCACGCGAGCCTGCCGTTGCGCAGCGCGAGGCACGGCTCAACGTACTCGTTGATAAGTCCGTTGGCTGAGAAGACGAGCGCATAATTGAGCGGCGGCTTCGGCTTGCGCGGCAACCCGCCCACCCGTATGTGGATGGCATCGGTCTGGGCAAGCCGCGAGAATCCATCCGCAGCAAGGATGCTCACCATCCCGGGCGCGAGCCCGCAATCCGGCACCACAGTCACGCCTGCCTTCTTCGCCTGCGCACTCAAGCCGAGCTCCGCGTGCACCACGTCGTTGTTCCCACCCAGGTCGCAGAAGTGCGTACGAACGGCAACGGCCGCGCGCGCCAGCCCGAGATTGAGGAAGTATGGGACGCAGCTCACCGCCACGTCGCAGGGCTTCATCAGCTCAGTCATGCGCCGCCGGTCCCCGGCGTCTGCGACAAACGTCCGGACCTTTCTGCTCCGCAACGCACGCTTCAGGCTCTGCAGCCGCTCGGGGTCAATATCGGTAATCCTCACCTCGCGAACGTCCTTCTGCCGAACAAGGTCATACGCGACCGCCCGCGCCTGCATCCCGGCGCCAATCACAAGGAACTTCATACTTGTCCTTTCACTGCTGAATGTCGCTGCAATCCTACCGCACCGCTCTCCCCGGTCAACGACGACCCGCCGTCCGCAATCGGCGATCGTGAATCGCGAATCCCGGCGGGCCTAATCCGGTCAAAGGCCCCGGATCGTCCGTGTTGTTTGACTTGCCCTGGTGACAACCTAGAATGTGTGCATGAACGACCCCGCAGTCAAAGTCTCGGTGCGCAACGGCACCGTCACCATCCGGTTCCCCGCGCGACTGCTGCGCGTGCCACCGGTCGCGCGCAGCCGGCGCAGTCCTACCGACCGGCGGGCGCTGAGGGCGGTCCGGGGCATGTGGAAGCGACGCCAACTGGACCCGCTCGCGTACCAGCACGCGGTCCGTGGCGAGTGGGACTGACCCCGGGCTCGATTTGACCTACCTGCTCGACACAAACAGCCTGATATACTACTTCCAGGGCGCTCCGCAGATGGACCCCGTGTTCCGGCAAATCGAGCAAGGGAACGCGCGGCCGGTCGTCTCCATCATCACCGTGATCGAATTGCTCGGCTATCCCCGGCTGACGCGGCAGGACGAAACCCGAATACAATCGCTCCTGTCCGGCTTCACGGTGGTCGCAGTAGACGAGCGGATTGCTGGTCAGGCTGTGGTGCTCAAACGGCGACATGGCGTCAAGACACCGGATGCAATCATCGCGGCTACCGCGCTGCTTGAGAACGCCTGCCTGGTCACACGCGACCAGGCCCTGCTGGACAAAGTGCCGGAAATAGAGTCCCTCAACCCGTTCGGCCGCAAGTAGCGGCTACCCGCAACCCGCTGTCCCTTTCCGCAGTCCGCCAGTCGATCCCTCGATCCCTTGTCCCTCAGGCCCCTTTCTGTTTCACTTCTGCATTCTGACTTCTGATGTCTGACTTCTGACTTCGCCCGCTCCTGTGCAATATCCCTCTCTGCAAAGCTCCCTTGAAAGCTCATCTGAAAGCTCGCCGGAAAGC
>Ga0208046_1000079_pt1 | contig 18550 bp, 12 predicted proteins | sample PL_2010_300m_FD_184161 | JGI IMG/M metagenome (GOLD analysis project Ga0208046, IMG submission 184161) | Freshwater microbial communities from Powell Lake, British Columbia, Canada to study Microbial Dark Matter (Phase II) - PL_2010_300m... | ecosystem: Environmental > Aquatic > Freshwater >... | reverse complement strand
CAGCTCACCCGATAGAGCCTTACGTCTCTTGCCGTGTCTCTCCTCGTATCCCTCGAAGTATCTCTCGGTGTGTGCCCGAATGTATGCTGACCTGTGTCGCGCGCTGCGTCGACACTTGCGTCGGCTCCTGAATCTCACGTTCGATCTTAACCTTAACCTCGACCTTAACCTTGCGTTATCCCTCGCGCTGTTCGAGAAGTCGTTCCAGAAGTCATTCCCGAAGCCGAACCCGTTGTCGTTCCGCTAGTTGTAGGGCTTCACGTACCGGCCATTGTCTGTTCAAGTGTATCTCGCGCCGTATCATGAGACACTACCCCCCAGGTAGTCTGTGGGCCGATGGGTGGGCGGGAGAATTGTGGTTCCGTTCGTCCCCGGCCACTATATATAGACAACCTGCACCTACTGGCCTATGCGGTCCCGTGTTGCAGAGCGGGGCGGTTATTCGCCCGCCTGTTCGTGTTCAGGTCGGAAAGCAGCCGCCCCGGCCTGAAGGCCGGGGCGGCTGCGCAGTCGTAAGAAGCTAGTCGAGCAGGACCAGCTTGGCGGTCGGCTGGGTTGCGCCGCCGGCAAGACGGGCGAAGTAGAGCCCGGCCGCGAGCTTCCTGCCGGCCGCGTCGTTCATGTCCCAGGTCAGCTTGCTCGGTTGCACCACAATGAGTTCTCGAACGACATTGCCGAGGGCGTCGTAGACAACCAGCTTGCTGCCCGGTGCGGCCGCGCGCACGTCGAACTGCACGCTGCCGGTCGCGAGTCGGTTGACTGCCGGCACCGAGAAGGCAGGCGCGACAAGTGCCGGGTTCACTTCCTCGATACCGCTGAACAGGGTGCGGAACGACCACGGCGTGCTCCAGGGACCCCAGCCCCACTGGTTGTATCCGCGCACTATCCACTTGTAGGTCTTGTTGTACACGAACATCGTATCCGGCAGGGCGCAGTGCGCCGAAGAACTATTCTGTTCCAGCAGGGTATCGAGCCCCTGTATCAGCTTGAAGTGGATGCTGTCGCAGGCCGCCCTGACCGAGTCGACCACGAGCACGACCGGCGGGTCCATTATCGGCAGGCCGTTGGGCGGGGCGATCTGCGGCGGCGGCACCGGCTCTCGCAGCGTGTGGAAGCAGCCGATTGTGCCGTCGGCCGAAGTCAGGGTCGAGCTGCTGTACTGGCTCACCCGCAGCCTGACCGAGTCACAGGTTGGGATGGACGGCGGAATGTACCAGTCATACGCGCCGTTGTCGGCCACGTCCGCCGCCACGGTTTCCCAGTTGCGTCCCCCGTCGGTTGACACATCGATATCCACGCCCGTGCCGGGCGTTCCGCTCTCCCACGTAATACGGCAGGTATCGCCGACGTAGAGTATCTCGCCGCGGCCGGTTGAGTTGTAGAACGTGTCGCCAAGCGGGTAGGTCATCCGGATATTGCGCTCGTCCCCGGCGTCCGGTGTCACCGCGGCAACGTGCGATACGTCGCTGCCGGAATGCGCCCACCACTCGGCCGGGGTCCACCACGTGTTGTGGACGTAGACGAACTTGTCTTCGGTCCGGTAGCCGAAGCAGGCGAGCGAATGAACTTCCCAGATCGCCGACCAGACCATCGCGTGGCCCGCGTTGATCTGCGCGGTGATCGTGGACCAGGCCCAGTCGTTGCCGGCGTTGCCGCCCGCGTTCGTCACCGACCAGGCGGTGTATCCGTTGCTGTACCCGACCTGGAACAGGCCGTTGGTGATGTTGAAGATGTTCGTTCCGCCCGACAGTGTGTCGGTGTGCATCTCGATGGCGCACTCGTACTGGACGTTCGGAACCTGCCGGTCGTTCTCGCCCTCGACTCCGTCATAGCGCTGGAAGAACCAGTCTACCAGCCGGCCCGACTTCTGAAACCGGTCCACGTAGCCCATCACCATCGCGCCCGCTGTCGGCGTGCAGCCGTAGCTCCAGTCGTAGAACGGCGCTAGCCCGTAGTTCGGCACGAACACTTCACTGAAGCGGCCCAGCTTGGGGTCAAGCGCGTGGTCCCAGCGGCTGTTCTGGTACTTCGCGGCCGCCTCCTCCTCGCTCGGGTACTGCTTGCGCAGTTCTGCCCGGGCCTGCGTCACGTAGCCGGTGAACGCCGGGCGCGACTGCCAGGTTCGCTCGAAGTGCCCACTCAGCACCGCGCTCTTACCCGCCGGGTTGTCGAACTCGAGATAGGTTGACGGACTGACGAAGTAGATGCGCGACAGCCGGGCATCGGGTCCGAGCGACTGCCGGGCGCGCGCGAGCGCCCTGGCCGCTATCGCGTAATACTCGGAAGTGCCGTAACCGAAGCGGATAACCGGAGCCCGGTCACGGCGCGCCGAAACCAGGATGTGAGCGTACTTCGAGCGCCAGCGCGACAGGTCGGTGTTCACGGTCAGGATCTGCCGCTCGGCCTGCACGTCGGCCGCGACCTGGTCGTAATCCGGGAACGCCTTGCCGTCGGTGCGGAAATGGAACATCCAGGCAACCGTGTTGCCGTTCTCGTCAACGTAGGGAACTGCGGTGCCGAGCTTCGCGCCCGGGAACTCGGCGTCAGCCCGGTTCAAAGCGACGCCACGGACGGTCTCAAACGGAACCGCGTTGGGCGGAGTCGTTCCGGTCTCCGGCATCGGCATCGCCACGGCCAAAACGATAAGGGCCAATAGCCCTGCGAGCATCTTCATCAGACTGTTCTCCAGTATTTGGGGTTTTCCTGCCAACCTACAATTCTAAACGCTCTGCACGCAGAGTCAAACCGAAGCGGGTGCTAGATGCCGAGAACGATGAATTCGTTCTGGCGGTATCCGACCACGTAGACCCGGCTACCGTCCGGGTGCGCCGTCAGCCCTGTGGGTGCGAAGGCGATTGGGATGCGCTCGACAACCGAATCGTCGCTGGTCCGAATCACGTAGACCGAGCTGTCGGAATAGCTCGGCGCGTACAGGAATCTGCCGCCCGGCAACAAGCAGATGTCTTCGATCTCGCGGCCAATGACAATGGAATCCTCCACGGTGTTACCCGAAACGTCGATAGCGTACACCAAACCGGAATCGCCGGCCGCACTCGCGTACAGGCGTGTCCCGTCAGGCAGGATTGCCAGCTTGCCAGCACAGGGGCCGACTGCAATCGAATCGACTACCGCGTGGTCGGAAGCCTGCAGAACGTATATCTTCCACGCGCTGACGTACAGACGCGACCCGTCAGGCGACACGGCGATGGCGGCAACGGGGTAAGGGAAACCCATGGTGTCCACCACGACGTTGTCCTCGGTCCTGACCACCAGTACTTTTCCGCTCGCCCAGCTTCCCACGTACAGGAAGCGGCCGTCCGGGGTCGCCGCCAGCAGACTGGGATCACGCCCGGTCGGGATCTCCTTCACCGCACGGCTCTCCGCGACATCCACCGCCCAGACCTTGCCCAGGTTCTCCAGGAACGGGTCGTCCGCGACATAGAGGTACTGACCGTTAGGCAGGAACAGCATGTCAAGCGGCAGAATCCCGCACGGGAACGAACCCAGAGCCGCGTAGTCCCGCGCCCGCAGTATCATCATCTGCGCCTCGCCCCCATGGGTATCCTGGGAGACGTACAGCCGGGTCCCGCCCGGCGTCGGCGACAGCGCATGGACCCACTCGCCCATCAAGACCGTCATCACGACACGGTCGGGATGCAGGTTCGGGTCCGTCCGGCTGCAGGACGCGACGAGAAGCACAGCGACGGCAAGGATCGAGTACAGCGCGATCGCAGCACGCTTCACACGACACCTCCGAGAGACGGGGAACACTGCACGCCTGTCGCTCAAAACCATCACCTCCATACTAACCCTTGCCTTGGTAGTTGTCAAGTGGCGTGTGTCTTCAAGCGCCCGACCGGCAGAGTCAAACCATGTCGGGCAAGTTAGGAGTGAGCAGGGAGGAGTCAGGAGCCAGACGTGGCTACCAGCCGCGTTTGATGTCGAGGTGGACCTCGTCCTCGATTTCGGGACCGACTGGCCTGTACGTATGGTTCCAGGCGACATCGGCGCGCAACGAGGCGAAATCGAAGCCGAAGCCCGCGGTTCCAGTATATGTGTTGAACCCTGTACCGGGAGCGATTCTGACAGGCCGCACGCTGTGCAGAAAGCCCAGCCGAACCTGGGTTTTGCCCAGATTCAGTTCGGCGCCGCAGTTCGTAGTCAGGTTTGATTTCAGTACGGCGCCCGTGTCCTCCGGATACGTACGCTGGGCAAAGTGCAGTTCTGCGCCAGCCAGCAGCGGGGCCAGTCTGACGCCTAGCCCCGCGCCAACTCCGACACTATCCATCTGGTCGTTCTCGTGGGTCGGCTGATGGGTACGCAGCCTCGCCCATTCGGCCTCGAACCCAGCCAGGAACGGCAGGTTCTTCGGACGACACTCGGCACGCAGGCCGGCCCATGGTGAGGTGAACACTGCACCAGTGCTTGCCCTTCGATGCCCGCCCGCAGCCCCGAGCCTGAGCCAGTCCGCGGGCCGCACAATAGCCTGGAGGCTGTAGTCGTCCGCGGTGCCGGCCGACACAAAGCCGGGCTTGAACGGGTACGACCACCGCATGTAGCTGTATGGGTATGTACTCGCAACAACGGCGCCCAGTTCCAGACTGCGCAGGGGAAAGACTGCTCCGAGCCTGAAACCGGTTGTCGCGTACTGGCTCCATCCCCAATTCGTTGTGTCGGTGGTCAAGCTGAACGGCAGTTCCAGCCCAATATCGAACAGTCCTGCCGGAACGGCTGCGGTGACACCCAACTCAGGCGTACTGATCTTGCCCGCGTAGTCCGGGGAATCACCGACGACGGCCGCGTATGACCAGGTGCCGTATGCCGCAAGGGCGAACTTGCCGCGGTATCGCCAAGAAAGCCCGGATGGACTGGACGGGAAGGGAACGTAGGGTATCCAATCGCCTGTAAAGTGGTACCAGCTGCCGCCATACGACCAAGCATCCATGTAGTTTGGAAAGCACGCCTGAAGCTGACTCGGAAGCGGCTCCCCTATCGCCCATTCATGGAGTTGCTCGTTTCCTTTCCTGTAGAAATAGCCGGGAGCATACAACTCAAGGACAGATGAATGTGGCTTTGCGGCGCTGTCGTCGAAGGGAGTACGAGGAAGTTCTGAGCGGTGAAGCCCGGCCGGGTTCTTCCCAAATCCGTACATATCAAGGGGCTCCGTCTCCGACTCAAGGACGAGCGTCAGCCGTCCCATTCCAAGCCCTCTGATGTCTTGCCCGGCAGCCAGGGCCAACAACACGACGAGAGCGCAGGCCACCAGTCGTGGAACCATCGCCGCTATGTTAGGCTTGTTTCGGAGTTTGTCAACTGGCCATCCGCGTATGATGCCCATGAAGCCGAGCGGCGGCAAGCTGTGAGCAGCAGCCCGGAGCCGGACCGCCAGGTTCGGGCTTGGTGTCTTGGTGTCTTGGTGGTTAAATCCGATTCCGCCCTACGGCGTGAGGCGGAACCGGTCGCGCGGGAAGAAGCTCGCCTCGCGCACGTTGCCGAGATTGAGTATCTGCTGGGTCAGCCGCTCCGCCCCGATTGCCAGCCCGCCGTGCGGCGGCATCGCGTACTTGAATATCTCGAGGTAGAACTCGAAGTTGGCTGGGTTGCCGCCGATGCGCTTGATGCTCTCGACGAGCATGTTGTAGTCGTGGATGCGCTGGCTCCCGGTTGTCACTTCAAGCCCCCGGAACAGGCAATCGAACCCGAGGGTGGACTCGTCATCTTCGGGGTCCGGCATCGTGTAGAACGGCCGCGCCTCGCGTGGGTAGCGGCTGATGAACACGAACTCGCTGCCATGCGTCTTCAACGTGTAGTCGCATATCTGCCGCTCGCCCTCGGGGTCGAGGTCGACCATGTCCTTCGTGTCCCGTTTGTAGTCCTTGGCCAGGATTGCGAGCGCGTCCTTCAGGCGGATCTCGGGAATGTCGCCGGTCTTGGGCAGTTCGGCCTTGAGCAGCGCCAATTCGTCCGCGCATGTCTTGCCGATGTTCTCAACCATCTGTTTCAGAAAGCCCCGCTCGACGTCAATCACGTCGGTATATGCGTCAATGAACCCCATCTCGAAGTCGAGCGACAGGTACTCGTTGATGTGGCGCGAGGTCGCGTGATCCTCGGCCCGGTAGACAAAGCCGATCTCGAACACCCGCTCAAACCCGGCGCCGACGAGCATCTGCTTGTAGAACTGCGGGCTCTGGGCGAGGTAGGCCGTCTGCTCAAAGTACTTGATGGGAAAGAGCGCGGTTCCGCCCTCGGTCCCGGCCGAGACAATCTTCGACGTGTGAACCTCGGTGAAGCCCAGGCTGCGCAGGTAGTCGGCGAACGTCCGCACGACCTCAGCCTGCACCTTGAACGGCGCTGCGATCTCCGGGTTGCGCAGGCTGAACGCGCGGTGGTCCAGCACTGAGTCAATCTTCAGGTTCAGCTTCTTCTTGGAGCGATTCACCTCGAACGGCAGCTCCGCCACCGGTTCGGCCAGCACCTTCACTTCCTTGAACAGCAGCTCGGCCCCGCGCTTCGCCTGTGGCTCGGCCTTCACCGTACCGTAGACCTCGACCAGGCTCTCGCGCTTCAGATGCGACAGGTCGTGCTTCGTGGGGTCGAGAATGACCGCCTGAGCGGTGCCGGTCCGGTCCCGGACTACGACGAACGAAATCGAGCCGAGCTCGCGAACCTGGAAGAGCCAGCCGACGAGCTTGACATCTTCACCGACGTGCTTGGCGATATCTGCCGCTAACGTACGCTGCATGCGCCAGTCTAGCCGGGAATGCCCCACGGTCAAGAAATGGGGCGAAACACCGGACAATTCAGAAACCAGAACGCAGATACCAGAGTGCAGAACGCCAGGCACGGAATTATCAACCACGGATGGACACAGATTCACATAGATTCGAGTCCGGTCAGAGACCACAATCCGTGTCCATCCGTGTTCATCCGTGGTTCTACCCTCTGCTTCGCGTCCCCTGTCCTCTGCTTGACGCCGCTCGTTTGCCGGCTATACTTCCTGCGCTCTGCCTGCGACGGTGACCGGACCGGACCCGGCGGGCAGTAGTCCGCAAAGACAACAAACCGGCAGTAGAGAAAGCGAGACCTCTTCGATGGTGATTGGCGTATTCGGCTTGTCGGCCTGCGGGAAGACGAAGATCTTCTCGCTGCTGACCGGCATGCAGCTTGACCCGGCTGTCCGCCGCAAGGACGGCGTGACCGGCACCGCGCTGGTCCACGACCCGCGCGTGGACGATCTGGCGCTCATCTTCAACCCGAAGAAGGTCACCCTGGCCAGCCTGACTTTCACCGATATGCCTGGCTTCGACATAGAAGCGGCACCGGGCGAGAAAACCCGGGTGATGCAGTTCATCCAGAACTCCGATGCGCTCCTCTGCGTGGTCCGCGCTTTCGATAACCCTTCGGTCGCGTGGCCGGCCAACTCCGAGACCCCGGCCCGCCAGCTCGACACCATCCGCACCGAACTGCTCCTGCGCGACCTCGCGGTCGTCGAGAACCGGCTCGAACGCATTGCTGAGACCGAGAGGAAGCGAAACCGCCTCAGCGACGACGAGCAGAAGGAACGGAAGCTGTTGACTGGGGTTAGGGAGAAGCTGGAGAACGAGCAGCTTGTCAGCCGTCAGGAACTGACCCCGCTGGAAATGAAGACGATCGGCACGCTCGGCCTGTTCACCGCCAAGCCGATAATCGTCGCGGTCAACACCGACGAGCACCAGCTCAGCCGGAAGTCCTACCCGGACCAGGACCACGTCCGAGAGCAGTGTACCGCGAACGGCTTTGCGTATATCGAGCTGTCCGGGCAGATTGAGTCGGAAATCAGCCAGTTCGACGAGGCCGACCGGGAACTCTTCCTGCGCGAGTACGGCTTCACCGAAAGCGGCATCCAGCGCCTGTCGCGGGCCGTCTACGAGCACATCGGGCTGATTTCATTCCTGACCGTGGGCGAGGACGAGGTGAAGGCTTGGACCATCAGACGGAACACCTGTGCCCGCGACGCTGCCGGCGCGATTCACACCCGTCTCGCCGAGACGTTCATCCGTGCCGAAATGATCTCGCACAAGAGCTTCATGACCGTCCGCTGCATGAAGCGAGCGAACGCCCAGAGCTTGGTTCGCCTCGCCGGCAGGGATGAGATTGTGAACGACGGCGACATCTTCCACGTCCGCGCCGGCGGCTAGGTCAGCACGCGGCCTTTGGATTGCGGGAGCACAGCTCCCGCTTTTCTGTGGCTTGAGCCTGTCTAGCTAGTTTGCGATGATAACCTTGCGGGCGTAGGTGCCGCGCCGGACTCCGTTCTGCCGGATGAAGTACACTCCCGGCTGCAGCCGGCTCACGTCGTTCCCGCCGCGATGCACGTCCAGAACCCGCCTGCCGCCCATGTCATACATCACCGCCAAGGTGCCGGTCCAGTTCAATCTCCCCCGTACGACGGTGGCCTGCGCGTCCGCCACAGCCTGGACCGCCACCTCGGACAGCTTCAGGACAGCGGTGATCTCGTCGCTCGAATGAGCGACGTACACGCACGGCCAGTCCGGGGCCGTAGCGATGCCGGCAGCATCGAAGTCGGTCGCTAGTCTGCCCATGACTGCGTTGGTTTGACCACCAACCACGGCGAGGCCATAGTGACCGAGGCAGTATACGGCGTCGGACCGGCTGTCATAGCAGGCGTACTCGGCGTCGACTGGCAACACGGCAAGCACGGTGTCTCGCACGCAGTCAATGACCGACAACCTCTGGCAGCCGCGATAGTAGGAACTGACGTACAGCTTGTCGTCGGTTGGGTTATGGCACAAGACCTCCGGGGCGCCTGCCGCAGTCGGGATGGCGCCGGCGAACGTGTCGTGTACGCAGTCAATCACGAACACCGAATCGTGGGAATAGTCGACGCCGAAGAGCAGCGAGCCGGACGAGTTTAGCGCGAAGCATCCTCTGAAGAAGGACCCCACGTCTATGCGCGTGATCAAGTGATTCGTGTGCGCGTCAATGACCGCCACCCCATAGTAGCCGATAGCGTAGAGCTTCCGCTGAGCCGAATTGTAGACCAGACCGTACGGCCAGTCATCCGTCGCGATATGGCCGATAACACTGTCTCCCGTGCCATCGATTATGTGGATAGAGTAGGAATCTCCGCCCGCGACGTACAGGACATTGTCGTCTGGGTCGTAGGCGAGCAGATCCGGAGTCCCGCCGAGTTCTATCTCCCTGATCAGCGTGTCACCGACTCCGTCGATGACCGTGACAATACCCGGCCCTTCATCATCTTCCTTGCCGACGTACACCTTGCGGTCGACCGTGTTGAAGCAGACCGGCCCCGGATAGCCGGTCAGGGGAACGCTTGCGCTCACTCGGTTCGTGGCCTGGTCAATCACAATGACTTGATACGGCCAGTCGCTCACGCAGTACAGCTTGCCGCCGGCCGAATCGGCAGACAAGCTCAACACGTCGCACCAGTCTGCGAGCACCCCGACAGGTCGGCTGCGCATCGCGTCATACACGCCAACCATGCCGTCCCCGGCACAGAATACGTCACCATTGGAGCCCCATTGCCCGATCGCGTCCAGATAACCTGGTCCGCTCAGCATCCGCACCAGCGCGAGCGAGTCACCGTCGACGACCGCGACGGTGTATGGATTGTCACTCCAGCTGTCGTATTCACTGACAACGATAACCTTGTTGTGTCGCCCGTCGAACTCCACCCACTCGGTATTGCCATCGATTGCGACCCTGCCGATGACCGTATCGGCAATCCCGTCGATAACAGCCAATGCAGATTCAACGGGCGCATAGATTCGGTTCCTCACGGAGTCACAGGCGAGCGCGAGCGCCAAGCCAACCTCCTGCAGCACCGTCGTAGCGGAGAGGGTGGCCGCGTCAATCGAGTAGAGCCCGCCTTCCTCGCAGGCAACGTAGACTCGATTGTTGGCGGCATTGTAGACGAGCGCAGTGGGCCACCAGCCTACTCTGACGCGAGCAAGAACCGTGTCGGATGAGACATCGACCACCACCACCGTTGACTCATGTTGATTGAGGCAGAACAGCCGGCGCGCATTGGGAACGTAACACATGCCTTGGCACAGCTCCTCAACGTCGATGCCCGGAACCGTGGCGACCACCGAATCTGCATCAAGGTCGATGACTGACAAGCTGCGATCATGCCAGTTGGCCACGTACAGCTTGTTCTCCATGTCGCAGTAGAGCAGTCCTCCGGGACGGTCCCCCACATCGTACTGAGCGACGGGCTGGTGTGTCTCGCCATCCAGTGCAACAACCCGGTCAGAATCGCCCAACCCGCAGAATAGCACGGAGCGGTCATGCGGGCGTGCCAGCGCACTGACAGGGCTGCCAACATCGAACCTCTCGACCGGCCGGTACGTGTGGTCGTCGACCACGAGAATGGAGTCGCTCGAATCGCCCGCGATGTACATGACCTGCATCTCCGGGTCGTGCGCGAGACTGCGCAGGCCGCGCGGCAGACCGAATGTGTCTGGAATGCGAAAGGTAGTCCCCAGCCACTGGCCCGAGGCCAGTGTGGCAAGCAGCAACACCGCGAACGCGATGCGTCTCACTGTTTCCTCGGCACTATCATAGGCTGGACTGCCAGCTTGTCAAGCAAGCTTCAACTTCGGCGGGAGCTTGGACTTCCAGCGGTTGAATACGTCCGCAATCATCACGGCGGCTTCACGCGCGAACTCGGGGTCGTGCAGCTTCGGCACCCGCTGCTCGACCTCTGCCTTCCACTCGGGTGAATCAGTGCCGTGCTCGTGCGCGATCCGAAGCAGCCGGTCAATCCAGGCGATGTAGTGAGGTTTCCGCGAAGCCAGAACCGCGAGAGCCTCCTATCCAGCTTGTCTCCTATATAGGATACAGACCGCCGGCCCGGTCTTCAAGCCTATCTGCTTGTAGCTTGCGTCTTTAGGCTTGAGGCTGGAAACTCAGAGCCCCACTGAAGGGATAGCTGTGTAGATCACTATCCCGATTGCTCCATGAGTTGTCTGGTGAGTTGCTGTCCCGATTGCTCTCGGAGTAGCTTGCCCGGTTGCTCTACCGGTTGCTCTACCGGTTGCTCTCCAAGTTGCTGTCCCCGTTGCTCCACCCGTTGCTCTCCCGGTTGCTCGGACCATTGCGGTCTGAGTCGCTCCGCGGGTTGCTGTCCTCATTGCTCCCCCGGTAGTTCTGACCATTGCTCTCCAGATTGCTCGGATGATTGCTTCCCGAGTTGCTCTTCCCGTTACCGCCCCGATTGTGCGGTCCGCAACGGCTTCAGCCATACGTCCGAACGCATTCCACAACTTCCCAGCCCGTGTCACGTTATTGGACTTGCCCCACCCGCAGCCGGTTTCGCGTCCCGCCGCGCCGAACAGCGCCCACGCGCCCGTTCCGTGGCCATTGCTTGACACCCATCCTTGTGTGAGCTAAAGTCAGGCCGTGGAGGAAGCATGACCCGAACCGACATCCTTGATGAACTCAACAAGCTGCCGGCAGACGAACGGCTCGACATCGTCGAGACGGCACTGCATCAGTTGCGCGAGCAACTCCGGTCCGGCCGGATCGACGCGGTCTCGGAACGCCGCGAACGCCTCAGCGTCGCGGCCGACGCGCTAAGAACCGCTTACGAGACTGACTCCGAACTAACCGCATTCACAGCCCTTTCGCGTTCCCGACAATCCCGGATAGTCCCGGCGCATGATTGAACGCATCTTGCTGGCGGCAGTGGCCTTCGGGGCTGCCCTTGCCGTGTTGAACAGGGACCGCTGGCTTCCCAGGTCAGGTACGCAGAGGAGTTGGGTAACCGTGGCACTCGGCTTGACGGCGACCATCGCGTTCGGCTTGAGCAGGCTACAGATGCAGTCCAGCACGCGGATACTCGGGTTTCGACTTTTCTCGCAGCTCGTGTCGAATTCAGCCGCCAAGAACGTAGTCATTTCGCCGGTCAGTATTGAAATGTGCCTGGCAATGGCCGCAAACGGAGCTGGTGGCAAGACCCTGACCGAGATGGCGGGAGTGCTCGGTACACCCGCGGCCGAGCTCTATGAGGTCAACCGCGCGAACGCGGCCATGCTCCGTACGCTCGCGGACTCCGGCAGCCCTGCGAAACTGGCGATTGCGAATTCGGTCTGGGGACGGACAGGGCTGAAGTTCAACCAGCGGTTCCTGGACGTGTGCAGTCGAGACTACTCCGCGGGCGCAAGGACTCTGGACTTCACCAGTCCGACCGCCGTACGGGAAATCAATGGCTGGGTCGCGGATAGAACGCACGGGCTTATCCCGACCATCATTGATGCACTTGGCCCCAACGACGTCGCCTTGTTGCTGAATGCCGTCTACTTCCGGTGCAAGTACGCCAGGCCGTTCGACCCGGAACTCACGTCAGCGAAACCCTTCTACCTCATGGACGGCAGTCAAGTTGAGCGACAGATGATGATGCAGAAAGGGGAATTCAGGTTTCTGAAGACCAGCGGCTTCTCGGCCGTAGCGTTGCCGTTCGCCGACGATAGATTCTCAATGTACGTCTTCGTGCCTCATGACCGGGATGGCCTCCCCGGTTTTCTGCGGAAGGCCAGTGAATCCAGCTGGCGGCAGTGGATGTCTGACTTTGGCACGCAAAGAGTGCGCGTCGGCCTGCCGAGGTTCTCAGTTGAGTATCAAACCAGCCTCAAAGCGAGCCTGATGGCCATGGGCATGACGACCGCATTCGACTCTGCACACGCCGACTTCACGACGATGGTTGCGGAATCGCCGCTGCAGCCGGTCTGGCTCGGCGATGCGATGCACAAGGTGTTCATCGAAGCCACCGAGGAAGGTGTCAGGGCCGCAGCAGCCACTGGCGTGGTAGTGTTCGGTGGTCCAATCCAGATAGAAACAGTCGTGGCTGACCACCCATTCTTCTTCGCTATCACGGACGAAACGTTCGGCGCTATACTGTTCATGGGCGCAGTCTACGACCCGCCTCAGTAGCCGAGTCCTCTCGCTCGGCTGAGACCTTCTTGCTGTCTACCGCGCGCTGTTGACTGTATGGCTGGAATACATACAATGTAACTATGCGCAGGCTGACGTTTGTCTGGGACGAAGAGAAGGACCGCGCAAACCAGCGCAAGCACCGGATCTCCTTCGCCGAGGCCCGGACCGTCTTCTACGATGAGAACGCACGTGAGTACCCCGACCCGGACCACTCCGAGAGTGAAGAGCGATTCATTCTGTTGGGTATCAGCAGCCGCCTTCGGGTGCTGGTTGTGTGTCACTGTTACCGGGATAGCGAGTCTGTCATTCGCATCATCTCGGCGCGCAGGGCGCAACGGAACGAAGAAGAAACGTATTGGAGCCAAGACATATGAGAGCAAGCTACGATTTTGCCCGGATGAAGAGCCGGAGGAACCCGTATGCAGGAAGGCTGAAACGGTCGGTGACAATCCGGCTGGATGACGCCTCGATTGCCTACTTCAAAGAGCTGGCTGTGGAGACCGGAGTTCCCTACCAAAGCCTGATTAATCTCTACCTTCGAGACTGCGTCGCCCGACGATTACGTCCTGCCCAACGCTGGGAGTTCGGCGACGACCGCCTACCCGAGGACGACCCGCGGTTCGCTGCTCGGATCGCGCGGGCGCGGGCCAGTGTCCGGACCGGGAAAGCAATTCCCCGGGAGGAAGAACAAGCTGGCACGGAGCCTGACGCGGCCGAGTTCACCGTCTCCGACCGGCCGGCTGCACATTCGCACCGACGGCGAAGCCGCAAGTAGTGGCCGCACCCGATAGGCGAGAGTCCGCACAAAGAAACCTGTGAGTCCTAGAATCCGCGTCATCCACGCAATCTGCAGATTGCCGCTCCTTGCCGCAGTTCTGCATTGACTTCGCTCGGTATCAGGCTAACATAGACGCAGACAACTTGATGGATGAAAGAATCCGCGAGGTTCTACCCCTCGTCACCAAGCCGATACGCTACACGGGCGGCGAGTATAATGCCCTGCTGCGTGACCCTGATTCAGCACGGGTAAGCTGGGTTCTGGCCATGCCCGAGGTCTATGAACTGGGCATGTCCAATTACGGGCTCCGCATTCTCTACTCGATACTCAACCGGCTGGAAAACGCGGCGTGCGAGCGCTGCTATGCACCGTGGCCCGATTTCGGCAAGGCGCTGAGCGAGCGCGGCCTGCCCCTGTACGCACTCGAATCGCAGCGTCCCGTATCCGAGTTCAACGTGCTAGGCATTTCGCTGCAGAGCGAGCTTTCGTACACGAATGTTCTGTACCTGCTCGACCTCTGTCGTATCCCTCTGCACCGTGTTGAACGCGACGCGTCTCACCCGCTTATCGTCGCGGGCGGGCCTTGCACAGTCAATCCGATGCCGATGGCCGATTTCATCGACGTCTTCGTCGTCGGTGACGGCGAGGACCCGGTGCGCGAGATAACCGGCGTTGTCGCGGGCTGGGACGGCAAGGACCGGGGCGCGCTGCTAACGCAACTGAGCCGGCTTGAAGGCCTGTACGTGCCCGGTTTCACGCCGGCCGGAACGACTGTCCGACGCCGGGTGATGAACGAGCTCAAGGAAGAGGATTTCCCGTTCCCGCCGCTCGTCCCGATTTGCGAGATAACCCACGACCGCCTGACCGTGGAGATGGCCCGTGGCTGCACTCGCGGCTGCCGGTTCTGCCAGGCCGGTATGATGAACCGACCGGTCCGGCTCCGTTCGCAGGACTCGGTCGTGCGGCTGGCCGAGCGCGGCATCCGGGCTTCTGGCTGGGAGGAAGTCTCGCTGCTCTCGCTCTCCGCACTCGACTACCCTGACCTGCCCGGGCTGATAACGAAGCTCAACTCGCGCCTGAAGGAACGCCGTGTGTCGATTTCCCTGCCTTCGACCCGGGGCGAGGACTTCTCCAGCGAACTGGCCTTGAGCCTGCAGGAAGTGAAGAAGGCCGGCCTAACCTTTGCTCCGGAAACCGCTTCGGAGAAGTTGCGCGGGTTCGTGAACAAGAACATCTCGGAGCTGCGCATACTCGAATCGGTGCGCAACGCGCTCGATGCCGGCTGGAACGGCGTGAAGCTCTACTTCATGGTCGGGCTGCCCGGCGAGACCGACGCCGACGTCGACGGGATTGGCAGGTTCGTGACTGAAATCGGCCGGCTCTGCAAGGGCCGGCCGGTAAGGTTCAACCTGAGCCCGTTCGTGCCCAAGCCGCATACGCCCCTCCAGTGGGCCAGTTTCGGGGACATCGCCGAGACGCAGGCGAAGATTGACCGGGTACGGACTGCGATAACGCGCCGGAACGTGAAGGCGAAGTGGGCGAACCCGGAGTGCTCGTACGTTGAAGCCCTACTCGCACGCGGGGATGAGAAGCTGGGGCCGGTCATCGAGAAGGTCTACCGCGAGGGCGGCGTGTTCCAGGAGTGGACGGAGTTCTTCCGCTTCCCGTTGTGGGTCGAGAGCTGCGCCGCGCTCGGGATCGACCCGAAGACCTATCATGCGGAACGTCAGCCGGAAGACCACCTGCCCTGGGACTTCATCAACGTCGGGGTCAGCCGGGAGTTCCTCGCCCGGGAATACGAGAAGGCGAAGGCCGGCGAAATGACTCCCGACTGCGCGTCGGGCGAGTGCACCAACTGCGGAGCATGCGAGGACGGACGAAGCGAGAAGCGAGAAGCGAGAGTGCAGAAGGCGGAGGTGGTGGAGAAGACGGAACCGGACTACGGGCGGAGGCCGCGACCGCTGCAGAGCTTTCAGGAACTCCGCACGCGGTTCCGCATAAAGTACATGGTCGAGGAGGCGTACCAGTTCGCCGCGCACCTCGACCGGGTCCGTGCGTTCTACCGCTCACTCCGACGGAGCGAACTGCCGATTGCCTACACCAAGGGGTTTGCCCCGAAGCCGATGCTCTCGTTCGGCCCGCCGCTGCCGGTCGGGCTGGTATCAAGCGGCGAGTACCTGGACGTGTTCACCGCCTACCACTACACCGGCAATATTGTCCGAGACCTGGGCACGTTCCTTCCCAAAGGCCTGCGCATCGCCGCAGCCCGTCCGATTGCCCGGGAAAACCCTTCGCTGGGCCGGATTGTCAATCTGGCCCGTTACGACGTGTCTTTGCCCAAAGCGTTCAACGGCGACTTTACCGCTCTGGCTGAACGCGCAAGAGGCCTGACCGGGGTGAAAGACCTGCTGCCGAGCCCGGAAAGGACGGTCGTCCTTGACCTCGGGATTGAAGCCGGCATCAAGCTCTTTGACGCTCTGGCCGGGATATTTGAAATAAGTGATACTGAAACCCGAAGCCTGTCGATACGGCGTCGGGACTGTCTGGTTGCGCACAATGGCCGCATCCGGACACCGCTGGAGGATTGATTGATGAAAGTGAAAACCAAGATTGTCCTGACCGGCAATGAATGGGAGACCCGCGTCGCCATCATTGAGGACGACCGGCTGGTCGAGTTCTACATCGAGCGGGCCGAAAGCCAGGCCCTCGTCGGCCGCATCTACAAGGGTCGGGTCGAGAACGTAGTCAAAGGCCTGAGAGGCGCATTCGTAAACATCGGCCTGCGCAAAAACGGCTTCCTGCCGCTGGTGGAAATCCCCGAGTTCGACGAACTCGATGATGAGGAGGGCGGAGGCAGCGGGGCCAAGCCCGAGCCCCGCACCATCACCCTGCGTGAGAACGAGGACATCCTCGTGCAGATCGTCAAAGACGCGTTCGCCGAGAAGGGCGCGCGCCTAACCTCGTTCGTTTCTGTCCCCGGCCGGAACCTGGTCTATTTCCCCAACGCGCAGCGCGTCGGCATCTCGCGCCGCATCCACGAGCGGCGCGACCGCAACCGGCTACGCGAGGCCGCGCGCCGGTTCAAGTCGCCGCACGCCGGGCTCATCCTCCGCACCGCGGCCGGGGAGGCGACGAACGAGGACCTGGCGGCCGAGTTCCGGGCCCTGGAAACGACGTGGGAAGAAGTCCGCCGCAAGGCCGAAGTTGCGCGGTCACCGTCCCTGCTCTACGAGGAACCACAGATCGGGGTCAAGCTCGTCCGTGACCTCCTGGGCCCCAGCGTCGAGAAGATGATCGTCGATTCCGAAGACCGGTACCGGGAAATCACCGACTACATGACCCGCATCGCCCCGCACTTGAAGAAGAAGGTCGAGCTCTACCACGGCGAGGTGCCGTTGCTAGAGCAGACCGGGGTCGAGGCCGAGCTCGAACGCATCTTCCAGAAACGTATCTGGCTCAAGTCCGGCGGGTTCATCACCGTCGACCAGACCGAGGCGATGGTGGCAATCGACGTGAACACCGGACGGTCGGCCAAGGAAGATGACCCCGAACGGCTGATATTCTCGACCAACATCGAGGCCGCCGCCGAAATCGCCCGCCAGATACGGCTGCGCGACCTCGCCGGCCTGCTTGTGCTCGACTTCATCGACATGGAGGACCCGAAGAACATCGAGAAGGTGATTGCCGAGCTCAAGCTCCAGCTTTCCAACGACCGGGCCAAGGCCGACTACTCGAAGATGAGCCGGTTCGGCCTCTTGGAGATGACGCGGGAGCGAACGCGGCCGGGAATGATGTACTCGATGCAGGAAACCTGCCCGACCTGCAAGGGCTCGGGCCGGGTCCGCTCCCGTCCCGAAATCGCCATGAAGATCGAACGGGCGATCGTCTCCAAGCTGCCCAAGCTGCGCGGCCGGAAGCTCCGGATTGTCGCGGCCCCGGCGTTGACCGACTTCCTGACAACGGATTGGTACGACCGCCTGAGCGAATTCGCCAAGCGCTACGAGCTTGCGATTGACGTGAAGATAGACTACCAGCTCCAGCCGACCGACTTCAAGCTCCTGACCGAAGCGGTTTGAGCGGCCAGGCGAGGTCAGAAGTCAGAAGTCCGGATACTGCTCACTGCGAATTGCCAACTGGAAACACGCGCCGGAGGCGCGGCTGTGTTGTTCGAAGTACCTCTCGTTGTTCGTCGGGAAGTACCGGCAGACGTATCGTGAGCTGTGTGTTCGCTTGTGTCGGCACGCGTGTCGCCGGCTGAATAGCGACCTGTGTCGCGACCTGGATGACAAGCTGTTCGCCGAGTTGAATCGCGAGAAGTTCGAGAAGTCGTACCAGCAGTTGTTCCGCAAGTTCTTCGCGTCGTCGTTCGGCTCGTCGTTCGACTTGAAGTACCGATAGTTGTGGGTTCCGTCGTACGTCGCGACGTGTCGCCAGAGGCTACCCCCCAGGCAGTAGGTGGGCCGCCCACTCCCCGACAGAATTGTGGCTGCACAGTAGCGAGCTACTACATATAGTGGACGGGCATTGCGTCTGGACACTCGCCGATAGCATGTGCTGAAGTGATCCTGCCCCACGGCGCTCCGCCCGGCACTCGCATCGGGATTGCGGCGTTCACTTCGGCCCTGACTTCAGCACTAGGCCGCGAATTCGGCCCGCGACTGACTGCGCTACTTATCTCGCGACTGAAAGCATAAGTGAAAGTGCGAGTCACGGCGCAGTTGGCTGCCGAACTCGACCCCGAGCTGGCTGCGGCGCTGATGGCGCGGTTGACTGCACCCTTGTGTGCCGGGCTGACTTCGGCGTTCTACCCCGCGT
>Ga0208046_1000078_pt1 | contig 18729 bp, 13 predicted proteins | sample PL_2010_300m_FD_184161 | JGI IMG/M metagenome (GOLD analysis project Ga0208046, IMG submission 184161) | Freshwater microbial communities from Powell Lake, British Columbia, Canada to study Microbial Dark Matter (Phase II) - PL_2010_300m... | ecosystem: Environmental > Aquatic > Freshwater >... | reverse complement strand
AGTTAGGAAGGTAGCAGTGAGCAGTTGTCGGGCCTACGGCTGACGGCCTCGGGCCACTCGATCCCTCTATCCCTCGATCTCTCGATCCGTCTCCCCTGCTGATTGTCGATTGTAGATTGGCCGGCCCCTCGGCGATTTGACATCCCCGCCCGCGAGTCCTAGAATTCTACCATGACAAAGGTAGAGCGTAGGCTCAAACTTGCGACGGCTCTATCTACGTATGCGCTGATCCTGACTTGCTCCTGCCATCACCCACCACCGCCCGGACAGGACGGACTCGTGGTCGATGGCCGCGAGATCCTCGTCCAATCGTTCTTATGGCGTAACTTCAGTGTGCTCAACGATCCCGATGGCGGCCCCTTGGACCTGATGGTGCGGCTTGAGACCGCGGACACGCTTCAGCTGCCGTCGGGGCTTGGCGTCTCGCACGCTTGGGTCGTTTCCGAATACGGAGCCTGGGAGACCAACCTCGGAAAGGACCACGCGGGGTTGCCCGACTACATGGCAAGTTACTACGTTTCAGGCGGACCGAAGTGGGGACCAGACATCTTCGTTGACGTAACGGTACAGGTGGACCGAGAGGACGACACCACCTGGTTCGTCCTTGTGCCCCACTGCCTCATTTCAAAGCAGTGGTAGAGCACCCCGCGGCAAGGGCATCGGGCGCGGCCCGCGAGCTCCGAGCCACAGAGAGACGGAGACACATTACTTATCTTAATCAGAAGCGCGTCAATGTCATCTCGGCCTCTCTCCAATTCCGCCCGCCCATTGCGCCGCCGCAAGCAGCGAGTGAGCAGTTAGGAAGGTAGCAGTTAGCAGTACGGCTTCCGGCTGGCAGTCTTCGGACTTCGGTATCTATCGTCAGGCTCCGTCTCCCCTACTCAGAGTACCAAGTCCCGCGGTTCATTATAATGAACCCGCCGACTTGACATCCCTGCCCGCTACGGTTCACCCAGACGCTGCTCCTCAGGGGCTCCGCCCCGCGGAAAACCGGGGACAGTCCCTCGGAGCGCCTGCGTCGAACTCGGCGCGGTACAGTCCCCGTTTTCCGCACGTGCACCTGTAACCCCTTGGGATGACCCTGCGGGTGTGACAACCGCGCCCGCGAACCGTTGGCAACCTGGCTGCGTCTAACGGTCTGAGAGCACGGCAGCTCGGTATCATCAAACGGCTCGGTCTTAGACATTGCTGCGATACTGGGCTGACCGTGACTCTCTTCTTGTCTGCGGGGTTTCCGCTGCTCTCAGCGCAAGCCGTGAGCATTGGCCGTGAACCTCACGCCGCAGGCCGTAGACCGCTAGCCGTCGGCCGTCCGGCCCCGCCTGCTTGACCACGCAGGGGCTTTGGGCTAGACTGGCCCTACCATGAAGATGATGTTTCGCGCCGCGGTTCCGGTCCTGTCTTTGCTGGCCGTATTAATCCCTCTGCCCGCCTTTGCAGCCATCCCTCTCCCCGCTGCCCCGTCGTGGACTTCGAACGACAACGACTATTCAACCGGCGGTGCATTTGCGGACATCAATGGCGACGGCTGGATTGACTTTCTCACGTCGAATGGCAACGACATGAACACGAACTTCAACGGCGTGTACATGAACAACTTGGGGACGCTCGGAACCAACGCTGCGTGGCGCTCCCTGGACGCCGGCTACTTCGGGCACTGCTACGCCGGCGACGTCGACAACGACGGCGACATGGACCTCGCGGTCGCATATCTGGGCAGGGGGAGCAGCGGCGACCATCTTGCACGCGTCTACCTGAACACCGACGGCGGCCTCGAGACGACACCGTCGTGGAAGGCTGTCGACCGTCATTCCTCGTTCGACTGCTGCCTCGGAGACTTCGACCTCGACGGCGACCTCGACCTTGCCATCAGCGCCGGTGACGCGTATGCGCCCATTGAGTACGACCCTGCCCGCATCTACAGGAACAACGGCACGACTTTCGATACGCTCCCGTGCTGGTCGGCTAGTGACGCCAATCCCAGCGACGCGGTTCGCTTCTGCGATATCGACAACGACGGTGACCTGGACCTGTTTGTCGGACAGGTCGTCCCCGGGTCGGGCGGCGGCAAGGTGGTGATGTACCGGAACGCCAGCGGGATCCTCGACACGGTACCAGCATGGACCGGTCAGCAGGGAGTGGGCTGGGTCCTGCGTCTTGCCTTCGGCGACTATGACGCGGACGGCCTTCCCGACCTCGCCGTGGCATCCAATAACCAACAGGGCGAGCCGAACAGCATCAAGGTCTTCCACAACAACGGCGGCACGCTCGATACCCTCGCCACGTTCACGATGCTGCGGGCTGACCGATACTCTTCCTGCGTTGCCTGGGCCGACGTGAACGGCGACGAGTACCCGGACCTTGCGGCCGGCGGTTGGTGGGAGCCGGCAGTGGTATTCGAGAACCACGCCGGGGAGCTGGACACGACGCCATCGTGGTCATGGTCAGACCCCAGCTTCCTTGTCTGCGAGGCTGTTGTCTTTGGCGACCTGACCAACGGCCATCTATCTTCTGTGACTGAGGCATACGACGGAGACGGCCAGCGGAAGCTGTTCAACCTGCAACGGCGGCCCATCCAGTTCCTCGATAGTGTCTGCGTGGACAGCGTGCGCGTGCCCGTCGCCGGGTTCTGCTCAGACCCGCTCGTAGGCTGGGTCAGCTTTGCCTCGGCCCCGCCTTCGGGTACGGGCAACGTCGTCTTCTTCTATCGCTACTCAATGGCTCCGGACCTCGCAGTGACGAACTGGGATGCTTCTCACGGCAACTATTTGTTCCTGAACACGACGCCGGTTGGAATCGCGACTCACGGCGAGGAACTAAAGACAAGCCGTTTGACGGCCTGGCCCAATCCGTTCAGGACGACTGTCCGCCTGCTGGTTGCGGCGCGCAGCTCATCCGACGTACGCATCGTTGACGCTTCGGGTCGCCAGGTGCGCATCCTGCGAGTCCCCCGCTCCCCGCTCTCGACTGCCTACTCCCTGTCCTGGGATGGTCGAGACGAGGCGGGCAGACCGGTTGCGCCGGGCGTGTACTTTGCCGGACTCGGTTCGGCAAACCCAAGGCTGAAGCTCGTCCGGTTTTCACACGACTGACACGCACCGGGTCTGTACGTGACAACTGAAGTCTCAGGAGAACGACTGGCAGGACTCGCACGGTACGGCAGCGTTCACCTGCTGGATGAGGTCGCTTCGACCAACGACTACGCACTCAGCCTTGCGTCGAAGCACGTCACGGCAATCGTCATCGCCCGTAGGCAGACCAAGGGCCGGGGTCGGTTCAGGCGGCAGTGGTACTCGGACGATGCCAGCCTGACCGCTTCCCTGCTCCTGCTTACTGACGCTCCCGACTTCCCTCACCCCTCTTTTCTCGTCCATCTGGCCGGGCTGGCGCTCTCCCGCGCGGTCGATGAAACGGTGGGACTGCCGACGCAGATCCGCTGGCCCAATGACATCATCATCGAGGACCGGAAGCTGGCCGGTATCCTGTGCGAAGGCAGACGGAACGCGGTAGCAGTGGGCATCGGCCTGAACTTGAACCAGGAGTCGATCCCTGAGGATTTGCCTGATGCCGTGTCACTAAGGATGGCTACGGGCAAGCAGTGGGATAAGTTCTACCTCCTCGAGAACTTCCTGCAGGAGATGTTCGCAAGCATCGCCAAGACCGGCAAGGGCGAGTCGGCTCAGGTTCTCGTCGACATCAAGCAGCGCTCCGCCACCATACACCGACGGGTCGAGGTCCGGACTCTGCTACGCAAGCACGTCGGGACGGTGATCGACCTCGATGCGGAAGGGCGGATCGTGTTGCGTACCGATTCCGGCAGGCTGGTCGTCCTCGGCGCCGGAGACGTACGCAGACTCACATGATTCTCACCGTTGTCATTGGTAACACCAACACCCGGTTCGTCTGGTTTCGCGGCCACCGGCTCGTGAGATTCCGCGCGGTCCCAACCGCTGCGGTCTGCCACGGCAGACTGCCTGAGCCCAACCGGGTTACCGCTGTCGCGGTGGCATCGGTCGTGCCCGAGGCCACGCGGGTCGTCCGCGCTCACCTGCAAAGCGGCGCCGGGTTGAAACCGTTCGTGGTTGGCCCACGCACTCGGACCGGACTTCGGTATCGCTACCGCCGACAAGACCTGGGCTCCGACCGCGTGTGCGCCACAGTCGGAGCACGGAATCGCTTTCCCGGTAAAGACCTCATCGTCTTTGACTTCGGCACCGCGACCACGGCGAACGTTATCTTGCGCGAGGGCATCTTTGCCGGTGGCGCGATCCTGCCCGGAATCCGGATGAGCCTCGACGCCTTGGCCGCTGGTACTGCAGGACTGCCAAGACTCCTTCCCGGCAGGACACTGGGTCCGGTTCAACGCAACACCCGCGCCGCGGTCCAGGCCGGCGTCGCCAACCTCATCGCCGGAGGAATCGACCGCATCATCGACCTAACCGAACGCGACCTCGGACGCTCGTTTTTTGTCGTTTCAACCGGGGGCGCCGCCGGTGTCGCCCGACGCTACTCGAAGCGCCTCAGCATTCTGAGGCCGCACCTCGCCAGTGAAGGTCTGGCTGAGCTGCTATATCTCAACTGCGGCGAGTGTACGGCAGAACCATGAATCAGGCCCTGGTTCTCGGCATCGAAACCAGCGGCGCATCAACCGGGCTGGCGCTGGCCTCCTCCGGCAAGGTTGTGGCCGAGATGGTCGAGTATTCGAGCTGCGGCCACAACGAGGTCCTGATGCCCTTACTCGACCGGCTGCTGAGAGGCGCGGGTGTAGCGGCGCGCGACCTGACCGGTATCGGCGTGGATATCGGCCCCGGCATGTTCACTTCACTGCGAGTCGGCACGAGCACCGCAAAGGGACTCGCCGTCGCGCACGGGATTCCCATAGTAGGGATGGGTTCGCTCTGGGGATTAGCTCGAACCGCCCTGCCGACCCTGGACGGAGTGCTGGCAGTGATAGATGCCCGCAAGCACCAGGTCTATGTCGCGCTGTATCTTGACGGCCAGCCGGCAATCCCGCCGTCAGTGAGGAGCCCGGAGGAGCTGGTGTCCGAAGTAGAGTCTGTGCTGCAACGCCGAAGCAGCATCGCTGTCGCCGGGAACGGCGCGAGCCTCTGTGCCGAACTGTTTGCGGCCGCTGGAATTGGGCTTGAGCCGACCGGCATCGAAACTCCGTCATCCGGCGTAGTAGCCCTCGAAGCCGGCGAGCGCATCGCCCGGGGTCTGGCTGACGATGTCGCAGTCATCGAACCTCTATACCTGCGTCGTACTGACGCTGAGTTGGTCCGAGAACAGAAGCTCAGTTCCAGCCGCTGAAGCCCGACCTGCGCGGGGCGGAGCTCTGTCCCTGAAGAGAATGGCGGAGGCGTGTAGGAATCGAACCTACCGGTCCACTTATCGCAGACCATACGGATTTGAAGTCCGCCAGGCACACCAGCACCCATACACCTCCATCAGCTACTGACCTCAAAATACCCGGCCGGCCCGGAACTGTCAATCGACGTCCAGGTCAACTTCGGCCTAGACCAACCGCGTGCCGTTTATCAAGAGCTCGAAGTGACACTTCAGGAAGTCCGCGGCCCGGCGCGAGATGACCATCCGGGAGAGGAAAATTTCGAAGTACTCCATAACCGGCGCGACGTTCGTGTCAATGGTCAGGTTAAACGCTATGCTGCGGTCCTCCCTGCGTACGGTCAGGGCTGAGCGTTTCACGGCGAAGTTGACCCGGTCGTGAATATCGAACTTGATGAACTCGGGATTGCGCACGCGGCTCTTGTGGACGTCGGCCTTGTCCGCGAGAATCAACGCGGCTGATACGTCTGAGACCGGGTTGCCGCCATTCTCGTCGTGGTTCCCGATCGCGGCCATCACCTGTGCGGCTTCCCAGTAGTCCATGCCGCGCCTCAGGAGAATATCGCGGGCCAGCAGCGCGCTGGTGCGCTCGTGTTTGTCACGACTGACCACGTTCCCGATGTCATGAAGGTAGCCCGCGATGGCGGCGAGTTCGGCCGCCCGCTCGTCGGACTCAAGCGCCACGAGGATCGCGCGCGCATTCTTGGCAACGAGCCGGGCGTGCCTGGGGCCGTGCTCCGTGTAACCCAGCACCGCGAGCTGCCGGTCGGCCTCGGCTACGAGGACGACCACTTCCGGGTCTTTGACGATATCTTTGAAGGTCAGCACGGGCGGTTATCCTATCATGTAGGAAGCCGGGGTCAACTTCCGGCCGGCCAAGGCCAAGAGACGTCCGAGCCGGACATAGTCACGAGTCCGGCTCGGACAATCGGAGACCCGACCTCAGGTTTGCTCTAGGGCGAGTTCGCCGGTGACCAGCGCCCGCTTCAGGTACTCAAGATAGTCCTTCAGCAGGAACTCGTCAGCAACCATACTGTTCTTCCAGCGGACCGATATTTCATTGGCACCGAAGGTCTTGTCGAGCGTAACGATGAGCTTTGAACCGCCCTCGTAGTTCCGGTCAAAGACGACAATGCCGCTGGTAGTGGGGTTGTCGCCACAGACAGCGTACATCTCTCCTGCCTTGTCGCCGTCATAGTCCCAGAGCTCCGGTCCCTTCACCGGACGCTTGTACAACAGGTACTCAATCAGGTTGTTCGCCAGGGCGATCATCAGCGCATGGTCTTCGGTCTGGGCGCCGCCCGCCATATGGTTTACCAATGGGATGTGCAGGCATACGCCGGTTTCGCCTCGACCTTCGCCGTAGAATATCCGGTCCGCGTCAAGGACCTTGCTGAGGTCGCGCCTAAATCCGTACAACACTCTCTTATAATTGTAGGCGTTTCGTGCTTTCAGTCAAGCAGCGCTGACTCACAGCTTTCCTTCACGGTGCCGGCGACCTAGAACGTCGAGCATGTCGCGCGTCATGGCCTCCAGGTCGTAAGCGGGCTTCCAGCCCCACTCCTCACGGGCCGCGGAGTCATCCAGTGACATCGGCCAGGAGTCGGCAATCTGCTGACGGAAGTCCGGTTCGTAGGTGCAGGTGAACTCGGGGATGTGCTTCCGGATTGAGGCGGCCAGTTCACCGACCGAGAAGCTCATCGCTCCGACGTTGAAGTCGCAGTGGTGCTTTAGCTTGCCCAGGTCGGCTTCGGCCAGGTCAATGGTCGACTTGATGCAGTCCGGCATGTACATCATCGGCAGGCGCGTGTCTTCGCGCACGAAACAGCTGTAGCGCTGCTGCTTGACCGCTTCGTAGTAAATGGCGACCGCGTAGTCGGTGGTGCCGCCGCCGGGCAAAGTCTCGTGGGAGATAATGCCCGGATAACGCAGTCCGCGGCAGTCGAGACCGTACTTCCTGAAGTAGTAGTCGCCCAGCAGCTCGCCCGCGACCTTGGTGACGCCGTAGATTGTTCTGGGCTTGAGAATCGTGTCGTTGGGCGTCCGGTCCCTTGGCGTCTCCGGCCCGAACGCGGCGATCGAGCTAGGCACAATGACCCGGGCCATGTCGAACTCGCGCGCCACCTCGAGCACCGTGTACAGCCCGTCCATGTTCACGTGCCAGGCCAGCTGCGGGTTCTGCTCGCCGGACACCGAGAGGACGGCGGCCATGTGATAGATGGTGTCGATGTCGTGCTTCTTCACCACCTCGACCACCGTCTCCCGCTTGTTGACGTCGATGAAGTAGAACGGCCCCGAGTTCTTCAGGGCATCGGACGGCGGTGTCTTGCGACCCGTCGCGACCACGTTGTCCGCACCGTACTTCTTGCGCAGCTCCAGCGTCAACTCCGATCCGATCTGACCGACCGCGCCGGTCACGAGGATGCGCTTCATCTCTCTGGTCTTCATGTTGGGGACTCCTTTGCGTGCTTTGCGACGTCTGCCGGACGCCGCCAATATAGCGACGGTCCAGGCAAAGTCAAAGGAAACTGACGCCTGCTACGCCGGCCCGTCGGTCTGGACAATGGCAAGCCCGCAGCTATACTCAGGCGTTCCGAGACAATGGTGAGTGTAGCTCAAATGGTTAGAGTACCTGACTGTGGCTCAGGATGCTGTGGGTTCAATTCCCATCACTCACCCTTGAGGCGGCCGGCCGACGCAGGCAGCGGTTGCATTTGCGCTGGTATCCGCTACACTGCACCCGGAATCGGGACTGGGCTGAACCGTGAGCCAACGCGTGCGCCCGTAGCTCAACTGGACAGAGCGCCGGGCTTCGAACCCGTAGGTTGCGCGTTCGAGTCGCGCCGGGCGCGGTGGACAATTGTATGACAGAGACGTTCGCAACTGGGGATGTCGCCTGATTCGGAGATGTGTGCCCCGCTAGCTCAACCTGGTAGAGCAGCGGATTCTTAATCCGTTGGTTGCCAGTTCAATTCTGGCGCGGGGTACTTGTCTTTTCACCAAAGAGAACAGGGAAACTTCGTGATGAATGAGACGACGCCGAAGCCGGCTGACACCGACCCACGCCTGACCGAGCGCTGGCAATCTCTTGTGGACATCTTGTACCTCAGCCAGGTGACCTTCCTCTACCTGTTCTCTGCGATATACCCGGTCGTAGGCCTCTTCTTCGGCGTTCTGTTTCTATCCGGGAGCATCTCAGCCAAGGGCAAACGGATAGGCAAGGTGTGTCTTATCCTTGGCATCGTCAACGCAGCACTTATGATACTCTTTCTTGTCCTGACGCTGGCTCTCGGCCTGGCCGGAGCACTATCAGGGCTGGGTAAGGACTAACCATGCAAACGATCATCTGCCTGCTCATTGCGGCCGGCTCCCCTTTTGTCCGTGCGCCAGACAAGACGGTCGCGCCGACCATCGATACTCGCCAGGTCTGGGTGTTCTTCACCGACAAAGGTATCTACACCGACGCCGACTACGGAGCAGCCGTCAACACGATAAGCCGCTACGCGAACGAGCCTTCGGCTGGTCGTGACCCCGCCCGGCCCGACTTCAACGACATCCCGGTACGCGAGTCCTACATCCGCGAGATAGAAGGACTCGGCGGCCGTCTGCGCACGATTTCCAAGTGGCTCAACGCCGTCAGCTTCGACCTGCCGTCGGAGTTGGTGGCGCCGGTCTACTCGCTTCCATTCGTCTACGACATGAAGCCGGTCGTGTCCCGGGCCGCGACTGAAACCGGTTTCTTTCCGCTCGCGAGGGTCACTACCGGCAGCCAGTACCGATCGACCGACACCGCGTACGCACATCGTTTCTACGGGCCGTCCTATGACCAGGCTCAAATGATGGGGGTCCCGAGCCTCTTCTTCCGCGGCTACTTCGGTTCCAATGTGAAGCTCGCGATGTTCGACACGGGGATCAAGCTGACCAACCGCGGAATCTCAAGGGCGCGCATCTACAAGCAGTACGACTTCATCTCCGGTGACAACTGCTACGTGGCCCGGTCGAACACTTCCTGGCAACCGACAGCCGTGGACAAGATCCGTTTCCTCGGATTCGCAAGGGGATTGACTCTGGGCACGGTTCAGACTCAATCCGGCTCTCAGGACACACTGCTAACGGCGTTCTGCGCCGACAGCTTCGCGTACGGCTACAACGCTCCACGTCGGGCAGTCTTCGCAGGCTCTTCGACTGATGGAGGCAGCACCTGGAGCTCTCCCCTGCCGCTCGTTATGTCCTCTCCCACCGGCACGACGTTCGAGAACCTCGTCATGGCCGACCATGGCCATACAACGTACCTTGTCTACAATGACCTGACCGTGGTCACTCGTGCTCCGGCCGTCGCCAACGTGTATCTGGGATACTTCGTTGGAATCGACTGGCAGGGCACCCCGCAGCTCATCGCCTCTGGCCGGTATCCGGCCGTCGCAGTGCTGGGGGATACACTCTACCTGGCCTTCGTTCAGTCCGATTCGTTGGTAACGCTCTGGAAGGCATCGGTCGCGCTGCCCGACCCGGTACCGATTGAGACAACGACCTTCGCGGCCGGCGAGCCCCTGGTTGGACTCCAGATCGCGGTTGGCGCGAACGGCGTCACCGACATCCTGACGACCGGGATGAAGAGCGGCCGAATCACTCAGTTCCGCTCAACCGATGGCGGTGTCACGTTCGCCAGGCTGAATGAACCGGTTGCTGCCGGCGCAGCTCGCACGCGACTGATACTGCACGACCCGCAGCGCCTGCTCGTGTATGAAGACCGGTCCCAGACCGTGTTCTCGCGCCTCGCAACGCTCGGCTCGGAAGACGACGGGCTGACCTGGAATCGGGCCGGAACCGTAGCTGACAGCGTATTCTCGATCGGCGGCTTCGACTTCGCGCCCGATACGCTGTCGGGGGTTACCCTGGTGTATGAAACCGGAGGCTTCCTCTATCGGACTGCGTCAGCAGACTTCGGCAGCACGTGGTCCGCTCCGGCTCTGATTGAGAGCATCGGCTTCAACGCGATGCCGGTGCTGGCTGCGACCGGTGACGGTTCGCTGGCCCTCTGGTTCAAGCGGGGAGACGACAGCGCGGTCTGGCAAGATTCGGACACCGCCAAATTCTCGATCGAGCAACCCTACCACGGCACGCGAATGGCCTCGATCATCGCCGGATACCAGCAGGGCGGCGTAATCGGTGTCGCCCCGGGCGTTGACCTGCTGATAGCCAAGACCGAGCTCTATAAGGTCCGAAGCGGCCGCTTCTACGAGTACAATATGGAAGAGGACGCCTACATCGAGGCGCTGGAATGGGCCGACCGCATGGGTGCGGACGTCATCTCGACTTCACTCGGGTATCGGAACTGGTATGGAGATGACCAGTTCGACGGCAAGACAGCGCCGATTTCGATTGCCGCCTCGATTGCAGCCAAACGCGGCATACTCATCGTTACGGCGATGGGAAACCGCGACACGTCGGCATACCCTTGGCCGGAGCCGTACATCGTGGCGCCGGGCGACGCTGACGGCGTGATTACCGCCGGCGGCGTGGAGAAGAACATGCTCCCGTGGCGCGGCACCGGCACCGGCCCGACCTCGGACGGAAGGACAAAGCCCGACCTCGTCGCGCTATCCGATACGGTGGCGGTCGTCTCTCCCGACTCGCAAGACTACCTCGACGGCAGCGTGGGGACGTCTTGCGCCACCGCTCTCATTGCCGGTGCCTGTGCGCTGCTCAAGGAAGCTCATCCCCAGTGGTCGGCAGACTCAATCAAGGCGGTGCTGTTCGCAACTGCCTCGCGTTCGGTCAAGAGCTGCACGTTCGGGTTCGGCGTGCCGCGCGTCGACTCTGCGTACAAGCTCTTTCCACCGGAGAAGGGCATCGTTGATGTTCCGGGTGACGAGATCGGCACCATCTTCCCCAATCCCTTTGTACCGGCGTCCCAGCCGAGGGTGTACTTCCAGATCAATCTCACCCGGCCCGCATCGGACGCCCGTATCAGCATCTTCTCCGCCTCGGGGGCGCTGATTGACACCATTACACTTGACGCAACCGTCATGCCCCGCCCCGGCCGATACGGTGACAACGGCGACGTCGCGCTACTCGAACAGATTGGAGCATACTGGGACGGCCGGAACGCAGCGGACACACCCGTTGCCGCGGGGCTGTACCTTGCGGTGCTTCAAACCACGTTCGGCCGCAGCACGACCAAGTTCGCCCTCGTCCGCTAGCCTTGACTTAGAGGCCGGTGGAGATAACATACCACCGACTCTGATTCCAGCGTAGCTCAACCGGTAGAGCATCCGGCTGTTAACCGGAGGGTCACAGGTTCGAGTCCTGTCGCTGGAGTTGCCCGTCGGCACTGCCGGCGGGCATTTGTTTCTCATCTCTCCCGCGCTGGAAAAGCAGAACCGGCCCGAAGGCCGGTTCTGCAACAGAGACTGCGACTGTCTACTTCAGAACAATCGCCTTGCCGGAAACCGACTTGCCGTCAATGGTCAGACGGTAGAAGTAGGTTCCACTGGCCACGCGGCGACCATTCGAGTTGGTACGGTCCCAGGTCACGCTCTGGCTTCCCGCCTCGATCTTGCCGTTCACCAACGTTCGGACCAGCGAGCCGGTCGCGTCGTACACGCCTAGGCTCACGTTGCCCCGCCGGGCAACCGTGAAGTTGATGCGGACGCGGTCGCGGACGAGGGTCGGCATCACGTTGTCGATTGAAACGCCGAGCTTCACGCGCTGCTCTGCGACGCCCGGCGGCCCGAACGAGATGCGATAGTACTGCTGGTTGGGAGCGGTCCAGTCGCCCAATGCGTCGCCGGCAAAGACATAGAGCTGCTCTGCGGAAGGACGGGCAACCATAAAGTTGAGACGGGCCAGGGTCGTCGGGTAGTTCGGCGTCACCGCCGTAATGGCGCCGGTCGAGGTGCTGTACTTCCATAAGTGGTTGGTCACGGTTGCCGCACTTATGAACCCGCCGAGCCAGTACACGTCACCATTCATGGCGACGGTGGCACCGTTGAAGATCGGCTCGGTCGGGGCGGGACCCGCAGTCCACGTGATCTGGGTCGGATCCATCTCATCGATGACGCCCTTGTACAGGTTGGGCCAGCAGGCGGTCCCGGAGTAGGCCTGCACGATGAAGATGGTATCACCGATGATGGCGGCGCTGCCCATGAACGAGGCCATCGGCAGTGCCGTGCCGACCGTCCACGCATCAGCCGCCGGGTCGTAGATGTCGACGTTGGCGAAACCGGACGAGGCGTTGTTGCCACCCAGGACGTATATCAGCGAGTCGCGCCACACGGCCTCCGAGGCTGCGAGCCCGATGCGCGGACGAGCGGTCTTTGTTGACCAGCTGTTCGCGACCGGGTCGTAGCACTCGTTTGCAGCGATGGCCGCACTGGCGTTGTCGTGGCCGCCGATGAGGTAAATCTTGCCGTTGCAGAACGAACCCGGCAGCCAGCCGCGTGCCGTTGTCATAGGGGCCTTTGTGGTCCAGGTGCCCGCAGCCGGGTCATACTCCTGGCAGAGATTCAGGTACGTGGCGGGTTCGCCCGCAGGGTTGCCGCCAATCATGTAGATCTTGTCGTTAACCGGGTCGTAGACTGTGGCATGGACCACGCGGTCAACCTGGGCCGGCGGCTTCGGAATCGTCTCCCAAACCGCAGCCTGGACAGTAACCCACGCGTACGCAGTATCGTTGGCGTAATTCGAGTCTGCGGGCAGACTCGTGAACATCGTCACCTGATAGGTGTTCCCATCGAGGCCGGTCCAACTGCTCGGGAATGTTACGTCTGCAGTCGCCGCCGGCACCAGCGTGTCCGTATAGGTAACGGTATCGGTGTAGACATTCGTGCCGGCCGAGTCGATCCGGCAGGTCAGCGGGATATTGGTCTGGGGATCAGTGCCGGAGTTGCGAATGGTGACTCTGGGCTCGATTGGCCCAGGCAAGACAGTCCCCCGCGGCGCCAGCACCACGTCAGCGCTAACATCATTGGCCACAACGTGGCCCAGAATTGCCCGGATATGCCAGTTATAGTCCAAAGGGATACTGCTCAGCTCTATCCATGATCCCTGGTAGTTGATCCAGCCGCCACGGGTGGACACTGCCGGACCGTCATCGGTACCCAGCGGGAAAGTACTAGCCGCGTGGGTCATTCTCGGGCCGATCCAGATGTCCTCACCCGAATCCAATGGCACCGGGGTCAGCAGAATTGTGGTTTGCCATGCGGAATCCGGTGCGGTGTACGGCACCGATTCGATAATCGCACCCGGCTGAGTCGACGTGTTCGCAGCCCACACAAACAGGTAGTCGTCGCTGACGGCGTTCCACCTGTACCAGATACACGCCACCACCGTGCAGGCCTTGACCGGAGTCAAGCGGGCAGCGGTGTAGAAAGTGCCCCCGGCAGTCAGACCGATGGCGTTGTTGTACGCTTCCATGTCCACGTGCAGCGTGTCGCCCACCGCGTCGGTCCGGGACGGAGACCCGGGGCTCAGGATGGCATCCGACGGGCGGAGCAGGGAACTGATGGCGCCGGCACCGGACGGCGCGTTCGTAGCAGCGGTTTGCGCTGCCAGAGAGAGCCCGACGAGAAGCATCAGGCTCAGGATCGTAGCACCGATTCTCACACAGTCCTCCTCGGTTGTTTCGAACTGCTTTGCTGATTTGGGATACCGCATAACGCATCCCTATATAAGCCTTTGGGACGAAGAAGTTTACCTCCTGCTTCCGGCATGTCAAGCCGGAATCTCGCGTCAGGCGACCCGACCCGGCAGGTCGGTCCGAATCACGGCACCGTCCAACCGCAGAACCGGCCTTCGGGCCGGTTCTGCGACACCGATTGGGACTGCTTACTTCAGAACAATCGCCTTGCCCGAAACCGCCTCGCCGTCAACGACCAGACGGTAGATGTAGATTCCATTGGCAACGCGACTGCCGGTGTTGTCCGTCCGATTCCAGGTGGCAGTCCGCTCGCCCGGTGTAACTACACCGCCGGCAAGACTCTTGACCAGAGAACCGGTCGCATCGTACACTCCGAGCTCGACGTTCGCGTGGCGACCGACGTAGTAATTGATATTCGCGCAGTCGCGGACCAGGCTCGGGCTCGCCTTGTACAGCGCGTACGGCAGCTTCGGATCCCGGGCCTCAACGCCCGGGATAACCGAGTCAAAGACCATCGGGCCGTAGTACTGCGGGTACGACCACTGCGAACCGGTCAGGGTCTGCGGCCACCAGCCCGCGTAGAGCGCGGCGTTGTCGAAGGCGGTGTACTGGAAGTAGCCGACGGTATCGCCGCTGCTGATGCTGTAATCCCAGTTGTCGGCGCCAATCGGAATCTTGGCCTCGAACTGCAGGTGGCCGCTCGCAAGCGAACTGGCGCTCACTGCGTCCGGGGTCACGCCCATTTCCCATACGTCCGGTCGAGTGCTCAGCAGCGCGCGGTAGATGACCTCATCACTGTCGGCGACGAACTCGACCCATTGGTTGCCTTCGCTTGAATCGGCTGACCACGTGCCGCTCTTGTCCTCGTCCATGAACGGCGCGAACTGGTCGTAGTCAACGCGGCTCGAACGATTCGGGCAGTCCACGGCGAAGTACACGAAGCCCTCGGCCAAGTCGTACAGGTAGTAGGCGATATTCGAGCCCGCCGGCTGCGGAGTGCCGCCGCGCCCCAGGATGTCGCTGATGTCATACATGATTGAGGCCGACCACTCGCCCGGTGTGATATTGCCGTCAATCGTCGGCGGGAAGGTGCCCAGACCGCGGACGTGAATGGTTTCGGCGAACACTGCGCCGGCGACCGTAGTCGTGCCGATCGTGGTGTCGTTGCCCCGGTTCAGGTCGCCCTCGAGAGCGGTGAACATCGTCACGTTGTACCGGGCTCCGGCCGGGCCGGGGTTCCAGTTCGGAGCAAAGGTGACGTCGGCCTCGGCGCCGCGTCCGAGCGGACCGGGCAGAATCGCGTTGGCCGCATAGACCCGGGTCGCTCCCGAATCAATCCAGCAGGTCACCGGGATGTTGGACTCCGGGTTCGCCCCGAAGTTCCTGACCTTTACCTCGGGCGTAACCGGACCGGGGCCGATGCCGCCGGACGGCGCGATGACTGCATTCACGCCCACGTCATGACTCGGCGCCGTCAGGGCAAAACGGAAGCACCAGATCATGTCCGGCGTAGCCTGCTCGAGTGCCAGTAGGAACGTATCCCGCCACATCTCACAGCCGCCGCCCAGGTCCCATCCGACCGCGTTGAAGCTGTCAACCACGCTGTAGCTGAAATCCATCTTCCATGTCGGGCTGGCACCGACAGCACCGGCCTGAGTAACCCAGAAGCACTGTTGGATGGTGTCCACCGCGATACCGTAGGACGAAGCCATATCGGCCGCGGCCTTGACCTGGTGGCCGTTCGCGCCGGTGATAGAAAACTTGGCCATCGGCGAGGTCGTGAAGTTACAGGTCCAGCAGGAGTCCTCAATCGGGCTGTGCGCCATACCCCGCACGGTCCCGCTGTAGCCCGAAACCGTGTAAGTATTGTTCAGCTCGTGGGTCGATGCGTTGTAGACGTGGAAGCGCTGGTTGTCGAATCCGGCGAACACCTCGTCAGTCGCCTTCTTGTAGGACATGTCACGGATGCCCCAGCCGGACGGTCCGCCGGTCTGCGCGAACGAAGTCCGGAACGGATGGGCCGGGTCCGCAATATTGTAGATACCGATTAGCAGGGCGGACTGGCCGCACGAAACCCAGCACAGCGAATCCTGGACCGGGGTGACGCCGACGTTGTACGCCGAATCGAACTCGCAGTTGAACGTCCACTCCACGGTCGGCGGGTCGTCCATGGTGCTGAACGGTCCGTACGGCGCCCTTGCCTGCGCCGCCGGGTTCACGTCGTTCACAACCGGAGCCGTGAGCGGCGTGCTTGCCGGCCCGGCCGCAAAGGCAAACCCGAACATCAGACAGAATAGTATGGCGCCCGTCTTCACTCTTACCTCCTGAGTAAGTGCTTCCGCCGTTGGAACCCGACCGGGGTGCTGTCCCGGCGCGCTTGCCGGAACGCTCCCGACTGCAGTCTAACAGCCCGACACGTACCGTCAAGCCGGGCTATTCACAAGCAGAACCGGCCACGGGGCCGGTTCTGCGTAGTGATTCGAGACGATCTACTGCAGGACGACCGTCTTGCCCGAAACCGACTTGCCGTCCACGGACAGACGGTAGAAGTAGGCGCCATCGGCAACGCTTCTGCCGCTGTTGTCCGTGCGGTCCCAAGTAACGGTTCGTTCGCCAGGCGTGACCGGTCCGCTGACGAGGTCCTTTACCAGCGAACCGGCCGCATCGTACACGCTCAGCCTGACGTCCGCCGGCCTCCCGACGTAGTAGTTGATACTTGCGCGGTCGCGGACCAGACTCGGACTCGCCTTGTACAGGACGAAGGGCGTCCTCGGGACCCGGCTCTCAACGCCGGGGACGACCGAATCGAAGATCATCGTACCATAGTACCGCGGATACGACCACTGCGCGGCAGTCAGGGCCTGAGGCCACCAGCCGATGTAGTTCGTGAGGTTGTCCAACGCGGTGTATAGAAAGTAACCGACCGTGTCCCCGTTGTTGATGTTATACTGCCATCTGTATGGGCCGATAGGAATCTGGGCCTCGAACTGCAGGTGGCCGCTCGCGAGCGAGCTGGCGCTCACCGCGCCCGGCGCCGCGCCCATCTCCCAGACGTGCGGGACGGTGTCCAGCAGCGCGCGGTAGATGACCTCGTCGCTAGGTGCGACGTACTGGACCCAGTGATTCCCTTCGCTCGAATCGGTTGACCACGTGCCGCTGTTGTCCTCGTCCATGAACGGCCCGAACTGGTCCCAGTCGACCCGGGTCGCACGATTCGGGCAGTCGACCGCAACGTAGACGAAACCTGCTGCGATGTCGTAGAGGAAGTAGGCCAAGTTCGATCCCGCCGGCTGCGGACTGCCGCCGCGGCCCAGGATGTCGCTGACGTCATAGATAGTTGAGGCCGACCACTCACCCGCATCGATGTTGCCATCAATCGTCGGCGCGGCGGAACCGACACCGTGGACGTGGATGGTGTCCGCGAACACTGCCCCTGAGACCGTAGTTGTGCCGGTCGAGGTATCGTCGTGCGCATTCTCATCGCCCCCGAGGCTGGTGAACATTGTCACGTCATACTGGGCTCCGACCGGGCCGGTGTTCCAGTCCGGAGCGAAGGTCACGTCGGCTTCCAGACCGGGGCCGAGCGGGCCGGTCAGAGTCGCGCCGGCCACGTAGACCCGGGTAGCGCCCGAGTCAATCCAGCACGTGACCGGGATACCGGACTCATAGTTCGCGCCGAAGTTCTTGACCTTTGCTCTGGGCGTCAAAGAACCGGGGTTGACGTTGGCCGGCGGCTCGACGATGGCGCTTACACCAACGTCGTGGCTGGGCAGTGGCCCGAGTGTGAAACGCATGCAGAAAACCTCGTCCGGCGTGCTCTGGTTGAGCTGAAGCAGGAAGGTGTCCCTCCACATCTCACACCCGCCGCCCTGGTCCCACCCGTCGGCGTTGAAGCTATCAACCACGTCATAGCTGAAGTCCATCTTCCAGGTAGGGCTGGCGCCGGCAACGCCTGCCTGAGTGACCCAGAAGCAGTGTTGGCGTGTATCCACTGCGATACCGTACGCCGATGCCATCTGGGCCGCGTCCCTGACCGCATGGCCGTTAGCGCCGGTGATGGAGAACTTGGTCATTGGCGCTGAGTCGAAGTCGCAGGTCCAGCAGGAGTCCTGGATCGCGCTGTAGCCGAAACCGCGCACCGGGCCGCTGTAACCGGACACCATGTAGGTATGGTTTGGAGTGTGGGTCGTTGCGTCGTACACGTGAAAGGTCCGGTTGTCGAATCCGGCGAATACTTCGTTGGTCGAGGCCTTCCACGCCATGTCGCGAATGCCCCAGCCGGTCGGACCGCCAGTCTGCGGGAAGCTGTCGATGAGTGGGCGGGCCGGGTCCTTGATGTTGTAGACGTAGATTCTCATCTCGCTCTGGCCGGCCGAAACCCACATCAGCGTGTCCTGTACCGGTGTCACGCCGACGCTGTAGGTCGAGGGGAGGGCCTTCTCCCATTCCTTGGTGGGCGGGTCATCCATTGTCGAGAACGTCCCATATGGTACCCTGTGCGGCGCCGCCGGTTTCACGTCGTTGACGACCGGAGTGGCTGCCAGCGCGAAAGTCAACACCGAGAATAGCATGAACATACTTGAATCCACTCTAGCTGCGGCCACCCACATGTCAAGCGGGATTGCTGCACCGTCACCGCGTCCGAGCGTAGTTCCTCAGAATTGGATCTGCCCGAAATGATGCTGAGGGAAGGCTGCATCACGGGTTTGACGGTGGAGAATACTTGGACTGGTAGGCTCGGT
>Ga0208046_1000076_pt1 | contig 18930 bp, 19 predicted proteins | sample PL_2010_300m_FD_184161 | JGI IMG/M metagenome (GOLD analysis project Ga0208046, IMG submission 184161) | Freshwater microbial communities from Powell Lake, British Columbia, Canada to study Microbial Dark Matter (Phase II) - PL_2010_300m... | ecosystem: Environmental > Aquatic > Freshwater >... | reverse complement strand
TGGCTTGGAGATACCTACCCGCTGGGTGGGTGAGCAGCATGTGATTGAAGACCTTGGAAGAATCCCATCCATGCAGGACTGGTTCGAGAACATCACACCACAGCAATGGATGAACACACCAACGAAAGTATCAAGCACAACAACACTATAAAACTTATGGCAAACTACGAAAGCAAAGCGCGGACGAACTACTTCAAGGTTAAGCACGCCACACGATTCGCAATGTGGGCGAAGCGATTCAGCTGCGAGCTGGTTCGCGATTCAAAAGATCCAGATCTGGTGGCGATACTGTTTGATGATTCTGGAATACCAGATGGCTACCATGCCAAGACGAAGCATGTGGCTCATGCTGTCAAGGTGGATGGACAAGTATGGCAGGTGCGAGTTCCAAACAGGAACAAAGACGCATCGAAGTGGTTCACTGTCTGCGATTGCTACATCAATCCCATGACTGGTGAGCAGAAAGAAACCGCGATCAAGATCGCACAACTGTTGAATGGAGATTGAATATGGAAATCATTGATCAAAAAGAATACGAAGGCGTCGACAAGCACCTCACGCCACACGACTACAACATGGCGTTCAATACTCAGAACGCCTGCAACCTGTCTGGTATCAGCAAGTGGTTCGCCACCGTGCTGGATAAGATCTGGGATGAGGCTCGTGAACGTAAGCGTGGAACTGATTGGGTTAATCAGCATCCCATCTGTCGCCTGATGGCAGAGCAGGTATCACATCTGTCTGGCGGTGGATCTTGCAGCGGAAGCACGACCTATCACTTCACTTACAACTACTGCTTGGAAAGGTCAAAGTTGTGAAGGTTAAAATCAAACCATGCACCACCGTTGGCAATGCTTGGATGGTGGTAAAAGTCAGTCGATTCGGAAAGGAATCCAAGGTCGCCATCGGGCTAACAGAACACGAAGCTAAAAGCTTAAAGAAAAAATATGAAACCAATACCTGAATTATTATTCGCTGAGTTCGCTGCCAAGTATTGCGAGAAGCAAGAGCAGACACCCGAAGGATTGAAAGACATCCTTGATGGGCAACGCCAGCGCTACAACCCGACAGGGTGGATGATGCTTGAGTGTCAGATGCTTGATTCATCACGCATGGGATCTCTCGTCATTCTTCCATACGGGCCAAACAATACTTACAAGACAGTGCCCGACCATCCCATATCACCACGCGGGCTGGCTTCTGATATGTCTGTGGTGGTGGCGATACTTCCAAACCTATGAAACTCCGATTCAAAATCCAATCCACCACATGCCCAGGCAATATCTCCTATCTTAGGATTGAGAAGGGAAAAGCCCAGCTTTTCAACAAGGACTACAAGCGCATACACATCTCAGCCATGACCACATCTGCAACCGAGTTAATGTTCGGTCTTGAAGATTGTGAGACTGAAGAGCAAGTGAAGGCTTTGATTGAGAAGCACTGCGGCAAGACGAAGGAAGTCACAGCAATTTGAACGACGGTCAACAACTAAACAAAAGACAAAATGAAAACTACACAAAACATACGGGATCACATCGGTCAATCCATCACGATCACATGGGGCACATCTCGTGGTCGAGACAGCTATGGTTATACGACAGCCGTGCTTCGGGATGGCAATGGCAAGAAGGTCGCATCCACTTGTGGCGGCGGGTATGACATGCGAGGCACAGTTGTCGGCGACTGGCTTGCTCGCACGTTTCCGAATGAACTTCTGAAGCTGAAGGAGAAGGACATGCCAGCGCATTCACATTTTCAGAATGAGAGAGCAAGAGTGTGTGATGCCATGTGCAAGAATGAATTCCAGAAGCTTGTGAATGAAGCGATCATGGAAGATAAAACATCAGACGAGATCAAGGCAATGAGTCAAACTAAACTGCCCGACGATTGCTATGAATGCCCAACCTGCAAGGGGCGAACCCGTCCATCCAGAGATGGTAAGACCATTAACGATGGACACTATCTCTACGGCCTCACGTTCCACGATCCAAATTACGACCCGAGTAAGGCAGTCATCGGCAAGGATTGTTCTGATCGCACACTCACCAAGGGTGATGTTGACAGCGAGGGCAAGACTGTGGCTGAAGCAGAGAAGGCTGGCAACAGCTTCGGTCTTGAAAGATTGCAGGCTGTGTATAAGGCGAGTAGCAAGTTCGCCACCAAGCGGCACACCATCCCATCCATCGACGGTGCGTGTGGCATGTCATCTGTGATGCAGATCGCCAATGCCATCGGCATTGGGTTGAAAAGCGTGAGCGACACAAAGAAGTTGGATGTGTATGTCATCACCAAGTTCAAGCCCTCAAAGTCCTGAATCCAAAAACCACAGAAAAAAGAAATTGAGAATCAAAGCCATGAGTAAAACACACTTCATAAAAATAAGATGCCTTCGGATGAACACCGACAGGCTTGTCAACACGAGATCCATCCACTCAATATCGTCAGAGCGGTGGCCAAATACTGCGGCGGTGTCAAAGATTGAATACACTGGAGACGCTGACTATCACACGGCAACTGCGTGGGTTTCTCAAAGCTTGGATGAAATTCTAATCGAAATCAGGAAGGAGGAGTCTTTGTGAAACTATCACTAACATCAGTCAAGTACGCAGCCTTCGCCAGCCAAGAGACGTCGTGCTTTGAAGCCATCGTCCTGATCGATGGGAAGAAAGCGATCCACGTCAGCAACGATGGGCATGGAGGGTGTGATATGCACCGGGATATTATTCCGGGATCGGCAGAGAAGGTTGAGGCGTACGCCAAGACACTCCCTAAGCAAGCATACGATTCAGATCCCTTCATCAACTACCAGCCAACGCTTGATACTCTCGTTGGCGATCTGCTTGATGAGCACCTGTCTCTCAAAGATATGAGGAGGGCGCTGAAAAAATGCGTCCACTTCAAGGCTGGAGAAAAGATTCTGAAGTTCCAAAGCGTCAAGTTCACATCGGCCAACAGTGATATAATCAATCAGAACATCCTCAAGAAATTCCAAGATGCGGTCATCTTAAATTCGATTCCAGAGGGTGAGGCTCTGAAGATTTGGATGAAGGGGAATTAAATATGCACCTAGAATCTTTATCTAACGGGCTCGAAGCGATCGATGCCATGAAGAAAGACAGAGAGCGGGATCCGGAACGCTTCAAAGTAGAGGCTGACTTCGGATGTCAGAATGCAATCTGCGGAGTTTAGTGGTTAGTTAAACAAACAAACAAAAGGACAAACATGAAAAGACAAAAGACAGCATTCAAATCAAGTGAGATTGCCCACGTATGGGCTAACAGAGGAGCGCCAATGGGTCGGTCGCCTGGTTCAATGCGGTTCGATGGTGATTCGTTCTATTCGTTCGCGACGGTGATCGCTTATCGCATCAAGTTCAAGGGAAGGGAAGCTTATATTTTGGACAGGGCTTCGTTCTCATCAACAACATCTGGACATCAGAGTTCAGTCATTGGCGCTATCAAATCATCAGACAAAAAGTTTCTGATTGATAATGGTCGTCGTGGTCAGTCGTTGGACTTAACGCCATCGGAGTTACGTGATCACTATCTGTCCAAGTTCAACGCTGGATCGGATTACACATCACGCTATGCACACAAGAGGGCTGGTGCATTTCTACTCATGCTATCCCACCTAGATAACGCCATTGAAGTATGTGAATACTTCAAGCTCGCAGTCGTAAAGTTGAAGAAGCTTCGCATGTCCTTCGACATGAAGGCTGCTGAACTGAGAAATATCTGCGGTGATTACGACGCCAAGTTGAGTGTGCGCCGTGAGGCAAAGTGGAAGCGAGAAGATGAAGAGAGAGAGCGTAGGCGGGTGGCTGCTGTGGCCGAAGCCATCAGTCGGGCGGAGCGGTTTATTGCTGGCGAAACCCCACCTGACATAGAAGTCGATCTCAACTTCGGTTACGAAGAGCAACTCCTCGAGGGAAGGGATGATCTCAAAGTGAAGATGAGGTCACTTCGTATCAGCATGATCATGGAGCACAAGGCCAAGCATGTTGCTAAACAGGTAGCGGTAGCTGAATCGTTTATCAACAAGGCGGTCAAGTTCGATCCCGAGCATTACTTCGGATGGAAGCATGTCGACCTACAATCAAGACCAGACCTGATCAAAGGCATCGTCAGGCTGACAGTGGAAGCCAACAAGGATGACATTGAGAAGTGGTTGGCTGGCGAAAACGTAAGACTTGATTACGATCTGCCTCCACACTTCAGGGTTGAGGCGGACGAGGTGGTCACATCCAAAGGCGCGCGCTTTCCAATCAATCACGCAGAGAGATCATTCAAATTCTGCATGGCTATGAGAGAGAAAGGCTGGAAGCGCAATGGGCATACGCACCACGTCGGCATGTATCAGATTGATGAGATCAGCAACAAAGAGATCGTAGCTGGCTGCCATCATGTTCAATGGTCAATCCTGATTGAGTTCGGAAAGAAGATGGGGTGGGTGGTATGAAACCAAATCGTAAAGACATGCTGAAGATAATCAGCATCACCGCAACATCCCTTGGCCTTAAACCGAAAGATGTTTTGTCTTCCGGCAGAAGTGGACAAACCATTAGTGATGCAAAGTGGATTGCTGTGTATGCCATCAGCCAAGTCACCAGCGCGACAGCGTCTGACATAGCCAGATGCCTTAATCTAAACATAAGCACAGTTGGATTTGGGATCCGATCCGCCTCCAATCTGATACTCGGTCAAGACAAGTTGAGTGTAGAGTTCACAAAGAAACTTAACCAAGTCATGCTTGATATAAGCAAACCTTCAAACTCACGAATTGTAGTGATAGATGTCATGTGTGGGGTTGCGCGATTGAAATCCAAGCCAGATGATGTTGATGTGATCATCAACCAATAGCACCACAAAATAACAACTTTACCCTCCCCACTCCCTCACCTCGCCGAGCTACTCTGCGGACTAGACGAGCTTCGTGATAGTGGGAAGGGTTTCACGAATTATGAAAACACCCTCTGAAATGAACGCGGAGACACCTAGAACGGATGCAATGGAAATCCATGAGCGTGATGTCATTGGCAGACGTGCCATAGGAGGAAAAGCTTTTATTCACTCCGACTTTGCTCGTCAACTCGAACGCGAACAAGCACCACTCCACGCGAGGATTGTGGAGTTGGAGAAATCTTACGCCTTAGTTAAGGAACAGATGCACACCTACGCAGCCAACCTAGAAACACTGCTTGACCAGTGCTGTGATCACGCAGACGGCACATCCGACGCAACACCGCTTGCAAAGTTCTGCAACGAAATGATTGGCGTGTCAAATAGCATCATGTTGAAAGACCTTCAAACTTTAAGGAGTGAACGCGACCAACTAAGAAAGGTTTGTGATGAGTTGGCTTACTGCTTACAAAATCCAGCAATCTTTCAACGCATGGAAAGCATTGAAGCCCTTAGCTCCTACAACTCCCTCCCGCACGTAATCGAAAGGAACAAACCATCATGAATATCGAAGAAGTAATCGAAGCCAGAGACAAAGCATTAGCGAACTACGAAGCTGCTCATGCAATCAATGTTCAACTGCGACAAGAACGCGACGAACTCAAAGCGCACAATGAGATGTTGGTAGAGGCGTTAGAACAACTAGCCCGTCTAGGCAATGGAAATCATTACGGAAATAGCGTTGGAAACTCTATTGCAATAGAGGCTTTGTATAAAATCAAATCTACAACTTCCCTCACCGAAATCACTCTACGCAACAGAAAGGCGAAGGCGTTGGATGAAGCGTTTGCTGTCCTTGAATCCGTTGAAGAGCTAAACATGAGCAATTACGATCACGAACTTGTTCGCAAGATGAATGACGGATTTTGTGAGGCGTATCTAATTATGAAATTAGCCATCGAACAAGCAATGAAGGAACAAACGAAATGAAAACGGCACAGCAAGACTTGAATGAGTTAATGGGCTTAATGAAATGCTCACCAGAAGAAGTCGCTAATCTTAATCTTAAAGAAAGTGGAGTGGTTGCGTTCCTTGCTTTTCTGGACAGAGTAAAACTCGACGCCAGCATATCAGCACTTGAGGAATCGGCGGCGGTTTGTAACTGGCAAGTTCCAGAAGATGCCTACAACCAATTTTCAGAACACTGTCAAATAGCTCACAAGTGTCGCGATGAAATCATCTCCCTCGCAACCAAACTAAAACAGAAATCAAAATGAACTACACCGACGAACAATTAAAACGGACTCTGGCGAAGATGTTGCCGGAGAAGGTTGGATACCACTTCCATGCTCTTCTTTGGATTGATTCACCTGCACCTGAAATGCCTGATGTGTGGGATGTAGTCCTCGACACCGAACTTCTTCAACTCTGCTTTGATGTGTGGATGACATTGACAAGACTTCAGCGTGGAGAATACAGCACGAATCTCTTTTACGTAGTTAGGCATTCAGGTGGTCATGCCGCTTCAACCAACGAAGATATTCTACACTGTTGTGAAAACGCCACATGGCAACAACGCACAATCGCCCTAGCAAAAACCCTCAACATTGAAATTGTATGAGCCATGATGAAGGTTTGGAAAGAACCTATAATGACAGGCTCAGAGAACGAATTGAAGATCAGGAAACCATTATGACCACACCAAAACAATTCGACCCAACAAAACCAGTCCGTCAAAAGAACGGTAAGAAAGCTAGGATTCTTTGCACGGATTTTAATAATGAGAACTACCCGATTGTCGTTGAAGTCGAGGGGTATGTTGCTCCTATCACCCAGCTCGTATCTGGTCAGTATCAATGGGACGCAACACCCTCCCAACTCTGCGAAGCACTCCTTCGCGCAACAGGAAAGTGGGTGACGTAAGTGCCTAGAAAATTCAAAGAGATCTTCTTCATCAACTGCAAGACCTGTTTGAACTCTGGTCTGATAGAGTTCAAGCGGGGTGAATGCACATATCCAAATGCACCCTGTCCAATGTGTCAGTATCCAGCCCTGAAAAAGTGGCTTGATCGCTGGTGCATGGATTCAAATATCGCACCGTTCCTATGGAAGCATTACGATAGCCTGCTCCCTAAGAAGAAAACAAAACAGAAGAGGAACCTATGGAGGCAGACGCGCCACTTCTTCCCGAAGAAGCTCAAGAAAGAACCCGAAGACTTGCCTGATGAATTCCTTAAATCAAACCATGAACTTCTACAATGACATCGATTCTAACGCCTGCGCCTGGATGCGCCAGCTTGTTGCGGATCGACTCATCCCAACGGGAGATGTGTCTTGTAAATCAATTGTCGATATAACACCTGATGAAATCAAAACATACACACAGCAGCATTTCTTTTGCGGGATCGCAGGATGGCCGAAGGCTATTGATCTCGCAGGCTGGTCAAGAACACGACCTATTTGGTCAGCAAGCCTCCCCTGCCAAAGCTTCTCACTCGCTGGAAAAGGTGGTGGATTCGACGACCATCGTGGAAAACTCTGGGAGCCGTTCCTCGAACTCGTCAAGCAGTGCCGTCCTGAATTCATCGTTGGCGAGCAGGTTAGCTCGGCGATTGGAAAAGGTTGGGTCGATCGAGTTCGAGCAGACCTGGAAGCAGAAGGTTACTCCTTTGGGTTTATTGTACTTGGAGCACACAGCGTCAACGCTCCACACAAGAGGCAGCGTATCTACTTCGTGGCCCACACCGCAGGCGATAGACGCAGCGGGAGCACCGAGGGATGGCAGGCTGAAGAAGGACGGCAATCGGAATCCGGAAATGCCGGGGAGATGGAGGAAGGATCTGAAGGATGTGGCGGGGTGGGCAACTCCCGGAGCGTGCGATGCGACAATGGGGAGCGCAGAGTCGGATCAGAACAAGAGGGATCGAGGTGTGAATCCAGGTCAATCACTGATCGACCAGGCCAGCCTTCAGTCGTGGCCGACAGCCAGCAGCCGGGACTGGAAGGACACGCCGGGGATGGCGACGATGGGGGTGAACCCAGACGGAAGCGATCGCAAGCGGATGGATCAACTACCGAGGGTGGCAGCGTGGGCGACACCAACATCAAACGAGTTCGAGGGCGGGTGTCCAGAAAAAATGGAATCCAGAAGGGAGAGGCAGAAAGCGAAGGGGATAAACGGGAACGGATTCGGGAACACCAACGGGATGCTGATCACCTTGGAGCTTGGTCGGACTTCCGAATCATCCAGTTCAAAGACGGTAGCCAAAGGCGGATTGAACGCAGCTTTGAGCCGATGGCTTCAGGGCTACCCAAAGGAGTGGTGCGAAGCAGCTATCAAGGCATGGAGATCAATGCCGACTCGTCGGCAGAAGGCAGGAAGATGAGGTTGCATGGGTATGGAAATAGCGTGGTATTACCACTGGCGGTCGAGTTCGTCAGGGCAGTGATGGAAGAGTTCTTAATTTCACCAGCAGAAAACCAAACACAATAATTTTCCACCCACCATTGGGCTCTTACTGGAGCGCGGCTTTGTCTCCGCGAAAACGGTGGTGGGTGGATTCAAATTTCAAAATGAATGATATACTCCGACTGATAATTCTTATCCTTTGCAGCCCACTATTCATATTCGGAATAGTGTGGTTCGGCGTTCTGTTTCCAGTGGCTGTATCACTGGTGTTCCTGATCTATCTAATAAGGCAAGACTCTAAATGAAAAGACCAACAGTGTTCATGTATGGTGGCGGCAGACAGTCCATTTTTATCTGCACGCTAATAATAAACAAAAAGATTCCGACCCCGGACTACACAATCATAGCCGACACCGGGAGAGAAAAAGAAACCACATGGCAGTACCTCGATAGCTATGTGATGCCGGAGTATCCAGCCAAGATACACATAGTATCTAAAGAGAAGTTTGCCACTGTCGACCTGTGGGGCGGAAAAGATAAGGACTCACTGCTCATACCAGCATTCACCAATATCGGAGGCAATCTTGGCAAGTTAGAAACATTCTGCTCGAATGAATGGAAGGCGCGGGTGTGCGATCGCTTCCTGAAGAAAGAGATGGGAGTTAAAGATTGGGTATCATGGATAGGATTCAGCGTGGATGAGCCCAAGAGATATAAAGCAAAGCGAAGAAGCATGGGGGACTCAGTTTGGTTTCCCCTTGTTGATGGCGTTCCAACAACTAAGCAGGGGTGTATCGATGGCGTTCTTAATCATGGCTGGCCGAAACCAATTCACTCTGCTTGCTGGATGTGTCCACTTCAAGATGACGACGACAGGTTAAACAACACACCATCCGATCATCAGAAGGCAATTCAGTTTGATGCCGAACTCAGGAAGAAAGACCCAAATGTTTTCATTCACCGATCGCTGAAGCCATACTCTGAAGTGGCCTTGGAAAGAAAGCCAGCCGGTGAAAGGGATATACTTCCGTGTGATAGTGGCCTTTGCATGTTATGAGACTTGAGAAAAACAAAGTTGGCGAATATGTAGCCATACTACGATCCAGTTCTGGGCGTGGTAAAAAGCGAATCGACCTTTTCTGCACTACTGAGGCAGAGGCTCGTCAGATCGCATCAGAGAAAAGGCTTGAGGATATTGAGAAGCTTGCCATCAGCGATCTCATCGATGGCAACATACTCAGGAAGATGTCTTCCAAATCCACCACAGTTGGAAGAGCGATAGAGATGTGGCATGTGTGGGCTTGCGCCACATATGAGTCTATCAATAGCACAACCAACATGCTGTCGTATGCCACCGCATTCATGCGTGATTGTCAGGTAGAGAAGCACAACATCTCAAGCATCACCGAGTCAGACGTGGATCGCTGGGTCAACAAGCCAGATGGGTGCAAGGCGAACACTAGAAAGTTCCGGCTGGCAACGCTACGATCCCTATTCTACTACTGCGCTGAAAAGAATCTGGTTGATGTAGACGTCTCAAAGCTGGTCAGCGTGAAATACAAAGACCTGTCTCACGACCAGAAGGAAGTCAGGGTGAAGAGGTTGTTCACTGAAGAAGAGTATCAGGCTGTCTTAGCCTGGCTTCGAGAACACATCAAGACTCTCGGAAGAAACTCGTCAGAGGAGTCGGCTGCGTTCGCTCGCGGATACCAGTTCTGGGTTGCGGCCACCATCATTGGTCGATACTCAGCCCTTCGTTTGAGTGACGTGGCATCGCTGCAATGGGCAAGTATTACAGAGAACAGACTCATCGTTCACACGGATAAAAAGAACACACGAGTCGACATAGAGATCACACCTGAGTTGAGGGCTGGGCTTGATGAGATCAGGAATAACAATTCCAAGTGGTGCTTTCCAAAGCAGGCTGAAATAGCATCAGATCCAAAGAGACGCTGCTCGCTTCCGAACTACTTCGCGAGAATCCTCAAGAGGGCTGGAGTTGCCAATCACCACTACCATGAGCTTCGGGCCACAGCTATCACTGAGAAGCACACAGCTGGTCAGAGCATGAAGCTTATCGCGGCGTTCGCTGGGCATGGATCTGAATCATCAACCGCTGGATACATCACCGAAACACAGCCTCTCGGAAACTCTTAACCCTGTCCGCTGAAGTCTTTTTCTTTTCAGACTTGCCCTCAAAGCCCTTCGCTCCAATCGACTCAGCATATCGGTTGAGTTGATTGACGGCTGACGACACAGCCTCGCGACCCTGCTCTGGCAGGGCAAGTAAGATTCTATTGTATTCTTTCTCGCTAGGTGGAGATTGGAACACGACACGCAGCGGATTCTTTGAAGAGAACGCACGCTTAACGTGATCGATCGGATCTTCAAACCCCTCATCCTTGGCCTTCTTAATGGCCTCAACATAGGCGCTCCGGAAGTCGGCTGCGTTATTTGCATACGCAGCCATCTCCATCCTGGTGATGTATGGAGTCATCGCTGTCGGCGATCCAGATCCACCACTGAAACCTCGCACGCTAAGATCAAGCTCTCTTCCGATGACTCGCAGATAGTTCTGCGCGTTGATGCGAGCATTGACGCGCGACTCGAAGTTGTCGGCGCTGGCCATGTTGTTATACATGCCAAGGTATTGCAGTGCTGCGCCACCACCCATCGCAGACAGGAAAGGTCTTCCAACTCGAACGTAATCAAACTCTCCCTGGTTATACCAATTCATCAATGCGCTCGTCATTCCCGTAAAAGAAGACAAGGCTATCACGCGCCGGTCGGCTGAGATGATTCTGTTGTCGCCACCCGAACTTGCGGTGACTGCGGTGTTGGCAAGCTCGCCAAAGAATCCTGTCGATCCAACTCGGGAGATATGCTCAAGCAATCCAAGCCCGCTCGTCATCGGTCTGAGGTTACGCTTCTTGTCGAGGATCTCTTCGTAGTATTTGTCGATGATGGCGCTCAGGGCCAGACCACCAAGCGATGCCACGGCAAGTCCAGTCATCCCCTTTGCGAGTGCAGACATCTGAGCCTTACCATCTGGGCTCAACCTCTTACCGGAAACATCCAATGTTCGACGCATAGCCCACCCGAGCAGCGGTAGTGCGGCTCGTATGACAGTGTTATTCCATGCCGAAGTGTTCATTGTGGACACATTCGACTGCGATGAGATCAGGAACATCGCGAGATAATTCAGGCGCATCTCCTCTTCGCTTGTGAACAGGGTGCCATCACCCCTTTTTACTGCACCTTTAACGATAGAGTCGAAGTCCATGCCGAAGTTCTGCATGTCCACTTTGAGCTGCTCAAGCGTAGATGAGTCACCCTTTCCTATTCCAAGATCTGAGTTCGACAGTTTGAAATTTGGATCTGATGCTGCGTCTGGATTCTTTTTGTAATGCTCTACTCCGCGCGACACAAAGTCACCAGCCAGAGTCCACATGCCATCTGTCAAAGATCTGTCAGCGATCATCGTAACCCAATCGAACAAGGCAGTCGGCCTGAACTTGATGCTGCTGCTGTCTTCCTTACCAACGGGGAAGCTGGCCACTTCCTCGATCACGCGAGCGGCGTGTGACACGGCGCTTTCATTGTCCCACTTACCGAACTCATCTCCGAACTTCTTCATGCGCTCAGACTGCTGAAGCCCAAGCTTCTGGTATCTGCGGCTGAACTCACCATCCCTGAACATCTTTATGCCTATGGCCTGAGTGAGCGAGTTGACGCTCTCGACAATGTTTCTCTTTATACCAGCGGCAGTCGCCTTCAATGCTGAAGGAGTCGGCCCGTAGCGGAACAGTGGGTCGAACATCGTAGCCTGAGCCATGATCGCGCTGGATGGGTTGTTCACCATCTGTTTACTGAACAGTTGCGCCAACCGCATAACACCAGCAAGTGTGGCCTCGATCGAATTGTCCTTCCTGAAGAACTCGCTCAACCCCTTGACCGCTTTAGGAATCAGAACAGCCCGATCCTCAAACTTCTTTAGCTGATCGTAGTTTGCCATCTTCTCGACAACCTTCTCGATCTTCTTATCTTTCCAAAGAGGGTTTTCAGCTCTCACTCTCGAACGCTCCGCCTCTAGCTTGACGATAGCCGCCTTAACTTCGCTGTCTATGGTGTCCATCAGTCCAGCCAGATACTTCGACTCACGCCCAAACGAAACCTCGGCAGCAACCAACCTTGAAAGCTTGTGAAGATTAGGCTTGTCGAACTTGTGGAACGAGAACCACTGGCTTGGCAATCCTTCTATCTCACGAGCGTCAATCAACGCATTGGGAGACATACCAATCAGGTCGCTCATAGGATTCGACCTGCCGTCATCTGGAAAGTATTTGTCATTGATCGACTCAACGCTGTCCCAATGCTCTGAAAGCTGGTTGGCTATCCTTTGGATATACTCAGCCATGTCGGACTGGCCATCGTGCATGTCGTACAGGTTCTCGATGAACGACATGACATCACCTTCTGGAGCAGCATCAAATGCTCGGATAACCACATCGGGATCAGCGGGTGGATTGGTGACGCCATCTTCAAGAGCGGGAGCATCAAACGACGACTCGCTCGACCTTGATGCAAGCATCTTCAGAAACCACTCGCGAACAATCTGGCCGTCCTGCTTGTTGTTGAAGAACTTATTCAGCAACTCGCGCGCTGCTTCCGGATCTTCCCTGTAAAGTTCAGATAGTTTGTCGCCTCCAGTCTGATCTTTGAACGTCAACCATCCGCTGCGCTTCATCGCTCCAGCCATCTGGTTGAATCCATTGTTCATCTTGCGCCCACCAAACGTGCGCCAACCTTTAGCGACATGCCTGCGGTTTCCAGACACGAGGTTGCCATCATCATCGATGACCTTTACGCCTTGGTCTTTCACCTTCAAACCAGCTGGGTCGTATCCACCAGTAACAGGGTTCTGAACTTCAGAGCCCTTGATGACAGCCTCCTTGAACTTCTCTCCAGCCTCCCATTCGTGATCTATCAGGCGCTCAAAGACAGGCATGAATCTATCCATGACAGACGCAAGGTTGATGTCTTTCGCCAGCCTTGTATTGAGAAGGTTCTCTCGGACTCGATTGTAGACCACGCGCTTCAGCTTGTCAGGCTTGTCGCTGTATATCTCAACCAAGTCGGATGTGTTCTGCTCGATCTCATCCTTAGCTGAATCGATCAATGTCTGAAGGTTGTCGTCACCAAGGCCGGGCAGCATCTTGGCTATCTCCCTACGCATACGATAACCCTTGTCGTAAGCGCCGTCGCTGATGTTGCGGAGATAGGCTTCGATGCGAGCGAATGTATTACCAACGCGCTTGAATAGCTGGGCGGCAGGAGTATTGAATGCGTCACCGATCGCCGAGAACTCAGGCATTACCGATAACTCAAACATAGTTCGATCTGATGCCACACCATCCAGTTTGTAATTCAGATTCTGGGCAAGCACTTGATACTGGCGCTCCACACGCTGATACGCACGATCCTTGGCAGACAAGTCTCCACTCTTAAACTTCTCCTCGCGATCAAGAAGGAACTCTTTCATGTCGAGAACGTCGGCCTCGATCTGCTTCGAGTTTGTGATCTCGCCTGAAGATGTGTCGATGACCACCTTCGCCTTGGCCTTTAGGACGTCCTCGGTGGACATGCCCTTCTTAACGCGATGGTATTCAGCACCGTCTTGAAAATGGAAATCGCCGACAACTCCGAGCAAGCCCGTCAACTCATCCATCCTCTTACTGATGACTGGCTCGATCAGTTTAAGAGCGGCAAGGTCTGCTTTGTTTGTCGCCTCATCCTTCTCGGAAGCCCGTAGCTTCCTCGCCTCTTTGGAATACTCTTGCAAGATGCGATCTGAGATTGGGTCAGCCCTTGAGAATATGCGACTGGACTTGGTTGGCTTCACCTTGCCAGCTATCAAACCATCCAGCTTTGCCTCCACTTCAGCCTTGCCGTCTTTCATGCGACGAAGCTCAAGCTCCGCCATCAAGCGAGGATTCTCCTTCGCGATGGCGATGACTGTGGCCAGCATCGCTCGTGATCTCTGACTTGCCTGAGTCAGCGCTGAGAACTTGCCGCTCTCCTTCATCGCATCCCTGATGACATTCGCCTTCAGCTTGAAGTCAACAGATGGGGTGTTCGCCGCTGAATCCAGAACTTCCAACAGGCGCTTTCCGGTGATCACCTTTGATGCGGCCATCGACTCAAACTCTTTGCCGTATGCCTTTGGTGGAACAACAGTATCAAGCAGCTTCAGTTGTGCGGCGATAGTCGATCTACTCTTTGAACCAGAGGAGAACAGAAGGAACTCGTTGAGTCGGCTTATGACTTTTCCATTCAGCGACACAGATTGAACATCAAGATCGGCGTATCTCTTTCGCGCATTGCTGATGGATTCTGTCGCCTTCTCCCGCTTCTCAGAGAGAGCTTTGATCTTCGACTCTCTTTCTCGGATCGCCTGATCCAGCTTGTAGGCCATCGACTGAGTGTCTTTATACATCCGCAGAGCAACGCGATCACGGTTCGATTCACCTTTGAAATCCTCCAGCTTCACATCTGGATTGAACTCGATGGGTTGTTGATCGAAGTCGAGTCGACCATTGAAAGAATCTTTTTCAAGTAGTGGATTACCCAACCTTGAAAGCTTGCTCCTGATCCACTCCATCGCAGTCTTACCACTCTTCTTCACATGCTCGCTTTTGGCGATAGCTTCAGCAGATTTTTCCTGAAGCTCAATCAAGTGATTGAGTGCGGCGATCTCACGCTCGACAGTTATCGTTCTGCTGATCTTTGGGTTCTCCGTCACTGGAATCGTGTTCAGTGACTGATCTGCGTTGAACCTCATGCCTTCCGGTGACGTTCCATCAACATAGGAGTAGGTGATGCCATCCTTGGTGAGATACTCACCAGACATTGTGGCCGTGTTGAACCACTTATGGTATTGACCGGCCACCGTGGGCTTGGCCAGACCAAACATATCCATGAAGCTGAATCGGCTGTGGTCGCCAGCAAGCAGGCGCTTAACCGAGTTCTCGAAGTATGCCAATGCAAGCCGATTGCTTGGCTCAAGGCCAAGAAATCTCTGCACCAGCATGGCTGACTTCAGAGCCACATCCTTCATCGCGCGCACAAACGATTGCGCGTAGGTGTTCGCATCGATAGGGTTGAATCCTTGGCGTTTCAAGCTCAACTCAGTGGCACCAACTAGGCGCTCCTCTTGAAGCACGTACGGAGACAGTCCGGTAGGATTCTTCTCGCTGATGCGATAGTCAGCATGAAGTCCAATGCCAAGCTCGGCATCGGTCATCCGCATGATGGCCGTGATGACTTGATTGCGGACTTCAACTGGAAGTGATTGTGATACGTGGTGAGCCACCTCATGCACCGCCACATTGACATCAACTGCGCCGATTACCTTTCCAACCCACTGCGTCAGCAGCTTGCCCTTAACTGAATAAAGACCGTGACTACGATCGCTCTTGATCAGGCGAACATCTATGCCAGCAGCCGCAGCCGCCTTGTAGATGTGGTCGATGATGCGCTCGTGCTCTGGATCAAGCGGCTCGTCATTGCCAGTGTCGACCGAATCCCAGCCAGTTGGAGCGGTGTTAAGATCGTCGATACCACCAATCCCGCGAGGATCTCCATCTTCAGGAAGATCTTTTCCTTGAAGTTTATATTTTGCTTCGTACGCAGTTGAGTACCACCTCGCAAGATTTGCGTCCTCCGGTCTTCCTTGGCTGTCGAAAGCCTCTGCGATCCTTGCGTATTTCTTTGCCAGATTGGACTTCAGCGCTCCACTGGCCTGATCAGGCTTTTTGTTCCCGACATCACCAGTCGATTCCGGCTTCCCAGCACCACCTTGCTCGCTCGCCACAGTGGGTGTGGATCCAGCAGCCCCAGGTTCGCTGAGTCCTTTAGCGTCTGAAACAGGAACTGTCGCTGTGGAATCGGAAGACTGTTCACCTGATCGCACCAGCTTTGCGTAAGATGTTCTACCACCATTGGCTTTGTCATAGTTTTCGAGAGTTTTTTTGATGTCGGCATCATCCATCAACCTGAACAAGATCATCGGATCTTGACCAAGATTAGTCTTACCTTTTTTCTTTCCGTTCTGAATCTCTGCCAGTAGAGCCATCTGCTCTACTGAGACTTTTCCATCAGAGAACAAATCAGTCAGCTCCTTCTTGGAGTGGAATACCGGAAGCGATGCGAGCAACGTCGCCTGCTCTGGCGTCAAGTCTATGTGTGGCGCTTCATTAAAGTGGACGTCTTGAACAGTTCCAGAAGCGACGACAGGCTCATCGTCAGGCTCAAAATTATCCTCACTCTGATCTCCCTTTTTCTTTCCGGGCTTCGACGGCTTTTCCTTTTTAAGTTCTGCCGCCTGCTCCTCAATTAAAGAAGCGAGCTTCTGAACATTCGCAACATCAATATCAAGCTTCTGCCCGATCTGATTCTCGAACTCTGAATGGCTTGGAATCTCTTGATGGAAGAACTCTGTAAGCTCTTTCGTACGCATTGAGCCAATGACATCAAATCGAGGCTTTCCGTCAGGCATCTTGGCATCGAGAACAAGATCAAGCGGAGTGGACTTGGCGCTCTTCTTTTGGCCAGCACCGCTCTGCCTCAACTCTTCGCTGAACAAAGTAACTGCCGGTTTTCCTGGAGCGCTCTCGTATGTGGATACGATGTGAACCTTTCCGGTTTGGTTATCTAGCAGCACTGTGAGGCGCTTGGTCTTTTGCTTTCCAGATTCACCAGGCGTTCCACGATCCGACAGAAGCTTCTCGATGAGTGCGACCCTCGCCTCCATGCCTGTCGGCCTGAACCAAGCTGGCCACACGGTAGCCGACGCATTCTTCTTGCCGCGCTTTGATTCATCAAATGTTCCACGGCTATCAACGGCTACGTCCCCCGCAGTCAACGATCGAGTCTCGCCGTTGATCAGGCCGGTGGTTGTGGATTCCTTAGCGGCAACAACCTCCTTCCCGTATTGATATTCGTTGGACTGCTTATTAACCAACTTGAATCCAAGCTTCTGGTAAAAGCCATCTAGCTTCGATTGCAGCTCAGGTGAGTCAGCCTTAGAGATCAGGCTGATCTTCTTTCCTGTCGAATCAGCAAACGCCTTGAGCTTCTCTACGAATGCGCCTCCTGATTTCTTTCCAGCTTCTGACGCCCTGATGTTGATCAGATGCATTGTGTCGCCATCGATGTGGACTACGCCGTCTTGGATGCCAGCGGCTGTAATGTTGTAGTATCCCTTCTTTCCATTTGCTCCAGATTGAAGAGTGAGCCCTATGGATTCTGGAGTGGTCGCCTTGGCCACCTGGCTCTTGAGTATCCCTTGCGCCACATCGTAATTAGGGCCTTTTTTATTTGCGCCCTCAATGACTCCATTCAACCAAGCCACCTTACCATTGATCAGCGCACTCATGTCGTTGATGGCAGCATCACCACCAGACTCGGCGAGCTTCATCGCATCACTGTTAGTCTTGTCCTTCAGCTCAATAAGCCTTGGAACATCCGACTCACTAAGCTTCATTCCAGCCAGAACCCCGTCGTGCTGTGTTGGTGTTCCCTTCTTTCTGATCTCATTGAACAGGCGCATTGAGTCAGCAGTTGGGACTGCCATCATCTCCTCAACTGTGATGTCTCCCGGCTTTCGCAGGGCAAGATCATCGACTGAAGCTGTGGTGGTTTTTGATTCTTGCGCTGGCGCTTCAACCTTCGGAATTCCAAACACCTCGTTGTGACTGGAAACATTCTTATCTATCGCCCACTGCAATGCTAAGATAGAGGCTTCCTTCGTGGTGTGCTTACCCTCATCAACGTAAAGCTTGTAGCGATCCATCAACGCTGATCTATGAGACTCGCTGAAATGGGTGGACTCCTTCTTTGGAAGAAGATCAAGGCAGTCGATTAAAGATTTCGGCATATCGTTATTGTTGAGCCAGCCAAGCCATGATCATGTCCACCGATTCCATCGTGTCCTCTATATCGGACATTTCATATTTCTGCTCCTGACGTTCCTGATAGTGAGGAGGCGGGCCACCTACACCAAGATTTAATCCTGGTGGAATTAACGGTGATACAACTAGAGGAAAATATCCACTAGAGAAATATCCACGAGCGAATCCGCCTGGAAAATAGTTATCACGTTGCATCGAGTGTGGTGGTTATTCTGTTACCACCGCTATCCACGGTTGCTTCAACCCTGTCTTTTGTATCACCCAAGTCCCTGAACTTGATAGTGTCTGTTCCGCCACCGCTTGATTTTCCAGCCATGACAGAGGCAATCAGTTTAAGAATTTCAGCGGCTGTATATCCACTTTCAATCACTTCCGTCCAAGGATTACTAGCACTACCAGAGCTGTTCAACTTCTCACCCATGCTGCCAGCTACATTACTAGCCACCGCAACAGCCGACCAAACAGCTTCCGCTACATTTGAGGTTGTCAGCGCTCCACCTGTAACAGCTATTGAAGCGCTCAATGACGCATAAGCCGATGCAGCAGCCGCGCTGACTGTTCCCGATCCTGTCACTGGCCCAATTATATTTCCCAACGCGACGATCCCAGCCACCAAACTACCAGCCCCGCTCAGTGCTGCACCTCCATTACC
>Ga0208046_1000075_pt1 | contig 18958 bp, 10 predicted proteins | sample PL_2010_300m_FD_184161 | JGI IMG/M metagenome (GOLD analysis project Ga0208046, IMG submission 184161) | Freshwater microbial communities from Powell Lake, British Columbia, Canada to study Microbial Dark Matter (Phase II) - PL_2010_300m... | ecosystem: Environmental > Aquatic > Freshwater >... | reverse complement strand
CCGTCCGCGGGCGACCCATTCAACGTAGCCATGTATTGGTGTTCGGACTCGAATGGGACGACATCCAGTCGCGGATGCCGACCGCTAAGGTCGTCCTCCACCAATCTCGCCTTCTGTGCGGCGACGATCAAGGCGGCTTCCGTAGGATCGCCTTGCACGATCAACCGTCCTTCTTTCCTTTCCAGTTGCGCATCGTTGCACAAGAGACCCGCCTGCAGAACCTCGCTGAGCACGGGATGGGCCGCCGCAGAAACCGACTGGCCGTCCCGGAGGATTTCCCCCTGGGCTTCGTAACCACCGCCGGTGACTTCAAACATCTGCCCGCCGGCATAGACCCGCTGAACGGTCATCTGGTTTTCCGTAAGCGTGCCGGTCTTGTCCGAGCAGATAACGGTGGTGCTGCCCAGCGTTTCCACGGCGGGGAGCTTACGGATGATTGCGCGTCGGCGGGCCATGCGCCCGACGCCGATGGCCAGCGTAATGGTCACTGCGGCGGGCAGTCCTTCCGGTATCGCGGCCACCGACAGCGCCACCGCCGCCATGAACATCGCAGCCAGCGACTCGCCGCGCCAGACGCCGACCGCGAAGGTCAACGCCGCCAGCACCAAGATGGCCACGAGCAGAAGCTTGCTGAAACGCGCGATCTTTCGTGTCAGCGGGGTGGAAAGATTGACGGTTTCGGAGACCATCGTGGCGATTCGGCCCATCTCCGTCTTGTCGCCGATGGCCCAGACCACGCCTTCAGCCTGGCCGTAGTTGACCAGAGTGCCGGCGAACGCGAGGTTCTTGCGCTCGGCCAGAATCGTATCCAGGACCAGCGCGTCGGCGTGCTTCTCCACCGGCACGGATTCGCCGGTCAGGGCCGATTCATCCACCCGCAGATTACGGACGTGGAACAGCCGCAGGTCGGCGGGGACTTTGTCGCCGGATTGCAGCAGCACCACGTCGCCGGGAACCAGTTGCTCCGAAGGCACGCGCAGCCTGACGCCGTTGCGCCGTACGGTCGCTTCCGTGAGCACCATTCTGGCCAGAGCCTCGATGGCTTTCTCGGCCTTGGCTTCCTGAAGGTACCCCACGATTACGTTGACCAATACCACACCGAAAATGACCGAGGCATCCACCCATTCCTGAAGGAAAGCGGTGATGGCGGCAGCTGCCAGCAGGATGTAGAGCAGTGGCGCGTGGAACTGGAGTAGGAAACGGACCAACTCGCTCCGGCGCTTCGGCGCGGTCAGGCAATTGGGGCCGTATTCTCCCTGTCGCCGCTTGACCTCAGATGCGGACAAGCCGGTGCGCAATTCCACGTCGAGCTTGGATGCGACCTCTTCCACCTCCAACTGATGCCATGAAGCCACGCTCTGTTCTCTCACACCCGAACAACCTCAATGCTCTGACCTACGGAGCGGTCCGAATCGTTCAGCATCCTCATGCGAAAGGACGCGGTGGCGCCCCCCTCTTCGCTGTAACCACGGACATGTATGTTGTCGGGCGCGACCTCGCGGCCGGGAATCCGCGTCGCCTCGCCCGGCACAAGGTAGATGAGGCCCGACGCAAAGAGCGGCAGGAACATCGGCTCGCGCACCACACCAAAGGCAATCTGCCACATGCGGCGGCGGTTCCCGGCCGGCAGTTCGTTGTAGCCGGTGGTCTTCAGACGATGCTCGGCCTCGGCCTTGGTCAGGCCGACAAACCGCTGCGTCTCAGGATTCGCCATGATTAGAGGCAAAAACTATGCCGTCGCCATCCAATCGAGTCAAGCGAGGGGAGGCGACACCGGAACCGAGATAGGATTAACCACAGAGGCCAAAGAGAGCACAGAGTCGGGTGAACTCGGTATTCCGCTCCGTACCATCCAACTCTCTGTGTGCTCTGTGGTTCAATGTCGGATTCGGGGAGGCGACACCGCAGGGCCAATTCAGAATGCAGAAACCAGAATGCAGAATCCAGAAGTCCGGCCAATCCGACTCCTGCGGACTTCGCCCTCGGCCTCTGACGTCAACTTGACTTCTGCCGAACCGGAACATGGCGCCAAGTCCGGGTACCGACCAAAGGACGAAGCACCCCACGGTGGCCGGCCCTGACCCAGACCTGGCTCCCGACCCAGCTACTGACCCAGCATCCCGGCCTCCATTAGGGTGACCGTCTCTGCGACCATCTCACCCATGGTCCCGCAGTCGGTTGCGGACATCACCTGCGTGACAAACCGAGAGACAGCCTCGGCCACGACCGCGCACACGAACTGCCCAACCGCTGCTGAGACCATTCCTGATACCATGTCCGAGTCGGATCGGCGCACGGACTCCGCCACAATCCGACAGTCGATCCCACCAACAACCCCAGCGACGACCGGCGCAACCTACCCGCAGACCATCTCGGCAACCGTATCTGTCACCGTCCCCTAGACCGTCCCCGGGACGGTCCCCCAGACGATGACCCAGACCCCTGGTCGAACCCGAGGCCCTACACCTAGTCCCATATCTGCTGCATTGTCGGGCACTTGGGCATGGTCGCACCGAACGCCCGCTATCTGCGTCCAAATGTGTAAGAACGGACAGACGAGGCGCTTGCAGACACCTGCCTGCCCGCTCCTTGAAGGGACTGTCCCCGCACGGGGACTGTCCCTAGAGTCGGAGTACCGGCCAAGACCGGATGAAAGGAGCGACGAAATGTCCGACGTGACTCGACGGATAGAGCGCTGGGAGAAGAAGTACAGTCCAGCGCAGGCCAAGGCGACCCTCGACCTTCTGCATGAAGGCATGAGACAGCGCTACGAAGCGGCAACCGTGGAGATGACCGCGATGGAACTCAAGGTGAAGGAAGTGCTGAATGCGCAGGGTGTCCACACTACCAACTACGTCCCCTATCTAAGCTATGCCCGCCAGCTTTGGAAGCTCGGGCGACAGCAGCATATCACCGGCGAGAGCTTCGCCATGGCGAGCGAAGTCCTGCTCCAGAAATGGGCGGCCCGCGGCCAGGACGCCGACGTGCTTGCAGCCATCCGAACCCAGGTCTTCAACTCCCCACCGCCGTCCCCATAGGCTCCGCACCGACGCCTTCTGACTCCTCACCGTCGCTTCGCTCTCCCTCTCCTCTAAGAGGAAAGGGATGGGGTGAGGAGCGAGAAAAAGAAGGCTGCCCGCGTGATTGCGAGCAGCCTGATGTCTGTGGGCGGACGCGCCTATTCGGTCAGGACGATCTTGCGGACAGGTTGTGGCTTGCGGCCTGATGCCTGCGGCTCTTCGCGGACGAAGTAAACCCCGGGAGCCAGCGCACGAACGTCATTCGCGCCCGGCTTCAGGTCCAGGACCTTACGACCGCTGATGTCTAGCAAGCTTGTGCTTGGGCTTGAGCTTGTGCGCCCGCTGAGGAGCAGCACCCCGCGCACAATGGTGGCCGCGCCGGCGACTCGCTTCGCCTGCTGGTTGCCGGCTTCCGCGATTCCGGGCACATCGCCGAGCCTGCCCCACAGCCGGTAGGCGCTGTAGCGGCGGCCGAGCGCGGCCTCAGTCCAACAACTGAATAGCAGCAGCAAATCCGGGCCGCCGCCATCGACAGCGTCGAACCCGAACTGGTAGCCGGGTGCTGCAAACCACGCATCCTTGCGGACCAGGTTGCCGGCGGTGTCAATCCGGGCAACTGCGAAGCGCGTCGAATCCATGTCGTAGTTGTCCCAGAGGACTCGGAACCCGTCAGCATCGGCGGTGACGTGCGGGAGCTCGTTGTATTCGTTCGTCTTGTCCACGAGCAGGGCATTCGTATCAAGCACCGTGCCGTCGGCCCTGACCCGGGCCGCGTATATGGCGCCGTTGTCCTGCACCCATGCAACCAGCGAGTTTCCGGCACCGCGCGCAGCCGAAGGAGCAGGCGGATAGGCATTTGCCGTGCTGCCCACCATGTATCTCGGTCGGGTGATGGTGCCGGCAGGACTGACCAGCGCACCGTAGATGTTGTCGTCCGACGCGTTGTAGTGATAGCCCTGCCAGACCACCAGGTGGTCGGTTCCGGTGAAGCATACCGCCGGTGGTGCGTCGTCAAACGAGTCGGAGACGGCCACCGCAAACCCGTTCGGGTCGAGCACCGTTCCGGCCGGGCTGACCCGCGCCGCATAGACGTTGCCGCGCATGTTCGAGCGGTTGTCGTGCCAAGCGATCAGGAAGTTCGCCCCGTCGAAGCTGATGTCGGGATAGTCCTGGTCCAGCGCCTCCTCGCACACCACGATGCCATTCGGGTCGAGCACGTGTCCGTCTCGGGTCACCCTCGCGCAGTAGATGTCAGCGCCGGTGGAATCGCGATAGCCGGTCCACGCCACGAGGTACATCGTATCGCCGAAAGCGGCGGCAGTTTGCCACTTGCCGGTCGGCGCTGTGTCGACCGGGAATCCGACCGGGTCGAGCACCGTGCCGTCAGCGGCAATCCGCGCCGCGCTCACCGCCGCAGCCTGCCCCCCGCGGTCCTCAAGCCAGACCGCGAGGAAGTTGGTCCCGTCGAACGCACCGCTCGGCTCGTACTGCCAGTCCGCGCCCATCGGCAGCACGATACCCGAATCGAGCACCACGCCTAGCGGGCTGATGCGCGCACAGACGACACCGAAGGTGTAGGTCAACGTGTCGATGTAGTTGCAGGCCACGAAGAAGTTCCCCTCGTCCTGTGACACGCTCGGCGATGTGCACACAAAGCCTCTCATCCGCGGCCGGATGAAGCCGGAGTCGAGCGGCACGCCGTCAGCGGTCAGCCTGCGGCCGCAGAGCGCACCAGAGGGAAACACTTCCTCATCCTCTTCCCACATGACAAGATAGTTGGTCCCGTCGAACCCGATTGACGAGAACACTTCCACGTCCGGGTCGCTGCACAATTGGATGGCGGCCGTGTCCATAAGGTTGCCGGACGGCGAGATTCGCGCCGCGTAGATATCAGCCTGCTCCAGGCCTTCGGACCACGTCGCGAGGAAGCACGTGTCACCGAATGTAAGGTTCGAATAGGCCTGCATCACTGCGGGGTTCCGGCGCAGGAAGATGGCGGTGTCGAGTACCACGCCGTCTCGCGACACTCTTATCGCCTTGCACGTAACCGCGTACGAAACAGTGTCGATTGCGGTCCACGTTACGAGGTAGACTCCGTGACCGAAGGCAACCGCGGGAAGCGCTTCCTGCTCGGCGCTGCTCTTTGCGACCGGGAAAGGCACCGAGTCCAGCAAGCGGCCGCTCGCGGTCAAGCGCGCGGCGTAGATGTCGGGGTTTCCGAAGAGATTATCTGTCCACGTCACCAGACAGGTCGAATCACCGTCATAGGCGATTGCCGGGTAGTACTGACCTTTGTCGCTGTCATGGACGAGCAGCGAATCGAGAACGTTCCCGGCCGAGTCGAGTCGAGCCGACCAGACACCGCGATTGTCTCCGGCGATCCAGACCGCAGTGAAGCCTGAGCCGGTGCCGACGATCGGACGAGTCAGCCCGTTTTGCGTCGCGGACAACTCGTAGCCAACACGATTGCCGCCTGCATCGGTCACGGAACCGTCTGACCCGATGCCGCTGGTATACGCCGACCGGGCATACTCGTCCGCCCAGAACACCCGCCACCCGTCGCCGTTCGATGCCGCGCCATAGCAGAAACAGAAGACATCGAACCCGGGGGTAGGCACTATGCTAGTATCCACCATGAACGCGTCGCCCAGTCGCCCGTCTGCACCGGACTGGGCCGGACGGGCTGCCGGGCGTTTCCGCCCCATCAATGCCGGCGGCCATACGGGCTTCCGGGCCTTGGCTTGAAGCAGGTTCGCACTCCGGCCGAGTTGTGAGTGCTGATTGACCAACTGCTGGTGCCTGCCGGGAAGCGCTCGGGCCTCGCCGGCAATAACCAGACTGAAGAGGGCGCACAATAGCGCCACACAGGCCACGGCCTTACCGAACATCGGGACCTCCTTTTGCTGGCCATCGGGCCAAATGCCGTCAGGATTGTAGCCCCACCCCGGGCATATGCAATACCAGACTTCCACGGGTTGAGACTAGGACACTAGTTGGTCTCGCCCCAACAGGGTGCAGGTGTAGCGGGTCCGACTCGGCAAGCCCACCGGCCGCAACATCACTATATCGACACCTCGCATCGGTTGGCCCGAGTCTAGGATTGCCTCGCCCTTTTGTCAAGCCCAAGTCCCATCGAACGGTATCGAACGTCTGGCTGAGGCGGCCCGGTGCTAGAACCGGCCGCCGATGCCGATGAGCGGGATGAAGGCGATGCCGGTGGACTGGCCGGTGACGATGTTGCCGTTCCGGTCTTCGAACTGAATCAGGTTGTACGCGTTCTGCCGGTTGTACACGTTGATAATCTCGATGTACATGTGCGGGTGCAACGGCAGCTTGGGCAGCTCGTAGGAGAACTTGAAGTCCAGCCGGTGATAGACCGGGATGCGGGCCGAGTTCTTCTCCCCCTCGATGACGTAAGCTGAGTGGCCGCGGCGCAAGTCCGCTGTGTTACTCTGATTCGGCGACTGTGTGTACAGCAGCGGCGTGTAAGCCGCGCCGGTGTTCAGGTGGAACGTCGCGGCTATTGTCCATTCCGGCCCGAAGGTCTTTTGAACCTGGAGGTTGAACGAATGCCTGCGGTCGTACCGGTCCCAGTACAGCGTCGTGTCCGTGCCCTGCTGCTTCCTGCACCATGAGAGCGCGTAGGTAAGCCACCCGCTCCAGCCTCCGACCGCGGACTGCTCGAGCACGGCTTCGACTCCGCGCGCGTAACCCGAACCGAGATTGTCCGCGTCATACAGCTCGCCCTGGTCATCGGTCTTCCACGTCGGCAGGTTGGAGTAGTCCTTCTCGTAGCCCTCAAGCGACAGCCGGGTATGCTGCGCCAGCTTGAACTCGCTTGAGACTGAGTAGTGGTCGGCCTGCTTGGCCCCGAGCGCGCCGAGCTCGAAGAGCCGATAGTCGTCATACTGCTGGTCGAACACGAACGACGCAGCCGAGTTGCGCAGGAAGCTGTAGGAGTGCTGGTACAGCCGGCGATAGCCTGCCTTGAGCGTGACGTTGTCGGAAAGGAAGAGGCTGGCCACTGCCCGCGGCTGGACCACCTTGTCCAGGGCCCAGCGTACGTCCTCATACCTGACGCCGAGGTCGAGGCCGAGCCGCGTCAGCGGTCTGAGACTCAACGCCGCATACACGGCCCACGCGTTGTCTGCCCGTTGGAGGATCTGCGGAGTCAGGAGATTGCCGGTGAACGACGCCCGGCCTGCCTCTGCCCCGCAGTCGAACTCCGCTTCGTCTGAAAGCGTGCCGGTCGCGTTCAGGCGCAGACCGTACTCGTTCTGCCGGGTCGTCGCCGTGCCCCACCAGGCCGAGGGCGTAAGGTCGAAGTCGTGGGTGTTCGAATAGAACGTCAGGTCGGTCTTCACCCGACCCAGGTCCGATTCGATGCTCCCGGCCAGGGACGTGCCGGACTCGTGCATCTGCTCCTCCACCCCCAGCAGGGTCGAGGTAATCTGGTCCGAGCCGTTCACCACCGTCAACCGGAGCCGATGCGGCCCACCCAGAGGCAGGGCGGCCTGTGCGGTCAAGTCCGAATAGGACGGCCGGTTGTACGTGCCCGCGCCCATCGGCCCGAACATGACATAGTAGAAAGTCCGGCGATACGACGCCAGGAAGTCAATATCCCCAAGATTGCCGACGTACGCGCCCTTCAAGTTCATCGGGTCATATGCCCAGAAACCCTCGCCCTGCGCGAGTTGCTTCGGCTTCAACACTGCCACGCTCGAAAGCGCGCCGCCGTACCGCGACGGAAATACACTCGGATAGAAGAAGATCCGGTCCACGAGGTCAGGGTTGATGACCGACGAGAACCCGAGCAGGTGATAAGGCCAGAGCAGCTCGGTGTTGCCGAACCAGACCGAACTCTCGTCGGTCTCCCCGCCGCGTACCGCATAGGTCCCGCTCCACTCCCCGCGCGCGCTCTGCCCGACACCGGGCAGGAAGCTCAGGGACCGCACCGGGTCCTGCACGAACCCGCCTGCGTTCCGCGACAACTGCTCCGAGGTGATTTCGCGGACGCTCACCTGCTGCTCGCCGCGCTCGCGCCGCGAGTTCACGCTCACTCCCGGCACCGGTATCACCTTCGGCCGCAGGTTGAACTCGACCCGCGCCACGCCGTTGGCCGGTATGTCGACCGCGACGGTCTCCGGCTCAAATGCGATGTGACTCGCCGCCAGCCGGCACGCCTCGGCCTTGACCGGCCCGAGCACGAACTCGCCGTTCTCTCCGGTCGAGGCCCCGATGCCGGCGCCGACCAGCACGACATTCGCGCCCGGAACGGCAACGCCCGAAGCGCTGTCCGCGACGGTGCCGCGCACCAGTCCGGTCTGTCCGACCAGGGCCACTATTGTTAAGAGGTTAGAAAACAAACACGGTGTTTAATCGATACTACGTATGTTAGCCGCCTCCTTGCCTGACGTCAAGCCCGGCGGGAATACACCGTCACCCCTCCCTGCGCCTGTCCTCTACTGCCGGGCCTAGAACCTCAGCCCGGCAAGTTGGACCTTCAGCCCGTACTCCACTGAATGGTCAGGCAGCTCGATACTCGTCAGCGCGACGCCCGGTGACCAGAACCTGCCTCCGAAACCGGGCTGATATGGTCCGGGCGCGCGTACGGCGCCCAGGTTGTAGCCAACCACGGCTCCCGCCATTGAGCCGGCGGCCGACCCGATGAAGGCTCCGCCTACCTGACGGTACAAGAAGCCAAGGCTGCCGAGCGCCAGCGCACCAACGTATGCTCCGCCGAAGGCCCAGCCCTTCGACCCGTCCTCGATGAGTTCTTCACCGACCCGAACCGTACCATACCCTGCGGCAGCGGGCAAGGCGGCGGCAGAAACCAGCGCCAGAGAATACGCAACCGCAACTGCACGTGGGTTCTGACCGGGGTTGTCCATCCCATAGTCGGCCCAGAAACCCGCAATCGCAAAGCCCATTCCCAGACAACCGCATCCGGCGATACCGGGCAATGCGCCGAGCCCCTCAAGCGCATACACCTGCCAGCGCGGTCGCTGCGACTCACCGCCCCACGGAACTTGTGCCCCAGCCAAACTCAGCAGGCAGACTACTGCAATCAGAACAAGCATCGGTTTCATACCACCTCCCAGGAATATCTTCAGACCCTTCCCGTTTCGGACCTAGAACCTCAGCCCTGCCAAGTAGACCCTCACCCCGTATTCCACCGAATGGTCCGGCAGTTCCACACTCGTCAGCGCCACACCCGGCGGCCGAGTCTGCCTCTGAAGCCACTCTTGAGACACGTATCGCTAGTCCGCAAGCGAGTAGTCCCGCAGCTCCCAGCGGTCGAACCAAGAACCGGAGTCGCTGTAGGACAATGGAAACCACCACCAAGACCACCAGTGTCGCTTCACCTCCAGACGGACAATGCCCACGCCAGGAGCGTAGTCCTCACGCACCCAGGTTGAATCGCCGCCGCCCCCGAGGAATACGGTACCCTCATAGACATGCAGGCAAGTGAGACGAAGGCAGTCCCTGAAGGTATCAGTGCCCACCACGACTGTTCCTATGGGTTGCGAGCCAAACTGGCTTCCGTACGGTTCTCGGTAGAGCAACAGCGTCCGCGTGCATGAGTCCTCCTCGGTGTCGTCGGAGAGGATGCTGTACCACCATGTCCCTCTGGCGACGTCCCTCAACAGCCACAAGACACTATCACGGGACCTCACGTGAAGCACACTGCCGGGCTCGGTCAGGTGACCGAACTCACCGCTCACCGACAGACCATACGACTCCTTGTACTGGTGGGCGACCTCGATTGTCGCGCTGCCATTGTTGGTGTCCGACTCCACATCGTAGACCCAACGATTGCCGACGGCCAAGGGCAGGTGGACCGACCGAGTCTCCCGTGGCCTGTGGCAGGCCGTTGTTAGGACCAGCACGGCTGCGCAGGCGAGACCGGCCCAGAACTGGGCTCCCCGACCGCGGTCGGCGAGGCTACTAATACGCACCTCCTCCTGCTACGGAATCACGACCTTGGTGACGCTCAACGCATGATGCATCATGCTCGACGCTTGACGTCCCCTCACCCCGACCCTCTCCCCCTCAGGGGGAGAGGAAGAAAGTGAGGGGGCAACGACGAAGTACACGCCCGGGGCCAGCCTGCTCACATCATTCGCGCCAGCATGAAGCTCCATGACCCTCCGCCCCGCGGCGTCCAGCAACTCCGCCCTGTCTACTGTCTGCTGTCTACTGTCTACTCCCAGGTTCAGCACGCCGCGGACGACGCTCGCCCCCGGCCGCGAGCCTAGGACCGCCGGTCTCACGCCCTCACCTATGGCCAGGACGATGGAGTCGTGCTTGTAGTACATCTCCGAGTTGCCGTCGCGGTAGTCGGACCAGACGATGTGGAGGTCGAACGGAGAAACAGAGTTGCCGCCGTTCGCGATGGACGGGCGCTCGCGCGTGCTCGTTGCCGCGGTGATGTTCTCCGGCGCGCTCCAGCTTCCCGCTATCGAGCGCCGGCTGTAGCGGATCTGGCCGACGGTGGGGAAGGAATCGCTCTCGCCTTCCCAGACCGCGTGCCCGGTGCCGTCGCCCGTGAACTCAATCTGGCCGGTGCCCTGGCCGTACGCAGAACCGGGCTCGGAGACAGTGTCGCACGCTTGCCACGCGCCGGCGGTACGGTAGCTGTGCAGTGCGCGCAGGGTCGTGCCGCTCGCTTCGTAGCCCTCCCAGAGCGCATGCGGTTCGCCCGTCGTCGGATCGACCGCGAGCGACGGATACATCTGGTGGCGTGAACCGTTAGAGGCGTTCTCCATCGTTCCCCATGTCGTGTCGGTCCGGGCCTTGTACCAGACGTTGTAGTAGCCACTCGGGCCGTTGCGGCCATGCCAGACGACGTGCACGCTGTTGTCCGGCCCGCCCGCGACCGCCGGGTAGACCTTGTAGTTGGAGTTCAGCTCGAGGTCAGCCTGTGACTGCCAGACCGTATCAATGAGCTCGCGATAGGCCACGCAGATACCGCCGCCCGGCTTGACCTCCCGCCACACCGCGTGGACACGACCGTCCGGAGGCGCGGCAAGGTTGGGACATTCGCGGGTGAAGCCCGGGCTCGGGGCGGACAGGAGCCGCGAGGTTGCATCCCAGCCTCCGTTGCCGCTGCCCTCGGGCAGGCACGTCTTGTAGTAGATGAAAGCGTCGGCAGCGTCCGAGGTGTCGTTGCCCCAGACCGCGATGACCCGGCCGGACGAGTCAACCGCAATCGCCGGGTACTTGTTGTGGGTGCTGTCAGCGTAGAGGTCGGCGCTGAGCATCGTGTCCTGGGTCCAGCCAGTGCCGGGGTTGAACCGCTTGTAGTAGACCTGGAACCGGTAAGTGCCGAGACCGGAGTTCATCACGTACCAGATGACGTGGATTCGGCCTCCCGAGTCCACAGCGACACGGCGCTGGCAGCTCCAATAGGTATTGTCGGAGTACGAGTTATCGGTCAGCCTGACATCCGGGCCCCAGGCCAAGGCCATCCCGACCGCGAGCAACAGCACGACGACGACACTACGTTTCACGATTCCTCCCTACTTGAGAATCACGACCTTGCGCACGGCTTGTGCTTGGGCTTGAGCTTGGGCCTCATGCACGAAGTACACGCCCGGCGCCAGCGCCCGCACGTCATTCGTACCCGGCAGAAGGTCGAGGACCTTCCGCCCGCTGACGTCCAGCAGCCGGTTTGGGCCTCGGCGCACCGGCATGTGCAGCAGCCCGCGAAAGATGGTGGCGCCGCCAGTCGTAATCTCTTTGGATATCACCGCTTCCCGATTGGAGGGACGGGGATTCATCTCGCCCCAGATACGATTGGCGTTGTAGTCCTTTCCGCCTACGTTTCCAGCCCAGCCCTCGTACACGAGCAGCATCCGGCCGCCGTTGCCGACCCCGAGCCGCGGGTAAGTCTGGTCCTGCGGCTCGCTGACGACAGGGCCGCTGTCGGAAACGGTTCCTTGCAGCGACAAGCGCGCACCGAAGATGTCGAAGTCGATGCCGTTGCGGTAGTCCTCCCACACCACGAGGAAGCTCGCTCCATCAAAGGCGATGGCAGGCAGCAGTTGGTCGTCGGCTGCGGTCGAGATGGGGATGCCCGAAGGATCGAGCACGACGGCCTCAGGCGTCGCCCGCGCGCCGAATATGTCGTAGTCGCTGCCGTAGCGGTTGTCCTGCCAGACAACAAGGAGGTTCGCACTGCCAAGGACCACGGCAGGGAAACGCTGGTGGTGTACCTCTTGCGAAAAAGCGATGCCCGCGGGATCGAGCACGTCACCTTGCGGCGACACGCGCGTGCCGTAAATGTCCCAGTCGGTGCCGCTGCGGGTGTCCTGCCACACGACGAGGTAGTTCGCGCCGTCAAAGGCAATTGCAGGAGCGTAATGCACGCCCGGCACGGTGGTGATGGTAATACCGGAAGGGTCGCGCACGGTGCCATCAGGCGCCACTCGCGCACCATGGATGTGGAACCGGGTGCTGTCGCGGTAGTCTGCCCATATGACCAGCGAGTTCGTACCGTCAAATGCCACCGCCGGCAAGTTCTGGTCGTTTACCGCCTGCGAGATAACAAAGCCGGCGGGGTCGAGCACCGCACCCTCCGGCGTCACCCGCGCACCGTAGATGTCACCAGCAGGATCGCTGCGATAGTCTTCCCATGCGAGGAGGAAGTTCGCGCCGTCAAAGCCTACCGCAGGCAAGCGCTGGTCCTTCGCCGCCTCCGAGATGACGAAGCCGGCGGGGTCGAGCACCGCACCCTCCGGCGTCACCCGCGCACCGTAGATGTCCCAGCCGTTGCCATTGCGGTCGTCTGCCCACGCCACGAGGAAATTCTCACCGTCGAAGCCGGCGGCAGGAGAGTTCTGGTCGTTCGCCGACTGCGAGATGAGAAAACCGACGGGGTCGAGCACCTCACCCTCCGGCGTCACCCGCCCGCTGTAGATGTCGTAGCCGCTGCCACCGCGGTCGTCCTCCCAAGCCAGGAGGAAGTTGGCGCCGTCAAAGCCTACGGCGGGGTAGTACTGGTCGTGCGCCGCCTGCGAAATGACAAAACCGGCGGGGTCGAGCACCGCACCCTGAGTAGTGACCCGCGCACCGTAGACGTCGTAGCCGGCGCCGCTGCGAAAGTCTCCCCAAGCTACGAGGAAGTTCTCACCGTCGAAGCCTGCGGCAAGGGAGTACTGGTCGTTCGCAGCCTGCGAGATGACGAAGCCTGCCGAGTCGAGCACCGTGCCTTGCGGCGACACGCGCGCACCGTAGATGTCGAAGCTGCTGAGGTTGCGGTAGTCTACCCACGTCACTAGGAGGTTCTCCCCGTCACAGGCAAGGGCAGGCAGCAATTGGACGTTCGTTGCGGTCGAAATGGGGATGCCGGCGGAATCGAGCACCGTCCCTTGCGGCGTCACCCGCGCACCGTAGATATCACTGACGCCGCTGCGATAGTCTTCCCATGCCACGAAGAAACTCACGCCGTCGAAGGCAACAGCGGGCGTCAATTGGTCGTCTTCTGCGGTTGAGATGGGGATACCCATAGGGTCAAGCACCATCCCCTGCGGTGTCACCCGCGCACCGTAGATGTTGTAGAGGGTGTCGTCGCGGTCGTCTTCCCATACCACGCAGTAGTTCGTACCGTCGAAAGCAAGGGCAGCCATAAACTGGTCGTCGTCTGCGGTCGAGATGGGGATACCCGAAGGATCGAGCACCCATCCCTGCGGCGTCACGCGTGCACCGTAGATGTCCCAGTCGGTGCCGGTGCGGTCTTCTTCCCAAACCACGAGGAAGTTCTCGCCGTCAAAGCCTACGGCAGGAGCGCCCCGGTCGCCCGGCACCTGCGTAATGAGGATGCCCGCCGGTTCGAGCACCGCGCCTTGCGGCGTCACCCGCGCACCGGAGATGACGCCGCCGCGATCATCCTGCCACACCACGAGGAAGTTGGCGCCGTCAAAAGCGACCGCGGGTAGCAGCTGGCTGAACTGCGCAGGCACGCGAGTGATGCTCGTGTCGATCAGGAACTCGCCGTCGTCGAAGCTGTCCCGGAGACCTGACGCCGGACGCGTCACGCTGCGCACCCGCCTGACGACTTCACGGGCATCGAAGCTGGGCTGCACGGCGAAGGCAGCCGATAGCAGACAGCCTACAGCCAACAACACGGATGCGAACTTCATGTCGCCTCCCTACCTTGTGATCACGACCTTGCAGACAGTCTGGCCTTGGGCCTGGCGGATGAAGTAAACACCGAGCTTCGGGTTCACGACCCTCCGCCCCATCGCGTCGAAAACGACTGCGCCCGCAGGCAGCCCGCGCGTGAATGCTGAGGCCGGTCTGAGGGCCGGCGACGGCACCTGACGAGGCTCATCCACGCCGGGTCTGCCCTCGACCTGGGCGAGCACGGCAAGTGTAGCAACAGCGGCCTTCGTCGCTTCGGTGCAGAGCGGCAGGTTGTTCACGCCGCAACTCTCGTATCCGAAAGGCCCGAGCGTGTCCCCCGGACCGTGCATCTCCGGCGTTCGCTGCACCTCTTCAACCAACAGCGCCTGATAGCCGGTAATCCAGAACCACCACTGGTCGAGGAACATGAAGCTGTCACGGTCGCAGAGGAATGGCCGGCACTTCAGAACTGTGTAGGCGTTCGCGGCAAAACACCACTGCTGCAGCAGGTCTGCGCTGTTCGGACCTGATTCCGAGCCGGCGACGAAAACCGAGTCGCGTCCTTCCATGCCGTAGCCGACCATGTCGAAGTTGAGCACGCCAAGTATCGAGTCCCCGCGCGACCGTGCTTCGTAGGCATAGTGCGCTGCACCACTAGGACCCGCTCCTTCCTCACAGTTGAAGCAGGCAAACCGCACCGTGTAGTTGAACCAGTGTTGAGCAAACACGCGACAGGCTTCAAGTACGACCGAAGTGCCTGACGCATTGTCGTCCGCGCCCGGGGCAGAATCACGCGTGCGGCCGTCGGAATCGATGTGTCCGCAGATGATGTACTCCATATCCGGGTACAGCCTGCCGCGCTTCACGCCGATGACGCTCGGTTTGTAGTAACCGGTCGTGTCGGAATAGTCCAGATAGACGGTGTCGCATGCGTAGCTGGTCAAGCGGTCTTGGGCGTAGAGAACGGCGGCGTAGTTGGACTCAGTAGCAGCGAATCGAGTGCCGAATTCCTGGAGCCGCAGGATTGTGGCTCTTATGCTGTCCTGCGAGACCGAATTCACGATAGCCTGGACCAAGCTATCCGACTCGAGCCGCACGGCAGTTGGCGTCGGGCTCGCAGTTGAAAGGCCCGAAACTGCCGATAGCGTACAGAACACGGCTGACAGCACAGATGCGAACTTCATGTCGCCTCCTCAATGACGGCCTGCGGCTGACGGCTTGCTGCCCTTTGTCCGAACCCAACCGAAGTCCGAGGGCAACTGCCCGCCGCTGCTTGGGCCGTCCGGCCCGGAATTCACTACTACCGCGTCAATATGCTAGGCCGCGCTTCCGAATTGTCAATCTGCCGCCAGCTTCGGCGGGAGCTTGGATTTCCACAGGTTGAAGGTCTTGGCCACAATGGCTGCGACCTCCCGCGCAATCGCCTCGTCGTGCATCTTCGGCGCGGTCGCGTCGACTTCGGCCTGCCATTCCGGCGAGTCGGTGCCGTGCTCGTCCGCGATCGGAATCAGCCGGTCAATCCAGGCGAAGTACTGGTCCTTGCCGCGGTGATGGGCGAGCCTCAGTTCATCCAGACGCGCTGCGACCGCCTGCATCGCCATCGCATGAATCAGGCCCAGCGTCTTGTTGTATTGCATTCCCGGACTGAGTTCGCCCATCTCCAGCCGCGTCTCAGCCTTCTCAACCTTGGGCGCATGGCCGCGAGCCTTGACAAGCTCGACCTCGGTCGGCTGCCAGTCGAGCCGGCCCGACTGCTTCAGTTCGAGGTGCGCATCGGTCGCCGCCTTCAGAAGCGCGGCCACAGTCTGGTCAGAGAACCCGTCTTCCCTTGCCCGGCGCTCAACCCGCGCCAGCGCGCCCCGCCTGCGCGCCTCGTGCTTGTAGTACCGGGTCAGGATTCCGAAGAACCGGCGCGCGTGATTGCAGGCGTGCTTCCGCTCGCTCCTCGGCACGTCGTTCTTGAGCCCAAGCATCGTCTCGTAGAGCTTCTGCTCAAACAGCTCGTTCCAGTTGGCGTGAATGAACGACCAGATAACCCGAAAGACCCGCTGCCTGTCGGTCTCGACCCGCGGTTTCTTCTTCTCCGGCTGTGCCGCGGCCTTTTTCTCCGGCTGGGCTGCGGCCCTCTCCTCCCGCTTCTCAGCCGTCGCCTTCTCCCATCTCAGCATCGCCCGCTGCTCTGCCTTGGGCAGGCTCTTGAGCAACTCCGCGACCGCGGCATCGCCCTTCTCGGCAAGCACGGGCGCCTGCGCCAAGTAGGCGTCGAGCAGGTCGGCCACGTCCTTGACCTTTGCCCCGCACGCGCGCAGAAAGTCCACAAGCAGGTTGATAGACGGATGCTTCAGGTCTCCCCTTTCCAGCTTGGCCAGCAGATTGAACGACCCGGGCTGGTGCCGGTCCATAAGCAAAGCCAGGTCACGCAGGGACAGGTTTCGCCGCTTGCGTAACTGGCGCAACCGCGCCCCGAATTCGGGCGTGAAAACGAACGTGGTCTTTGTGTATTTCATCGTTGCCTCGGTTCAGGTCTGTATCCAATACAGGATACTGGCCGCAAACCCGGTTTTCAAGTGTATCTGCCTGGGGCGTAAGGCATTATGCGTCTGGCGTCGAACTCAGAGCCCCACTGGAGGGGCTACTGGGTCAATTGCTCTCCGAATCGTCCTGTGAGTTGTCTGGTGAATCGCTGTCCCGATTGCTCTCAGAATCGCTTCCCCGGTTGCGGTCCCGGTTGCTCTCTGAGTAGCTGTCCCCGTTGCTCTCTCCATCGCTCTACCCGCTGCTCTATCCGTTGCTCTACCGGTCGCTCAGACCATTGCGGCCCGAGTCGCTCTACCGGTTGCCGTCCCCGTTGCTCTCCCAGTTGCCCTGACCGTCGCTCTCCAGATTGCTCGGAGAATAGCCTCCCGAATTGCCATCCGAGTTGCTCTGTCCATTGCCGCCCCGATTGCAGGGACAGCAATAGCCCCAGCCAGAAGTTCGAAGGCGCTACATGAAAACCCAACCCTCACCACAGTATTAGACTCGCCCGGCCCGGTGCCGGTTTCACGTCCCGCCGCGCCACACTCTGCCCGCGCTGCCGCTTCGATCTTTGGCTACTGGCCTGTGGCTTCCCTCTGCCCCAACTCCTGCACCAACTTCTCTGCCTCTTCCTTCTTCATTCCCGCCTTCTCACACGCCGCGATGAACTTGTCCCGGCCCAGGACCTTGAGGCATCCTTTCAGCCCTGACAGGCACTGCCTCGGCCCATCCCCAGCGCCCATCTGAAGAAACATGGTCAGCGCCTGCGCTAGCCTGGGGATGGCGAGGTCCGCCAACTCCTCTTGTCTCTCCCTCGACGGAGGAGAAGCGGAGTGAGAGTGCTCGCGCTCGCGCAGCATCAGCGTGAGATACGTGTTCCCTATGTTGGCGAGATCTTGCGCCTCGCCTTGCCGGTCGCCTAGCTCACCGTGTATCTTAAGTATCACGTCGAAGTTCGCCAGCGCCCTGTCCCACTGGCCCCTATTCTTCAAAATCACGCCGATGTTGCCGAGGACGCCTGCCTTCCCCTGTTTCGCCCCAAGCTCCTCGAAAATCTTCAGCGCCATCTCGTCGTACGACAGCGCCTTGTCCCACTCGCCTCCTAGCAGATAGACATTCCCGATGTTGGCGAGGTCTTGCGCTTCGCCATGCCGGTCGCCCAGCTTGCGGTCGAGATGCAGCGCCTTCTCATGACACTCTAGTGCCTTGTTCCACTCACCCCTATTCTTCCACACCACACCGACGTTGCCAAGGACGCTAGCCTGCGCTTGTCGGTCGCCCAGTTCGTCGGCCAGATTGAGGGCCTTGCTGTGGTACTCCAGCGCCTTGTCCCACTCGCCTCTGTCCTGCCACACCAGACCGATGTTGCCGAGGACGGTTGCTTGCTCCTGCTTGACCCCAAGTTCCTCGAAGACCTTCAACGCACTCTCGTAACACTCCAAGGCCTTGTCCCACTCGCCCTTATTCTGCCACACATTCCCGATGTTGCCGAGTTGGCGCGCCGCGCCCTCCCGGTCACCAACCTGCTGCTGGATGGCCAGCGCGTCGGAAAGGAACTTCAACGCCCCGTCCCACTCGCCCTTGTGCTGCCACGTCACACCGATGTTGCCAAGAGCAATGGCGACGCCCTGCTGGTCGCCCATTTCCTGTCTGACCCGCAGACTCCTCTTCTGATACTCCAACGACTTATTCCACTCGCCCTTGTCTTGCCACACCAAGCCGATGTTACCGAGGGCGGCAGCCTCGCCCTGCTTGTCGCCGAAGTCGACTGCCAGCCTCCACGATTCCTCGAATGAAGCAAGCGCCTCGTCCCATCGGCCGGGCGTATAGTGACAGAGGCCAATCAGGTTGTACAGGGCGACAAACTGAGTCCCGGACGCGTACTTGATGGCCTCCCTGAACCGGGCAATTGCCTCGTCCCATCTATAGGCCGCCATCGCGACTCGGCCGAAGTCGAAGCTGGTCCTGACCGGTCCGGTGGCCTTCGGCAACCCGTCGAGGTAAGTCTGCATCTGGCCGAACCCCAGCCTCATCTCCTCCCTGAGGTCCTGCACCTGCCGCTTCGAGGCCGTGAGCCTGTAGAAGATGTAACCTACCACGACCGCGACGACCGCGCCGATGATGATGCCAACCATCGTTCCGCAGTCTATCCGTCCTGCCCCTACGGTCAAGCCCGTGCAAGCCTTGAGGAATTGCCTGCCGACTTCCGTGACTTCCTGCGGACGCGGAAGCTCAGGCTCTGGGAGAAGAATGACCCGCGGGCGCTGGCGGTCAGACGACTCGGACCGAAGGGG
>Ga0208046_1000074_pt1 | contig 18978 bp, 12 predicted proteins | sample PL_2010_300m_FD_184161 | JGI IMG/M metagenome (GOLD analysis project Ga0208046, IMG submission 184161) | Freshwater microbial communities from Powell Lake, British Columbia, Canada to study Microbial Dark Matter (Phase II) - PL_2010_300m... | ecosystem: Environmental > Aquatic > Freshwater >... | reverse complement strand
ATCCGGGGCTGCGTTCGTGAAGACCTCAACCGGTTTTTCAACCGGCGGCGCAACGGTCGAAGATGTAATGCTGCTGGCCCGGGTAGCGGCGGGCCGAATCGGTGTCAAAGCATCGGGCGGCATCCGCGACTATTCGACTGCCCTGAAGATGATTGAGGCCGGAGCTACTCGGATCGGCACGAGCTTCGGCGTTGAGATAGTGAACGAAGAAGTCAGAGTTCTGGGGACAGTCTCCGTGCGGGGACAGTCCCCTTCTAAGGAGGACTGAATGGCCTACGGCAAGATGAAAGAGTTCCTGCAGACCGAGCTCAAGTCGGTCCGTGACGGGGGACTCTACAAAGAGGAAAGGTACATTTTCGGACCGCAGGGAGCCGACATCAAAGTCGAGTTCCCGGCCGGTGCGCCCCAGAAGGAGGTCCTGAACTTCTGCGCGAACAACTACCTCGGGCTGTCGAGCCATCCCGAGACGGTGAAGTCGGCGCACAAGGCGCTGGACGACTGGGGCTACGGTCTGTCGTCGGTGCGGTTCATCTGCGGGACCCAGGACATCCACCGCCAGCTTGAGCAGAAGATTGCCGCCTTCCTCGGACTCGACGATGCGATTCTCTATTCGTCGTGCTTCGACGCCAACGGCGGCCTGTTCGAGGTGCTGTTCAAGGAAGAAGATGCAATCCTGACCGACGCGCTGAACCACGCCTCGGTGATTGACGGCATCAGGCTCGCCAAGGCGAAGCGCTACATCATCAAGCACATGGATATGGAGGACCTGGAGAAACAGCTCTCGAGTCCCGAGGTCAAAGCGGCGCGGTTCCGCGTCTTCGCAACCGACGGTGCATTCTCGATGGACGGCGACGTCGCCCCGCTCGCGAAAATCTGTGACCTCTGCGAGAAGTACGACTGCCTCGTGATGGTCGACGATTCGCACTCGACCGGGTTCATGGGCAAGCACGGCAAGGGCACGCACGAGCATTGCGGCGTTATGGGCCGGGTGGACATCATCACCAGCACCATGGGCAAGGCGCTCGGCGGCGCGTCCGGCGGCTTCACCGCGGCCCGCAAGGAAATCGTCGAGCTGTTGCGCCAGCGGTCTCGGCCCTACCTGTTCTCGAACACGTTGGGGCCGGTGATCGCCTACTCGGCCATCACCATCATCGACCTGTTGTCGAAGTCGACCGAGCGGCGCGACAAGCTCGAGAAGAACACGATGTACTTCCGCAAGGCGATGACCGAGGCCGGGTTCGACATCCGGCCGGGCGTGCACCCGATCGTGCCGATAATGCTCTACAACGCCAAGCTGGCCCAGGACTTCGCCCGCGACATGTATGCCGAAGGCATCTACGTCATCGGGTTCTTTTTCCCAGTGGTCGGTAAGGGTCTGGCCCGTATCCGGGTCCAACTCTCGGCCGGACACGAGATGGAGCACATCGACAAGGCGATTGCCGCCTTCATCAAGGTCGGCAAGAAGTACGACATCCTGAAGAAGTCCAAGGACGAGATCATCGCCAAGTACGGCCTCTAATCAGAAGTAAAGGCTGACGGGGCGGCAGCAAGCCGCCCCGTAGCCTTTTGCCCCGACAGCAACCGCGCTGCGCTTGACACGTGGCTTTTCCGGCCTAAAGTTCTCCATGACCGGGCCTTGGATGGCTTGAGTCGATGGCCGGCGTCATTGTTGCTCTGATATTGACGGGCCGAGGCCGGCTTGGTCGTTGACAGCTTGATGGCTGCCAACTAAACTGTCTGTCGAGGGAATCCGGCGGATGCCAGGCGATTTGACAGCGGGGCCGGGCAGTCGGATTCCATGTGAATGGTGTACTGTAAGGTTGCCGCGCAGCTGGTCGAGGGGCCGTCCCGGTGCGGGATGTGCGTCCCGCCGGCTCTGCGGCGAGTGAGTAAGGGAGGCAGAATGAGTCTGTGGTGTGTTCAGAGCGGGCGCCATCGGCTGCGCAAGCTGGCCGGGGCGGCGCTGTGCGCGCTACTGGCTGCAGCGATATTCGGCTGCGGCCGGACCGCGCCGGAGGGATTCTGGGAGCCGACCAAGGATGATACGGCCGGAATCAAGGCGGCGATAGATGCGAACAAGAGCTACTTCCGGACCGGACTGGCGGAGCTGGCAATGACGATGTGCGACACTGTCCTGCCGGGTACGACCCGCACGATCCTGTCGAAAGAACTCACGGGCAACCCGTACAAGAGCAGGTTCCGGCTGAACGCGTTTCAGCACGAGCTCTACACGGATTCGTACGACCTGAAGTACACGTTCATCGCCGGGCTGGATACCTTGGACCAGGAGACGACGTGCACCGTGACCATGGCCGAGACGATTCCCGGGAAGCTGCACATGTACGCATGGCAGAAAACCGATTCGGTCGCGGTAGACACGATCCAAGTGTCGCCGACCGAATCTCTCTTCATGACGCGCTACTCGACCGTGATGGACTCGTGCGACACCGTCATCGAGAAGCCGATTAGCGGGGTCTCGATCGAGGGCTGCGTGCTGAAGAAGGTGAACGGCGTCTGGCAGCTCTGGAAGATGGCCGGCGGCGGGCGGTTCTACGCGCCCGGGCCGGAAGACGCGCCGTACATCCTGCACTTCTACTTCAAGAGCGCGAATAACCGGGTTGACACCGTGAACCTGCGCCCGGACACCATACAGTACGGGATCCAGCGGTTCTTCTCCGTCGACGACCAGTTGCTGACGTATGCGGTCGGCGACTGGGTGATGGTGACGAACCTGCTAACGAACCAGGGCGACGCGTTCGACTACCTTTACTTCAACGGACGGCGCTATGAGTTCGGTGATACCGTGAAGTTCGATTCGGTGAGCTCCGGGATTTACCGGTTGTCCCTTGAGCACATCCCAGCGACGGTTCTTTGGGAGGTCGACGCTGTGACGTCGCCCTACAACGCCACCGTCTGGGGCATCCCGATTCGGATACAGTAGAGGAGGCCTGAGATGAAAAGCTACAAACTTCACGCTTCGTATCTGGCCCTGGCCTTGCTGGTTCTCACCGGCATCGCTCTGGCCGCGAATACCGGCTCCGTCAGCGGCCGGGTGGCTGACAGGAAGACCGGAGAACCGCTGATTCAGGCAAGTGTTATCGTCGAGGGAACCGAGCTTGGCAACGCGACCGACCTGAACGGCCAGTACCAGATTATCAATATCCCGCCCGGGAGATACACGCTCGTGTCATCGTATACCGGGTACAATGACCAGAAGGTGACCGGCGTGCTGGTCGTCCAGGACAATGCCACGACCGTTGACTTCAAGCTGTCAACGACGGTGATAGATATCGGCAGGACGATTGACGTCATCGCCAAGAAGAGGGAGATGGTGACGCGGACGGCAGTGTCGGTCGAACGAGTAATCACCGCTGAAGACTTCAAGCGGTTGCCGGTGACCAGTCTTGCCGAACTGGTCGGCCTGCAGGCGGGCGTGTCCCAGAGCGCGGGTGGTGGCTGGACGCACATCCGCGGCGGCCGGTTCAACGATGTGTCGTATCTGGTCGACGGTGTGGCCGCGCAGGACGCACTGGTCGGCACGCTGTGGTCGTCGCCGAAGCCGACCACCGACGCCCTGCAGTCGGTGGTTGTAATCACCGGCGGTTTTGACGCCGAGTATGGCTCGGCCATGTCGGGCATCATCAAGGCCGTGACCAAGGAGGGCGGCTCGCGTACCACCGGGCGCGTCGGCTACACGACCAACGACTTCTTCCCGGTCAGCACCGGCTACAACTACGGTTACAACCGGCTGACGTTCTCGCTGGGCGGCCCGACGCCGATCTGGAACCGCCTTCGCTACTTCCTTTCGACCGAGTACTACAGGACCGACGATGACGCCAGGGTCCGCTATAAGATCGAAGCACCGCGTGGCGAGTACGCGCTCGAGGGCAAGCTGACCCTGCAGATGCCGAAGGAGTTCTTCCTGACCCGGCAGGGCCTCAAATTCACCGTCGACGGCTACCATTCGAACTACCAGTGGCAGAGCTGGAGCAACGCCTACAAGTATGACCTGGCTTCGCTCTACGCCAACCGCGTCCGGTCGTACAAGGCGAACTTCACCGTCAATCATCTGCTTTCGCCGACAACCGTCTACGAGGCGAAAATCGGCATGTTCTCGACGTCGCTCATGCGGACCGTGCGCAACTTCTACGCTGAGGCGGCCGACACGACCGGCTTCTGGGGCGCACTCCGCAGGTACGGCCTCTGGGATCGATACATCTTCCGCGCCGAGGACTGGGTATTCAACCACGAGAAGTACCGCGACTACGAGTTGGCTCAAGGCGAGACCGACACCATCAAGACGATGCGTGACGCCGTGCTGAGGCTGTACCGGTCGTACTGGCTCGACGCGAACAACAACCCCGTCTATGCCCACGCCGGAGGCAAGAACTTCGCTTCCAGCTACCAGTTGATCGAAAACCCGTGGGGCGTGGCCGGCCTGTTCGTCACCGAGGGTGATAATCGAACCTGGCACTACCGCGCCACCGACCAGGTGCTGGGCAAGCTTGACCTGACCCATACAGTTTCCAAGATCCACGAGATCAAGGCCGGCCTTGACGTGACCAGCTATTCGCTCTCGATCTACGAGAACTCGCTGCCCTGGGACCAGAACCCGTTCTGGGACGCGTACAACTACAAGCCGCTGGTGGTGGCCGGGTACCTGCAGGACCGCGCCGACTTCGAGGACCTGGTGGTCCGGGCCGGAATCAGGCTCGACTACCTCGAGTCGAAGGCGAAGGTGAGGGCGTTCCCCGAGAGCCTGGGTGCACGGCAGCAGATTTCCGATTCGCTGCTGCCGGTGCCGGCCAAGTACCGGCTGGCCCCGCGTCTCGGTCTCTCCTATCCGATCACCGAGCGGATCAAGTTCCGCTTCAGCTACGGCCACTTCTACAAGAATCCATCGTTCTCTGACCTGTACTCCTACGCCGACCGGACTGCGGCCGAGCTCCGGAGCCGCGGCAACGTCATCGTCGGCAATGCCGACATGGGCGCAGAGAAGACCATCGCCTACGAGATGGGTTTTGACGCCCAGTTGACCGACATCTTCCAGTTCGACGTGACCACGTTCTATAAGGACGTCTTCGACCTGTCCGGCGTACGAGTCGTCCAGGCCCTGCCCCAGCCGTACACGATGTACTACAACGTGGAGTACGCGCGGATCCAGGGGTTCGAGGCGACCATGACGAAGGCGCTCAACCAGTACTGGTCAAGCCGCCTCGGCTACACCTTCCAGATAGCGAAGGGCACGGCCTCGACCGCCACGACCCAATACCAGCGCGCAACGCCGCGGCAGCTCGACTACTTCCTCGACCAGGACGTGCGCCACTCGTTCCACGGCGACCTGGCCTTCTCGTTCCCGTCCGATTTCACCTTCGTGCCGATGAGGGACTTCGAGGTAGCGGGCGTGTTCAACTACAGCTCGGGCACGCCCTACACGCCGGAAGACCAGAAGGGCAACCAGATTGGGCTTTCGAACTCGGCTCGACTGCCCGGCACCTACACGCTCGACAGCCGCATCGGCAAGGACTTCACGTTCGCCGGCATGTCGCTCTCGATTACCTGCGACATCTCGAACGTGCTCAATACCGAGGTCATCAGGAACGTGTTCGCCGCCACGGGAAAGCCCGACTACACCGGCCGCGTGATTACACCGTTCGAGTTCAGCGCCGCCGGCCTCTTGTTCGGCGACTACTACTACCACCCCGCGCGCGACTACGACCATGATGGCTTCATCACCCGCAATGAGCAGTATGTGTCCTACCTGCGGGCTTACACCGATGCGAACACACCGCCGACCTACTACGGAGCGCCGCGCATGTTTAGGCTCGGCTTGAGTCTGTCGTTCTAAGGAGCAACCATGAAATCACTTCAAACCAACCGCAAGTGGCAGACCGCCGGGCTGCTCCTCGTGCTCTTGACGATGGGGGCCGGCTTGGCTTGGGCGCGCAGCGCCACGACGCCGCCCGCGGGCCAGCGCGAATACGATCTGCAGTGGCTGAACGTCAACAAGTGGGAGTGCCCATTCCACAATGACGGGAAGTACGGCTACGACCCGACCGGTACGCAAGGCGGCGTGGCCGGCGGCGCCTGGCCCCAACCGCTCCACAACTGCTATATCTTCGGCGCCGGGCTCTGGTTCGGTTCAATTCGGGTGCAGGCCGAGGACCCGAGCAAGGAAGACACGCTCGTAACCTTCGGCTACAACCCGAACTCCGGCGGCTCCGAGATGGCGCCGGTCACGGTCGAGAACGCCGCGGAGGGTACGGGCAGTCCCAACGATCGGATCTTCATATACCCGTCTGACTGGCCGCCGACGCCGCGCGACCGCTGGGTTACCTCGCCCGAATTGGACACGATCATCCCGAAGGAGAATTTCTCGCTCCAGGACATGTGGTGCGCGTACTCCGACGTGCTGTCGGAGAACCACATCTCACCGGGCAAGCCCCAGAACATCAATGTCTACCAGACCGTCTACGCCTGGAACTATCTGTCGAACCAGGACATCTTCTTCATCACCTACATCGTTCGCAACGCGAGCACGACCGACACGCTGAAGGACTGCTACATGGGTGCGGTCTGTGACGCCGACGTCGGGAGCGCGACCGACGATATGGTCGGGACGCTCCTCAACAACTACGTGCCGGGCGCGGATACCGTGAAGAACGTCGGCTACGTCGGCGACAACGACAACGTGGAAGCCGCGGGTCGGGATTGGGAGAGTGGCACGCCTGGGGTATTCGCCTACAAGTTCCTGGAGTCGCCGGTCGGCCAAGACAACCAGCAGTTGGGGATGACGGCGTTCAAGAAGTTCACCATCGACATCGACCCGGTGACCGATGCGGCCCAATACCTGACCATGGCCGGCTACGACTACCGGACCGGCGTCTACGCGCCGTACGACTCAGCGCCCGACCTCGCCCCTGCCGACAAGCGCTTCGTCCAGTGCTCGGGGCCATTCACCCTCGCCCCGCAGCAGATGGTCAGGCTGGTCATCGCCTGCATCGGCGCGCCGTACGGGGGCCCGAACCAGACTTGGCAGAGCCGGCCGATCGACTCGCTCGTCCACCTGGCCAAGGTTGCCAACCAGGCGCAGTTCATCTACGACCAGGGCTGGCTACTGCCCGGACCGCCGGTGGCGCCGAACATCACGCTGGTGCCGGGCGACAACCAGGTCCGGATTGTCTGGGACAATCTGCCGGAAGTGACGCCGGACCCGTACTGGCTCAAGGTTGCGAGCGACACGACCAAGCCGGGCTGGGACCCGGTGTACAGGGGCTACGACTTCCAGGGCTACGTCGTCTACAAGTCGAAGAACGGCAGCGACTGGGGGATGCTCGCCCAGTGCGACCTCGTCGACGGGAACACGTTCAACTACCCGCCGGGCGGGGATTCGGCCGGCACGCCCGACAGCCTTTGGCTCAAGGCGACCGACGCCGGTCTCTTCTACACCGCAGTCGACAGCAACGTGACCAACGGGTTCACCTACTACTACTGCGTTGCCGCGTATGACTACAATTTCCAGACCACGCAGTGGGACTCAACGCATCGAATCCCGCTTGACTCGGCCGTTATCATCCTGCGCTCCGGCTTGGTGGCAAATTTCTCCACCGTGCCGCGCTGGGAGGCGGCGAACTACATCATGCCGACGACCAGCGTTGTCACCGCGCTCGGCGACACGACCAAGCCGGGCATGAAATGGAAGGCTGGCGTCGTGGTCCCGGCGCAGGTTACGGCGGACACGTACGAGTTGCGGTTCCTCGGTCCCGCGTGCGGCGACGGTGCTACCAAATCAATCTATAGCTACGTCGTTACCGACCTGCGCAACGACAGCGTGGTCATTGAGACGACGTCGTTCAGCTATACGGTCGGCAACACGCTGACCCGCGCGCTGCCGGTGTTCAACGGCCTGGCGCTGAGCTGTACCATGAAACTGACGACACCACCGACCGGCTTTGAGGCGGCGTACGTCGAGACCGGCACCTACCCGCCGGAAAAGATCGGCGGCGGCCCCACCGCGCCCGAAGGTAAGTGGGCGTTTCGCGGTTCGGACTACGAGGTCGAATTCGTCACCAGCCCTTACCTGACCGCCAAGGTCTATGACGTGACCCACGGCCGGGTCAAGGTGCCTTTCGCGAAGTTCAACAACCGGTCGCAGACCCGCGCAAATGCGAACGGCTGGTGCTTCGTGGACAAGGGGGCACAGAACCCGACCGATACGCTGCGCGGCGGCATGGCCCGCATCCACGTGTGCGGCGCGTACGCCGTAATGAACGCTGGCGACACCATCGGCGGCAACACCAGCCTGATCCAGAACGGCGACAAGTGGATGCTCATCGGCAACAAGACCGGCGGCACGGCCCCGTTCCACAACGTGTACCACATGCTCTCAACGCCGGGCGTGGCACAGACCGACACGAACGTGAAGCTCAACATCAAGGTCGTACCCAACCCCTACGTCGTCTTCAACGCCTGGGAGAAGTCCACGGAACAGCGCTACGTCAGGTTCACCCACCTGCCCAATGAATGCACCATCCGTATCTACACCCTGGCCGGCGACCTTGTCAAGGTCATCAAACACAAAGACACGAGGACCCTGCCGCTCGACCAAGGCGGCACCGAAACCTGGGACTTCACCAACGAGTCCCCGGGCAGCTCGGGCACGGCGATATCCGGCCAGCTTATCGCATCGGGTGTGTATATTTACCACGTCGAGTCGCCGGTGGGCGAGGCGGTCGGCAAACTGGTCCTTATTTACTAGGGAGGCAGCCATGAAACACAAGATTACGTTTCTATTGACCCTGGCACTCCTGGTGTCCGTGGCGTTCGTCTCTCCGGCCCAGGCCGCGTTCTCCAAGGTCGGCACCACCGGTGCAGCGTTCCTCAAGATCGGGGTCGGTCGGTCCACGGCGATGGGCGACGCCTTCGTCGCCATCGCCGACGACGCGTCGGCCAGCTACTTCAACCCGGCCGGGCTGGCCCAGGTCGGCCGCCAGGTCGCACTCAACCACGTCGACTGGATTGCCGACGTCAACCACGAGAACCTCGCCGTCGTCCTGCCGATGACCAGCTTCGGCACGATCGCATTCACCGTTACCGCGCTGACGATGGGCGACATCGAACAGACCACGATTGACAATCCCAACACCCGGATCCGCGAGGACGAAGGCACCGGCCTCTTCTTCGGCGCGTCGGACATGGCCTTCGCGGTCAGCTACGCCCGGATCATCACCGACAAGCTCGCTTTCGGCGTCACGGCCAAGGTCGTCAATCAGACCGTCTGGGACATGTCCGCCTCGGCGGTCGCGTTCGACGTCGGCCTCTTCTACAACACCGGCTACAAGTCCCTCCGCATCGGCGCCGCGGTCACCAACTACGGCACCCAACTTGCCTTCAGCGGTCGGCAACTCGACTACAGCTTCTTCTGGCCGGACTCGGGCCCGAGCCAGATCCAGGGCTCCTACAGTACCACGCCGGTGGGGCTGCCAACATCCTTCCGCTTCGGCATCGCCTACGACATCATCGAGGCCCAAGACCTGACCAAGGACTCGCGCCTCACCGTCGCAATCGACATCACCCATCCCTCGGACATCAACGAGACGGTGAACTTCGGGCTTGAGTACGGGCTCGCCAACGTCTTCTTCCTGCGCGGCGGCTACATCCTCAACGCCGATAACTCCTACCAGGAGGAGATCGGCTGGTTGACCGGCCTTTCTGCCGGTCTCGGCGCCCGCGCCGAACCCGCTCGTGGGCTGAGCCTCGGTCTCGACTACACCTTCCGCTACCTCAAGTACCTGAAACCGACCCACCGACTGCAGTTGACGGTTGGATTCTAGGCTGACGGCTACACACTGCGTTGCAGGGGCACGGTTCTCCGTGCCCCTGCTGCCTTTTATGCATCCGGGAGTTGAACCACAAAGACACAGAGACACCAGGGTTCCGGATTCCTGGTCCTCTTTGTGCCTTGGTGCCCTGGTGGTGATCCTCCTCTCCGTCCTTCCTGCGTCCGCGGCGCAGTGGACCGTGGGCGTATACATGTGCGCGGACAATGGGATGAACGATGTCGCCGACGTCGACATCGCCGAAATGAAGCAGGTCGGGTCTACGGAGGAAGTCAACGTCGTGGTCCAGGTCGACCGCTCGGCCCGCGACCCTCGGCCGAACTGCTACCGCTATTTCATCAGGAAGGACGGCGCCGATACGCTCGCCGACCTGGGCGAGGTCGACATGGCCGATCCGGCAACCCTCGCCGGCTTTGCCCAATTCCTGCGCAGTCGCTACCCGGCCAAGAACTACGTGCTGGTTCTCTGGGACCACGGCAACGGCTGGTACCCGGGCTACGGGCCGAGCCGCGCCATCTTCATCGACGAATCGCACGCCCGCGAGATGGGTGTCGCGGGCGGCGAACTGGCGCAGGCGATGGCCGGCGTGAAGCAAGCGCTGGGCAAACGGGTAAGAATCCTCGCCTTCGACGCCTGCCTGATGGGCATGATTGAAGTCGCGGCCGAGGTCCACGACGCCTGCGACTACATACTGGCGTCCGAAGCCTTGGTCCCGGTCGACGGCCTGCCCTACGACAAGTTCCTCGACCGGCTGACAAGCCGGCCCACCCGCACTCCGGCCGAACTCCTTCCCGACGTCTGCGCTGACTATGTCAGCGAGTATCCCGGCCAAGAGGTTACGATGTCAGCGCTCGACATGGCAAAGCTCGCTCCGGCGCTGGACCTGATGGCAGCGACCCTTCGCGATAGTATCGACCCGGTCGGCCCGGACGTGCGTGCGGCCCGCGCTGCGGTGCAAACGATGCCGGGCTGGCCTTTCCACGTAGACCTGATCCATTTCCTCGACCTGGTTCCAGTCGCCGCTTCCGACTCATTACTCGCCTCGCTCCGCTCCGCAGTCATCGCCAACGAGCGAAGCCCAGGACTTGAGAACGCGTTCGGCCTCGCAGTCTGGTTCCCGGGCAACTACCTCGCCCTGAAAGGGTGGCTTGACTCCTACGTAACGCTGGACTTCGCCAGGGAAACGGGTTGGCTCAGCTTCCTTAACCGCTACTTCGGCAGCGATGACCTGAAGCCGGACCAGCCCGCGATTACGAAGGTGCGTCAGGGGAGCCGCAGCGATTCCCGGCTTTGGTGGAACTCCTGTTTCGACCTTGCTCCGGTGCGGTACGATCTCTACGAAGCGACCCGGCCGGAGGAAGTCTTCAATGACGACGGCGATGATTTCTCGAACTGGATCAACCTCGGGTGGACCACGAGTGCGCAGCAAGCTCACTCGGGGCAGACTTCATTCTTTTCCGGCTCGGCCAACAACCTCGCCAACTTCATCGAGAGCGCCGAAGCCCTGAGCCTGCCCGATGGCGGGCTGCTCTCACTCTACGCGTGGTACGCAACCCAGGAAGACACGAACACCGCCGCCAGTTTCACCCGCGACATCTGCTACGTCGAATGGTCGCCGGACCGGGGCGCGTGGCACGCGCTCGATTCGCTCTATGGCGACAACCAGTCGTGGCACGAGCGGCGCTACCTGCTGCCCGCTGCCGAAAGCCTCTACCTCAGGTTCCGCTACGTCACTGACGAATACATAAACGGTCAGGGCGTGTTCATCGACGACATGAAGGTCTATGCGTTCGATACGCTGCGCACGGCGGCGGCGGACATTCCCGACACAACTGCCGCGGTGTTCGGCGTGCCGCGCGACACGACCGGCTACTACTACTTCGTGACCGCGACCGACTCATACGGCAACGTCTCGATGGCAAGTCAGTTCGACAAGGTCGAGGTCAAAACCTGGGCCGAGCCCTACACGCGGCCGGCCCCGTTCGACGGAAAGTGTGAACTCGTGCTTGATTTCCCGGCCGGGGAGACGCCGGATGTGCTCATCTACACGCTGTCCGGCACGCTCGTGCGAAGGTTCAAAGACGTCACCGGGCACGTGCTGGACTGGGACGGAAAGAACGAAGCACGGCGGGACCTGGCTGACGGCCTCTATGTTGTCGTGCTGCAGGGCCGCAACTTCAAGAAGCTCGGCAAGATCGCGAAGGTAGCCGGGTCGGCGGGTTCGGCCCGTTAGTCGTCCGGCAGGACCTTCCCCGGATTCAGAACGTTCTCCGGGTCGAGCGAGCGTTTCAGGTTGCGCATCACCGCAAGCTCGGCCGGGCCGAGCGCCCGCTTCATCAGGTGACGCTTGGCTGAGCCGATTCCATGCTCGGCCGTAATCTGCCCGCCCCGCGCGAGCACAAAGTCAACCAGTTCGTCAACCACAGCCGACCGGACGCGCAGCCATTCGCCGGTGTCGGCGATGGTGCGGCAGATGTCGACGTGGATGTTGCCGTCGCCGATATGGCCGAAAGGGACAATCGGGATGCCGTACTTCTGCTGCAGCCCGGCGACCAGTTCGACGGTCCCGGGCAGCTCGGACAACGGTACGACGACGTCCTCGGCGGTCACTTGCGGGTAGATCTGCTTCAGGGTCTTGGCCAGCGAGCGACGGGCGGTCCAAAGCCGTTCCTGGTCGGTGGCATTGTCGGCCACCAGCGGTTCGCGCGCGCCCAGTTCCATCGCGGTTTCGCCGAGCAGGACGCACTCGCTCAACACCTGCTGGCGGTCGTTGCCCTCGAGCTCGATGAGCACCTGGACCGCGGCGTCGGCAAAGGGCAGGCAGGTGCCAAGGACCTGGTTGCAGGCGGCAATCCCGCCCCGCTCGATGAACTCGACCACGGCCGGCATCAGCCGGCTGTCGCGGATGACCCGAAGGCAGAGTTCAACGCCCTGGGCGAGGTTGTCGAACGGTACCAGCACGTCAATCTGGTGGCGGGGCCTGGGCACAAGCTTGAAAGTGATTTCGGTGATGATGCCCAGGGTCCCTTCGGAGCCGACGAGGAGCTTGTTCAGATCATAGCCGGTTACGTTCTTGTGGAGCTTGCCGCCGTAGCGGATGATGGAGCCATCGGCGAGCACCGCCTCGACGCCGCGCACGTAGTCGCCGGTGACGCCGTACTTGTAGGCGCGCGCACCGCCCGCGTTGGTGGCGACGTTGCCGCCGATTGAGCAGTCGTCGAGCGAGGCTGGGTCGACCGGGTAATAGAGGCCATGTTCGGCGCAGGCGGTTTGCAGATGCACGGTGCGAACCCCGGGCTGGGTGCGGACCATCAGATTGTCCGCGTCGACTTCGAGCACGCGGTTCATCAGCTCCGTGGAAATGAGGATGCCGCCCTGAACCGGTATCGACCCGCCGGCCAGGCCGGTACCGAGCCCGCGCGGCGTGACCGCTACCCGCTCCTGTTGGGCGAGGCGGATCACTGCTGCAGTTTCCTCGGCCGACAGTACCTTAACCAGGGCGTCAGGCAGGCGCGCCGGCTCGGCGCTTTCGTCGTGGCCGTAGTCGGCCAGCAGCGCCGGGTCGGTGACAACCCGTTCGGGTGTGCAGGTTGTTTCAGCCAGCCGGCGAACCGCCGACGCTGAGAGCGGTTTGTATGCCACAGGTTAGCCTATCCCCGGCCGGCAGCCAGTCAAACCCGGCAAGAAGAGCCGGAACACGGAATCGAATTCACCACTAAGACACCAAGACACAAAGATAGGACCGGCGAAGGAACGCCGTAGCCGACCTGGTGGCCTTGTGTCTTTGTGGTTGAGTCCCGGTCTGCCGCAAGAGAAGAACCCGGCCGAAGCCGGGTTTCTTAAGCAGACATCAATCGCTGCTAGCTCAGGTGCTTGTCAATCTTGGCGGCCAGTACGTTCTCAATCCCGGGCGGCGCGCCGATTTGGCGCTCGACTTCCTTGCCGCCCTTGAAGATGATGACGGTCGGGATGCCGTGGATGTCGTACTTGCCCGACGTCGAGGGGCTCTCGTCGGTGTTCAGCTTGCAGACCGTCAGCTTGCCCTCGTACTTGCCGGCCAGCCCTTCGACTATCGGCCCCAGCATCTTGCACGGGCCGCACCACGGAGCCCAGAAGTCCACGAGCACCGGCAGTGCCGACTTCAAGACCTCTGTTTCAAAGGTATTGTCGTTTACCTGCTTCACTTCAGCCATTTGTATCAACCTCCTGCTGTGACCTGGCGACAAGGCGCACGAGCTGGCGGAGCCAGGGCCTCGTCACCCGGTAACAGACCTGATTGCCTTTTCTTTCATGCGTTACGACGCCGGCTGCCCTCAGCACAGCCAGTTGCTGCGAGACCGTGGCTTGGGCCGCTCCCAGACACTCGGTCATGTGCTTGACGTTGCACTCCCGGTTCAGCAGCCCCGCCACCAACTGCAACCGCATCGGATGGCCAAGCGCCTTGAAGGCCAGGGCGAAGCGCTGGGCTGCCGCCGGGTCTATGCAACTAGTCATATATTCCTTGGACGCGGCGCCGGGCGAACGCGATTCCCGCTCCATCTCACGACCTCCTGCGGACCGTGACGTCGCCGTTGGTCGTAGTGATGGTGATGCTCGACGCGCCGGAACCGATGCGGCCGCGGAGATGATGCTCGGTCTGGACCTCGTAGACGACCGTGAAGTCGTAGATGGTGATGAGGCCATTCGTGTTCGTCGCGTCAATCAAGGCCGAGACCTCGGCGGGCAGCCAGAGCGTCACTTTGCCGTTCGTGGTCGCCAGCCCGACGTCCTCGGTTGGGCCGATCTCTGCGAGTTCGCAGTCGACCGTGCCGTTCGTGGTCGCTCCGTAGAACGCGCCGCTGTGAACAACCACATTCAACCTGCCGTTGGTCGTCGACACGCTGGCGGTCCCCGCGGTGCCGGTCAGCTCGACGTTGCCATTGGTCGTGCCGGCGTTGATGTCGCCGACCGTGCTCGTTACGCTGACGTCGCCGTTGGTGGTTGAGAGAGAGAGACCCGTGTTCTCCGGCACGGTGATGGTGAAGCTCGCGCCGTAGGGCCGGCTGCCGCTCGGCATCTCCGCTTTCACCCTGAGCTCATCACCGACAACCGTGTCGCTGTACACTACATTAGCGATAGCCTCCTCGGCGTCCGCTTTGTCCCGGCCGTAGGCATGCTTCAGCACGCCTACGGTGATAACCGTGTCGTGCGACGCGGTCACGCTGATCTCGCCATTCCGGGTTGCGGCGTCCAAACCGGTGACGCCGCCGGCGGCGTAGGTGTGAGTCTCCGGATCTTCCAGCTTGTACGTGTAGAGGCAGGCGGCCACAACCAGCACCGCCGGCAGGACCCAACGCAGCAGGTTCTTCATATGTACCTCCTTAGCTCATTGGAGAAACAGTCGCGGTCTGCGCCTCGGGCATCAGAAGCAGGCCGACCGAGAAGAAAAGGCCGCCGAGTTTGTTGTTGGGCGCACCGCTGACCACTGCGCCGCTGGCAAGGCGCCAGGTCGGCGTGAACGGCGAATAGAGATAGCCGCCGCGCAGGGTGATTCCGAGCCTGCCGGTCTTGCTGTTCGCGATGAGTCCGATCTCCAGCGCGGCCATGCCGGCGAGTTTCATGCCCGTGGATAGCGACACGTTCGCAGGTAGGTTTCCGAACAGCGTGTCGAACCCGATACTGTCGGTTTTCGAGCGCAAGCCGAACGACTGGCTCAGGCCCCCGACCCCGAGCATCGGGACGATGGTCAGGAACGACGCGGGGGCGAGTTTGACGCCCACCTCGCCGAAGATACCGGTCGCATCGGTGCGGAGGCGGAACGAGTCGTTCTCCACGTCATCCCAGGTCTTGAAGAAGAGCGGGCCGACCAGGAACGAGCCGGTGACCGTGCGCAGTTCGAGGCCCCAGCCGTAGTGGCGGCTGCGCGCCTGTGGCATGTTGTTTTCCCGTTTCGCGAACTCGTCGTTGAAGCGACTCACCGGCGGCTGGTAGGCTGCGGCAAACGGGATGAGCCACGCCTCGGGAGAATCGGCTGCCGGCGCCGGGGCCGCCGCGGCGACCAGGAACATAATCAGCATTATTCGCATATTCAAGACTCCTCAAGAGCTAGTATAGAGCGGTCACCGAGGGTGTCAACTGGCGGGAGCGGCGAGCCGCGGCGTCCCCGCAGCCTACACCCGGGCTCCCGACGTCCGCGGCGCTCCAACGGCCAAAGCGAAGCCGCCCGCGTACGAACCGCGGGCGGCTTCAATTCGGCGGAAAGGGCTAGTTCGTTACCAGGACCTTCCGAACTGCGACGACGCCGGAGGCGGCATACCGGCAGAAGTAGACGCCTTCGGGCACGAGCCGTCCGAGCCCGTCTTCACGATTCCACGTCGCCATGGCGATACCATCGGCCCCGGCCGCGCAGTTAAGCGAGCGAACCACGTTGCCGACCGCGTCGTGTATTTCGACCACCGGCTTGCCCGTTCCCGCGGGCTGCAATCTGACCGTCATCTGCTCAGTCACCACGCTGGGGCTGACATTCAGGTGCTGCAGGGGTTCCGCGGACCTGGGTTCTTCAACGTTGACGACCCCGCTGTAGAACAGCGCCCGGGGCTTATTTATGCTCCCAACGGAGAAATCGTACCACACATTGGGTATCGGGGAGGGGAACATGGAGATATTGGGGATGGGGCCGATCGACGATATCAACTGAACCGAATCGGGCCATGCGGTGATGTCCGCGATATGGGCGGTGTCAACCTGCGTCCCACCCCAGCCCGGCGTGGCGAAAGTGTCGACGGTTGGCGACACGTACACGATAGCCGTCTGCACTTGGACGTTGTAGGTATTCGGGTCAACCACTCCGTAGAAGGCAATCTGGGCGTTGCCGATGCCAAAGGCGACAAGCGACAGTACGACGACTGCCAGTCCAGCACAGCGATTCTTCATACGTTGCTCCTGTTTTGCGTTACGCCATCTCCGGGAACACCCCGGATAAGAGAGAATACCGCGAGCCCCCCCCTTGTCAAGCGCCATTAGCCGCTTCGTCAGTACCGGGACAGGAGCTCACCACCAAGGCACAAAGGCCCGGTGCGGCCGGCAACGTCCCTGGATGTTTGATGTTCTTGGTGTCTTTGTGGTTCAATCTCGGTCTTCGGGGGCGCCCCGTCCGGGGTCGAGATAGAATCAACCACAGATGCCACGGAGAGCACCGAGCCGGGCGAAAGCCGGGATTCGCTCCGTACCCTCCAGTTCTCTCTGGTCTCTGCGGTTCCAGGTCGGGGGCGCGGATGCGCCCCGTACGTCCGGTGGTGCGAGGGGCGAACGCGAAGCCGCCCTCTCGGTCGGAATGCGGCCAGCATGAGTGGCTCTGCTTGACAGAATGGGAAGGGCGGTGTCTAATGATGCAGCTTCATTCGAACTCGGTGGTTATCGTTGCTGATGACCGGGTCTCAGCCGACATCCGGCTGCAACAGGAGGCCGGCCGGATGCGCGCAAGTAATGCCGCCTCCAATCAAGCAGGGAGGAAAGATGCCCAGAACTGTGATAGTCCTGATACTTAGCACCGCGATGCTGGCCACGGCCGGCTTCGCGAGCACCAACAGCACGACGGCAGAGCCGGGTTCCGGCCCGGTTGTTCGGTGGACCCCAGTGCCCAGCCCGGCACCTGCGGTACGGGCTCCGGTTGCCGGGAACGCGGGTCCGACGACCATCCACTGGGACAAGTTCTACGATGCGTCCGGCAATCCGTTGCCCGGCGAACCGGGGGATGCGGTCGGTACCGACTCGCTCTACTGGAAAGACTACAGCAGCACTACTTACTTGAAGTCGTCGGCGAAGGTCCAGGATCCGTCTCCGGCCGATCGGACGGCGATGTCGTTCCACAACACTGCTTCCACGACGTGCATGGATCCGACCGGCGACTATGTCTATGAGGTAGACGGTACCAGCCTGTATCGGTTCAGCACGGTCAACGGTGCGATGACGACATACTCCCTTACGTACACGGGGGGGCTTGGTTGCGCGACCGACGGCCAGTACATCTATCGTCCGAGCGGCACAACGATGTACAAGTACACGATGACCGGCACCTACGTTAATTCGACGACGACGGACTACTCCTGCGACGCCTATACGATATCCTGCTGCCGGGATACGGTCTGGTTCACCAACGACCGCTACAACGGTGTGAACCTCTATGGATATGCCTGCTCCAAGTTCACGGGCGGCAGCATCAACAGTGACGCCACGTGGAACGTGGGCACCGGCACCAACGGCGTCGGCAACGTGGCCTGGGACGGCACGTACTACTACCTGCCCTGGATTGGCTTGAGCAACATCACGTTCAAGCGGTTCTACGCCGACCGGACGCTCTATTCGACCGGCACGGTAAGCATCGACCCGCGCGCGGTGATGTGCAAGAAGGTGGTGCGTCCCCTGATGATTGTGAGCACCGACGCCGAGGACTACCGGGCCGAGTTGGCCGAGACCCTCAAAGTCGCGAGCGGTGGTGTTCTCAACAGCATCGGCACCTATGACGTCGGAGCGAACGCGACATTCCCGGCAACCGATTGGTATAGCGCCGGATGCCGGGTGATACTTGAGTTCTCCGGCTCACCCTACGCCAACGACCCCATTCTGCTCGGTGACAGCCTTGCGAAGTTCGTTGACCTGGGCGGCCGGGTCGTCACTGCGGTGTGGGCGGACGCCGGAGCGTCCAACCTTGCGGGTCGGTATGTGAGTCAGTACATGCCGTTCACCTCGCTGTCCAATCCCGATCTTGCCGGCAGCATGGGCACGGTCCACGACCCGCTCCATCCGATAATGGACGGCGTGACCGCGATATCGGTGACCGACTACATCACCGGCAACACCCACTCCACGCTGCGCAGCTCGAACTGCATCTGCCTGGCGGAGTGGGACAGCGGCAACCGTGCGGTCGCCGCCTACCTTGACAGCGCGGACGTGCGGCTCGCGTCGGTGGGCTTCGTGCCGTTCACGGTCTACTCCGGGGCTACGGGTCAGTGGGCGAAGCTGCTGGCCAATGCGATTCTCTGGGTCTGGCCGGGGATACCGGCCGTCACCGTGACCGCGCCCGATACCGGGAACGTCTGGTACGTCGGGACATCGCATGACATCACCTGGACTGCGGCCAACGGGCCGATTACCCGGGACT